>JAABUU010000579.1_pt1 | contig 80347 bp, 56 predicted proteins | sample 5559301 | NCBI WGS metagenome assembly JAABUU01 (sample SAMN10711884, study PRJNA513360) | rock metagenome | isolation source: Antarctica rocks | place: Antarctica: Victoria Land, Richard Nunatak white
ACTCCGCTGTATGGCGAGACGGACTGCCTGTGTCGTTGTGGCGCTGCCGTGGAGAACCTGGCCCATAGCTCGTCCCTCGCTGCCTGACGGCTCAGTGTGTCACCACACCCTGGGACTGAACACCTAGGCGCGGCGGTCGGCGCAGAAAACAAGGTTGAGGCTCTGCCTCAAACTCCGCCAAAGGCTCGCCTTTGGAATCCAATACTTAAGTCAAGCCGGTCCAGGGGCGGCTCGCCCCTGGCGGGTCTGGGCAGAGCCCAGCCTTGCTTGCTTCCCCCGTGATCGCGGCACGGCCCACCCCATATCAGCGTCATGGAGACCAAACCGCCTGTTCCGCTCGCGATCCTCGTGGGGATCCAGACGCCTGACGTCGACGACACCGCGCACGCGGCGAGTCTGGAGGAGCTGGGCCGCCTGGTGAAGACGCTGGGCTACGAGGTCGTGGGCACGTTGTCGCAGCGGCGCGAGGGCACCGGGGCCGGCGCGGTGCTCGGCAGCGGCAAGCTGGAGGAGCTGGCGGCGATCACCGGCGGCACCGGCGTGATCGGCTCGATGGCCACGGCGCCGAAATCCAAGGCGCGCGAGCGGTTCGAGACCCCCGCCGGCGAGAAGCGGGCGGCACAGCCGGCCGAGCCTGATGCGGACGCGCCGCGCCGGCCGGAGTTCGTGATCGTCGACCACGAGCTGTCGCCGAGCCAGATCCGCAACCTGGAGCGTGCCACGGGCGCGCAGGTGCTCGACCGGACCGGCGTGATCGTGGAGATCTTCCACCGCCACGCCAACACGCGCGAGGCGAAGCTCCAGGTCGAGATGGCGCGGCTGAAGTACGTGGCTCCCCGGCTGCGCGAGACGGGCGGCGGCGGCGGGCGGCAGCAGGGCGCGGGTGCGGGCGAGACCAGCCTCGACCTCGACCGGCGCAAGATCCGCGACCGGCTCGCCGAGCTGCGCGAGCAGCTCGACGCCGTGCAGCGCGACAGCGACGGGCGGCGCGGCGCGCGCAGCGACCAGCTCAGGGTCGCGCTGGTGGGCTACACCAACGCCGGCAAGTCCTCGTTGATGAGGGCGCTCACCGGCAGCCAGGTGCTGGTCGAGGACAAGCTGTTCGCGACGCTCGACACTACGGTGCGCACGCTGCAGCCGGAGACCAGGCCGCGCGTGCTGGTCTCGGACACGGTGGGCTTCATCAAGCAGCTTCCGCACGACCTGGTCGCCTCGTTTCGCTCCACGCTGGCCGAGGCGCTGGAGGCGTCGCTGCTGCTGTATGTGGTGGACGCGTCCGACCCGACCTACGAGGCGCAGCTTGAGGTGAGCCGCAGCGTGCTGCGCGAGATCGGCGCGGACAGCGTGCCGTCCCTGCTGCTGCTCAACAAGACCGACCGGGTCGACGAGGCGGGGCGCGCGGCGCTGCGGGAGCGGCACCCGGACGCGATCCTGCTGTCCGCGCACTCGCCCGAGGAGGTGCACGCGCTGCGCGAGACGATCGTGGGGTTCTTCGAGGCGGCCATGGTCGAGGACGTGCTCGTGCTGCCCTACGCACGGCAGGGGCTGATCGGCGAGGTGTACGAGAGCGCGCGCGTGCTGTCGGAGGACTACGACGAGGCAGGGCGCATCCTGACGGTGCGCGGGCTGCCGGGGGCGATCGCGCGCCTGCGCAGGACGCTCGCGGCGGCCTGACAGGAAGCAAGGCTGGGCTCTCCCTCCGCTGCCATTCCAACGATCCAAGCGGATCGTCGGAACCTTTGGCAGCTACGCCCAGACCCGCCAGGGGGAAGCCCCCCTGGACCGGCTTTACTTAGTAGTGGATTCCAAAGGCGAGCCTTTGGCGGAGTTTGAGGCAGAGCCTCAACCTTCCTTGCCTGTCGACGCCGCGGCGTCGGCTGCCTAGGCTCTGGGGATGAGCAAGCCAGCACCGCTGACCAGCCGCGACGATGTCGAGATCGAGGGCGTGCGCCCGGTGTGGGAGGGGCGGTTCACCCTGGAGCTGGTGCGGTTCCGCAACCGGCGCTTCGACGGCACGCGGGCGGACAGCCGGGAGTGGGAGCTGTGGCGGCGCGGCCGGGCGGCGGCGGTGCTGCCGTATGACCCGGTGCGCGACGTGGTGGTGCTGATCGAGCAGTTCCGGGTGAGCGCGTTCGCGGCGGGGTTCGACCCGGTGATGGTGGAGATCCCGGCCGGCATGTGCGACGGCGACGAGACCGCGGACGCCACGATCCGGCGCGAGGCGCAGGAGGAGATGCACCTGGAGGTGTCCACCCTGCTGCCGATCGGCGATTTCCTGCTCAGCCCTGGCGGATGCGACGAGCGCTGCGCGATCTTCGCCGGCAGGATCGTGGCGCCGGCGGCGGGCGCGGACGGGGTGATCGGCGGCGGCGGGCTGGCGAGCGAGCAGGAGGACCTGCGGGTGCGGCTGTGCCCGGCGGAGGAGGCGATCGGGCGGGCGCTGGCGGGGGCATACCCGAACTCGGTGACCACGATCGCGCTGCTGTGGCTGGCGGCGAACCGGGAACGGCTGCGGCGCGAGTGGGGGAACGGGGGATGAGCACGACGCGAAGCGTTACGGAGGCAATGCCGCCGCTGGTGTCGACGGGCTGGCTGGCGGAGCGGCTCGGGGCGCCGGAAATCGTGGTGCTGGACGCGAGCTACTTCCTGCCGGCGGAGGGGCGCGACGCGCGGGTGGAGTTCGCGCAGGCGCGGCTGCCCGGGGCGAGGTTCTTCGACATCGAGGCGATCGCGGACACGGAGACGGCGCTGCCGCACATGGTGCCGTCGGCAGGACGGTTCGCGCGGATGGTGGGCGCGCTGGGCGTATCGGACGACAGCCGGGTGGTGTTCTACGACGCCAAGGGGCTGTTCTCGGCGGCGCGGGGGTGGTGGCTGATGCGGCTGTTCGGGCACGACGCGGTGGCGGTGCTCGACGGCGGGCTGCCGAAATGGCGCGCGGAGGGTCGGGCTATTGAGACAGGCCCGGCGCGCGCGGCCGAGTCGGGGCGGTTCACGCCGACGCTGCGGGCGGGGCTGCTGCGCGGGACCGGCGACATGCTGGACAACCTGGCGAGCGGCGAGGCGCTGGTGCTGGACGCGCGCTCGGCGGGACGGTTCGCGGGCAGCGCGCCGGAGCCGCGCGCGGGCATGGCGGGCGGGCACATCCCGGGGGCGCGAAGCCTGCCCTACACCGAGCTGCTGGCGGCGGATCAGACGATGCTGGCGCCCGACACGCTGCGGGCACGGCTGGCGGCGGCGGGGGTGGACGCGGGCAGGCCGGTGGTGACGAGCTGCGGCACGGGAGTCACGGCGGCGGTGGTGAGCCTGGCGCTGGTGGCGGCGGGGCTGCCGCCGGGGGCGCTGTATGACGGGTCGTGGACGGAGTGGGCGCAGCGCCCGGACACGCCGAAGGAACTGGGTGCGGGGGACGGGGCATGACGGATGGCGTGGGCGGGCCGGGCGCGGGCATCCCGAAGACAGGCGATGCGGACGCGACGGCGTTGGACGAGTCGGGATCGGGCGTGGTGGGTGGCGGCACGGAGGTGACGGCCAGCGGCACGGCGGACACGAAGCAGCGGCGGTTCGCGACGCGGCTGACGCATGACGGGCGGCCTGGGTCGCGGGTGGCGGGACTGGTCAACACGCCGGTGCACCGCGGCTCCACGGTGCTGCAGCCGAACCTGGCCGCGCGGCGCGAGGCGGGGCGGCGCGGGCTGGAGCAGGCGCTCGTGTACGGCGTGATGGGCAACGCCACGCACCACGCGCTGGAGGACGTGGTCGCCGGCATCGAGGGCGGCACGCGCTGCCAGGTGGTGTCCTCGGGGCTGGCGGCGGTGACGGCGGCGCTGCTGGCGTTCCTGGACAGCGGCGACCACCTGCTGATGCCGGACAGCGTCTATGCGCCGAGCCGGGTGTTCTGCGACGGGATGCTGCGCCGCATGGGCGTGGAGACGACCTACTACGACCCGGTGATCGGGGCGGAGGCGCTGGGCGCGCTGCTGCGGCCGAGGACGCGGGTGCTGTTCCTGGAAAGCCCGGGGAGTCACACCTTCGAGGTGCAGGACGTCCCGGCGCTGGCCGCCGCGACACGGGCGCGCGGCGTGTGCGTGATGCTCGACAACACCTGGGGCGTGCACCACTTCCAGCCGTTCCGGCACGGGGTGGACGTGTCGATCCAGGCGCTGACGAAATACGTGGCGGGGCACTCCGACGTGCTGCTCGGGGGGATCGTGACCAACGATCCGGCGATGTGGGAGCGGGTACGCGGCGCCGCGCTGGAGCTGGGCCAGTACGCCAGCCCGGACGATTGCTGGCTGGCGCTGCGCGGCGCGCGGACGATGGCGGTGCGGCTCGCGCACCAGCACGCGGCAGGGCTGCGGGTGGCCGAGTGGCTGGCCGCGCAGCCGCAGGTGCTGCGGGTGCTGCATCCTGGGCTGGAGGGCGCGCAGGGGCACGCGATCTGGAAGCGCGACTTCACCGGGGCGTCGTCGCTGTTCGGGGTGGTGTTCCAGCCGCGCTACGCGCAGGCGGCGGTGAACGCGCTGCTGGACGGGCTGGAGCTGTTCGGGATCGGCGCGTCGTGGGGCGGGTTCGAGAGCCTGGTGCTGCCGACCAGCGGCACGCTGACGCGCACGGCGGAGTCGGGCGTGCTCGGCGGGCCGGCGATCCGGGTGCATGTCGGGCTGGAGGATACCGACGACCTGATCGAGGATCTGACGGCGGGGTTGGCACGGATGGGGTAGGCAGGAAGCAAGGCCAGGGCTCTGTCCCTTGCTTGGAAGCGGGGACCCGCTGGGGGCAGGCGCCCCCAGACCCGCACACATAAGGCCTGTGGCACGATGCGAGGCGGTGTGCCGCAGGCCCAGTGATGGATTCCAAAGGCGAGCCTTTGGCGAAGTTTGAGGCAGAGCCTCAACCTTGCTTGCTGAGGTGCGGGCGCCGTTCTAGCCACAGGCTTGGCGGCGGCAGAGCGGGCGCGCAGGATATTTGACCCCTCCCCTGCCGGATCGCCGTCCATGGACCTTTGCTACAACGACCGGGGCCTGGTGCCCGCCATCGCGCAGCAGCACGACACCGGCGAGGTGCTCATGCTGGCGTGGATGAACGCCGAGTCGATGGCGGAGACGCTGCGCACCGGGCGGGTCTGCTACTGGAGCCGCAGCCGCGGCGCGCTGTGGCGCAAGGGAGAGACGTCGGGCCAGGTGCAGCGGCTGGTGGAGCTGCGCGTGGACTGCGACGGCGATGCCGTGCTGCTTCTCGTCGAGCAGGACGGCGTGGCGTGCCACACCGGGCACCGTTCGTGCTTCTACCAGGCGGCGCGCGGTGGCGCGATGGTGGAGGTGGCGCCGGCGCTGGTGAGCGAGGCGCAGCTCTACGGGCGGGCGGAGTAGCGACCAAGGAGTGGAAGGCCAGGGCTCTGCCGCACGTCTCGAAGCAGGAACCCGCCGGGGGCAGAGCCTCCAGGCCTGCATTCCTTGGCCGGCGGCACGACGCCGCCCGACATACGACACGCCCGAGCGGGAGTTTCCAGACGCAGGCCTTTGGCGGGATTTCCATTTTAGGCATGGGGCAGAGCCCTAGCCCTGCTTCCCTCCCGCTGCGGCGCCTGGCTACGCTTGTCGACGTGCGGCGTGGGCCGCGGGAGTGGGGGTGTGCGCATGGTGCAGGGCGGCGTGTCTATCCTAAGCCTGGGCGAGATGGGTCCCGGCGTGACGGAGTCGCTGATGGCAGAGGGGTTCGTGGTGCACGCGACCTCCGCACATCCTGTGGCGGAGATCCTGGCAGCGCACGCAGCGGAGATCAGGGGCGTGATGACCCGTGGCCAGGTGCCCGTCGACGCGCCGCTGCTGGCGAGGCTGCCGGCGCTGGAGATGGTGGCCAATTTCGGGGCCGGCACCGACTCCGTCGACGTGGCGGCGGCGGCGGCGCGCGGCGTGGTGGTGTCGAACACGCCGGAGGTGCTCGACGACGAGGTGGCGGATTTCACGGTGGGGCTGCTGCTGGCGACGATCCGCCAGCTCCCGCAGGCGGACCGTCATGCGCGGGGCGGGCACTGGGAGCGCGGCGCGTTCCCGCTGTCCGGCACGCTGCGCGGGCGCACCGTGGGGATGCTGGGTATGGGCCGGATCGGGCGGGCGATCGCGCGCAGGATCGCCGCGTTCGACGTGCCGGTGGTGTACCACGCGCGCCATGCTGTCGAGGGCGTGACGTGGCGGCACTACCCGACGCTGCTGGGCATGGCGGAGGCGGCGGACACGCTGGTCGCGATCGTGCCGGGTGGTCCTGCCACGCGCCACCTGATCAACGCGGAGGTGCTGGCCGCGCTCGGGCCGGACGGGGTGGTGGTGAACGTGGCGCGCGGCTCGGTGATGGACGAGGACGCGCTGATCTCGGCGCTGCGGTCGGGCAAGCTGCACGCGGCGGGGCTCGACGTGTTCGCCGACGAACCGCGCATCCGGCCGGAGCTGCTGGCGCTGGGCAACGTCGTGGCGGTGCCGCACGTGGGGTCGGCGACGCACCACACGCGGGGGCGGATGGCGGCGCTGGTGGCGGAGAACGTGCGGTCGTGGTTCGCGGGGCGCGGCCTGGTGACGCCGGTGGGGGCGTAACACCAACGGCCCCATGCGACCTGCAAGGCAAGCAAGGCTGGGCTCTCCCTCCGCTGCCATTCCAACGACCCAAGAAAGTCGTCGGAACCTTTGGCAGCTACGCCCGGACCCGCCAGGGGCGAGCCGCCCCTGGACCGGCCTTCCTTAAATATTGGATTCCAAAGGCGAGCCTTTGGCGGAGTTTGAGGCAGAGCCTCGACCTTGCCTGCTTCACCGGTCGTTCCAAAGGGTCGTTGGTATAACCTGTCGCACATGGCGTTAGGAGGCGAGCTTCCTTCAGGCAATGGCGGGGCTCTCGCTCTGGCTGGCCGGACCCCCATGCTGGCACACGACCGGAGCGCGATCATTCTTGACAAAGAGGGCGTCGGGGCGGTGACTTGATCCGATAGTAATAAGGCTTGCCTGGGACGGCCCGTCGCCAATCTGGCCCGCTCGACATCTTTTCCTGCTGCCGGTTCCGTTTCGTATGTCCGGTTGCGTCGGGGCGATCTGCTCGCGGGTTCTTCGACCGCGAACAGGGCGTCGCGGGAACGGGTTCCTTGCGTGTCATGCGCCGGCCCGACGGCAGCCAGACGGGGCGGAATGATGAAGACAGGTTCGGCCGGGGTCGGGCGAGTGTCGCAGGCATCGTGCCGGGCATGGAAGGCAAGCAAGGCTGAGGCTCTGCCTCATCCGCCAGGTGCAGCGCCCCTGGACCTGCCTTCCTCAAGTAGGGCCGGTCCAGAGGCGGCTCGCCCCTGGCGGGTCGCCGTCTTCAAGCAATGGGCAGAGCCCAGCCTTGCTCGCTTCCTGCCCGGCGTCTGCGGCCTCCGGCCTGTGTTCGAGGGTGTGCGATGAGCGAGTTCCTGCTGGAGATGCGCGGGATCACCAAGAGCTTCTCCGGCGTCATGGCGCTGGACGGCATCGACCTGCGCGTCAGGCCGGGCGAGTGCGTCGGGCTGTGCGGCGAGAACGGCGCCGGCAAGTCGACGATGATGAAGGTGCTGTCCGCCGTGTACCCTTACGGCACCTGGGGCGGGGAGATCCTGTGGCGCGGCGAGGCGCTGCGCTGCGCCTCGATCCGCGAGAGCGAGGCGGCGGGGATCGTCATCATCCACCAGGAGCTGATGCTGGTGCCGCAGCTTTCGGTGGCGGAGAACATCTTCCTCGGGCGCGAGCCGGTGGTGAGCGGGCTGATCGACTTCGACCGCATGTACGCCGAGGCGGGGGCGCTGCTGGCGGGGCTGCGCATGGGCCACATCAACGTGGCCAGGCCGGTGTCGCACTACGCCGGCGGCGAGCAGCAGTTGATCGAGATCGCCAAGGCGCTGAGCAAGGACGCCAGCCTGCTGATCCTGGACGAGCCGACCTCGTCGCTGACCCAGTCCGAGACGGCGATCCTGCTGCGGCTGATCGCCGACCTCAAGGCGCGGGGCACGGCGTGCGTCTACATCTCGCACAAGCTGGAGGAGATCGAGGCGATCGCGGACAGCGTCACGGTGATCCGCGACGGCCGGTTCGTGGGCGAGGCGCCGATGCGCGACCTGTCCACCGGCGACATCATCCGCATGATGGTCGGGCGCGAGATGACCAGCCTGTTCCCGCGCGAGGACCATCCTATCGGCGAGGTGGTGTTCGAGGCGATCGGCATCACCTGCCTCGACCCGGAGAACCGCGCGCGCAGGCGGGTGGACGACGTCTCCTTCGCGCTGCGCCGGGGCGAGATCCTGGGCATCGCCGGGCTGGTGGGGGCCGGGCGCACGGAGCTGGTGAGCGCGCTGTTCGGGGCGTACGCAGGCGCGCACTCCGGCGAGATCCGGCTGGACGGGCGGGTGATCCGGGTGCGCTCGCCGCAGGAGGCGGTGCGCCAGGGCCTGTGCATGGTGCCCGAGGACCGCAAGGCGCACGGCATCGTGCCGGGGCTGGGGGTCGGCCACAACATCACGCTGTCCGTGCTGCAGCGCTTCGCAGGATCGGGGCTGATCGACGAGGGGCGCGAGTTCTCGGCGATCGGCGAGGCGATCGCGCGCATGCACATCAGGACGGCGAGCCCGCTGCTGGCGATCTCCAGCCTGTCGGGCGGCAACCAGCAGAAGGCGGTGATCGCGAAGATGCTGGAGCCCGGCCCGCGGGTGCTGATCCTGGACGAGCCGACGCGCGGCGTGGACGTGGGCGCGAAATACGAGATCTACCGCCTGATGTTCGCCCTGGTGCAGCGCGGCGTGTCGATCATCATGGTGTCCTCGGAGCTGCCCGAGGTGCTGGGCATCAGCGACCGCGTGCTGGTGATCGGCGAGGGCCAGCTCCGCGGCGACTTCGTCAACGACGAGACCCTGACGCAGGAGCGCGTGCTGTCGGCCGCGATCACCCCCCTGCCCCGCGCGGCCTGAACCGGGCATTGACCTGCCAGCAAGCAAGGCTGGGCTCCGCCCAGACCCGCCAGGGGCGAGCCGCCCCTGGACAGGCCTTACTTAAGTATTGGATTCCAAAGGCCTGCCTTTGGCGGAGTTTAAGGCAGAGCCTCAACCTTGCTTGCCTGGACCGGTCACACCCAAGGGCCGTTGGTATAAACCGGCCGGAGGAGACAAAGAATGAACGAAGCCTCGCTGGTCCCCGATCCCGCGATTCCCGCCGGCGTCGTGGCCCTGCCGACGCCGGCGGCGCTCAGCTCCGCGCCCGCCGAGCGCCGGCGCACGCTGCGGGCCGAGCAGCTCAAGGCGGCGTTCGCGCGCTACAAGGTGCTGGCACTGGTGATCGCCATCGCGGCGCTATGGGTGCTGTTCAGCCAGCTCACCGGCGGCGACTTCATCACTCCGCGCAACCTGTCGAACCTGCTGCGGCAGATGGCGATCACCGGGATGCTGGCCTGCGGCATGGTGTTCGTCATCATCTCCGGCGAGATCGACCTGTCGGTGGGCTCGCTGCTCGGGCTTCTGGGCGGGGTGGCGGCGCTGCTCGACGCGGGCTGGCACCTGCCGGTGGCGGTCAACATCGTCGTGGTGGTGGCCGCGGGTGCCGCGATCGGGGCGTTCAACGGCTACTGGGTGGCCTACCTGCGGGTGCCGTCGTTCATCGTCACGCTGGCCGGGCTGCTGGCGTTCCGCGGCGTGCTGCTGGGCATCACCGGGGGGGTGACGATCTCGCCGGTGTCGCGCCCGCTGGTGGCGGTCGCGCAGAGCTACCTGCCGGGCGCCGCCGGCTGGGGGCTGGCGGTGCTGCTGTTCGCGGGGATCGCGTTCGTGACGCTGCGCGGGCGGGGACGGCGCCGCTCGCTCGGGCTGCCGGCGGCGGCGGCGTGGGCCGACGCCACCAGGCTGGCGCTGGCGGCGGTGGCGGTGTTCGGCTTCGTGTGGCTGCTGAACTCGTACCGCGGCGTGCCGATGCCGGTGCTGGTGGTGCTGGCGCTGCTCGGCGCGTTCACGCTGATGGCGCGGCGCACTGTGTTCGGGCGCAGGATCTACGCCGTCGGCGGCAACCTGGAGGCGACGCGGTTCTCCGGCGTCAACGTGGCGCGGGTGAAGCTGCTGGTGTTCTCGCTGATGGGGGCGATGGCGGCGCTGGCGGGGATCAGCACCACGGCGCGGCTCGCGGCCGGCTCGCCCTCGGCAGGGTCGCTGCTGGAGCTGGACGCGATCGCGTCGTGCATCATCGGCGGCACCTCGATGCGCGGCGGCGCGGGGACGGTGTTCGGCGCGCTGATCGGGGCGCTGATCATGGCGACGCTGGACAACGGCATGTCGATGCTCAGCGTGGACACGTTCTGGCAGATGATCGTCAAGGGGGTGATCCTGCTGCTGGCCGTGTGGCTGGACGTGGCAACGAGCGTGCGGCGGTAAGGAGGAAAAGCCAGCAAGGTTGAGGCTCTGCCTCAAACTCCGCCAAAGGCTCGCCTTTGGAATCCATTCCTTAAAAGAAGCCGGTCCAGGGGGGGCTTCCCCCCTGGCGGGTCTGGGCAGAGCCCAGCCTTGCTTGTCTTGCAAGTCCAAAACTTAGGCCGCTGGTATGAGCAGGCGCGAGGCGGGGCCAGGTCGGGCCTCGTCGGTGGATAAGAACTTAATGGCAGTGGGAACTGCCGGTCACAGGGAGTGCAACGGAGATGGCTCATCTCACCGTCGTGGCGACGCTGAAGGCCCGGCCCGGCCAGGAGCGCGCGCTCCTGTCCATGCTCCAGGGCCTGCTCGGGCCCACCCGGGCGGAGCAGGGGTGCATCCGCTACGACCTGCACCGCTCCGCCGACGAGCCGGGCACGTTCCTGTTCCACGAGACCTGGGAGAGCCGGCCTCTCTGGGAGGCGCACATGCAGTCGCCGCATCTCGCAGCCTTCGGCGAGGCGCAGGGCGATCTCACGGAAAGCTGGACGCTGTTCGCGGGGCACCGGCTGGACGGCCAGGGCTGAGCGCGACAGGAAGGCACCGATGAGGATCAAGTTCTACGCGCATGCGAGCTTCCGCTTCGAGGCGGACGGGCTTGCCGTCGTGACCGACCCGTATACGCCGGGCACGAGCGGCTTCGCGCCGATCCGCGAGGCGGCCGACCTCGTGATCATGAGCTCGCGGACCGACGACTTTCACTCCGACCCGAGCCATGTCGAGGGCGATCCGGTCGTGGTCAACGCCCTGGAGCTGCCGTCCGGGGGCACGGAGGTGCTCGGCGTGCCGATCCACGGCTTCGAGGCCTGCGAGAGCACGACCTTCGACTACCAGTCCGAGTTCGGCCGCAACCCGGACGCCAACGCGCTCTACCATTTCACGCTTGGTGGGCTGCGGGTCCTGCACATGGGCGACCTGGGCAACCCGGTCGATCCGGCGCAGCTCGCGGCGCTGGCAGGGCAGGTGGACATCCTGCTGGCCCTGGCCGGCGAGCATGCCACCATCGCGCTGGACGACCTCGACGACGCCATCGCGGCGATCCGTCCGCGCATCGTGATCCCAATGCACTACTGGCACGAGCGCGGCGTGCTGAAGATCGAGAAGGTGGACCGCTTCCTGGCGCGTTTTCCGGCCGAGCAGGTGACCCGTCTCGCAACGTCCGAGATGGAGATCACGCCCGACGGCCTGCCGCCCGCCGGCGCGATGCGCGTGATCGTCCTCGAACAGGCGCGCTAGGGTCTGTGGCCGGCGGTCCGGTCCGCTGCTGTTGTCCGGCCATGGCTGTCAGGCAGCAAGCAAGGCTGGGCTCTGCCCAGATCCGCCAGGGGCGAGCCGCCCCTGGACCGGCTTTACTTAAGTGTTGGTTTCCAAAGGCGAGCCTTTGGCGGAGTTTGAGGCAGAGCCTCAACCTTGCTTGCCTCCTGCCTCGCTTCGCCTGCGGGGACATCGGGCAAACTGATCCACTGCGCGGCCGGCGACGCTGGTGTCAGGCGCCTGCTCCAATCGAGGGTTGGACTGGTGGGGAAGCGGCCGGGTTCCCGCTCGCGGTGCCAACGCGCTGCGGCAGGTGCGTGCAAGAAGCTATCGGCGTCGCGCCGAAGGACACGTAGCTCACGGCTGCGCAGACGGCCTAGCGTTCCCTCGACAAGAACAATCGTCGACCGGTATGGCTGGCGGCAGCGCAAGGGGAGTGGCGATGTCGGGATCAATCCGCGGCGGCTCCGGTTTGGGTCGTGCACTTGTGCGCGTGGGATTGCTGGCCACCGTGTCGGGGACGCGCGACGCGCGGACGGCCATGCCGCTCAAGGTCGGCATGACGTCATCGACTCGCTGGCGCGGCACAAGGTCACGCCAACCGGCATCGTCACGCACGGCGACGCGCCAGAGCAGTGGGACGAGGTGATCGCGATGGTGAATTCGCCCGATTCAATCAAGATGCTGATGCGGCCGAACCCGGCGCCAAAGTCGACGGGCGCCGACGCCGGAGCTTCCGCCCAGGGCGGGATGGAACCAGGCGGGATGGCACAGTCCGGATCGCCGGCTATGGCCGCGACGTAGCCGTGCCGCACGTCATTGGAGTCGACATCGGCACGCAGAGCACGAAGGCGCTGCTCACCGACGCGAACGGCCGCATCCTCGCGCAGGCCAGCCAGTCGTACCAGCCGGACACCCCTCGCCCGCTCTGGGCCGAGCAGTGGCCCGCGGTGTGGCTCGACGCGGTGCTCGCCTGCGTCGCGCGCTGCATGGCCGAGGCGAACGCGGGCGGCGAGACCGGCGCGTCGGCTGAGCCGATCGACGTGCGCGCCCTGTGCATCAGCAGCCTGTACGGCGGGTCCGGCATCCCGGTCGACGCCGACCTGACGCCGCTGCACCCGTGCCTGATCTGGCTCGACCGCCGCGCCGAGGCCCAGGTGCGGGCGGTGCGCGCCACCGTCGACCTGGACCGGCTGCGCGCCGTCACCGCGAACGGCGTGGACAGCTACTATGGCTTCACCAAGATGCTGTGGCTGCGCGACGAGCGGCCGGAGGTCTGGGCGCGCACCCGCTGGCTGCTGCCGCCCAACGCCTGGATCATCGCCAGGCTGACCGGCGCCGTCGCGGTGGACCACTCCTCCGCGGGCAACATCGGCGGCGTCTACGACATGGCGGCGCGCGGCTGGTCGGTGCCCATGCTCGACGCGCTCGGCATCCCCGCGGCGATGATGCCGGAGCGGCTCGTCGAGTCGAGCGAGATCGTGGGGCGCCTGCTGCCGGCGTGGGCGGAGGCCACCGGCCTGCCGGCGGGCACCCCGGTCGTGGCCGGCGGCGTGGACGCGGCGGTGGCCACCTTCGCCGCCGGCGCCACCCGCTCCGGCCAGCACGTCGCAATGATCGGCACCAGCATGTGCTGGGGCACCATCACGCGGCAGGCGGACGCGGCGCACGGGCTCGTGGCCATGCCGCACGTGTTCCGCGGCGCCGACGACATCTACACCTTCGGCGGCGCGATCACCGCGGGCGCCGCGGAGGCATGGTTCCGCGAGCAGTTCTGCGGACCCGAGCTGGCCCGCGAGCGCGCCGGCGAGGGACGCGCCGCCGCCCTGCTCGACGAGGCCGCCGCGCAGGTGCCCCCGGGCTCGGACGGCCTCGTGTTCCTGCCCTACCTCGCCGGGGAGCGCAGCCCGATCTGGGACGGGCGGGCCAGCGGCGCCTTCGTCGGCCTTAGCCTGTTCCACACCCGCGCCCACCTGTATCGCGCGGTGCTGGAGGGCGTGGCCTACGCGCTGCGCCACAACATGGAGGCTGGCCGGATGTCCGTGCCGGCGCTCGACGACACGCTGATCGTGGTGGGCGGGGCGGCGCGCTCCGACCTGTGGATGCAGATCGTCGCCGATATCACCGGCTTCCCGGTGCGGACCATCGCGCAGGAGGTGGAGGCGGCGCTTGGCGCGGCGCTGCTGGCGGCGCTGGGTGCCGGCCTGGCCACGCCGGCGCAGGCCGAGGCCGGGTGGGTGACGCTGCGGGAGCGTGCCTTACCGGAGGCGCAGGTGGCGCAGGCTTATGACCAGGGGTTCATGGTGTTCAAGGACCTCTACCCGGCGCTGAAGCCCAGCATGCACAGGCTGCGCGAGGCGTAGGCCGCTTGGCTGGCAGGAAGTAAGGCTGGGCTCTGCCCAGACCCGCCCCTGCTTCAAGGCGGGGGCGAGCCGCCCCTGGACCGGCTTTTCTTGAGGAGTGGTTTCCAAAGGCGAGCCTTTGGCGGAGTTTGAGGCAGAGCCTCAACCTTGCCTGTTGCCTCGCCTGCGACGGCGCCAGAGACCGGTCTTCAGCGCAGGGCGGTGCCGGAGAACCGGTTGGGCATCGTCACGGCCGGTGACGGCACGGCCTGCACGCTGACCTGCGTGGCGCTGATGTGCGAGGCCTGGCTCGGAACCCAGGCCAGGGCCAGGACGGCGACGATGATGACGAGCATCCTTGTCATTGCGGTGCTCCCTTTCGGTGGGCGCGTTATGGTGCACTGCAACAATGGGTGGTTCGACGGCGTATGGAAGCGGTCCGCCGCTCATACGGCACATGCGCCGGCTGCATGGGTGGGATGGACGATGACGGCATGGTTGCAGCCGGAGATGGAACGATCTCGATGATCAGCCTAGTCCACGCCGTAGTTCCAACTGTCGCGCCGCAGCGGCTGCAGGGCATACAGCGCGATCTGCGCCGCGCTGTAACGGTCGCCGCCAGGGACGGCCTCGTTCAACGGGCGCAACGCGCCGTCGGCCGACAGCTCGTAGCGGTCGATCTCGCCATCGACCATGTGAAGGAGCCGGATCACATGCGCGGCATGACCGGCGATCGTCTCCTGGTCACTGGACCATTCGCCTTGCCAGCGCGTCGTGCCGGACCCGATGCCGTTCTGCGTGTTCTGCACCGTGATGGCGACATGGTAGCGGCCCATCGCCGCGTCGGGTGCGCCGTCCAGTACCAGCTCGACGATCTTTGGCTCGGCGACCCAGGGGCCTGGCTGGATGCCACGCCAGTCACCGAGGATCGGGCCGGTCGGGCGCGGCACGCAACCGGCCAGCAACAGCAGCACACATGCCGCGCATCCTGTGACCCGTCGCGAGCCGGTAGGCTGGGCCGCGGAGCCGGGGCACGCGGCGCGCGACGGTGCCGCATAGGACGCTGCCGCGAGCAGGTGTTGCGCCTGCGTCGGAAACAGGGACGTCACGGCCGCGGCGTCCCTGTCTCCGGCACCTGCGCGTCGGAGGCGGCGGCCGGCGGCGCCGCGCTCCTCGCGCGCGGCATCATCCCCGCTCCGGCTCCTGCCCCCGCGGCTGGTGCATCATGGTCGGACGACGGGGGAGGCCGCTTCGGCAGCGGCTGGGACAGCTCCTCGCTCGGCCCCTTCGAGAAACCGGGCTCGGCCCTGCCCGAAGTCGAGCCGAGCGCCGCGCCCAGCAGGCCGGCCAGCAGGACAGGCCGCAGAAGACGAGTCTCGATCATAAGGGTCCCACCCAAACAGATGTGGCGGGACCACCGGTCCCGCCACATCCCTAGCACGCTACGCCTAGGCTCAGAAGGCGACGTGGGTCTTGAAGCCGAGCACCGCCGCGTTCTTGATGTTTGCTTGGCCGTTCGGGCGAATGACATACTGGAAATCCGGCTCAAAGTTCACGCCGCGGTAGACGTGGATGTCGTAATTGGCTTCGATGATTTCCTCGTGACGCTGCACGCCGGTGACACCGCCGGTGAGCGGAAGCCTAAGCTGCGTCTGGAGATCCTGCGCCTTGACGAGGTAGGGGCTGGTGTTCACGTAGGAGAACAACACGCCAATGGTATCGAGCGGGCGGGCTTTCCAGAACGAACGGTCCAGCACGCCGGCAAAATACTGATCGGCATAGACGGACGTAGTCGGGTCGTTGTGGGCATAACCGCCCAGGACGATCACGCCGTCATTCGGTCCCGGCCCGTTGCGCAGCACCATCTGGTCGAACAGCGCCCAAGCCTGGGTATGGCCCTTGTGAATCTTGAAGGGCTGGCCGGTCAGCAAGGCGGGGGCGCCGTTGTCGCCGACGTAGAAGTCGTTGTAGCTGGAATTGTCGTAGGCGAAGCCGAGCTTGTAGTGGCCGGGCAGCTTGTCCGCGCCGAAGGTCGGCAACCAGGCAGCCTCGACCGGGAATTCCTCGCCGCTGATCTGCGAGGTGGAGAAGTTAAAGCCGGACCGGAAATGCCGGTTGTTGTACAGGCCTTGGTCGACAGCATACAGGCCGAACTGCACGTAGGTATCGTCTGTCGGCCGCACGCGCGCGCGAGCGCCCCAAACCGCGTCTGGATAGGAGCTGGTGCCGATGTCGCCGCCGGGCAGGGCCTTGGGATTGCCGCAGAGCCCGTTGTTCATGAAGTTGCAGTACAGCGGCGAGGCGGAGAAGTCGTTGAGGACAGGCATGCGGCCGACCGCGATATCCAGGCGATCACTCGCCAGCTTCTCCTCGGCATAGGCGTAGACCAGGTGGATGCCGGCGTCTCCGCCGGCGCCGTAGATCTCCTGCACCGGTTGCAGACCACCGCCGATCAGGCCGCCGCCGCTGTCCGGGCTGCCGGAGCGGTTGACCAGCACGACGTGTGTCGACAGCCCCCGGATGCGCGCCAGCTTCTGAAAGTCGACGTCGACCTCGAGGCCGACCTGGTTCGCAAAGGTCGAACCCTGGTGCACGCCACCGCTGACGTTGCTCGCGAACTCCGAGATGAAGTCGCCAAGCACGTCGATGCCGAGATTGCCGAGCGTGACCCGGGCGTCCCTGAACATGGGCAGCCCGGCGACGAGCTGCTCGACGTTGGAGTCCGCACTCGGCGACGGGTTGGCCGGGGTGAGCGGCGTGGAGAGCTGCTGGCTCGGGCCGATGCTGACGCCGCTGTTGATGTTCTGCGCGTGCGCGGCCTGTGCCAGCGATCCGAGAGCGAGGGCGACGCCCGCCACGACGCGGAGGCGGCCTCCGAGACGCGGGCGAGGTGTGGCTTGATGCATTGTGGATACGTTCCCCTGGTTAGGCGGTCCGCCGTGGCTGATCTGCGTCACCCTCGGATGCGGTATGAAAGGAGTACAGCAGGCTTTGGCCGATCCGGCACGCTGTAATGCGGCCAAGACGTCCCGCATGTGTCATTTCGTGGCGATTGTAGCAGCCGAGTGACACATCGTTTTTGCGAGACGACGTCCCGCTTTTTGCATGCTGCACGATTTGTGCACGCGGCGGCTCGGGACCACCCGGCGACCGCCGCCGCAGATGCCCGGCGCTTGCAGTGGTTCTGGAGGTTGATGTGCAAGCAAGCAAGGCCGGGCTCTGCCCAGACTCGCCAGGGGCGAGCCACCCCTGAACCGGCGTGATTTAAGTGATGAATTTCAAAGGCCTGTCTTGGCGGATGAGGCAGAACCTCAACCTTGCCTGCTCCATCGGTCATCCCAGAGAGACATCGGTATTGGAGCGTTTTCAGGATGGACGGGCTCGGGGACGTCTCAGGGCAGCACGGGACGCGGACAGGTCTCCACCATCAAGCGACGCTCGATAGGCTCGTTGCCTGCGTCCGGCGCAGGGGTTGGAGTGATCGGCGGGGTGGATCAGCGTCGCGGCTTGAGGACGCTCATGGAGCAGGGCGCCGCCTCAAGCGCCTGCTTGCGGCGCGTGGGGGGCATCATGGGCGGGGCGACGCGGACCAGGCGCCACGCGATGTAGGCGGACTCCAGCGCGAGCACGGCGGCCACGAACACGAACAGCCCGGACTCACGCCACGCCATCAGCGCCGCGCCGATCAGGGGCCCGAGCACGGTGCCAGCGGAGAAGGTGAGCAGCAGCTCGCTCGCGGTCTCGGCGAAGGACCGTTCGCGGATGCGGTCGTTCACGAAGGCGACGCACAGTCCGTAGAGAGGGTATTGCGCGAAGCCGAACACGCCGAATGCCAGGAACAGCCCGGCCCGCGGCAGCACGCCGCCGCGCAGCACCACCAAGACGGACACCACGATCGCCAGCGCCAACAGCGTCAAGATCGGGAAGCGGCGGTCGGTGCGGTCGGACAGGCGGCCCGCCGGGTAGTAGGACAGCGCGCCGCCCAGCACCGAGGCGGCGAGCATCACCGCGACCTCGTGGGTCGACAGCCCCATCGCCAGGCCGAAGGTCGGGCCGAGGCCGCCGATCGCGCCGCTGACCAGGCCAGCCGCGAAGCAGCCGGACACGCCCGAGGGCGAGATCGCGAACAGCTCGCCGAGGTGGATGCCGAACGGCCGGGTGGGGGCCGGTACCGGCGAGCGGGTGAGCGCCACAGGCACGATCGACAGCACCACGGCGGCGACCATCAGGACGAAGGGCAGCGGGCCATGCGGGTTGAGCACGGTCAGGCTCAGCGTGCCGGCGAGCGAGGCGACGAGGTTCGCGGTCATGTAGGCAGCGAAGATGCCGCCGCGCCGCGCCTGGGTGGCGCGCTCGTTCAGCCAGCTTTCGATGATGAGCGCGAGCCCGCCGTAGCAGAACCCGATCACCACGCGCAGCGCGATCCAGGCGGGCGGCTGCTGCAGCACCAGCAGCAGCAGCGCGGTGGAGCCGCTCAGCGCCGCCAGTGCCGCGAAGGTGCGGACGTGGCCGACATCGGCGATCAGACGGCCCACCGTGAGGCAGGCCAGCATGAAGCCGAGCGACCAGCCCGACGACAGCAGCCCGACATGGGCCATCGAGGCGCCGTCGAGCTGCAGGCGGATCGGCAGCAGCACGCCCTGCAGGTTGGTGCCGAACACCAGGAGCACGACGCTGGCCAGCAGCGCCGTGACCGAGAGCAGCTGGGAGTGCATCTCCGGCTCCCTGCCGCCCTGCATCATCGGCCCGAACTCGTCCATCTCGCCCTCCGCGCCGGCGTGGTGATCCGCAGGATCGTACTGCAAGCGCCGGGGCAAAGCACGACGGCCATCAGGCAAGGCCAGGCTCCGCCCTTGGGCGCCGAAGGCAGCCTTCTCCAGGCACGGCGCCTCTGGCGTGGTGAGCAATTCTGCGGAAGGCCGCAGTGGCGCAGCAAGCAACGCTAGACCTTTGGAATGCCTTCCCCAAACAAATGGGTTCCAAGGGCCTGCCCTTGGCGGAGTTTGAGGCAGAGCCTCAACCTTGCCTGCCTTTCCACCCTCGCGCTCAAGGTGTGTGGACGACGAAGCGGTAGAACAAGATTGCTGCCGCGGAGAAGCCGGCGAGGCCGATCCAGCCGGCGGTGGCGGCGAAGTCCGGGCCGACGACGGCGAGCGGGAAGCTGTGGCCTGCGGCTCCCTCGACGGCGGCCAGCGCCATGCCGGCGACGCTCTCGCCGACCAGGAAGCCGGAGGCGAGCAGCACGCCGCGGCGCCGGGCCGCCTCGTCGGATTGCCCTGGGGCCTGCTGCGACGCGGCGCAGCGGCGCAGGTGGCGGCGGGTGAGCCATTCGAGGATGCCGCCGACGGCGATGGTGAGTCCGACGGTGGGCGGCAGGTAGATGCCGATGCCGACCGTGAGGACCGGAAGCTGGGCGTCAAAGCGGCGCTGGAGCAGCTCGTCGACGCCGACCAGCACGGCGCCGAGCGCGAGGCCGATGGACACCATGCCCCAGGCGAGCTGGTGGGTGACGATGCCGTTGCCGATGACGGCCATCAGCGAGGCCTGGGGCGCGGCCATGGCGCGGGCCGGGTCCATGCCGGGGCGAGGCATGGCGCCGGGGAACCCGTAGGTCTGGTAGAGCAGGTCGAGCAGCGGGGCGATGACGACGGCGCCGACCGCGACGCCGGCCAGCAGCGCGACCTGCTGCCGCCAGGGCGTGGCGTCGACGATCTGTCCGGTCTTGAGGTCCTGCAGGTTGTCGTTGGCGATCGAGGACACGGTGACGACCACCGAGGTGAGGAACAACGCGAGCGCCACGGCGAAGCGCCCGGTATCGCCGGCACCACCAGCCGCCGCAGCGCCCACCGGCCCGCTCCCGGACCCGCCGAGGATCGCGCCGAGCAGCAGGGAGACCAGGATGGTGCCGAGGATGCCGATGCCGGAGATCGGGCTGCTCGACGAGCCGAGCAGGCCGGCCATGTAGCCGCAGGCAGTGGCCATCAGGAAGCCGAACGCCATGGTGAAGACGGTGGCGCCGACGATCAGGGCGGCGAAGGCCGGGGCGCCGAGGCCCGCCTCGATCGGCAGGGCGAACCAGGCGAACAGGCCCGCCAGGGGCAGCGACAGGGCCAGCGTGGCGGCGGCCACCCAGGTGATGGGAAGGTCGCGCTCCTGGCGGGGCAGACCTGCTGCGCCGCCGCCGTGCCGGGCGCGGGCGGAGGCGAGGGCGTCGCGGATGCTGGACGCCATCGGGCGAACCAGGGTGAGCACGCACCACACGCTGCCGGTGGCGATCACGCCGGCGCCGATCAGGCGCACCCGCCCGCTCCACGCCGCCATCGCCACGTCCGAGGCGGAGCCCGCGTGCGGGCCGGGGTCGAGCGCGGTCAGCAGCGGCACCGCGACGCCCCACGCGATCGCCACGCCGAGCAGCAGGGACAGGCAGGCGGCGATGCCGACCAGATACCCGACTCCGAGCAGGGCCAGGGAGAAGCCGGTGCCGATGCGGAACACGGCGTGGCCGGCGGTGGCCACCCAGGACATGCTGTCTCCCACCAGCCGCAGGCCGTTCACCCCGAGGCTGAACGCCGCCGCCGCCGCGCCGCCCACTGCGAGGGCGCGCGCGCCGTCGCGGGCCTCTCCGGCCGCGCCAACCTGCGAGGCGCCGCTTCCCGCGCCGTCGCCGCCGAGGCGCAGCACCTCGGCCGCCGCAACCCCTTCGGGAAACGGCAGGGTGCTGTCCACCACCATCGCCCGGCGCAGCGGGATCGAGTACATCACGCCCAGCAGACCGCCCAGCAGGCACACGCCGGTGGTTTGCCAGAGCGCGAAGCGCTGCCAGTGGCCGATCATGACGAGCGCGGGCAGCACCAGGATCACGTTGCACAGCGTGCCCGCGGCGGAGGCCTGGGTCTGCACCATGTTGTTCTCGAGGATGGTGCCGCCGCCCATCGCGCGCAGCAGCGCCATGGAGATCACGGCGGCCGGGATCGAGGAGGAGAAGGTGATCCCGGTCTTGAGGCCCATGTAGATGTTGGCGCCCATGAACACCACGGTGATCACCGCGCCGAGCACGAGTCCGCGCAGCGTAAGCTCGACGTGGCGCGAGGAGGTCGAGCCGGTGGTCATGGGATCTGCGCTCCCGCCAGGCGCGCGGTCGCGCGACATTCGTTCCCGAGCTCCACGCCGCCGACGGCCGGCTCCGCGATTCGAATACTCTGCCGCCGATCCTGTCCCGGCAAGCGGCCAGCCCATCCGTCACGGGCCCAGCCGTCACCGCCGGGGCGGGTCGTGGCCGCAGGAACGCGACGTGCGATCAGGACCGCAGCAGTTGCAGGCAGACCGCATCCTCCGTCCAGGCACGAACCGGCTGCCAGCCGGTTCGTGCCGCCAACGCCGCAAGAGCCCCGGAGTCGTATTTGAACGACGTGTCGGTGTGGATGCTTTCGCCCGCGGCGAAGTCGATGCGCTGACCCGCGACGCGGAACCCGGCGGCGCGCTTCGCGACCAGGTGCGCCTCGACACGGAACGGGCGGTCGAGCACGCGCGCCTCGTGGCGGAAGGCGGCGGGGTCGAGGTCGGTGTCCAGCTCCCGGGCCAGGCGGACCAACAGGTTCAGGTGGAACGCCGCCATCAACCCCTCGGGGTCGGCATAGGCGCGCTGCAGGTCGGGCGCCTCGCGCGTGCCGTCCGCGGTGAGCAGGAACCAGCCCGGCGCCAGGGACTCGCGCGCCCTGGCGAGACAGCCGAGCAACCCGTCGGCCTCGAGGTTGCCCATGCTGAGGCCCGGCCAGAAGCCGAGCGCCGGCCCGGCCTCCTGCCGCGGCGGCAGGCGCACCGCGCGGCTGTAGTCGGCGCAGAGCGGCACCACCTCCAGCGCGGGGTAGCACGCGTCGATCCGCGCGCAGGCGCTCGCCAGGAACGCGCCGCAGATGTCGATCGCCACGTAGCGGCGTGGTGCCGGCAGCGCGTCAAGCAGGATGCGGGTCTTGTGGCTGGCGCCGCTGCCGAACTCGACCAGGGTGGCGTCGGGGCCGACGAGGCGGGCGATGGCGACAGCCTCGCGCCGCAGCAGGGCGATCTCGCATCGGGTCGGGTAGTAGCCGGGGCTGTCGCAGATCCGGTCGAACAGCGCGGAGCCGGCCTCGTCCCAGAGGTACTTGCCGGCGATCGCCTTCTGTGGCCGCGACAGCCCGTCGAGCACGTCGTGCAGGAAACTCGCGGGCGCAGGCATGTCAAAACCGGCCATCGCGGCCTCCCTTTCCGGCACGGTGCTTCTCTGCCGCGGCGGCCTGGTCGCGTGCATCGGCAGGCGAGATGACCTCCCGTCTCGCGCAGGCAACGCCCGGGCCGGTTCACGTTTACCTCAGGACGGCGCTGCGACGACGCGTCGGCCTTTGGGAGTGACCATCGAAGCAAGCAAGGTTGAGGCTCTGCCTCAAACTCCGCCAAAGGCAGGCCTTTGGAATCCACTCCTTAAGTAAGGCCGGTCCAGGGGCGGCTCGCCCCTGGCGGGTCTGGGCAGAGCCCAGCCTTGCTTGCCTTGCAGGCCGGCCCGCGCAGGTCGCGCCGTCAATCCCGCGACCCGGCCCCCTGCCCCGCACGGCTGGCGGCACGCCGGTCCAGGAGCATCGACGCCGCCGTGGCCGCCAGCCCCGCGAGGCTCAGCACGGCTCCGAGCCATGGCAGCGACCGGTAGGCGAGGCCCACGCCCAGCGCGGCGCTGCCCAGCCAGGCGCCGGCGGCGTTGCCCAGGTTGAATGCACCCTGGTTCAGGGTGGCCACCAGGTTCGGCGCTTCCGGCGCGGTGTCGATCACCCGCATCTGCAACGGCGTGGCCAGCGCGAAGGTCAGCGCGCCCCAGACCAGCAGGGTGGCGGCCGCCGGCACGGCAAAGGGCAGGGTCAGCGTGAAGACGGCCAGCGTGGCGACGACCCCGGCCTGCACGCCGGCGATGGATGGCATCAGCCGCCAGTCGCCCAGCCGCCCGCCGAGCAGGTTGCCCGCGGTGATGCCGACGCCGAACAGCACCAGCAGCCAGGTGACGCCGGCCGGCGGGATGCGGGTGACGCTTTCCAGCATCGGGGCGATGTAGGTGAACACGCTGAACAGGCTGGCGGAGAGCAGCGCGCTCATCAGCATGGACAGCATCACCTGCGGCTTGCGCAGCACCCGGAACTCGGCGAGCAGCCCGCCCGCCTGCGGACGCGGCAGCGGCGGCAGCGCCCAGGCGATCGCGGCGGCGGCGGCCAGCGCGAGCGCGACCACGCACCAGAACGCGGCGCGCCACCCGGCGGCCTGGCCCAGCGCGGTGCCGGCCGGCACGCCGAGCACGTTGGCCAGCGTCAGGCCGCTGAACATGATGGCGATCGCCTGGCCGCGCCGTGCCGGCGCCACCAGGTCGGCGGCCACGATCGACCCGATGCCGAAGAACGCGCCGTGGCACACCGCCGTCGCCATGCGCGCGGCCATCAGCAGGCCGTACCCGGGCGCCACCGCGCAGAGCAGGTTGCCCACGGCGTAGGCGCCGATCAGCCCGAGCAGCGCGGCCTTGCGGGGCACGCGCGCGGTGGCGATGGCCAGGATGGGCGCGCCGATGACCACGCCCAGCGCATAGCCGGTGACCAGCAGGCCGGCGTCCGGGATGCTCACGTGCAGGTCGCGGGCGACGTCGGGCAGCAGGCCCACGATGACGAACTCGCTGGTGCCGATGGCAAAGGCGGCGAGAGCCAGGGCGAGAAGGGAGAACGGCATGATGCAGCGTGCCTGTACAGGGTTCCGGCCGGCTGTCGAGTGGCCGGACGTTGCGGCCGCACCTCGGACTCAGGAATTCCTGTATTGGACCAACGGCCCTTTGAACGACCGGGGAAGCAGGCAAGGTTGAGGCTCTGCCTCAAACTCCGCCAAAGGACGAGCCCTTTGGAAACATTTACTTAAGTAAAGCCGGTCCAGGGGGGGCTTCCCCCCTGGCGGGTCTGGGCAGAGCCCAGCCTTGCTTCCTGTTCGGCGCCGCCCCGATCAGCCAGGCGCCATGTTGCGCTGCGGCGGGCCGGAGGGGCCGCCGATGCCGTGCGCGCGGTGGTCGTGGCGGTAGCGCGACGGCGGGATGCCGCGCTGCTCCAGGAACTGGCGGTTGAAGTTGGACAGGTTGTTGAAGCCGGTGCGGTAGCAGATCTCGGTGATCGTCAGGCCGTCGTCGAGCAGCAGGCGGCAGGCGCGCTCGATGCGCAGGCGGTTGACGTAGCGCACGAAGGTCATGCCGGTGTGGCGGCGGAAGGTGCGGGAGAACTTGCTCGCGCTGAAGCCCACGAGGCGGGCGAGGTCGCCCTCGCGCAGGTCGCCGCCGAGGCTGCGCCCGATCGTGGCCAGGATGTGGTTCATCTCCGACGCCATGTAGCCCGACACGTCGATGCGATATCCCGCGCTCGCCAGCCTGGTGCCGGCGCCATGCGAGGACAGCAGGTCGAGCAGGCCGAAGAACAGGGTGACGCGGCGCGTGCCCTGCGCGTGGAGCAGCTCGGTCAGGATCGGCAGTGCCGCCGCGCCGGCCTCCGGCGCGAACTCCACGCCGCACGCGGAGGCGGCGAGCAGCGCGTCAAGCGCGTGCAGCTCGGGGAAGCTCGCGACGCAGCCCTCGATGAACTCGCGGGCGAACTGGAGCACCACGCAGCGGTGCCGCACCTCCTCGTCCGGCGCCACCCGGCTCACCCAGTTGTGCGGCAGGTTGGGCCCGACGAGCACGAGCTGGCCCGGCGCGAAGCCGCCGACGTGGTCGCCCACGAAGAACGTCCCGGAGGTGGCGGTGACCAGGTGCAGCTCGTACTCGGGGTGGAAGTGCCAGCGCACCGTGCGGTACGGGTAGCCGTGCGACCAGACCTTGAACGATCCGAGCCGAGGAACCTCGACCAGCTCCAGCTCCGGCCTGGTCCGCTCCATCGGGTCACGGTCGTCGCCGTCCTGGCCGGACCGGGACTGGCCGGCCCGCACCACGGGCGGAGCCTCCGCCCGCGGCATGGCGGGGCGGGCGGTCAGGGGATGCCGGCTGTGGGCCGCGATGCGCCGCTCCATGGTGGTGTCCTCTCCCGTGGACAGGGCCACCGCCTTTGCGGCGTTTGGCGGCCCGTGGATTGCTCGATGCGGCCGATGCCATGACGACGTCGCCACGCGACCGCGGCGGCGTCAGGCCATCCAGTTGCCGCCGTCGATGCCGTAGGTCTGGGCAACGATGGTGCGGGCGTCGTCGCCGGCGAGGAAGGTCGCGAGGCCGGCGATCTCGGCTGGCCGCGCCATGCGGCCGATCGGCACGGTGGCGGCCACGCAGCGATTCTTCTCGCCGGGCTGCAGGTTCTCGTAGTGCGCGAAGCGGCGGTCCACGTCGTCACAATGCTCCGCGTCCACCACGCCGGGGGCGATCGCGTTCATGATGATGCCGTGGCGGATCAGGTCGAGCCCGGCGCCCTCGCAGGCGTAGCGGTGGGCAATGGCACGGCCGATGCCCCGCGCGGCCCCGGTCACCACGGCGACCCTGCCTTCCAACGCAGGTCGGCTTCCGGCCGGCCGCAGCGATGCAGTCCCGGTCTGTGCAGTCCCGGTCCGGTCCCCGCTCCGGCCGACGGTCATGCGAGACTTCTTGCGGTGCGTCCCGGTGAGATCGCGCCGGCGACGCCGCCGTAGAGCGCCCGGTATTCGAGCAGCCGGGCGGCATAGGCGGGAGCCAGCGCGGGGTCGGGGTCGATCGTCTCCAGACGCACCGGCGGCCCGCACAGCGACCCGGGCGGCTCGCCGGTGGCGGCCATGCGGGCGAGGCGGGCGGCCCCGAACGCGCCGCCATGCTCGCCATCCGCCAGGCGGTGCAGCGGCAGCCCGAGCACCGAGGCGATGATCGCGACCCACAGGCGGGAGCGCGAGCCGCCGCCGATCACGTCGGCCGACCCGATCGCCGTGCCCGAGGCGGCCAGCGCGTCGAGGCAGTCGCGCATCGAGAACGCCACGCCCTCCAGCACCGCCTGCGTCAACGCGGCGCGGCCGGTGTTGTGCGACAGCCCGGCAAAGGCGCCGCGCACCGCGCCGTCGTTGTGCGGCGTCCGCTCGCCGCCGAGATAGGGCAGGAACAGCGCGGGGCTCGGCGCCTGGAGCGACTCGCCCGCCCCGGCAAGCTCCCCCTTCTGGGCAAGCTCATCGAGCAACGCCTGCTCGCCCAGCCCGGTGACGCCGGACCACCAGGCCAGCGACGCCGCCGCGGACAGCGTCACCCCCATCTGGTGCCACAATCCCGGGAGCGCGTGGCAGAACGCGTGCACGGCGCGCTCCGGGCACGGGCGGAACCGATCCGTGACCGCGAACAGCACCCCGGACGTGCCGAGCGAGACGAACGCATCGCCCGGCCGGATCGCCCCGAGCCCGACCGCGCCGGCGGCGTTGTCGCCCGCCCCTCCCGCCAGCACCGGGCGCCGCGCCATGCCCCAACGCGCCGCCAGCGCCGGCAGCAGCGTGCCGGCCGCCGCATTGCCTTCCACGAGCCGCGGCATCGCGGCGCGCGACAGCCCGGTCGCCGCCAGCGCCGCGTCCGACCAGTCCCGCGCGCCCACGTCGAGCCACAGGGTGCCGGATGCGTCCGACATCTCCTCGATCGCCTCGCCGGTGAGGCGAAGGCGCACCCAGGCCTTGGGCAGCAGCACCATCGCGGTGCGCGCGAACACCTCCGGCTCGTGCGTCCTGACCCAGAGCAGCTTCGGCGCGGTGAAGCCGGGCATCGCGATGTTGCCGCAGCACTCGCGCAGGCCCGGGAACGCCGCCTCCAGGGCGCGGCACTCGGCCACGGCGCGCACGTCGTTCCACAGGATCGCCGGGCGCAGCACCGCGCCCGCGGCGTCCAGCAGCACCGCCCCGTGCATCTGCCCGGACAGGCCGATCCCCTGCACGGCCGACAGCGCCGCCGGGTGGTCGCGGTGCAAGGCGTCGACCGCGTCCAGCATCGCCTGCCACCACGCCTCGGGGTCCTGCTCGCTGTGACCGGGGGCCGGGCGCTGCACGGTAAGCGGCCGCGAGGCGCTGCCCACCACGCGCTGCTCTCCGTCGACGAGCAGCGCCTTGAGCGAGGAAGTGCCGAAATCCAGGCCCAGGAACACTGCGGGTCCTCATGTCAGGGTGCACAGGCAGCAAGCAAGGCTGGGCTCTGCCCAGACCCGCCAAAGGCCAAGGCCTCTGGACACCGATTTACTTAAGTAATGGATTCCAAAGGCCTGCCTTTGGCGGAGTTTGAGGCAGAGCCTCAACCTTCCTTTCCTTCAGCGGTCACGCCGCCAGGGGGTGGCGCGCCAGGCTGGACAGGGCCTGTCCCTGCGCGTCGAACAGGTGGCACGCCCCGGCGTCCACGGCGAGGCGGACCTCCTGGTGGGCACGGGTCGTGTCGGCGCCGTCGCTCTGCACGATCACGGGCTGCCCGCCGTCGAGCACCACGTGCAGCAGCGTCAGCCCGCCGAGCCGCTCCACCAGGCGCACGTCGCCGTGCAGCGCGCCGTCGGCCGCCACCCGCAGCGCCTCCGGGCGCACGCCGATCGTGACCGCCTCGCCTCGCTGCGCCCGCCCTGCCTCCGCCGCCACCGCGAAGCGCGCGCCGCCGGGCAGCGTGACCTCGACCCCGCCCGGCCCGGCCGACACCACGGCGGCCGGCAGCAGGTTCATCCGCGGCGAGCCGATGAACCCGGCGACGAACAGGTTGGCGGGGTGGTGGTACAGCTCCAGCGGCGTGCCGACCTGCTCGACGCGGCCCGCCTGCATCACCACGATCTTGCTGGCCATGGTCATCGCCTCGACCTGGTCGTGGGTGACGTAGATCATCGTCGCCGCCAGCTCCTCGTGCAGCCGCGACAGCTCGATGCGCATGTTGCCGCGCAGCGCCGCGTCGAGGTTGGACAGCGGCTCGTCGAACAGGAACACCTTGGGGTTGCGCACGATGGCACGGCCGATCGCCACGCGCTGGCGCTGCCCGCCCGACATCTGGCCCGGCTTGCGATCCAGGTATGGCTCAAGCTGCAGGATGCGCGCTGCCTCCGCCACCTTGCGGTCGCGCTCCGCGCGCGGCACCCGCGCCAGGCGCAGCGCGAACGCCATGTTCTGCCGCACCGTCATGTGCGGGTAGAGCGCGTAGGACTGGAACACCATCGCGAGGCCGCGGTCGGCCGGGCCGACCTCGTTGACGCGGCGGCCGTCGATCTGCAGCTCGCCGGAGGTGATTTCCTCCAGGCCGGCGATCATGCGCAGCAGCGTGGACTTGCCGCAGCCCGACGGGCCGACGAACACCACCAGCTCGCGCTCGGCGATATCGAGGTCCACGCCCTTGATGACCTCGAGCGGTCCGTAGCTCTTGCGCAGGTCGCGCAGCGTCAGCGTCGCCATTGTGCAGCTCCAGGCGGGGAAAAAAGGAAGGAGAGGCCAGGGCTTTGCCCTGGACCCGCCAGGGGCAGCGCCCCTGGACCGGCGCATATAAGAGGTTCAGGGCACAAGCAGGCGGCGAAGCGCGGCGCTCCTTCAAAATGTTTCCAAAGGCGAGCCTTTGGCGGGGTCCAGGGGCAGAGCCCCTGGACTTGCCTGCTTCCTGCCGTCATTTCACCGCCCCGAACGTCAGCCCGCGCACGAGCTGGCGCTGGCTGAGCCAGCCGAACACCAGGATCGGCGCCACCGCCATGGTCGACGCCGCCGACAGCTTGGCGAAGAACAGCCCCTCCGGGCTGGAGAACGAGGCGATGAACGTGGTCAGCGGCGCCGCGGCCGACGAGGTGAGGTTCAGGCTCCAGAACGCCTCGTTCCAGCACAGGATCAGCGACAGCAGCCCTGTCGACGCCACGCCGGGCAGGGTCAGCGGCATCAGCAGGTACCACAGCTCGCCGAAGGTGGTGGCGCCGTCCATGCGGCCGGCCTCCAGGATCTCGTGCGGCACGTCCTTGTAGAAGGTGAACAGCATCCAGACCACGATCGGCAGGTTCATCAGCGCGTAGATCACGACCAGCCCGCTGCGCGTGTCGAGCAGCCCGGTGGAGCGGAACAGCAGGTAGATCGGCACCAGCACGCCGACCGGCGGCAGCATCTTGGTCGACAGCATCCACAGCAGAGTGCCGCGGGTGCGCCTGGTCGGATGGAACGCCATCGAGTACGCGGCAGGGATCGCAAAGGCGAGCGCCAGCAGCGTGCCGCCCACGGAGACGACAACGCTGTTGAGCGCAAAGGAAAGGTAGTCGGCACGCCCGAGCACCTCGGCGTAGGAGGCGAGGCTCGGCGCGAACAGCAGCCGTGGCGGGGTGGCGACCGCATCGACCTCTGTCTTGAGGCTGGTCAGCACCATCCACAAAATCGGGAAGAACAGCGCCAGCGCCACGCCCCAGCCGAGGACCGCCACGAAGGCGCGCTGCGCCAGGCTTGCGCGCATCGCCCTAGACCTCCAGGCGGCGCGCGATGGAGCGCACCAGGAACAATGCGACGACGTTGGCCAGCACGATGGCCACCACGCCGCCGGCCGAGGCACCGCCGACGTCGAACTGCAGCAGGGCGCGGGCGTAGATCAGGAAGGCGAGGTTGGTGGTGGCGTTGCCCGGGCCGCCCGAGGTGGTGACGAAGATCTCCGCGAACACGGTGAGCAGGAAGATCGTCTCGATCATCACCACCACGCTGATCGCGCGGCTCAGGTGCGGCAGGGTGATGTAGAAGAACTGCGCGACCACGCCGGCGCCGTCCATGCGCGCGGCTTCGCGCTGCTCGTGGTCGAGCGACTGCACCGCGGTGAGCAGGATCAGGATGGCGAACGGCAGCCATTCCCACGACACGATCGCGATCACCGAGGCCATCGGGTAGGCGGCGAACCAGTCCACCGGCTGCAGCCCGAAGGCGTTCGCCACCGCGCCGAACACCCCGTAGATCGGGTGCATCAGCAGGTTCTTCCAGATCAGCGCGGCGACCGTCGGCATGATGAAGAACGGCGAGATCGCCAGCAGCCGCGCGACCTTGCAGCCGGGGAACGGCTGGTCGAACAGCACGGCCAGCAGGGTTCCGAACCCCACGGTGATCACCAGCACCGCGCCCACCAGCACCAGGGTGTTGACCAGCGACGCCCAGAAATCCGGGTCGGTGACCAGGAAGCGGTAGTTGTCCAGGCCGGCGAAACCGGCGGCGGCCGGGTTGAGCAGGTTGTAGTACAGCGCGGAGAACCACACCGTCATCACGAGCGGAACGATCATCCACAGCAGCAGGACGAGCACCGACGGCACGACCAGCAGCGAGCCCGACTTGCGCGGGGCGCGCGCCGTGGCTGGCGCCGTGCCGGCCTGGGTGAGGACTGCGGACACCGGGGCTACTTCTTCGGGTAGCCGGCCTGGAGCATCGTCCGTGCCGTCGCCGACTGCGCGGCGGCGAGCGCCTGGTCCACCGTGCTCTGCCCGGTGAGGGTGCCGGCCACGGTCTGCCCGACCTGGGTGCCGATGCCCTGGAACTCGGGGATCGAGGCGAACTGGGCGCCGGTGTAGGGGCGGGGCTCGCGCGTCTGGCCCTCCGCGTGGGAGCCCTCGATCGCCTTTTCCACGAACGCCGCGAACGGGGCGACCTTCTTGTATTCGGGGTTGTCGTAGGTGGACTGGCGGGTGCCGGGCGGCACCGCGACCCAGCCGCGCTCCTTCGCGACCAGGTTGACGTATTCCTTCGAGGTGGCCCAGGCGGCGAAGGTCTTGGCCGCGTCCTTCTGCTTGGACGAGGCGGGGATGCCCAGGTTCCAGCTCCACAACCAGGTGGGCGCGGCTGCGAAGCTGCCGGTCGGCATCGGCGCGAAGCCCACCTTGTCCGCGACGGAGGATTGCGTCTTGTCGTAGAGCAGGCCGCCGGCGACGGTGGCGTCGATCCACATGCCGCAGTGCCCGCTGCCGAACAGCGCCAGCGTCTCGTTGAACCCGTTCGAGGTCTCCCCGGGCGGGCCGTCCGCCTTGAGGATGTCGTCGTAGTAGGTGACCGCCTGCTTCCAGGCCGGCGTGTCGATCGTGGTCTTCCAGTCCTGGCCGAACCACTGGCCGCCGAACGCATTCACCAGGCTGGTGACGTAGGCCATGTTCTCGCCCCAGCCCGGCTTGCCGCGCAGGCACATGCCGTAGACCTGGTTCGGCTTGTCGGTGATCTTGTCGGCGAAGCCGCGGATCTGCTCGTAGGTGGGCGCGGCTGGCATGGTGAGGCCGGCCTTCTGGAACAGGTCGGTGCGGTAGTACGTCATTGCGCTCTCGGCGTAGAACGGCAGGCCGTACAGCTTGCCGTCCACCGTGAGGCCGCCGCGCACCGCCTTGAGCAGGTCGTCGGTGTCGTAGCCGGCGGGCAGGTTGTCCATGGGCACCAGCCAGCCCTGCTTGCCCCAGATCGGCACCTCGTAATTGCCGATGGTCATGACGTCGAACTGGCCGGCGTGGGTGGCGATGTCGGTGGTCACGCGCTGGCGCAGCACGTTCTCCTCCAGCACCACCCACTTGAGATGGATGTCAGGATGCAGCTTCTCGAACTCGGGGGAGAGCTTCTGCATCACCACCATGTCGCCGTTGTTCACCGTGGCGATGGTGATGGTCGAGTCGGCGAGCGCAGGCCGCGCCAGGCAGAACGCGGGGGTGAGGACCGCAAGGGCAAGGGCTGCGCGTAGGCCGCAGTGTCGACGAATGGTGATGGCACGTCTCCCGAGCGTGGACGACCGCTTGGCGCGGCGCGTGTGGTTGCAAGTACGCTGTCACCGCTGCGGGACGGCGTCAACTCGTATCGTTTACGCTGCAATGCAGCACGAGGAGCAAGTATTTGTTGCATTACCGATATAAACTCTATGCCGTATGGCACCTGCCGCTGGCCGGTCAGCGGGGGGCTGGGCTCCCCCATCGCTGGCCGTTTCAATAGCCCAAGCGGGCCACCGGAACTTTTAGCCAGCTACGCCCAGACCGGTCAAAGGACCAAGCTTTCTGGGAGTTCCTTCCTTCAGTGGGGGATTCCAAAAGCAAGCCTTTGGCGGAGTTTGAGGCAGAGCCTCAATCTTGCCTGCTCCTTACGTCGCACCTGGCTGTGACGTCAGAACCCGAGGCTGCGCGATGCGTCCACCAGGGTCTGCCGGCTGCCGACGCGGTACAGCGACTCCAGCCACCCCGCCACGGCCCGCACCAGCCGCGGGTCCTCGCAGAGCTCGCCGAACAGCGCGGTGATCCCCAGCAGCGGGCGCGGGTCCTGCCCGCCCTCCACCGCCTTTGCGCGCAGCAGCTCGGCGAGCGGGTGGCGGATGTCGATCGGCGCGCCTGCCTCGTCCTCGCCGCGCACGCGGCGCAACCAGGCGGCGAGTGCCAGCGACAGCAGATCCACCGGGTCGCCGCTGCGCAGCCGGTCGCGGATCGGGTCCACCAGGATGTTGAGCGGCGCATCGGTGTTGACGCGCTCCACGGTGTCCTTGATCGCGGTGTTGCTGAACCGCTCGATCAGCGTCGCCTTGTAGGCATCCAGGTCGATGCCGGGCACCTTCGGCAGGGTCGGGCCGGTCTCGCGGTCCATCAGGGCGGCCATGTAGCGGCGCATCAGCGGCTCGGCCATCGCCTCGTCGATGGTGACATAGCCGGCCAGGCGCCCCAGTCCGGAGACGGCGAGATGGCTGGCGTTGAGCAGGCGCAGCTTCATGAACTCGTAGGGCGCCACGTCGGCGACGAACTGCGCGCCGACCTGCTCCCAGGCCGGGCGGCCGGCGACGAAGCGGTCCTCGACCACCCACTGGGTGAAGCCCTCGCACACCACCGGCCAGCGGTCGGCGACGCCGTGGCGCGCCGCAAGCTCGGCGATGTCGGCGGCCGAGGTGACCGGGGTGATCCGGTCGACCATGGTGGAGGGAAAGGCCGCGTTCGCCTCGATCCAGTCGGCGAGTGCCGGCTCGCGCAGCCGGGCGAGCGCCAGAACGGCCTCCTTCAGCACCGTGCCGTTGTGCTGGATGTTGTCGCAGCTCAGCGCGGTGAAGGCCGGCGCGCCGGCGTCCCTGCGGCGGCGCAGCGCCTCCACCACGATGCCGATGGCGCTGGACGGCTGCGCGGGGCGGGCGAGGTCGGCGCGGATCAAGGCGTGGTCGGGGTCGAGGCGCTTGGTGGCGCGGTTGAGGCAGTAGCCGTTCTCGGTGACGGTGAGGCTGACGATGCGCACGCCGGGGCGGTCGATCGCGTCGAGCAGGGCGGCGCTGCCCTCGCCCGCGAACACCACCTCGCACAGCGAGCCGATCACCGTGACGGTCTCCGACGCGCCGTCGCGCTCGACCAGGGTGTAGAGGCAGTCCTGCGGCGCCAGGCTCTCGGCCATGCGCCGGTCCCCCGCCATCAGCCCGGCGCCGACGATGCCGAAGTGCCGGGCGTCCGCGTCGCGGTCCATCAGGTTGTGGGTGTAGCGGGCCATGTGCGCGCGGTGAAAGCCGCCGAGCCCGAGGTGCACGATGCCGGGCGTGACGCCGGCCGGGTCGAAGCGGGGCACCTGCACCTCGGGCGCGAGGCTGGCGAGGGTGGTCCGGCTGAGCTGAACGGGAGTCGCCACGGGGTCGCCTCATGTTGCAGTGCGGGACATGCTTGCGCCCGCAGGCACAGTTGGCATCTCGCGCGCCGCACTGGCAATGCCGCCACTGGCAATGCCGCCGCGGGGACCTGCCCAGTTCGGGCGCGGAATCACAACCATGCACGCGCCTCGGGACGTTCATTGTGCAGGTGCGTGGCGAGGTCCTTCCGCCTGCGGCACGCTGTGTTAGCGTCGGGTGCATGAATGCTCCTCGAACCGAGACGGCAGTGCCACGACACTCCAGCAATGCGTGCGCGTGCCGACCTGCCTTCCCGGTGCGTCGCGGCGGGTCGCACCGTGGCTAGCGGTGCCATGGCCCACGGCCTGCGCGGGATCGAGGTCGGCGCCGCAGGTGGGCCGTGCCCGGAGCCGTCGGCGGTGCGCTCCGACATCCCCGCGCGCCTCGACCGCCTGCCGTGGAGCCGCTTCCACATGCTGGTGATCGCGGCGCTGGGCATCACCTGGATCCTGGACGGGCTGGAGGTGACGATCGTCGGCTCGATCGGCCCGATGCTGCGCGACGCCCGCACCCTCTCGCTCACCACGGTGCAGATCGGCAGCGCCGCCTCGTTCTACGTCATGGGCGCGGTGATCGGCTCGCTGGTGTTCGGCTGGCTGACCGACCGCGTCGGCCGCAAGGCGATCTTCAACGTCACCCTGCTGGTCTATGTCGTGGGCGTGCTGCTCTCCGCGTGCGCCTGGGACTTCTGGAGTTTTGCCGTCTTCCGCGCCGTCACCGGCATGGGCATCGGCGGCGAGTATTCGGCGATCAACTCCGCGATCGACGAGCTGATCCCCGCCCGGCTGCGCGGCCGCGTCGACCTGGCGATCAACGGCACGTTCTGGGTCGGCGCGGCCGCCGGCGCCGGCGCCTCGATCCCGCTGCTGAACGGCCACTGGGTCGGCGTCGGCCTTGGCTGGCGGCTGGGCTTCGCGATCGGCGGCGTGCTCGGGCTGTGCGTGCTGCTGCTGCGCAAGTGGGTGCCGGAGAGCCCGCGCTGGCTGCTCGCCCACGGCCGCGCCGACGAGGCGCGGCGGATCATGGACGAGATCGAGCGGCGCGCCCGCGCGGACGGCGTCGTGATGCCGCCGCTGTCGGACGCGCTGACCACCCACCCGCAGGTCAGCTCGGGCCTGGTGCAGGTCGCCCGCACCATGCTCGGCCGCTACCGGCGGCGGTCGCTGCTGGCGCTGGTGCTGATGGCGGCGCAGGCGTTCCTGTTCAACGCGATCTTCTTCACCTACGGCATGGTGATGCAGGCGTTCTACCATGTGCCCGACGCGGAGATCGGCCTGCGCATCCTGCCTCTGGCCGCCGCCTCCTTCCTCGGGCCGCTGCTGCTCGGGCCGCTGTTCGACACGCTCGGGCGGCGGCGCATGATCGCCGGGACCTACGGCGGGACCGCGGTGCTGCTCGCGATCACCGCGGTGCTGTTCGGCGAGGGGCTGCTGAGCGAGCTGACCCAGACCCTGTGGTGGTGCGCGATCTTCTTCGTGGCCTCGGCCGCCGCCTCGTCGGCCTACCTCACCGCGAGCGAGATCTTCCCGCTGGAGACGCGCGGACTGGCCATCGCGCTGTTCTACGCCATTGGCACCGGGGTCGGCGGCGTCATCGCGCCCTACGTGCTCGGCACCCTGATCGGCACCGGCAGCGCGTGGGCGGTCAGCGGCGGCTACGCGGTGGCGGCGGCGCTGATGCTGGGCGCCGCCGCCACCGAGACGGCGATCGGCGTGGACTGCGAGGGCTGCTCGCTGGAAAGCATCGCCCTGCCCGCAGAGGGCTGACAGGCAAGGTTGAGGCTCTGCCTCAAACTCCGCCAAAGGCTCGCCTTTGGAGTCCACGACTTAAGTCAAGCCGGTCCAGGGGCGGCTCGCCCCTGGCGGGTCTGGGCAGAGCCCAGCCTTGCTTGCTTCCCCGCCGCCTCGAACGCCGCGCAGTAGGCGCTGGCCGGCAGGTACCGCCCGTGCAGCGCGCACAGCCCGTCCTGCGCCCGCACCGAGGCACTCCCGGAGCCCATGCTGGCGAGCCCGGGGAACGCCGCCTCGATCGCGTGCGGCCGGGCGTCGAACTGCGTGCAGCGACCGCAGGCGACGCCCGGGGCGGGCGGTGCGCGGGTCAATGCGTCAGGCCCGCCCAGTACTGGCCGAACACCAGCACGGACATCACGAAGCCCAGCACCACGTTGACCGCGACGCCCGCGGTGAACGCCACGAACGGTCGCCCGCCGGCGGGCGCCAGCTCGCGCAGCCGGGTGGTCAGCCCGATGCTGAGGAAGCAGAAGGTGAACGCCCAGGTGCGCAACGCGGTGATCGGCGCCACGAGGCCGGGCTTCACCACGGCGTTGTAGTCGTGGAAGCTGACGCCCTGCGTCACCAGCGTGACCAGCACCGAGGCCACGAGGAAGCCCACCACGAACTTGGGGAACCGCCACCAGACCTGGCCGAACTCGATGCGGCCGCCGATCCCCTGCGTCTCCCAGCGGGTGACGGAGATGATCGACAGCACCAGCGCCCAGATGCCGATCCAGACGTCGCGGCCGACCACCTTGACCAGGGTGTACGACCACACCGCCTGGTCCGCGGTGCCGGCGATCCCGGTGGCGGGGCCGGCCTGGCCGCCATAGGCCTGGGCGGCGGCGAAGCCTGCGGCGTCGGCGAACTCCGACGTGCCGATCCAGGCGCCGCCCACGCCGGCCGGCAGGTGCAGGCTTGCTGCGGCCAGGGGCAGGACGAAGATCATCACGATCGCCCACAGCACCACCAGCGTGATGGCGATCGGCGGGTGCTCCTTGTCCGCGCGCACCGCGCCGGCGATGGCGATGGCCGCGGAGACGCCGCACACGGCGCCGCCCGCGCCGAGCGTGGCCGCGAGGCGGCGGTCCAGCCCGAGGCGCACCGCAACCAGGAAGATCACCAGGAACGTCGCGACCGAGACCACGGAGGCCTGCAGGATCGCCACCGGCCCGGCCCACAGGATCAGCGTGAACGGCAGGGTGGCGCCGAGCAGCACGATCCCGGTCTTGACGTAGAACTCGACGCGGAACCCGGCGTCGAGCCAGCGGGGCAGTCCGACCAGGTTGGAGATCGCCAGCCCGACCAGCAGCGCGATCAGCGGCGGCTCCAGGTTGTAGGCCTGCGCGCGGTCCCAGGCGCCGGCCGCGAAGATCGCCACCGAGAGCGCGTACAGCAGCGCGAAGGACGGCACGAACGCCGCCAGCCGGAAGCCGAGCACGCGCGCGGCCGCGCCGAACAGGAGCAGGAACATCGCGAACTGCGCCAGGTAGCGTGGCGCCGCGGCCCAGGACTGGGCTGCAAGCTGGGCGAGGGTCGACCACTTCGCGGGTGCCACCGCAAGCCAGGCGATTGAGCTGCCGGAGGCGAACAGCGCATAGGCGGCCAGCACCAGGCCGAGGCCGAGCCAGACCGCCCACCAGTCCTCCTTGAGCCACAGCTCGCGCCAGCCCGGGCGGAGCGCGGCTCTGTTGATCTGGTCCACGTCGATCGTCTCCTGCGGTCAGTCCGGCATCAACTAGGGGAGGATCATGCAAACAACAATGCTGCAACGTGATACCGTTGGTATTTGCCGTTTGTTGGTGTGGAACTCGGGCAACACGGCCGCCGCGATCCCAGGGACCCGGCTGCGCAAGGTGGCGGGAGGCGTCTCCCGCCCGCCTTCTCGACCCTGCACCTGAGCGCGTGTCGCCGTGCTTGCCGCGCCGTGTCGCACGGGCAAGCATGGACCACGCACCTGCAAGGTCCGGGAATGGTGCGGTAAGGCAAGGCCAGAGGCGCTGCCTCTGGACTCCGCCAAAGGGCGAGCCCTTTGGAAACCATGACGAGGGGCTGCGTCACTCTCCAGGGGTGCGTGGCGGAACAGGCGGGAGCGGGCGATGGATCTGGACGAGGCGGAGCGGCTGACGCGGCGGGCAGTGGCGGAGTCGGAGAGGTACGGGCGTCCGCTCTGTGTCTCGGTGTGCGACTCCCAGGGGTTCCTGGTGGCGTTCGCGCGCATGGCGGGGACGCCGGTGCGCTCGATCGCCCTGTCGCAGGCCAAGGCCTACACCGCGGCGCGGATCGGCGTGGGCACGGCGGCGTTCCACGAGCGGCTGCAGGGCCAGGGCTACCCGGCCAGCTACTTCTGCGACCCGGCGCTGACCGGGCTGCCGGGAGGCGCCGTACTGCGCGACGCAGGCGGCACGGTGCTGGGCGGCGTGGGCATCAGCGGGCTGTTGCCGGCGGAGGACCAGGTGATCGCCGACCTGCTCGCGGAGCCGGCCTGACTCCCCTGCCCCGCCCCGCTTCTCCCGATCGCATGGACGTCCCGGGAGCGAGCTTCCGGCGAGGCCCGGAAGTGGCGACCTCCGGCCTGCCGGCTTTGCCGCAGGAGTTGCGGAGTTCCATGCGAGCCGGGGTGCGGGCGAGGAGGCGTGGGTGACGGAGGCACGGGTGACGGAGGCTGGGGAGGCGGGCGCGCTGGCCGAGCGGGTGCAGGGCAGGCTGGATCGCCTTTCGCTGCCGGTCGAGACGGCGGGGCGGGCGGCGGGGCTGGCGGACGACTTCCTGGCGAGGCTGCTGGACGGGCGGATGGCCGTGCCGCGCGGGCGGCGGCTGGTGAGGCTGGCCGAGGTGCTGGCGACCTCGGTGTCGTACCTGGTGGGGCTGGACCCCGACGCGGAGGTGCCGCCCGAGTTCCTGGAGGAGGACCAGGGCACGCTGGGCCTGCTGGCGGGCGACGAGGAGGCCCTGTTGCGCGCGTACCGGCGGCTGGATGTCTCCTCGCGGGCGGCGCTGCTGCAGGTGGTGCAGAAGATGGCGCCGGAGCCCACGGTGGCGGAGCGGGCGGCGCGACAGGGACGCCCGCTTGGCTGAGGCCGGGCGATGCGGGCAAGGTTGAGGCTCTGCCTCAAACTCCGCCAAAGGCTCGCCTTTGGAATCCACTGTCTAAGTAAAGCCGGTCCAGGGGGGCTTCCCCCCTGGCGGGTCTGGGCAGAGCCCAGCCTTGCTTCCTGCCGGCCTCCTGCGAGCCGCCCCTGCCGGCTGGAGAGCGCGCTTGATCCAGGACGGCGTTGCGTCTTCCATGACGCGCCAGCGGCGCCGCGCGGCAGGACGTCGCGGCGACGTTCACCCCGATCCCGACGGGACGGGGCCACTGTGTTGGAGGAGCGGGCACTGCCCGAGGTCGTCGCATGAAGGTTCCGCTGATCCAGCCCAACCCGGGTCGCCTGAGCCGGCTCGGCGCCGAGCTGGCCCGGATCGAGGACAGCGGGGTGTTCTCCAACCACGGGCCGGTCAACACACGCTTCGAAGGCGCGCTCACGGCGGAGGTGTTCGGCGGAGTCGGCGGCTGCCTCACCGTGAGCAACGCCACGATCGGCCTGATGCTGGCGATCCGCCACGCCCTGGGCTTCACCACGGGTCGCTTCACCGCGGGTCGGACGCACGGGCTTCCGGCCGTGCCTGATCCGCGGCAGGGCGGCCGGGCCGAGGCGGGGCGCCGGCGCTACGCGCTGATGCCCTCGTTCACCTTCGCCGCCACCGCGCACGCCGCGATCTGGTGCGGCCTGACGCCGCTGCTGTGCGACATCGACCCAGACACCTGGCTGCCCTGCCGGGAGGCCGAGGACGCGCTGCTCGAGCAGTACGCCGGACAGATCGCGGTCATCGTGCCCTACGCCACCTTCGGCAACTGCCTCGACATGGAGCGATACGATCGCATCAGCCGCGAACACGGCGTGCCGGTGGTGGTCGACGCGGCGGCGTCGCTGGGCTCGCTGGACGCGCTGGGGCGGGGCTTCGGCACGGGGTCGCGGCACTCCGTGGTGTTCTCGATGCACGTCACCAAGACGTTCGCGGTGGCCGAGGGCGGGGTGATCTACAACGCCGATCCCGACGCGCTCGCGGCGATGCGGGCGATGGGTGATTTCGGGGTGGTGGTCGGGGATGCCACCAGCCTGCCGGGGCTGGACGCCACCCTTGGCGAGGTCACTGCGCTGCAGGCGCTGGCCAAGCTCGCGGAGTTCCCCGCCGTGGTGGCGCACCGCACCGGGCTCGCCGGCGCCTACATGCGCGGCCTGCCCGGCTGGACGTTCCAGGACACCGTGGGCGAGCGGCAGACCCACCAGTTCATGCCGGTGCTGCTGCCGGAACGCTGGCCGGGGACCCGGGCCGAGTTCGTCGCCGCTCTGGCGGCACGGGGCATCGGGGCGGCGACCTACTTCTCGCCGCACCTGGCCGAGCAGCCGTATTTTCGCGACACCTGCGTGCTGAGCGACCTGAGCGTCACCGAGCGGATCGCCTCGCGCGTGGTCAGCCTGCCGCTGTTCGACAGGCTGACGCAGATGGACGTGGACGAGGTGTGCGCGGTGCTGCGGGAGCTGGTCTTGCAGGAGTAGCAGAGACGCAGGCATAGGAAGCAAGATTGAGGCTCCGCCTCAAACTCCGCCAAAGGCTCGCCTTTGGAATCCCTTACTTAAGTAAAGCCGGTCCAGGGGCGGCTCGCCCCTGGCGGGTCTGGGCAGAGCCCAACCTTGCTTGTTGACCAGGACTCCCTGGTGCTCAGGCGGCCGCCCGGGGAAGGAGCAGGTCCGGGTGTTCCGAGCGGACCCAGTCGAGGTAGCTGCCCGGCCCGGCGCGGAACGGGTCGTCGAACGCGGCGAGCAGGTCGGCACGGCTGCGGTAGAGCAAGCGCAGCGGCTTCGGGATCGAACGGCCATCGCCGAAATGGCCGTAGTGCCAGGGCGTGTCGGAGCCGGGCGCGTCCGGGGCGGCGGCGATCTGGCGCCGGTACCACTCCCAGATCTCGAAGGCGGCGAGGTTGGGACCGGCGTAGCGCCGCACCATCACGTCGCCGGCGGTGCCGATCTTGGTGAAGTGGTAGAACTTCAGCGCCACGTTGTTGGCGGTGATGGTGCCGTCGCGGCCGATGCGCAGGGTGCGGCGGCTGAGGTTCCAGCTCGCGACGTTGCAGCCGGGGTCGCGGTGGACATGGACGCGCTCGAACAGGGCGGGCACCAGGTCGCAGTATTTCTGGTCGGTGAAGATGCCGCTCTCCACCTCGTCGTAGCAGGCGCGGTGGAGCTGGGCAGCCCACCAGCGGGCGAAGCGCCGGCCTTCCGGGTCGCTGCGCACCGCGAGGAAGCCGAGGTTGAACACGCCGTAGCGCAGGGAGGTCAGCTCGTTGTCGGCGACCGCGACCGGCGCCTCGTTGGCGTCGAGCTGGTGGGGCGTGAGCACGACGGAGTGCTGGTCGAGCAGGACGTCGAGGTCATCGAGCGGGTGGAACAGCGCGATGTCGGGGTCGAAATACACCACCTTGTCGTAGTGCTCCTGCAGATGGAGCAGGGCATGGCCCTTCACCGCGGTGCAGGCCTCCACGACGTCGTGCTTGAACAGCCAGGCGCGCAGCCTCGGGATGCCCAGCTCGGCGAGAGGGATCACGCCGTCGAAGCAGGCGAGGGCGGCTGCGGGATCGACGCCAGGCGGGGGCTCGTCGACCACCACGGCGTGGATCGGCCAGTCCGGGTGGGTGCGGCGCAGGCTGTCGCACAGCACCCGGGCGCGCGACAGGTAGGCGTAGGTGAAGCTGGTGTAGCAGCATGTCCGGGTCACGCAACCGCCCCGCTCGCGGCGCGCGGGCGGCGCGGGGTCACGAGGGCACGGCCTGGAGCGGGGCGTGGGCGGCCTCGGGTGGCGTCGCCTCCAGGCGATCGGGGTCGGGCGGCAGGGTGGCGTGGGGCGGCAGGGTGGCGGTGGTGCCGCAATGCACGAGGCGGCCGACCTGGTTGCCCTGCGCGTAGCAGAGCCGGACGTACTCGACGGCACGGCCGGACACCAGGAAGTCGATGCAGGCGGACGGGTCGTCGAGCACCACGCCGCGGCCGGAGCGGAGCACCGCCGCGGCGACGTTGCCGCTGTCGGCCAGGGTGACGATGTCGGCGCCCGACGCGATCGCCTCGTGGGCGACGTAGGAGAAGGTCTCCGGCCAGGGCGCGGGCATCAGCACGAGGTCGATGGCGTGCGCCTCCAGCGCCTCGCGGGTGGCGTCGCGGCGGTCGGGTGCGACCTGCACCGCGACGTGACGGATCTCGGGGGGGCGGACCCCGGGCGACGGCAGCGGCGCAGGCGCGTCGGCGAAGTGGAAGAAGCGATAGGCGCCGTCGCCGCCGCACTCGCGCACCAGGGCGAGAAAGGCGGGCCAGCCCTTGTGCGCGCCGGGGTGGCCGACAAAGGCGACGCGGACCGGGTGGGCCGGGGTGCCGCGCCGCGACGGTGGCACCAGGCTGCGTCGGGTCGCGGCGAACTCGATCCGGGCATGGGGATGCACGCGCGTGGAGCGCACCGGCAGTGTCGGCAGGTGTGCCGGCGGCATGTGTCCTGGCAGCATGGGCGCGGCGTCAGCCGGCCGGGCGGCACCCTGGCCGCAGGACGGCACGGCATGGCCGTCGGCCTTCGCGGCGGACACCACGCGAGGCAGGCTGGCCTGGCCGTCCAGCCAGACCCGCAGCGCCGCACGCGATGGGGCGACGATGTCGGGTGAGATCGCCACGAACAGCGCGTGCATCTGCGCGAGGTGGCGAACGCGGGCGGGGCCGTGGATGCAGACCCGGCAGGCCTGGCTGTCGGGCGGCGGCGCGCCGCAGAACGTCGTGTCGTTGCGCAGCAGGTTGAAGCCCTCGCACAACGTCGAGTAGTCGTGCAGCCACAACACGGCCTGCGCGGGGCGCAGCGCCTCGTGCAGGGCCAGGATGTCGGCGGTGGCGTGGCCCAGCAGGCAGTGCAGCACCAGCAGGCGCTGCTGCGGCAGCTCCGGGGCCAGGGTGCGCAGGGCGTCCGCGAGAGCGGCGGCATCGAGGTGGCCGACCTCCGTGCCGTCCAGGGTGAGGCGAAGGAACAGCGGCCCGTCGGACGCGGTGGCCAGCCGCAGCCGCGGCACCATGGGCGAGACGTGCAGGTAGGCGGCGCCTTCGGCCCGGAAGCGGGCCTCCTCGTCGGCGATGAAGATCTGCGTGCCACCGACCACGCGCGTGTAGGGGTCGTGGCTGACCGACAGCACCAGGGCGGAGCCGGACACGTCGGAAGCGGGCACGGCGGAAGCGGCGGACAGGCTGCGGCGCAGCAGCGCCAGCGTGGCATCGGGATCGAGCACGCTCAGCGTGTCGGCGGCCTCGTAGTCGCGGGTGCGCTCGTCGGCGGTGCGCAGTTCGCCGAGCAGCGCGCGCTGGAAGCCGGTGCGGTCGATGGGGTGGCGGCCCTCGCGGTGGCCCAGCGCGGCGTAGTGCCACAGCGGGTTGATGTCGCGCGCCGCGACCTCCGGGTTGGTCTCCAGGTAGTAGCGGGTGTCGAACGAGCGCGACGGGTTGCGGCCCTCGCGCCAGCCGTAGCGGCAGTAGTGCGTCAGGGGGTCGTCGCCGCTCGCCAGCACGTCGGGATAGGTGGCCAGGTAGTGGGCGCGGTCGAGGAACGGCGCGATGCGGGCCAGCTCCGCGGGCGCACGCTCCAGGGCGGAGCCGAACGGGGGACGCAGCGGGTCGACGGGCAGCCGGCCTTCGCCGCGACCGGCCATGACGTAGTGCCAGAGCGGGTTGATGCCCTGCCGGGCGACGTCGGGGTGGGCAGACAGGTAGAAGCGGGTGTCGAAGCACAGCGCCGGGCTGCGGCCCTCCCGCCAGCCATGCCGCAGGAAGTGCGCCAGCGCGTCGGCCCTGGCGGGAGCGGCGACCGGTGCGGCGAAGCCTGCAAGGTAGTGGTCCGGGTCGAAGAACGGCGCGGTCGCGTGCCTCTCCTGCGCGGCGAGGTCGATCCCGGCCGGACCGGCGGACGGGGCCGGTTCGGAAATAGCCGACCCGGATGCGACAAGCTTGGGGGCTGCGACAAGCTCGGGAGCGGTGCGGACCGGTTGCGGCGACCAGACGGTCCACCCGGGGCGGGTCGAGCGGCCTCTGGCGTATGTGCCCGTCGCGGGCGGGGCGTTGGCGGGGACGGCGGGGTCGGCCGACACCGTCGGGGGCTGCCAGTCGCACTGGGCGGGGCAGGATGGCGTCTCGCGCCGGGATGCCTCGAGGACATCGTCGGGAGTGGTGTCGCCGAGGGCATCGCCGCGGCGCAGTGCTTCGGGATGCAGGCCGACAGGTGCGTCGAGGCCGAGCGACGGGTCCAGGGTGAACGTCCAGCCCGGGCTCTCCTCGCGCCTGTCCCGCGGAGCCGAATGCCCGGTGTCTGTCGTCATGGCGCCTCGCCGCGTCGGCAGCCGGGAGCATCTCCGACGATCCGGCAGCCGCCGGATGGAACGAGGCAGAGCCCCGGAACAGACCGAGGAACACGCGCGCATGTCACTACGTAGTTCCCGCTTCGGTGGCGATCTCGCGCAAGAACCTCACCCCCGGTGTCTTCGAGACACAATACTGCACGGTTCAGGGGCATTCTGGCTAGCCTGCCGGCGCACAATCGCTATCAAATGGTGTCTACAACCTTAGCTTGTGTTAACAATATTTTTATGTTAGCCCGGTTGTGAGGCATTTACATACCTTCTTGACGCACGGGGCGCACGATGGCCGGAAGTCCGCTGACAGTCACCGGAGGCAGCGACCACGCCGCCATCAGCCTGCAGTTCGATGCCGCCGACCGTGCCAGGCTGGGTGGCGAGGCGCTGGCCAGCATGATTGACGGGCAGTATTCCGCGACGCAGGCTTCCGTGTACGGCGCGGGCGGCCCAGGGTCGGGCTATGTTATCGTGCCCTCCGGCGCGGCCGGCACGGTGGACGTGTCGGGCGCTTCGGCGGCGGTGATCCAGGACACGGCGCCGCTCACGGTGACGGGCGGGGGCGCCGCGAGCCAGTCGGTGCTGGCCAGCGACGGCGGGCTGAGCTTCTCCGCCGGCACGGGCAGCACCACGGTGGTGGCCGGCGGCGGCGGCAACTCGATTTCCTTCGCCGGCGGCACGGGCACGAACGCCGTCACCCTGAGCACCGGGGACGACACAGTGGTCGGCGGCGATGGCGCCACCACGATCGACGCGGGCACGGGAAGCAACCTGGTGCGCACCGGCGCCGGCACCAGCAGCGTGATCGTCGAGGGCCGCGACCGCGTCGAGCTTGGCAGCGGCACGACGAGCGTGGGGGTGATCGGCACCGGCAGTGCCACCGTAGTTGGCGGTAGCTCCGGGGTCGGCGGCAGCTCCGGCTCGCTCGCCTTCCAGGGGGGGGCCGTGGCCAGCACGGTGCAGGGCGGCGACACCACCGGGGACCGCATCGAGGGACGCGACGGGGGCGGCAGCTTCACCGGCGGCAGCGGCGGCGCCAACACGATCATCGGCGGCAGCGGCGCCGCCACGATCATTGGCGGCGGCGGCGGCGACTACCTCGAAGGCAATTCCGGGCAAGACAGGATTACCGCCGGGGCCGGCGCCGAGACGGTGGCGGCGATGGTGGGTGGCGACACGCTCGTCGGCAGCGGCGGCCAGACGACGTTCCTGGCGGAGAACGCGGACACCGTGGGCACGACGGTGGCGCTGGGCGGCGGCGCTGCGAAGGTGGCGGTGCTCGGCGCGGGCGGGGTCACGGTCGACGGCGCCCAGTCCGGGTCGCTGGATTTCCAGGGCGGCACCGCGGCGAGCACCGTCAACGGCGGCGGCACCGCCGGGGACCGCATCGAGGGGCGCGACGGCGGCGGCAGCCTCACCGGCGGCAGCGGCGGCGCCAACACCATCATCGGCGGCAGCGGCGCCGCCACGATCACCGGCGGCGGCGACGGCGACTACCTGGAGAGCAGTTCCGGACACGACCTGGTCACCGCCGGGGCGGGCCGCGAGACCGTGGCGGCCCTGGCGGGCGGCGACACGCTGGTCGGCGGCAGCGGCGACACCACCTACGTGATCGACACCGCGACGGGTGCCACCGTGGTCCAGATCGGCAGCGGCAACTCCACGGTGGTGGTGACCGGCAGCGGCGCTGCGGTGGTGCAGAGCTCCGGCACCGCGGGCGGCACGCTGGACTTCGTCGGCGGCAGCGCAGCGGCCATCGTGCTCGGCGGCAGCACCGGCGGCGACCGCATCGAGGGCCGCGCCGGCGGCGGCATCCTCTCGACGGGCTCTGGCGGCAACACCACCGTGATCGGCGGCAGCGGCAGGACCACGATCACCGGCGGCGCCACGGGCGACTACCTGGAGGGCAACTCCGGGCACGACCGGATCACCGCCGGGGCGGGCGACGAACAACTGGTAGCGCGCGTGTCGGGCGACACGTTGGCGGGCGGCACGGATGCGGCGGCCACCACCATCTTCGTGGTGAACGGCGCGGACAGCGTGACGCTGGGCGCGGGACACTCCGTGGTCTCGGTGGGTCCGGCGCCGGCGACGCAGTTCGACCCGAGCCCCGCCGATGCCGGCTCGGCGGTGGTGACGGGCAGCACAGTGAGCGGCGCCACGCTGCTGTTCCAGGGCGGGGCGCAGGCCAGCACGGTGCAGGCCGGCACCGCGAGCGCCACGATCTATGCCGGCGCGGGCGGCGGGATGTTCACGGGCGGCTCGGATGGCGGCAACGTGCTGATCGGCCAGGGGGGCAACGTGTCGCTGACCGGCGCGGTGTCGGGCGACTACCTGGAGGGCGGCAGCGGACGGAACCTGCTCACCGCGGGCGCTGGCAACGAGACGCTGGTCGCGGGCACCGGCAGCGACACGCTGGTGAGCGGCGGGGCGGGGGGCAGCGGCGGCGACGTGCTGTCGTTCGTCAAGGAGAGCGCGGCGCAGGGTGCGCAGGTCTACACCGTCGACAAATTCGGCGCCGGCGACGTGCTGTACTTCAAGGACCTGGCGACATACGACTACGCGATCGGCCACCAGGTCACCGGCGGCGGCAGCACGACCATCGTGCTGGGCGACCAGACGAAGATCGTCGTGCAGGGCAGTTCGGCCAACCTCGGCGCGGCCGACTTCGGCCATGGTTGACGGCGCCACGGGACCGACGGGGCAGCGAAGCCGGCAGAGCCGGAGGCTCCGGGACTTCTCTCAAGGCAAGCCCTAAAAATCCCCCTTCCTGAACAAATGGGATCAAAGGGCCGACGGCCCTTTGCGGGTCTGGGCAGAGCCCAGCCTTGCTTTCCTGCCCACGGCCACGCGACTCCGGAACAGGCGGCGCGCGATGCCGTGGAGCGCGGCCGGGCGGCGCTGCGGGCGGGCGAGCGTGCCGAGGCGTTGCGCTGGCTGGACCGGGCGCACCGGCTGGCGCCGGGGGACCGGTCGGTGTCGCTGCTGCTGGCGTCGGCCTTCACCGGGGTGGACGATTCGCACGGACGATCGCTGCTGCGCGCGCTGGTCGCGGCGGCGCCGGAGCTGCGCGAGGCCGGGGTGGGGCTGGTGCTGGCGGAGCTGCGGCTGGGGGCGGGCGAGGCGGCGGCGCAACAGCTCGGGCGGCTGCTCCGCGCGGTGGCGCCGCCCAGGGACGCGGCGTTCGCGCAACTGGCGACGGCGGTGACGCGCGAGAGCGGGGCCGTGGGCTGGATCGGCGCGGACAGCAGGGGACGGCTGCTGGTGTGCGCCCAGGACGGTAGCCAGGACGGCGGCCGCGACCCGGGACCGGACGGGGCCGCGATCGAGGGGGCGGCGATCGGCCGGGTGGAGCTTGCGGTGGATGCGGTGCCGGCCGGCGCTGTCGTCGCGGACGGCACGCTCCAGGTGCGGACCCTGGCGCCCGGACGGATCGGGGTGGTGACGGCTGCGTGCGGCGGGCGGGCGTTGCTGGGCAGCGGGCTCGACCTGGCGGCGCTGCGGCGTCCGCGCGGGGCGGCGTGGCTGGAGCCGGACGGGTCGCTGGCCGGCTGGGCCTGGCTGCCGGGCGACCCGGACAGGGCGCCGGCGCTGGAGGTGGTTGCCGCCGATGAGGCGGGCGAGGCATGGCGGTTCGGGGTCAGGGCCGTGACGGAGCTGCCGGGCGGCGACGGGGCGGAGCGGCGGCGCGGGTTCCGCGTGGCGGCGTCCAGGCTCCGCGGCGCGGCCACGATCCGGGTGGCCACGATCCGGGTGGCGGGGGCGGACGGCACCGCTCTGGCCGGCAGTCCGCTGCGCTGCGAGGCGAAGCCGCGGGACGGACGGAGCGCAGCGCGGCCGCGTGCGGTGCCGGAGCGCCAGGCGGTCGACGTCGTGATGCCGGTGCACAGGGGCGAGGCGGATTTCTCCGCGTGCCTGGCGACGCTGCTGCGCGAGCGTGTGGACAGCCTGCGGATCGTGGTGGTCGACGACGCCTCGCCCGACCCGGCGCTGCGTGCGGCGGCGGCGGCGGCGGCGGCGCGGGGCGATGTCGTGCTGCTGCGGCACACGGAGAATCGCGGCTTCCCGGCGGCGGCGAACACGGGGCTGCGCCATGCCCGCGAAGGCGGGGCCTGCGAGAGCGGAGCCTGGGAGGGCGGGCCGCGCGACGTCGTGCTGCTCAACCCGGACACGCTGCTGCCTGCGGGATGGCTCGCGCGGCTGGCGGCGGCGGCGTACGGCGCGAGCGATATCGGCAGCGCCACGCCGATGACCGACGACGGCTCGATCCTGTCCTATGCGGCCGGCGAGCCTGCATGGCCCGGCGCTGCGGCACCGGGCCGCGCGGGTGCGGCAGGAGCAATGGTGGGCGTGGAGCCCGCCGTGCCGGCGGCGGGCGAGGCGGCAGGGATGGCGCGGGTGGACCGGCTCGACGCGCTGTTCCGGGCGGCGAACGGGGACCGCGTGGTGGCGCTGCCGACCGGGGTGGGGTTCTGCATGCTGCTCCGCCACGACTGCCTCGCCGAGGTCGGGCTGCTGCGCGAGGATGTGTTCGCGCAGGGCTACGGCGAGGAGAACGACTGGTGCCTGCGCGCCGCGCGGCTGGGATGGCGGCACGTCGCGGCGACCGGGGTGTTCGTGGCGCATCGCGGCGCCCAGTCGTTCGGGCAGGCGCGGCAGCATCTCCTCGCGCGCAACATGGCGGTGCTGAACCGGCTGCACCCCGGCTACGACGCCCTGGTGGGGCGGTTCGAGGCGGCGGACCCCCTGGCGCCGGCGCGGCGGCGGGTGGACCGGCTGCGCTGGGCGGCCGGACGGCGCGAGGGCGCGGTGGTGCTGGTGACGCACGGGCTCGGCGGCGGGGTCGAGCGCCACCTGCGCGAGCGCACGGCGGCGATCCGGGCGGAGGGGCTGCGCGCGGTGGTGCTGCGCCCGGCGGCAGCGACGCGCGAGTCCGCGGCGGGGTGGATGCCGGAGGACGGAGCGATGGCAGACGGGGCGATGGCAGACGGGGCGACGGCAGATGGGGCGACGGCAGATGGGGCGGCGGCGGCTGGCAGGGCGTGCACGGTGTCCGACGGGGTGGAGGGCCGCTTCGCCGACCTGGAGTTCGCGGTGCCGGGAGAGATGGCGGCGCTGGCGCGGCTGCTCGGGCGCGACGGGGTACGCAGGGTGGAGCTGCATCACCTGCTGGGGCACGCGCCGGAGATCGCCGGGCTGGCGGCGGCCCTGGGCGTGCCGTGCGACGTGGTGGTGCACGACTACGCAGCCTGGTGCCCGCGCGTGTCGCTGTGCGGCGCGGGCGGGCGCTACTGCGGCGAGCCGGTGGACGAGGCGACGTGCGAGGACTGCGTCGCCGACCACGGCAGCCGGCTCGACGAGCGGCCCGGGGAGCAAATCGGGGTGGCGGCGCTGCGGGCGCGCTCGGGGCGGATGCTGCGCGCGGCGCGTCGGGTGGTGGCGCCCTCGGCCGACGCGGCGGAGCGCATCGCCCGGCAGTTCCCCGGCGTGGCCGCGGTGGTGGCGCCCTGGGAGGATGAGGCATGGCCGCCCATCGTGCGCCGGGACAAGCAGGCAGACGGCAGCACTTGGTCTGGCGGGGTGGCGGCGGGCGAAGCGGCGGCGGACGATGGGCGTGGCGTGCGGGTTCTGGTGATGGGCGCGATCGGCGTGGAGAAGGGCTACGACGTGCTGCTGGGCTGCGTGCGCGATGCCGGACGCCGCGACCTGCCGCTCAGCTTCGTGGTGGCGGGGCACACCATGGACGACGCGCGGCTGCTGGACGCCGGGCCGGTGTTCGTCACCGGGCGCTACGAGGAGCACGAGGCGGTCGCGCTGGCGCGCAGGCAGGGGGCCCAGCTCGGCTTCGTGCCGTCGGTCTGGCCGGAGACCTGGTGCTACGCCCTCTCCGAGCTATGGCGGGCCGGGCTCTCGGTGGCGGCGTTCGCGCTGGGCGCACAGGCGGAGCGAATCCGCCGCGCAGGGAACGGCGTGCTGCTGCCGCCGGGGCTGCCGGCCGGGCGGGTCAACGATGCGCTGATGCGGGCGGCGTTGGGGGCCCTGCATTGACCTGAAAGGAAGCAAGGCTGGGCTCTGCCCAGACCCGCCAGGGGCGAGCCGCCCCTGGACCGGCTTTACTTAAGGAAGGCGGTCCAGGGGGCCTCCCCCTGGCGGAGTTTGAGGCAGAGCCTCAACCTTGCTTCATCCAGTCACTCCAAGGGCGGTTGGTATCAGCATGAAGTCCGGGATGGACAATCTGCAGGCGCAGGAGTTGCGGACGGGCGATCGACGGTCACGGGATCTCGCGTCGGACGGGATCGCGCCGGCCGGTGCCGTTCCCTTGGGAACCGGTCTGGAGGTGACGGGGCAGTTCCTGGCGTTCGAGCCGGGGCTGTATGCGGTGGAGGTGCTGCCGGGCCGCTCGGCGGAGACGGACGTGGGGCTGCGCCTGCCCTGCGTGCGGCTCGAGCCGCTGCCGGCCTCGCCGGGCGCGGGACATGCCTTCGTGTCGGGGGCGGCCGAGGGCGGATGGCTGTCGGGCGGCACGGCGGCGTTCGTGCTCGTGACGGGCGGGCGGACCCGGGTGATGCTCACGGTGTACAAGGCGGCCGGAGGCATGGCGCCGCCCGAGCTACGCGTCCGTCCGCTGGGCGCGGCCGAACACCTGGGCGCGGCCGAATATCCAGGCGCGGCCGGGCGGTCAGGCCCGGGGATCGCGGCGGCGGCGAGTGCCGGCGGGGCGTCGCCCACGCCGGCTGTCCCGGCAGTGGCCCCGGGGACGCAGGCGGTCCCGGCGATGGTGCCCCTGCCCGAGCCGCCAGCAGCGGCGGACCCGGTTCCGGTGCCGGTGTGTGCGGCGGACACCGTCGGGACGGATGGCAGGGCGCGCTGCGGCGTGGTGCTGATGACGCATGTGCAGGGCATTGGGGACCTGTTCGCCGACGCCGCGGGATGGGCCGGGCGAGCGGGCAGCGGGGCGCCGGTGGAGGGCTTCTCGGTGATGCCGGAGAATGCTGGCGCCGGGGAGATCGAGTACCAGGCGATCCTGGGCGACCAGTGGAACACGCCGTGGATCAGGGGTGGCGGCTTCTGCGGCAGCCGGGGCATGGCGCTGCCGATCCTGGGGTTCCGGGTGCGCCTGACCGGCGCGGCAGCCGAGCGCCTCGAATGCCGGTACTGGGGGTCGTTCGTGGGCAGGGGCGAGGTCGGGCCGCTGAGCGACGGTGTCGCGTGCCAGGCCGGGCAGGCGTTCCTCGAAGCGGTGCGGATCGTGGTCTCGCCCCGTGCCACGGATGCGTCGGACCCGGCGGACGTGCCGCCGGGCTCCTCCGGAACGGCCGAGCCGGCGCCACAAGTGGCGCGACGGCGTGGGCGGTGAAGCAGGCGCCCGCTCAGAACGTGCCGGCGAACCGCTCGGGGATGCGCCAGAACTCGTCGGCGACGATCCCGAGGTCGAGGCGGTAGAACTCGCCCTCGCGCGCGTGCTGCTCGTGCTCGATGCGGGCCAGCCAGTCGCGCAGGGGTGGCTGGGTCGGGTCGAGGGTGACGTCGGTGCGCGACGGCAGGTGGCCGACGCCGTAGAGGAAGTCGTTGGTGAACTGCTCGTCCGAGATCGCCTGGTGCTCGTTGACCCCGGGGTGGGCGCGGGCCATGGCGCGGGTCTTGGCGAGGCGCTCCAGGCCGTGCTTCAGGTCGTGGCGGCGCAGGTGGAAGTTGAACAGCCGGTCGAAGCGGATCGGGGCGTCGCAGCTATGGAAGCCGGGCTGCCAGTGCACGGGGCGGCGGATCATCACCGGCTTGCACATCGGGCTGACGAAGCGGACCCAGGAACGTTGCAGGCTGATCGCCACGGCAGGGTCGATCCCGGGCTCGGTGCGCGGCGCGTGGTTCACGTCCAGCCCGATCGCCGTGACCACGGGCAGCGGGCAGCGCTCGCAGAACTCGGGCAGGCTGGGGGCCGCCAGCGGGTCGGCGACCAGCAGCTCGTCGACGTCGGTGTGGAGCACCACGTCGTAGTAGGCCAGCAGGCCGGCGGCGATGTGGCTCACGCAGTCGGCGCGCCTGGTCTCGTCGAGCGGGGTGCGCGGCATCCGGATGCGGGTGGCCTCGCCGAGCGCGTCGGTGCTGCCGTCGTCCGAGCCGTGGTCGATCACGAAGCAGTTGGCAGGCCCGAGCTGGCGGGCGTAATGGCGCAGCCAGATCGGCAGGAAATACGCCTCGTTCCAGGTCATCGTCAGGGCGGCGATCCGCACGCTGCATCCTCCGGTTGCCGGCACAGCGTATGCGCGGAAGCCTGGTGGAACAATGCGGGCGTGCGGCGACAAGGCAGCAAGCAAGGCTGGGCGCTCCCTCCGCTGCCCATTCCAATGGCCCAAGCGGGCCATCGGAACCTTTGGGCAGCTCCGCCCAGACCCGCCAAAGGCTCCCTCCTTCAAGCATGGGGCCTCTGGACACCGATTTACTTAAACAAGTGGATTCCAAAGGCGAGCCTTTGGCGGAGTTTGAGGCGGAGCCTCAACCTTGCTTCCTCCACCCGGCGCGTCGCCCACGGCGCGGGCGTCGCGGCGTTGCTGTCCGGCGTGGCAAGCGGGCAGGCCGCCGGCGCGGACGGGGGCCTAGTCGATGCGCGGCGCTTCGGGCTGGTATGCGACGGCGCCACCGACAACGCCGCGGCGCTGGGCGCGCTCGCCGCCGCCGTGGTGGCTGGGCAGGTCGTGGAGTTCGCGCCGGCGGCGCGGCCGTGCCTGACCTCGCGGGCGCTGGTGGCGCGCTCCGGCGTCACCTACCGCGCCCGGCCCGGCACCGTGACCCTGGCGCCGACGGCGGACAGCACGGCGGACCCGGCGCTGTTCGCGGCCTCGGGCGTGTCGGACGTGCTAGTGCAGGGGCTTGGCTTCGACGGCGGGTTCGACAGGGCCGACGGCGACTCCACCCTGGCCACCGTGTACGAATCGGCGGGCGTGGTGTTCGACGCGGTGGCGGTGAGCGACACGGGCGGCATCGGCCTGATGTTCTCGCGCGTGAGCCGGAGCGGGGTGCGCGGGTCGCACTTCGCCGATGTCGGCGTCGCCTACCGCAGGACGGGACGCGGCGCGGACCAGCGGCAGGGCGTGGCGTTCTGCTGCGGCATCGAGGCGCGCGTGGTGGCGGCACAGCCTGCGGCGGGCACGGACATCGTGCTGGACGGGATCGTGGGGGCGGCGGTGGGCGACCTGGTGTCGGGGGACGCCGTCGCCACCGGCACGGTGGTCCGCGCGCTTGCCCAGGCCGGGGCAGAGGGACGGGTCACGCTGGGGCGGGCGACGCTGGCGCCGTTGCAGGCGGGGGCGCGGCTCACGGTGTCGCGCAACGCCGGCAATTTCGTGACCGGCAGCACCTTCGCCCGCTCGGGCCTGGATGCGCTGTCGTTCAGCCAGCAGGTCGGCTTCGTGGCGGACCGCAACCGCTGCGAGTCGGTGGGCGGGCACGGCACCGGCGTGGCGGGAGCGTGCATCTACGGTGCGTCCAGCCAGGGCGTGGAGATCGCGGACAATGTCGTGCTGGACAGCGCGGGCAACGGGATCGACCTGTACCGCGTCGGGGCCGCGGCCGTGCGTGGCAACGAGGTGCGCAACTCGGGCGGCAGCGGCATCTCGTTCGCATCGGGCGCGGGAGCCGCGATCACGGGCAACACCTGCCTCGACAACCACAGGAACGGGCTGATGCCGGAGGGCGCGTCGCAGGCCGGGGTGTTCCTGGCGGGCGGGCGCACGGCGCAGACCGGGGACCCCGCGGTATCGGACGTGGTGGTGAGCGGCAACGTGCTGGGCGACGACCAGGCAGTGCCCACGCAGACCTACGGGGTGCAGCTCCAGCCCGGCTCGGAGGCGCACGGCCTGTCGATCGACACGAGCAACCGGATGTCCGGCAACGCGCGCGGCGCGTTCGGGGGGCTGGCCAGGGACGGGACACTGGCGGGCGACGAGCAGCGGCCAGCCGGCCGGTAGGCAGGCAAGGCTGGGCTTTGCCCAGACCCGCCAGGGGGGAAGCCCCCCTGGACCGGCTTTACTTAAGTATTGGATTCCAAAGGCTTGCCTTTGGCGGAGTTTGAGGCAGAGCCTCAACCTTTCTTGCTTCACCGGATATCAAAAAGAGCTGTTGGTATTAGAAAAGTGGATTCCGAAGGCAAGCCTCGGCCTTGCCCGACGCGCCGCCTGCGGCTGTCGCGAGGCACACTGACCCGCTGCCACACGGCGGACAGGCCGGGCAAGGTCACGGAACCATCTCGACGCCGTTGTGGAACGACGTGTATCCTGCCGCAGCAGATCAACTCGTGCACGACGTGCTTAACAAAGATGCAACCTTGAGCCGCCCGCTCGCAAACCTGGCGAGCAATCGCGCGAGTGCCGGTCGCGTCGGACCGACCCCATGCCGTCACAGGAGGCCGCCCCTGGAGTCGAGCGACACGACCGCCAAGCCCGACGGCGGCGCCCGGGCCAGACCCGCGCCGCGTCTCGATCCTGCCTGGGTGGCGGCGCTGGATCGTGCGCCGGGCGCAGCCGTGGAGAGAATGCGTGACACCTCGGACGACGGGGCCGCGCGTGCGGCGGCACTCGGCAACCGCCTGCTCGACGTCGAGGACCGCACCATGGCGTTGCGCTCGGAGCTAGCCCGTCTCCGGCGCGAGCTGGACGCCGCCGACGCCGCGACCGGGGGCGCCGCGGGGTTCGACGTGCCGCGCACCCGCCATCCCTGGCCGCTCGCCGAACAGCCGGGCCTGCACGAGGCGACGCTGGGCCGCTACGAGCGCCGCGTGGACGACGCCGTGGTGATCGAGGGCCGCCGCGGCGCGCTGTTCCTCGCCCGCTTCGGCCTGGACACGCCCGCGCCCGACCTCGACGGCGCCGTGGCCGCGCTGAACGCCCCCGGGCGGCGGCTGCGGCTCGTGCCCGACGGGGCCGGCGCACCGCCCGACGTGTCCCCCGACGTATCCATCGTCATCCCGGTCTATGGCCAGCTCGGCTACACCCTGAACTGCCTCGACAGCCTGCTGTCGCACCGCTCCCGCCACAATGCCGAGATCATCGTCGTCGACGACCGCTCGCCCGACCGCTCCGGCGAGATCCTGCCCCAGGTCGCCGGCCTGCGCATCGTGCGCCAGCCCGCCAACGTCGGCTTCATCGCGAGCTGCAACGACGGCGCGGCCCTGGCGCGCGGCCGCTTCGTGCTGATGCTCAACAACGACACCCGCGTGGTGGACGGCTGGCTCGACGCGCTGCTCGACAGCTTCGCCACCTTCCCCGAGGCCGGGCTGGTCGGCTCCAAGATGTGCTACCCGGACGGCAGCCTGCAGGAGGCCGGCGGCATCGTCTGGCGCGACGGCAGTTGCTGGAACTACGGCCGCAACGACGACCCGAACCGGCCGCAATACGCCCACGCGCGACAGGTGGACTACGTGTCGGGGTGCTCGATCGCCCTGCCCGCCCCGCTGTGGCGCGGGATGGGCGGCTTCGACCCGCACTACGCCCCGGCGTACTGCGAGGACGCCGACCTCTGCCTGCGCGTCGCAGCCTCCGGCCGCGAGGTCTGGATGCAGCCGCAGAGCCGCGTGGTGCACTACGAGGGCAGGACGTCGGGCACCGACACCACGCGCGGCGTGAAGTCGCACCAGGTCGTCAACAACCACCGGCTGTACCTGCGCTGGCGCGAGCGGCTGGAGACGCACCGCCGCAACGCCGAGGCACCCTACCTGGAGCGCGAGCGCGCGGTGCGCCGGCGCATCCTGGTGGTCGACGTGTCCGCGCCGACGCCGAAGCAGGACGCGGGCTCGGTGCAGACGGTGCTGGCGCTGCGGGTGTGCCACGAGGCCGGCCACAAGGCGCACTTCGTCGCCGAGGACAACTGGCTGTTCCAGCCGGAGCACACCACGGCGCTGCTCGCGGGTGGCGTGGAGTGCGCCTACGCGCCGTACGACCTGGGTTTTGCCCCGTACATCCGGCGCTACGGCGCGCAGTTCGACGCCGTCCTGGTGTATCGCATGGGGATGATGGAGCGGGTGGCGGAGCTGGTCCGCGCCCATGCCCCGCAGGCCTGCCTGCTGTTCCACGTCGCCGACCTGCACTTCCTGCGCCGCCGGCGCGAGGCGGAGCGCGACGGCGACGAGGCCGGCCTGCGCGAGGCGGAGATCATCCGCGGCCGCGAGCTGGCGATGGTCGCGGCGGCGGACTGCACCATCACCCACTCCCCGGTGGAGGCCGCGATCCTGCACGAAGCGGCGCCCGCTGCCCCGGTGGTCGTCTGGCCGCTGATGGTGGAGTTCGCCGGCACCGCGGTGCCGTTCGCCGCCAGGCGCGACGTGTGCTTCCTCGGCGGCTACCGCCATCCGCCCAACGTCGACGCGGTGCGCCACTTCGCGGCCGACATCCTGCCGCTGATCCGCGCCGCCGACCCGCAGATCCGCTTCCTCGTGGCCGGCGCCAACCCCGGCCCGGAGGTGCTGGCGCTGGCCGGCGAGGGCATCGAGGTCGTGGGCCTGGTGGACGACCTGCGCGACCTGTTCGACGCCGCGCGCGTGTTCGTCTGTCCGCTGCGCGTCGGCGCCGGGGTGAAGGGCAAGGTGATGTCCGCGCTGTCGTACGGCGTGCCCGTGGTCTCCACCCCGATCGGCGTGGAGGGCGCGGGGCTGGAGGAGGACCGCCACGTCGTGGTCGCGCGCTCGGACGCGGAGTTCGCCCAGGCCACCCTGGCGCTCTACCGCGACGAGGCCGAGTGGACCCGCCTGTCGCTCGGCGGGCAGGACATTGTGCGCCGCGAGTTCTCCGTGGCGGGCGGCCGCCGCATCCTCGCCGACGCGGTCCGGCTCGGGCATGCCCGCCGCCGTGGCCTGGACGGCGAGGCCGCGCGCGATGCGGCACGGTAATTGCCTGCCGGCACCGGGCAGGGGAGGCGCTCGGCCACCGGTCCGCGCCGCCTCTCGCAAGGCCTGGACGCGCGGCCTGTGCCACCTCTTCGGACGCCCCGGTCCGGCTCGCCGGCCGGAGCGTGGCAGCGCGCGGCGACCGTATGGCCGCACGGCGCAGAGGCGCCGGTCGCACCGGGAAAAGGGACGCGCGTGCGCACCATCCGCAATTCTGGCAGCCGCAATCCAGCCGGCGGCGACCCGGGCGGCCGCGCGCCCACCGGGACCGCGGCAAGACGACAGACCAAGGGAAAGGGTGGCGACATGCTTCGGACGATCGACGAGGTGGCGTGCGAGCTGGGTGTCGGCCGGCTGTTCGGGGAAGGCGATCTGGGCCGCCACGGCCTGCTGTCCGGCTGGGCGGCGCCCGAGGAGGGCCACGTCTGGAACGACGGCCCGGAGGCGGTGCTGCGCCTGCGCACCAGCCGGCCGCGCGCGCCGTGCACCCTGTCCTTCGAGGGTGAGCCGTTCCTCGGCGAGGGCTGCACGCGCCAGGATGTCGTGCTCTACCTCAACGGCTTTCGCATCGGCTTCTGGCGCCTCGCCGAGCCGCGCACCTACCGCCTCTCGGCCACGATCGAGCCGGAACATCTTTTCGAGCGCGACGGCGCCGCGGTGGCGCGCTGCGTGTGGCATCTGCCGGACAGCGTACGCCCCGCCACGCTGGGGCGGGGCACCGACACCCGCGAGCTGGGCTTCTGCTTCCGCACCCTGACCCTGGCCGAGAACGGGTAGGGTGCGCGCCGCGACCCAGGCCTCGGCCCACGCCCCCACGTCCCGGCGCGACGCCATGCCGGAGCACCTCCCCCTAGCCCTGCGTCTCCCCTGCGAGGTGTTCCGCTCCGCCGAGGCGTTCCGCGCGTTCCGCCGCGCGCAGGCCGACCTCCTGGACGCCCGCTACGGCCGGGAGCGGGCGCTCGGGTCGCGCGAGGCCCTCCTCCGTCTCGACGGCACGTGCGGCCTCTGCCTGGCCGTGACACGGTTCGACTCGGCGACCGCCGGCGGCGAGACCACGCCGGACGGCAGGCTCGTGCCGAACTGGCGCGAGCAGCAGCGCTGCGGCTGCGTCCACCGCCTCGGTTGCCGCGAGCGCGCCCTGCTGCACCTCGCCGCGCCGCATCTCGGCGCCCGGGGCTGGTTCCGCGCGGTCCTGCTCGGCGAGCCAGGCGGACTGGGCCGTGCCCTGGCCGCGCGGCTCGACGGGGTGGCGCTGTGGCCCCGACTGTCGGCGAGCCCCGGGACACCCGCCAGCCCCTCCGCCTTGCGCCTTCCGGCGCCCGACGCCGCGCTGCACATGCTGCTGTGCCCCGACCACCTGCACCACGTCCCGGCACTCGATGCGGCGCTGGCCGAGGTCGCGCGCGTGCTCTCGCCGGGCGGCACGCTGCTGTTCACGGCGCCGCTCCACGTCGACGCAGAGGCCACGGTGTCCGACTTCTCGCGCCTGCCGCGGCGTGCGGGCGCGCTGCCGGCGTACTGCGCCGAGCCGGTGCACAGGATCGGCTGGGACATCCTGGAGCGGGTGCGCGCGGCCGGCTTCGTCGATTGCGCGGCGCACTGCTACTGGTCCGAGGAGCTGGGCTACCTCGGCCCCTTCAACATGATCTTCCTGGCGTCGCGGTGAACGACCTGGCGGCACCCGGCTCGCCCATGATACCAACAGCCCTTTGAAATGACCGGTGAAGCAAGCAAGGTTGAGGCTCTGCCTCAAACTCCGCCAAAGGCTCGCCTTTGGAATCCATTACTTAAAAGAAGCCGGTCCAGGGGCGGCTCGCCCCTGGCGGGTCTGGGCAGAGCCCAGCCTTGCTTGCCTTGCAGGTCAAACTCAGGGCCGCTGGTATGACCACCCTTCCCGCGGTAGGCGTCGCAATCTCTCCCCACCCCCAAGGTCCTGCCCGCCCCGGTCCCGCTGCCGCCACCGTGGGCCTTCTCGACCCGGTGCCGCCCGACGGCACCGCGAGCGGCTGGTGCTGGAACCCAACGCAGCCGACACGGCGCCGCGCCGTGGCGCTGCTCGCCAACAACGAGCGCGTCGCCACCGCGCTGTGCGACCAGCCGCTCGACGCCCTGGTCGCCGCCGGCGTCGGCGACGGCCGCCATGCCTTTCGCGTCCGCATTCCCCGCGCGCTGTTCCCCGCCGAGGCCGGCGCCATCGCGATCCGGCTGCAGGACATCGACACCGCGCAGTTCGTCGGCGCCCCCGTGCTGTTCAGCTACGCGGCGTCGCAGCCCGCCGCGGCCGGGCCCGCGCTGCGCGCCTATCTCGACCGCGTCGGCGAGGAAGGCTTGGTCAGCGGCTGGTGCTGGGACCCGGCGCGGCCGGAGCGCCGGGTGCGGCTGGAGGTGCGCGTGGACGGCGAGCCGGTCGGCACCGCGCTCGCCGACGGCTTCCGCGGCGACCTGCGCGACGCGGGCATCGGCGACGGCGCGCACGCCTTTTCCTTCCTGCTGCCCTGGGAGGTCGTGGCCAGCCGCTCGCTGGCCCAGGTCGGCGTGGCGGACGCGGACACCGGCACCGCGCTGCACGCCTCCGCGGTGTTCCGCCGCCAGGCGGTGCTGCCGGTCGAGGAACGGCTGCGCGAGGTCGAGCGCCAGTTCCGCCTGCTCGCCGCCCGCCTCGGCGACGCGGAGGCGCGCGCGCACCGCGAGCAGGCGGTGACGCGCGGGCTGCTCGCCACGGTGGGCGCGTTCTTCACCCGGCTCGCCGAGACCCCGCCCGACGCGGTGCCGTTCGCCCTGGTGCCCAGCCTCGCCGGCCTGCTGGAGGACACCGCCGCCACGCTCGCCCCGTTCAGCCTCGACGTGGCCGCGGAGCCCGCGGTGACGCTGTGCGTGGACGCCGCCGGCAGCGTCGCGCAGATCCACGCCTGCCTGCACGCCATCCATCGCGCCGGGCTCGACGCGGTGGCCGAGGTGGTGCTGATCGACGACGGCTGCACCGAGGCGGCGTGCCTGCTGCCAAGCCTGGTGCAGAACCTGCGCTTCTGGCGGCTGCTGCCCGGCCAGTCGCTCGCCGAGGCGCGCAACCGGGCGGTGCTCGCCGCCGGGCGGCCCCATGCCGCGTTCCTGTCCGCGGGCGCGGGCGCGACCCCGGACTGGCTGGCGCAGGCGCTCGACACCCTTGCGCGCAGGCCGGACTGTGCGGTGCTCGGCGCCAAGCTGGTCCGGCCGGACGGCACGATCCAGGCCGCCGGCCTGCTGCCCGACGGCGGTGGCCGTCTCGTCGATTTCGCCCAGGCCGAGCACGAGTTCGCGCCGCACTGCGACAGGCTGGCGCCGGTGGCGGCGGTGCGCGAGTTCGCCGCCGTGGTGCGGGGCGACGTGTTCGCGGCGCTCGGCGGCTTCGACGCGGGATTCGCGGATGCCGGCGCGGCCTTTGTCGATCTCTGCTTCCGCTGCTGGGAATCGGGCCGCACGGTGCTCTACCAGCCTGCCGCCGTGCTGGGATGGCACGACGCCGGAGGACGGATCGAGGCCGCGCGCCCGCTCGACCCTGTGGCGGCGCAGCTCCTCGCCGAGCGCTGGCCGACGCTGTCGCACCCGTGCTGGCCCAGTCCGTGCTGGCCTCGTCCGCTCGGGCGGGCGTTGCTGCTGGACGCGCCCGCTGCCGCGCCTGACGTGGCCGTCCCGGGCATGGCGCCGGTCGAGGACGTGGCCGGGCCCGCCGGCCTGCCGCAGGGCGCGCGGACGCCCGCGATCGCGTCGGCGCTGCTGGCGTGCGGCTACGACATCGCCGCCGCCACGATCGGCGCCCTGGACGGCGAGCAGCCCGGCGACGCGGCACTGCGCCGGATTGGTGCCATGGTGCTGCGCGCGCCGTTCCAGCAATCCGTGTCCGCGGCGCTCGCCACCGACCCCGGCCACGACCTGATCCTGGCGACGGCGGCTGCGGCGGCCGCCCTGCCCCTGGACCGCATCCGCGCCCTCGCACCCCGCGCGAAGCTGGTGCTGCTGCTCGATGCCGCGGCGGACCGACTCGTCGTTGACCCGTCGGCCGGGGCCGCACGCGCCGCGCTGCTCGCCGCCGCGGCGGCCAGCGACTACGTGCTCGCCCGCACCCGCGCCGGTGCTGCCGGCTTGCGTACGGCGGGACCGGGCCCGCCTCGCCGTGCCGGAGTCCGTCAGCCCGCCACTCTCGAACCGGAAAGGCGCTGGCCCGCGATCGGCTACGTCCGCAGCCGCGCCGTACCCCGTGCCGGGCGCCGCGCTACGTCAGGTGACGACGCAGACGAATTCACGCGCGACCTGACCCTGATCCTGGCCGCGCTCGGGCTGCCGGTCATCCCCGCCTCGTGACGCCCGACGACCCAGCCGCGCCCGTCGCGCCCCAGTCGCCCCCCCGCCTGGCCCGGGAACCCGCGGCCGGTCCCGGCCTCGCACGCCCCGACCTTGTGCCTCCCGTGGACCTTGCGCCTCCCGTGGTCGGCGACCTGCACCGCGACGGCGAGATGGTCACCGGCTGGTGCTGGTCGCCCGCGCACCCGCGCGCGCGATTGCGCGTGGCGCTGCTGGTGGACGGCGTCGTGGTCGCCGCGGCGGTGGCCGCGCGGTTGCGGCTCGACCTGGTGCGCGAGGGCGTGCGCGACGGCTACCACGGCTTCTCCCTGCCGCTGCCCTCGCCGATGCCGGCGGCCACTCGGATCGAGGCGCGGGAGCTGGCCAGCGGCGCGGTGTTCGGCCGTATCCTGCTCGACGACGCCGCCGACGTCCTCGCCTGGCACGCGCGAGCCGATGCGCTGTCGCACCATCTGTCCGGGCTGCACGGGCGGCTCGGCCTCCACCCGGGCGCGGACGGCAGCCCCGCCGGCTGCGGCCCCGTGGCGGCGCTGGGCGTGCTGGGCGCCGCGCTGGCGCCACGACGCCGGCACTGCGCCGCCCCCGTCCTGCGGCTGGTCCGCGTCACCGACCCCGCCGTGAGCCTGGTGCTCGACGTCGCCGGCAACCGCCACGCCGTCGCCGCGGCCCAGGCCTGCGCGATGCTGCTGCGCCACCACGCGGCGGAGCTGGTCGTCAGCGACGATGGCGGCGGCGCGCACGCCGCGGCACCCGAGGGCGCGACGCTGTGCGTGGACGGCGGCGGCCCGGCGGCCCGCGCCAGCCGTGCGGCAGGCCTCGCACGCGGCCGCACCCTGGTGTTCCTCTACCCCCGCGGTGCCGAGGCGCCCTGCCCGTCCGCACTGGCCGACCTGCTGCGACACGCTGCGCGCACGTGCGGCGTGCTGGCCGGTCAGGCCGCCCTGTCCGCGGCACGCCGGGCCGGCCTGGACCCGCCGTTCGCCGTCTCGCCCGGCACGTCCTCCCCGGTCGGGCTGGCGCTGCTGGTCCCGCGCGCCCTGTTCGCGGAGCTGGGCGGACTGGACCTGTCGCTCGAGGACGGCGCCAGCCTGCCGTTCCTGGACTTCGCCCTGCGCGCCTGGGCCGCCGGGCACGAGGTCCTGGGCTGGGCGGAACCCGAGGCCCCGGCCACGCCGCCCTCGCCCGGCGCCGCAGCCGCGCGGGGGCGCTTCAGCCGCCGCCTGATGGGCCGGGATGCCCTGCCAGCAAGCAAGGCCGGGCTCTGCCCAGATCCGCCAAAGGCCCCCTCTTCCAAGCATGGGCCTCTGGACACCGATTTACTTAAGTAATGGATTCCAAAGGCGAGCCTTTGGCGGAGTTTGAGGCAGAGCCTCAACCTTGCTTGCTGGTTGCCTGCGCCTTTCTTCCGGCGGGACGCTTCCGCCCCTGGCGGCGACGGCTCCCGCCGTGCAAGAGTTGCACGCGGCACGCATCACGCAACCCTTGATCGAACGGCCAGGCGGCCGCACACCGGGAGGACGCCATGCTGGTGGGGATCTTCGGGCGCCATCCCATCCCGCAGCCCGGCTTCATGGGCGTGATGTCGCTGTTCGAGGCGATCTACCTGTCGCGCCAGGGCCACGAGGTCGAACTGCTGCTGCCGTTCCCCGACCCGGCGGCGCTTGCGGGGTTCCTCGGCACCCACGGCCTTTCCGGGCTGGACCGGCTGGAGCAGTATAACGGCTGCTTTGCGGTGCGCGCCCTGTTCGCCGGCGAGGCGCTGGAGCGGCGCTACGACGCCATCATCTACCAGTCCTACGACGCCGCCGACTTCGTCACCCACTTCCCAGCGCTGCGGCAGGCGGCGCGCATCCTGACCAAGAACTTCCCCAAGTTCGTGCCCTCGGCCCGCCACGCGTTCCACGAGACGGTGGTGTCCTCGTTCCGCACCTTCGACGTGGTCGCCTGCGCGCTGCGCGACGACGTCGTCGAGATGCAGACCAACGCCCGCTTCTGGGACCGCCACGGCGCGCAGGTCGCCTACGTGCCGCGCGGCGCCGACCCGGTGATGCTGCACCCCGGCCGCAAGCCGGGCGGGCGGCCGACGATCGGGCTGGAGATCCCGTTCACCGCCGACGGCCGCGCCGCGATCGGCTTCTACGTCGAGCCGATCCGCCGCCTGCGCGAGCAGGTGCCGGGCCTGCGCGTGCTCACGCTCGGCGCGGAGCCGCACCCGGAAATCGAGTCCGAGCACGTCCCGTTCGGCCGCTTCGACACGATCTACGAGGAGTTCTTCAACGAGGTCTGGCTCTACCTCATCATGGACTACGCCCTGAGCCCGGTGCACGTCACGGCGCCGGTGCAGCGGCTCCATCCTGGAAGCGGGCCAGGCGACGGGTCCGCAAGCAGGCTCGGCGGCGGCTCCGGCGGCTGGTCGGCGCGCGCGATCTACGAGGTGCAGAACATCGAGGCGCAGATGGCGGGCGCGGTGATCGTGGGCCACCCGCGCAACACCATCCCCGAGCTGCTGCAGCCCGGCGCCACCGCGCTGCACTTCCGCAACTACGACGACGCAGCCGCGCTCACCGCGCTGATGCGCGCCGGGATCGACGACTTCGCGGCGATGAGCCGCTGCGCGCGGCGCTGGGCGGTGGAGAACTTCACCTGGGAGCACTGCATGGCGCTGTGGTCCGACGCCCTGTCGCAGGCCGTGCCGCTCGTCGAGCGCGACGCATAGCGCGCGGACGGTGGCACCATGACGATGGCCGGTGGCGTGGAGCGGGTGTCGACGCAGGCAGCAAGGAAGGTTGAGGCGCTGCCTCAAACTCCGCCAAAGGCAGGCCTTTGGAATCCATTACTTAGGGGAAGGGTTTCCAAAGGGCTCGGCCTTTTGGCGGGTCTGGGCGTAGCTGCCCAAAGGTTCCGACAGCCCACTTGGGCTGTTGGAATGGGCAGCGGAGGGAGAGCCCAGCCTTGCTTGCCGTGACGCTCCTCCAGCCCCTGACGGACCGGCTGGCGGCGTGGCGCGGCGCGGCGCCGCCGCTGACCGAGGCCGGCGTGGCGCGTCACCTGCGGCGCCAGGGCTGGGAGGTCGCCCTGAAGTACGACCGCGACATCGCGCTGTTCGCCCGGCACGAGATCCTGGGGCTGTTCGGCGTCTGCCTCTGCCCCGACGGCCCGAGCCACTCCCTGCTGGTGCGCCTGCCGCAGCTCGCGGCCGCGCACCACGTCACGGTGCTGGCGCTGTCCGGCACCGAGCCCGCGCGCGACAGGCTCGACACCGCGCTCGACAAGGGGGTCGTGCTGATGACTTGGCCCGACCTCGACGGCCTGGCGGAGCAGGTGCGCCGGGTGCGCGCGCATGCCGAGGCCTCGCTGGGCGTCGCCAAGCGGCAGCGCGACCCCCGGCCGCCGCGCCCGAGCCGCTCGATTGCCCTGCCGCTGTGCGAGGCGCAGCGCGCCGCCGGGTTCTTCTTCCAGACCGAGCACGTGTCCTGCTGGTTCGTCGACCGTGGTGGCGACACGCTGCTCGCCACCTTCGCGCAGTGGGGCAGCGACCCGGAACGCCCGACCCGCTGGGGCGAGGGGTATGGCCGCGCCGCCAGGCTCAGCAGCCTCGGCTTCGAGACCAGCAGCCCGAACTGGTTCCCGGAGGAGGACATGCGCGAGTGCCTGCACGCGGCCGAGGCGCTGCTGGGCGCGCGCTTCCTCACCCGGCTCCTCGTGGGCGCGAGCCAGGGCGGCCACGCCGCGCTCCGCCACGGCGCGGCGCTCCGGGCCACGGCGGTGCTGGCGGTCTCGCCCGCCTACTCGATCGACCCGGTGCTGTTCCGCGACGGCCGCTTCGGCGCGCGCTACCGCCCGGCGCTCAACTCCGGGATGCACGTCGCGGCCGGCGACGTCGCCGGGCGCGTCGCGGTGGTGTTCGACCCCTGCGACGCCGACGACGCGGGCCACGCCGCGCTGCTGGGAGCGGCGTTCGCGGCGCTGGTACCCGCGCCGATCCTGCTGCCCCTGGCGTTCTGCGGGCACAGTTCCGCGCACCTTCTCGGGGCCGGCACGGTGCTTGCCCTGCTCGGCGCCTGCCGGGCCGGCGACGCCGCCTCGCTCCGCCGCGTGGCAGCGCAGGCGCGGCGCCACTCGATGCGCGCCTACCTGATGGCGCTGTGGCTGGCAGAGCGCCGCCCCGCCACCGCGCACGCGCTGTTCCTGCGCCACCGCGACGCGCCGCCCGGCACGGAATGGCGCCATGTCTGCTACCGGCTGGCGCAGGCCGGCTGGGGCGGGCGGGTGCTGGACTGGCTTGGCACGGTCGCCGCCGCGGAGCCCGGGAACGCCGAACTGCTGGTCTCGCTCGCCCTGGTCGCCGCCCGGGCCGGCGCGCCCGAGCAGGCCCGCGCGGCGATCCTGGCCGCCCTGCGCCTCCAGCCGGAGGACGAGCGCCTCGCGCATGTCCGCGACCATGTGCTCGGCCTGGCCGGCCCCGCGTAGCCCCGCCCGAGGCCAACGATGCTCCTCCACGACTCCGAGCACATGGAGCTGCACTTCGTGGACCGCGGCGGCGAGCGTCTGCTGCTGACCTTCAACGAGATGGGCCTGCACGCCGGCGGCGGGCGCTTCTGGGGCGACACCCTGGCCGAGCGGCTGGGCCTCAGCGCGGCCGGCTTCGTGTCGCGGCGGCCGAACTGGTTCCCGGCGGAGGACACGCGGCGCGCCATCGCGGCGCTGCTGCCCCGCGTCGCCGGCCGCTTCCCCGAGCGTGTCGCCTACGGCCTCAGCCAGGGTGCCAACGCCGCGCTGCGCTTCCGCCGCGAGCTGGGCGCGACGGTGGTGCTGGCGTTCTCGCCGCAGGCCTCGATCGATCCCGCCGACATCGTCGACGCGCGATTCGCGCACTACTTCGACCCGGCGCTGCACACCGACATGATCCCCGCCGACCTGCCCTGCGACGCCCACGCGCCCGGACCGGCCGGTGCCGCGCCTGGGCCAGCCGGTGCTGCGCCCGGGGCGGGGCGGGCCCTCGGCCCGGCCTACGTGATCCACGACCCGCGCGACGTCCTGGACGCCCGCCACGTCGCGCTGATCCGCGCGCGCATGACGATCGTGGAGTTCGCGCTGCCCTTCGTCGGGCACTCCTCCGCCACGCCGTTCGCCAACACCGCGACGATGCGCCCGCTGATCGAGGCGGCGCTGCGCCAGGACACGGCGGCGATGCGCGCGATCTGCGTCGCCGCGCGGCGCCGCTCGCCCAGCCGCGCCTACACGCTGTGCCACGCGGCGCACGCACGGCGCCCGGCGGCGACGCTGCGCCTCTTCCGCGCCCACCGCGACGCTGCGCCGCGGGAGAGCTGGTGGCTGGTCGCGCGGCTGCTCGCGCTGCAGGGCCTCGGCTGGGAGGTGATCGGCTGGCTGCTGGAGCGTGCCGCGACGGCACCCGGCAACGCCGAGATCCAGGCCTGCGTCGCCATGGCCGCGATCGAGCTGGAGGACCGCCGCATCGCCCGCCGCTTCGCCGCAGCCTCCGTGGCGCTCGACCCCGCGCACCCGACCTGGCGCTGGGTGCAGGGGCGGGCCGACGCGATGCCGTGCTTCGAGGATCGCCCGGAGGCCGGCCCGGACCCTGCGCCCGGCGCGGGCGTTGGACGCCGGGACGGGCACGCCGGCCCGCAGGCCCGGCACACGCCGCAGCCGCAGGATGGAGCCCAGCCATGCCCGCCGCCCGCCCGAGTCTGACCAGCCTCGGCAGCGACTGCCAGGTCGGCTGGCAGATCCGCCGTCACGTCGAGCCGATCGCCTCGCCGTTCGACTGGATCGTGACGCCGCTCGCGGCGCTGGAGGCCATCCTCGCCGACCGCGGCGCCCGCTTCGCGCGCTCGGTGTCGACGCTGCCCGCGATGCCGCCCTTCGCCGCGGAGTCCACCGTGTGCGGCGACTACGGCTGCTCCTACCACCACGATTTCGCGCACGACGCCGAGGGCCGGGTCGTGGTCTCGCCGGACGCCCTCGCGGACGCGCGCGCCAAGATGCTGCACAAGTGGGACAGCTTCGCCACCGCCATCGGCCGTGCCGAGGAGGTGCTGTTCGTGCGGCTCGGCTCGTTCAAGAGCCCGCCGATCGCCTGGCCTTACCTCCGGGAGTCCGACACGCTTGCGATGTCGCGGGTCAACCGGCTGCAGCGCACGCTGGCGGCGACGTTCCCCGCCACGCGCTGCCGGCTGCTGCAAGTGCTCTACCCCGAGATCACGCCGTTTTACGCCGACGAGCCGGCCGCCGAGCTGGTCAGCCTGCGCGAGCTTGCCCTGACCCCGGGCGCCAACTGGCAGGGCGACGACGCGGGCTGGGCGCGACTGCTGGCGAGGCCACGCCGGACGTGACGCCGGAGCCCGTTTAGGCAGGCAAGGTTGAGGCTCTGCCTCAAACTCCGCCAAAGGCTCGCCTTTGGAATCCCCTACTTAAGTAAGGCCGGTCCAGGGGGGGCTTCCCCCCTGGCGGGTCTGGGCAGAGCCCAGCCTTGCTTCCTGCCAGCCCCAGGCGCTGGGCCGAGGCGCGGTGCCGTGGCATGTCCGGATGCCCCGCCTTGGGCGGGCGCGTCGCCAGGAGATCGCCCATGCGCCTCGCCCCTGCCCTGCTCGCCTTTGCCGCGGCCGCCCTCGCCCCGCCGTCCCTCGCCCGCGCCGTCCCGCCGCCAGCCCGCGCGCTGCACCTGTTCGCCGCGGTCGCGCTGTCCCCAGACGGCCGGCACGTCGCCTCGATCGAGACCGACGACGTCGCCGCCGAGACCGATCCACCCGTGCAGTTGCTGATCCGCGACCTCGCCGGCGGCGTCGCGAGGGTGGCGCTGCCCTGTGCCGGCCGCCCCGGCTGCGTGCCCTCGTCGCCGAGCTGGAGCGCGGACGGCCGCCAGCTCGCCTTCCTGCTGGAACAGCCCGACGGCGCCACCACCACGATCGAGAGCGTCGGCGCGGACGGTGGCCCGCCGCGCCGCGTGCTCGCGTTCCCCGGCCCGCTCTCCGGCCTGCGCCGTGGCCCGGACGACCGCCTCGCCGTGCTCGCCATCCCGCACGCCCGCAAGCGCGCCGGCGCCACGCAGGCCGCGGCCCCTCTGCAAGGCGAGGTCGGCGCCGACCCCGACGAGCAGCGCATCGGGGTGGTCGAGCACGCCGGCCTGCGCCTCGCCTCCCCGCCCGGGCTCTACGTGTACGAGTTCGACTGGCGCCCGGACGGCGGCTTCGTGGCCACCGCGGCGCCGGGAGACGGCGACAGCCAGTGGTGGGTGGCCCGGCTCTGGGCGTTCGAACCGCAGGGCGCGGCGCGGGTCCTGTTCGCCCCCGGCCCGCGCGAGCAGCTCGCTGCCCCGTCCGTGTCGCCGGACGGACGCAGCGTGGCGTTCATCGGCGGCTGGATGAGCGACTTCGGCTCCACCGGCGGCGACGCCTTCCTGCTCGCGCTGCCCGCCCCGGCGGACACCGCGCTCCACGCCGCGCCCGATGCCGGGGCCGACGCTCCGGCGCCGGTGAATCTCACGCCGGGCCTGCACGCCAGCGTCACCGCGATCGACTGGCGCTGCGGCGACACGCTCACCGCGGTGCTGCTCGACGGCGCCTCGACGGCGGTGGCGGCGCTGGCGGCAGGCCAGGCGCCCCGCACGCTCTGGTCCGGCGAGCGCCTGCTCTCCGCCGAAGGCCATGCCTCGTCGCTGTCGTGCAGCGGTCACGGTCTCGCCGCCGCCGTGTCGCAGAGCTTCGCCGCGCCGCCCGAGCTGGTCGCCGGCCCGATCGGCGCGTGGCGCACGCTCACCCACGCCAACCAGGGCCTTGCGCCACCCGGCACCGCGCGCTCGATCACCTGGCGCAGCGACGGCCTCGACGTGCAGGGCTGGCTGCTGGAGCCCGCCACCCCCGCGTCGCACGATCCGGGCTTAACCCCGCCCGGCAGTGCGGCATTGCCCGGCCGGCCGCTGATCGTGTCGGTCCATGGCGGGCCGCAGGCGGCGGCGCTGCCGGTGTTCGCCTCGACCCGCAGCACCATCCGCGCCCTGCTCGATCAGGGCTGGGCGGTGATCGAGCCCAACTACCGCGGCAGCCTCGGGGCTGGCGAGGCGTTCGCCACCGCCAGCATCGGCGACCTCGGCGGCGGCGACTGGCGCGACGTGCTGGCCAGCATCGACGCCGCCGCCCGCGCCACGCCGATCGACGAGCGGCGCGTCGGCATCACCGGCGGCTCCTACGGCGGCTACATGGCGATGTGGGCCGTGACCCAGACCCGCAGGTTCGCAGCCGGCGTCGCGGTCGCCGGCGTGTCGGACTGGCTGTCGATCGAGGGCGAGGCGCCGCAGGCCGGCTCCGACGCGGTGAGCTTCGGCGGCTCCGTGTACGACAACCCCGAGCCCTACCTGCGCGCCTCGCCGATCACCCACATGCCGGGCACGGCCACCCCGGTGCTGCTCGCCGTGGGCGATCGCGACGTCGAGTGCCCGCTGCCGCAGAGCCAGGAGTTCCACACCGCACTGCAGGCCCTGGGCGTACCCACCAGCCTCGTCGTGTATAAGGACGAGGGCCACGCCTTTCGCCGCGAGGCCGATCGCGACGATCTCCGCCGCCGCACCCTCGCCTGGTTCCATCGCTTCTTCCGCGACACGCCCTGAGCGCCATGTCGCCCTCGTTGCGCGCAGGGCCGAAAGTCCCACTTCCACTTTTCTGCAACCTGGAATTGTGCCATTCTCTTCGCAGGCCGCTGACGTGGCAGACCCATGTCGCAGGTCAGGCCTGGGCAGGCGCAGACACGCCTGTCCAGGCTGCCGCGCGCGAGCTGGCTGTTCGGTGCAACCGCCTCATGCGAGCGGCTCTGGGTCTTGACCTGCAAAGCAAGCAAGGCCGGGCTCTGCCCATTGCTTGAAAGCGGGGACCCGCCAGGGGCGAGCCGCCCCTGGACCAGCCTTGCTTAAGTGATCAATCTCAAAGGCGAGCCTTTGGCGGATGAGGCAGAGCCTCAACCTTGCCTGCTTCACCGATCATTCCAAAACGCCGTGGGTACCAGGCCGCCTTGAGCGGAGTTCGGCGGCAGAGCCTCTTGCCCCGTCTGCCCGATCGGCCGCAGCCGATCGCCGCGTTTGCACCCCGCCGTCACCCCGTGTCAGATCCGCTCCGGCGTTCTTACGGAGGTGAGCCATGTCGTCGACCGCCCTCGTGATCCAGTGCTTCGCCAAGGCCGACACGCTGGGCGATCTGTGCGACTCCCTGCTGCGCTGCGACAACATCGCCGCGCTCGACCTGATCTTCTGGCTCGACAGCCCGCTCGCCAGCCGCTCCGAGGTTCGCTTCACCCCGTTGCACGCCGAGGTCTGCGCCACCCTGGGCCGCTTCGTGGCCGCGCACGAAGCCCGGTTCCGCTCCGTCAGCCGCCGGCAGAACCCGGCCAACATGGGCACCTGCGCCACCTGCCGCGCGGCGCTGGACCACGCCTTCGCCCTGCACCCGTTCGTGGTGTTCGCCGAGGACGACGTCGTCTTCGCGCGCGACGCGTTCTCCTGGTTCGACGCGATCCGCCGGCAGGGCCTGCTCGACGACCCGCGCCACTGGGCGATCGCCGGGGAGTCGGTGTTCTTCAACGCCCGCGACAAGACCCTGCCGGAGGGCTGGCCCGCGGCGATGCAGCATCTCGCCGCCGGGGAGGGCCTCGCCGGCCACTACGTCACCCACAATTTCATCCCGTCGACCTGCTTCGCCACCACCGCCGCGCACTGGCGCCGTTTCGGCGTCACGCGCGGCCAGCCGCTCGGCGACGTGGACCTGTGCACCCTGTGCCGGGAGGAGGACGGCTGGTGCGTCTTCCCCGTGGTGCCCAGGGTAAAGGACACCGGGATGCTGCACGAGAACGGCTACAGCGTGCTGATCCACACCCGCGACGGCGTCAGGGAGCGCAAGAACACCTACCTGATGTCCGACGCGCTGCTTGCCCCGGGCCAGACAGGCCCAGCCGGCCTCACGTCCTACGCCGGCAACGCGGGGCGGCTGTTCACCCTGTCCACCCTGCTCGAAACCCCGCCCTGAGACCATCCGCCGGCGAAGCCGGTTAGCAAGCAAGGCTGGGCTCTGCCCAGACCCGCCAGGGGCGAGCCGCCCCTGGACCGGCCTTACTTAAGTATTGGATTCCAAAGGCGAGCCTTTGGCGGAGTTTGAGGCAGAGCCTCAACCTTTCTTGCTTGGCTCGCTGCCGCGCCGTCACTCCCCGGCCCGCGCCAGTGCCGGCTGCGTCTGGCGTCTGGTGCGGAACAGCCGCTGGATGACGGAGTAGAACACCGGGGTGAAGACCAGGCCGAACCCGGTCACGCCCAGCATGCCGAAGAACACCGCCGTGCCGAGCGACTGGCGCAGCTCCGCGCCCGCGCCGGTGGCCGTGACCAGCGGCACCACGCCGAGCACGAAGGCGAACGACGTCATCAGGATCGGGCGCAGCCGGGTGCGCGCCGCCTGCACCGCCGCCTCGGACGGCGTGGCGCCCGCGTCCTCGGCCTGGCGGGCGAATTCCACGATCAGGATCGCGTTCTTCGACGCCAGCCCGACCAGCACCACGAAGCCGATCTGCGCCAGGATATCGACGCTCATGCCGCGCAGCAGCAGCCCGGACACCGCGGCGAGCAGGCACATCGGCACGATCAGCACCACCGACAGCGGCAGGCTCCAGCTCTCGTACTGCGCGGCGAGCACCATGAACACGAACAGCACGGAGGCCGCGAAGATCAGCAGCGTGGTGTTGCCGGTCTGGCGCTGCTGGAAGGCGAGGTCGGTCCACTCGAACCCCATCCCGGCCGGCAGCCGCGCCTTGGCCAGCGTCTCCATCGCGCTCAGGCCGTAGCCGGAGGAGACGCCGGGCATCGTGCCGCCCTGCACCTCCGCCGCGGGCGAGAGGTCGTAGCGCGGCACGCGGTACGGTCCGGTGACGTCGTGGAAGCTCGCGACCGAGCCGATCGGCACCATGGCGCCGGAGGCGTTGCGGGTTTTCAGCCGGGCGATGTCGGCGGTGGTGGTGCGGAAGCGCCCGTCGGCCTGCGCGATCACCTGGTAGGTGCGGCCGAGATAGTTGAAGTCGTTGATGTAGGCCGAGCCCAGGAACACCTGCAGCGCCTCGGACACCTTCTCCGGCGACACGCCGAGCCGCTCCGCCTTCACCCGGTCGATGTCGGCGTAGATGGTCGGCGTGCCGGCGCTGAACGGGCTGAACACGCCCGCGAGGCCCGGCGTCGCGTTGGCCGCGGCGGCGAGGTCCTGCGCCGCCGCCTGCAGCGCCGCCGGCCCGAGGCCCTGCCGGTCCTGCACCAGCATCTTGAAGCCGCCGGCGTTGCCGATGCCGGCGACCGGTGGCGGCGCGATCGTGATGACAAAGGCGTCCTGGATCGAAGACAGGCGCCGGCGCAGCGACGCCAGGATCACGTTGGCATTCAGCCCCTGCGCGTCGCGTTCGGCGAACGGTTTTAGGCTCGAGAAGATCGCGCCGGCGTTGGGGGCGTTGGTCAGGGTGGCGCCGTCGAGCCCGGAGAACGCCACCGCGTGCTCGACGCCGGGCGTGGCCAGGATGACGTCGATCGCCTCGCGCACCACGGCGTCGGTGCGGGCCAGCGAGGCGCCGGGCGGGAGCTGCAGCACGGTGATCAGGTAGCCCTGGTCCAGCTCCGGGATGAACCCGGTCGGCGCCCGGCTGAACTGCCAGCCGGTCAGGCCGATCAGCAGGGCGTAGGCCACGAGCATCAGGGCGCTGAGCCGGATCAGCCGCGCCGTCAGGCGGCCGAATCGCTCCGACAGCCACTCGAAGCCGCGGTTGAATCCTCTGAAGAACGCCACGACCGGACGCGCCAGCAGCGAGCGCCGCACCCCGCCCGGGGCTGCACCATCATGGGCTGCATCATCATGAGCCACGCCGTCGTGGGTCTCGTGCGGCCTGAACAGGATCGCGCACAGGGCTGGGCTGAGCGTGAGCGAGACGAAGCAGGAGATCACCGTGGACGCCGCGATGGTGACGGCGAACTGGCGGAAGAACTGGCCGGAGATGCCGGAGATGAAGGCGGACGGGATGAACACGGCGCACAGCGTGAGCGCGATGGCGATCAGCGCGCCGCCGACCTCGTCCATGGTGCGGTGCGCCGCCTCGCGCGGGCTCATGCCGAGGCGCAGGTTGCGCTCGACGTTCTCGACCACGACGATCGCGTCGTCGACGACGATGCCCACGGCCAGCACCAGCCCGAACAGCGACAAATTGTTCAGCGAGAAGCCCAGCGCCGCCAGCACCGCGAAGGTGCCCACCAGCGAGACCGGGATCGCCACGATCGGGATGACCGAGGCGCGCCAGGTCTGCAGGAACAGGATGACCACCACGACGACCAGGGCGACCGCCTCGAGGATGGTGACCAGCACCTCGTGCACGGATTGCGCGATGAACGTCGTGGTGTCGTAGACGATGTCGTAGCGCAGCCCCTCCGGGAACTGCGTGGACAGCTCTGCCATCTCGGCGTGGATGTGCTGGGCGGTGGACAGGGCGTTCGAGCCGGGCTGCTGGAAGACCAGCATCGGCACAGCGTCGAGCGCGTCGAGATAGCCGTTGGAGCCGTAGTCCTGCGCGCCCAGCTCGACCCGGCCGATGTCGCCGATGCGGGTGATGCGGCCGAGGCTGTCGGACTTGATGACCACGGCGGCGAACTGCGCCGGGTCGATCAGCCGCCCGAGCGTCTGCACGTTGAGCTGGAACGCGCCGGGCTGCGGCACCGGCGGCTGGCCGAGCACGCCAGAGGAGACCTGCACGTTCTGCGCCTGGAGTGCCGCGACCACCTCGCCGGCGGTCATGTTGCGGGCGGCGATCCTGTCCGGGTCGAGCCAGATCCGCATCGAGTAGTCGCGCCCGCCGAACACCTGGACGCTGCCCACGCCGTCCTGGCGGGCGATGGCGTCCTTCACGTGCAGCGTGGCGTAGTTCGACATGTAGAGCTGGTCGCGCGAGTGGTCGGGCGAGGAGAGATGGATCACCATCATCAGGTCGGGCGAGCTCTTGATCACGGTGACGCCGAGCCGCTGCACCGCGTCGGGCAGTCGGGGCAGCGCCACGGCGACGCGGTTCTGCGTGAGCACCTGGGCGGTGTCCAGGTTGGTGCCGAGCTTGAAGGTGACGGAGATCACCAGCTTGCCGTCGCCGGTCGCCTGGCTGCTCAGGTAGAGCATGTTCTCGACGCCGCTGATCTGCTGCTCCAGCGGCGTCGCCACCGTCTGGCTCAGCACCTCGGCCGAGGCGCCGGGATAGGTCGCCGAGACCTGCACGATCGGCGGCGCGATCGAGGGGTACTGCGAGATCGGCAGCGTGAAGTAGGCGACGCCGCCGACGATGGTGATGAACAGCGACAGCACCGAGGCGAAGATCGGGTGGTCGATGAAGAAGTGCGAGAGGCGCATTGCCGTGCTTCCCTATCCGGCCGCGAGGTCGATCTTGCCCGGCTGCGGCGTGACCTTCGCCCCGGGCCGGACGCGCATCAGGCCGCGGATGACGACCTGGTCGGTGGCGGCGAGCCCGCCGGTGACGACGCGCAGGTGATCGCCCTCCAGCGCGCCGATCGTCACCGGCCTGGGCGCCACGGTGCCGTCCGGCGCCACCACCATCAACAGCTTGCGCGACTGGTCGGTCACCAGCGCCGCGTCGGGCACCAGCAGCACCGGGCGCGGCGCGGAGATCGAGAGCTGGAGGCGGGCGAACTGGCCGGGCGCGATCAGCAGGTCGGGGTTCGCCACGGTGGCGCGGGCGTGCATCGTGCCGCTGCCGCGGTCGACCTGATTGTCGAGGAAGTCCAGCATCCCGTGGCGCGGCCAGTCGGTCTCGTCGCTCAGGCTGATCTTGACGGAGCGGTCGATGCCCGGCTGCTTCGTGGCGAGGTATCGCTGGTAGGCCAGCGAGTCGGCCTCGCTCATGTCGAAATCGAGGTGGATCGGGTCGAGCGAGACGATGCTAGCGAGGCCGGTGCTGTTGGCGCCGCCGCTGACTAGGCTGCCCAGCGAGACCAGGCGTGCGCCGATGCGGCCGGTGAACGGCGCGGTGATGCGGGTGAAGTCGAGGTTGAGCTGGGCCGACTGGATCGCCGCCTTGCCCTGCTCGATCGCGGCGGTGGCGGCCTGCTGCACCTGGGTGCGCTGGTCGAGCGTCTCGCCGGACTCGTAGTCGTTGCGGTGCAGGACGGTGGAGCGCGCGACCTCCTTGTTGGCCAGGTCCAGCCCGGCCATCGCCGTCTGGTACTGGGCGATGGCCTGCTGGCGCGCGATCTCGTACGGCCGCGGATCGATCACGAACAGCAGGTCGCCCTTGTGCACGAGCTGGCCGTCGGTGAAGTGGATCTCCGTGAGATAGCCGCCGACCTGGGCGCGCAGGTCGACCTGGTCCACGGCGGAGAACTGCCCGGTGAAGTCGCTCGACTGCGCCAGGGTGCGCTGCAGCGGCAGGCTGACCGTGACGGCCGGCGGCGGCGGCGCGGCCGCGACCGGCAGCGGCGCGGACTGGCGTTCGCCGACGGCCCAGAGGCCGCTCCCCGCCAGGGCGAGCAGCACGACCAGGGCGACGGCGCGGCTCCTGCCGCGGCGGCTTCGCGGCCGGTCGGCCGGCGGCGCCAGGGCGTCGAGGGACTCTGAACGACTGGCCATTTTGGTCTCCGGCAGGAGGAAGCGATCAGCGCAGGAGCTGGGTGAACAGCGTGTCGGCGAACTGCTGCAGCGGGCGGTTGCTCTTCGCGACCCGGGCCCGCAGCAGCGCGCCCTCCCAGGCGTTCAGCGCGAAGGCGGCGAGGACGCCCGGGTCGGCTTCGGATGCGACGTCGCCGGCGCGCTGCGCCTCGGCGATGCAGGCGGCGAGGCGTCGGGTCCAGTCGGCATAGATGGCCGAGAGCCGCTCCGAGACGACGGCGCTGTGGTCGGACAGCTCCGCCGCCATGTTGCCGATGAAGCAGCCGCCGGTGTGGTTCTGCGCCTCGACCTCGACGGCGACCTGCTCGAAGTAGGTGCGCAGCCGGACGAGCGGCTCCAGGTCGTGGCGCTCCAGGATCGCCAGGGCACTGCTGGCGGCGTGATCCCAGAAATGCGCGATTGCGGCGGCTCCGAGCGTCTCCTTGCTGTCGAAATGGTTATAAAACGAACCCTTCGGCACGCCTGCGGCGTCGGTGATGTCCTGCACGCTCGCGCCGTTGAAGCCGATCCTGCTGAACACGGATACGCCAGCCTGCAGCAGGCGATCGCGAACGGGTGGAACCTGCCTGCTCATGGGAGAGAGATGACCGGTCGTCTTGGAATGTCAAGAAACCCGGTCCGTGGGCAGTGGGTCAGTTTTTCAGACCGGCTTACGGCAGGAATGCAGCAAGCAAGGCCGGGCTCTGCCCAGACCCGCCAGGGGCGAGCCGCCCCTGGACCGGCTTGACTTCAGTAATGGATTCCAAAGGCGAGCCTTTGGCGGAGTTTGAGGCAGAGCCTCAACCTTGCTTTCTGTCTTGCCCGCGGCAACATGGGGCAGACTGACCCGGTCCGGATGCCTCTTCGCTGCGGCGGACCGATCGCCTACTGGCTGGCCCAGACGATCCTGTACATCCAGGTGATCTCGGAAAGCTCGAACGTGTGGCCCGGGTGATCCGGATTGAGCGAGCGCAGCTCGATGCGACGCGCAGATTGCCGTGCCAATTGCTTGGCCATGACCTCTCCGCCAGTGGTGCGGACGACTACCCGGTCGCCACGCCGGACGGGCGAGGCGGGCGAAACGATGATAATGTCGCCGTCGCGGAACACCGGTTCCATGGAGTCGCCGCTGATCTCCAGGGCGTAGGCATTGGGGTCGCTGATCTCCGGGAGCCCGACCTCGTCCCATCCTCCTCCGACCGGGTAACCGCCATCGTCAAAGAAGCCGGCGGTACCCGCCTGCGCGAGGCCGAGCAGCGGGATGACCCTGGTGGCCGGCTGGGACCTCGTGATGACCCGGGCACCTTTGACCAGGCTGCCGAAGTCCAGGATGTCGGTATCCGTGGCGTCGAAGACCTTGGCAAGGCTTTCCGTTCCGGGCCAGCGGGCCTTGCCGTCGGGAGTACGGCGCTTCGAAGGATTGAACGTTGTCGCGTCGAGACCTGCCCGACGCGCCAGCCCCGATGTGGACAGGCCGCGTTCGGCAGCAAGCGTGTCAAGTGCTCGCCATATGTCATCATGATTCATAGAACATCGGTCTTGCCAGCCGGTGGCAGCGCTCTTTCCGCAAGACGTCGACGTGGCGACATGCAGGCACCTTTGTTTCAGAAGCGTTCGGGATGGCCACGGACTCCGGGAGAGGCCGAGGATGATTGCCTTGCGACCGCGCCGCAATAGGAATGCGGGCGGGAGGTGGTGGCGCCGCCGCACCCCTGGAGAAAGCGATTGCATGTTCGCTTTATGTTCTGACACGATGAGGCGCAAACCTGTCACGTCGCTCAGAAAGACGCGCCGCGGAGACTCGCTGGCCTTCGAGGCCACAATTGATACGAAAGCCTAATCATCCCTTTGACATAGCGGTATGTCGGGGGTTTGTAGAAGGAACTATAATCCTTGAGTGAAAATAGAAAGATTGATGTTACCCCTGCTATGATAGCTGCGGGTGCAAGTGCTCTGGCTTTATATGGTTGGGATAGTGAAGATTTAGAAGAAGCAGCAGTAAGAATCTTTGATGCAATGATTAAGGAAATAAAAACCCAGGAGGATCAATGACACGGTCACGCGCCGCTTTAGCAAAGCAGTTAGAAATAATACTCAGTTCCGTCATAAAAGCCCAGTTTGACATTGTAACGTCATGGCCAACATTGAGCATAATATCTGAGAATACTCTCCACTGCACCTCTGGAGGGGACGGATAGTACTTATCAGAAAAGTACGATATATAAGGTACTAATGATGGAGGATCTTTCATAACAAGTAGATTACTTGCATGACCTTGAATGTTAGGATGTGTAAAGCTGTCTACATCTTTCTTATGAGCAAAAGCATTTCTTATCTTATTAATAGTAAGTAGTTCTTTGTACATCTGCTTATCTATCAAACGAAGCAGATAAGAAAACCGAACTCTTGCGCCAAACGCACTTAGAGAACCTTGTTCTCCAAACATTTGATTAATCGCATCATCATCTTTGACCATAACTAACTTCAAACAGTCAGCAAGGTCTGAGTCTAGATTTGCAACAGCGGCAAGCGCCGCCCCTCTTTCTGTGAGTTCAGCAAAAAACTTCCCAAATTCCTCAAATTTTGTAGGATCAATCAAAACGCGGGTTTTGGGAGGCTTGGCCATGGAAGAACGCAGTTCCGAGGTTGACGTGGGAAAGCGCCGCGACGATGCGCTGCGGCGGGCACTGAACACCCGGCCGCAGCCGAAGCCTACCGGAAAAACGAAGGATCGCGAGCCGCCTGCCGACGCAGCCACCGCTCAAACGAGCGAGCCACCTGCCGGGGCGTCTTAGGCCGTGTGAGTTCCCCTATAGGTGAGACGCTTGCCGCCGGCGCCGCGGATCACGATGGCGGCTCGCGCGGTGTCGTTCACGCCCAGCTTGATGCGGTGGTTGTGGCGGAAGGCGAACTCGTTGAGGTATCGCTGGAAGTGCTGCTCGCCGCAGTGCTGATAAACACCTTTCATGCCGCGCTTGAGGACGCCAAAGAAGCCCTCGACGGAGTTGGTGGTGACATCGCCACGGGCATACTCGCCCGCGCCATGATGCACCGTCTCATGGGTGGCAAACGCCTTGGCGATCGTCGGATACAGGCGGCTCTCATCGGTGTGCAGCCGGCTCTTGGTGTCGACGTTCGCCAGCAGCACGGCCTTGAGGTTGTTGGCGGTGACGTGCTTGACGTGGAACGCGCGGGCCTGACCGCCACGCTCGACCAGGGCGAAGATCGGACGCTTCTGCTTGGACAGGTCGCGCTTGAGCAGCGGGCGGCCCTTGCGGCTTTCGCTCAGGATCGGCGTCTCAGCCTTGCCCAGATACGCCTCATCGGCCTCCACGATCTTGCCTTCGCCGCCCATCGGCTCCGTCTCGGCCGCAGTCGGCGTCATCGCCTCGCGGATGCGGTGCGACATGAACCAAGCGGCCTTGTAGGTGATGCCGAGCATCCGGCTAAGCTGCGCCGACGACATGCCCTTCTTGGAAGCTGCCATCAGGTGGAAGCCAAGGACCCACTTGGGAAGCGAAATGTGGCTGCGCTCCATGACAGAGCCGACCGTGACCGTGAAGTGCTCCCGGCAGCCGTTGCACTGATGCAGACCGGCGCGGTGGCTCTTGCCCTGCAAGCGCGTGATGCCGTCCGTTGCGCCACAGTGGGGGCAGAAAGCGCCGTTCGGCCAGCGCAGGCCCTCAAGATGCTTCCGGGCGGCGGTCTCATCGTGGAAGATCGGATCGGTCAGATTGACGGTCATGGCGGCCTCACTTGGTAGGGCAACCATAAGGTGCATCGGGCCGCTATGTCAAAGGGATAATTGGGAATTTAGTCCTTGACCACTCCACAACCTTAGGTATAGTAACTTTCAATCATACAATCGTATGTGGCCGCAGGGTACTCGCTTGCTGGTCGTTTCGGTCAGAGGCAAGCACAACGGAGCCAGAATGGCGTTCTCACCTTGCAATCTATCGGTACTTGCATATGCCAACGGCTTTACTCTGTGGCACTACAGCGCGGGGGCTGAAGGCTCGGCAGTCGCCGGCGACGGGTTTTTCGATGGCGCCCGCGATCTTGTCTCCGCCGGGGACATTGTCATGGTTTCAGGAGATGCTGGCGGCTCGGTCGTCTTCGTAAAGGCGTTGCCCAAGGCAGCCTGAACATCTGGTCAGGCCAATCTGTCCGACACTGCGAGACAAGGACCATGAGGCGGTCGGGTCGAGCAGATAACGCAGGGCGAGACACCAGCCACCCGCTCACGCCACGCACCCTGGCGCCGCCTCCCACAGGACATCATGCCTGTCTGCCGCGCCGGCCAGCGGAACGTGCTCCTCACTCCATGCACAAGGGTCGTCGAAACCTTTGGCAGGTTACACGCTCAGACCCGCCAAAGGCCCCCTCTTCCAAGCATGGGGCCTCTGGAAACCCTTGCGTTAAATAGTGGATTCTAAAGGCGAGCCTTTGGCGGAGTTTGAGGCCGATGCTTGAAGGCGGGGCCTCAACCTTGCTTGCTTGGTAACTGCTCAACCCGGTGCGGTCGCAGCTTGGCCTTGTAGGGTTGCGAGTATGGCTTGGTAGGCGTCGATGCCGCGGCGTTTGGCGGTGCCGATGACAGAGCGGACAGCCGCGAACAGGTCT
>JAABUU010000580.1_pt1 | contig 80248 bp, 80 predicted proteins | sample 5559301 | NCBI WGS metagenome assembly JAABUU01 (sample SAMN10711884, study PRJNA513360) | rock metagenome | isolation source: Antarctica rocks | place: Antarctica: Victoria Land, Richard Nunatak white
ACATTACCCCTCCCCCCCCCCCACCCCCCCCCCCCCCCCCCTGCCCAGCCTAGCGACATTCATTCCGCACATCAGAAACGAAGAACGGGAAAGCTTGTAGAGCCCTTTTTTGGATTTTGTGAGGAGGGAGGAGAGGAGGAGGAGCGGAGAGAGGAGAGGGGGGGGGAAGGGAGAAGGGGGAACAGGAAGGAGGGGAGGGGGGAGGGAGGGGGAGAATGGGAGGGTGAGGAGGGGCGTTGTTGACAATGCGGGGGTGCTTGTGTTGGGTGGGTTGAGGGTGGGGGAGGATGGGAAGAGGGAAATGGGGGAGAGGAGATGGGAGGATGCAAGGGGGAAAGAAACACCTTAGGCGCTCGTGATCCCGGACCAGCCAACCTCCCGCTTTAAGATCTTGCGGCTCGGTTTGTAATTTGATTATGAAGCGAGGCCGAGTTGAGCATCTAAATCCATCTACCGTTTTTTGCCCGTCCGACTCCACCGCTATGCTTCCCGTCATAATCATACGGACGCCCTCGATAGACACTCCAACAAATAACCTTCCTCACCTCCTCGGCCCTCCATTCCTAGTCCCTAGCCTCCTCCCCTTCTCCCCCTGCTCCTCTTCTCTCATAGCCCTCTCAACCAACTTGACAGCATCATCCATGACGTCCGTTCCGACTCTCCAGGTCCTTAGCATAACGCCCTCCTTTTCAAATGTCTCCTTCGCGCGCGCCAATCGCCGGTTCCACAGCTCCTCCTTTTTGCTCAGTGGGTTCGGCGGCAGGTTGCCGTTGATATCTTCGGAACTGCCGGCTGCGTCGCTGTTGTACCCATTCCAGGTGCCCGAGAGACGGTTGCTGGCGTAGTGGGCGGCGGCGGCGGGGTACGAGGAGAGGTTTCGGCGGGGCGGGACCGGAGGGGGTGCGGAGAGCTTGGTGGAGGAGGATGAGGGGGCGGGTGTTGATTTCGCGGAACTGTTAGAGGCGGATGTTGGTACTTGTTGTGATTGAGAGCTGCCGTACCAAGAAGGAAGAGCATTATAGGCGGAGGAGACTTTGTTGCGGACACTGGCTCTGTAGCTTTGCCGTTCCTGAGATGTCGCTCTGCTGCCTGGGGGTGAGACGTTCTGGGTTTGGGAGAGTGGACTGGAGGCAGATGGAACATTCGGCTCTTGGGAGCTGGAGCCGGAGCCAGAAATAGAGTATTTGCGAGGTTTGGGGGGTATGTTGGGTGGTGGTTTGCGAGGGATGGTGTAGTTGGATGAAGTGGAAAGAGCGGGGTAGCTATCACCTGAGTAGCTTCGTAACGCGAGCGGCTTGGAAGGACGAGATGGTGCAAAACTTGCTGGAGATGTAGTTGACTTCTGCCCGGCGCCGTGGTCGTTTATGAAACGGCTGTTGCCCGTTGACGATTCAGGAGGGTCGTCATCAAAATCTATGAGATTCCCCATGGTAGGGCCGTGTTTCTCTGGTCTTAAACTACTGGCAGAACGCGTTTGATGACGGGGAGGGAGACTTGGCTTCTGTTCTTCAAGCCTGGAAGCTAACTTGGTGGCTGAAACGCTTCCACTATCCCACTTCCTTCCACGGAGTGGAGATAATGAGCCAGTCTTGCCAGTCTGCTTGAATCCGCGAACTGAGGAATCAAAGAAACCTTGAAGCTGAGTAGTGGTGACATCCCTTATGAACACCCCTAGCACTCGCCCCGGATTGGCCAACACAATGTCTGTATAGAGTTCCAAATCAGCCTCGCCGCTGTCTCCTGCAAGGATGAACCGCCGTTCCGGGAAATCTGACATGATCTTCTCGAGTGTTCCCTTCTTCCGTTCTGCAACCGGCTCAAATATCCCTTGAAGCATACCACTGTATTGCTTCAGGTGAAAAGACCCTTTTGGCAAACCGGCTCCTGCAAAAAAGCTCACAAGCACGGGATATAATTGCCATGGCGAGTTTGATACATAGTGAAATTTGACACCCAGGTCAGCCAGTTTGTTATACCATTCCTTGACTCCCTCTATGGTAAGGTCTCCCAGTTCACGGATAAACGTGTTGCGGAACATTTCCTTGGCACCATTGCCGATTGCCGAGTGTTTGATAGTATCATCAATATCACTAATCATGCTGATGCCTTTGGGCTCGGTAATATGAACCTCTTCAGTAGCTGATAGCTTTTCCGAAGCAAGTACTCGAACATGTGTAGGAACAAAGTCCAGAGCAGCCCGAAGAGTAAAATGACCAGCTTCGTTGGTCCTGGTCGTACGTGATTTCGACTCTTTGTCATTGTAGAAGAATACTGTAAGAGGCGTACCAACGACCGGGTTCGTCAAGAAAGGTTTTAGTCTCACCAAGAGGTGTGCATTAGCAACAGCGAGCTCGGCTGGACTCATGTCCGCAGGCTGGTTCCACGAGGCTCGTTTCGCTAGAGAGCCAGCAGCAGGACCTCCGTCTAATTGGTAGTTGAGAGAATCATTCGAAGGCCGAGACAGTATTCTTGGCCCCGACTCTCTGTACCTTTCTGGCGATGGGTCTCGGCTCAGGCTCGCTGAGCTATAAATACTCGAGCGGTCATTATCGGGCTCTTCGCTATAACCACCCGTCCATGCGATTTTAGCTTCCGATTCCCCTATTCTAGTAATAGATTCGGCCTCCTTCTCCGCCAGTTCGTCTTCATGCTTCGCAGCACGAGCTTCTAACCTGTCCCGGTGTCCAGAGTGAGGACTAGCAGGCTGGCTGTTTTGAGGTGCGGGTATACCACTCAGATGCCGCGCAATGCCTACCAGTAACCTGTTCTTCCGAGTCATAGGCCCTCGATGAGGGGAGTAGATCCAACCTCTGATATCGACGTCAACGATCGCGTTCTCGTCCTCATATTTCTCCCACTCGTTCCTCCAATATTCGGCGTCACTTGAACCTTTGTTGCTTCTTATGTCCTGGGAGGCTCCTGGTACTTCTTGATGGTGATGGTGATGGTGTTTCTTGCGATGGTGTCGCCGTGCGTAGCTTGGAAAGAGTACCATCTCCTCGTCTCCATGGCGCACCACGGCGAGGTTTGGAAAAGCACCAGGTATGTTTGATCCATTCTCATCCGCCTCATCGCTACCCTGCCCTCCCAGCCCGTAAGACTGCTGATATGATTGGCGAAGCTCGTTTGCTGCTTTTAAATACCCTGCAAGTTTCCTTCGTCTTGAGCCTCTTTCTAAGGATGGACCCGCGTAACTGCCCCCAAGTGACGTAGGGTTTTCCGCTTGCGCCATTCTAGATCTCAGTAATCCTCCAGCATCCTTGAGCCTGAATATACGAGAGATTCTCCTCCGTCCACCAAGCCGTCCCAGTATATTCTTTCGTGCAGCCCGCCGGCGTCTTGTTCCTTCCTGACGCTTAACGATAAAACGGTATATACGAGACTGTGCCCGCTGCCGGTAGTATGGTAAAGTATCGTGCCTAAATGCTGAAAGTCGAGCTCTGGCGCGTTGACGAGTACGAGGGAAGAGAAATCTCAGGAACGAGAAGGTGTTAGTCGCACGCGTTGGAGGCCCAGCACGAGATAATGGAGGAGCCAGCTTCGAGTGATAGCTGTGAATCACTGGATGCCTTGTTTGGACTTTAATAGAAAGTGAGGCGCATGAGCGTGCCTAAACCAAAGGCAGTACTGCATGGGAGCATGTCATGTTGTATTTAGATTCGAACCATAACTTGCAACATAGTAAAGCACCTGATCTAGTAGTGAACGTGTTTAACAGTAGATATACAACGAGCGAAGAAAGCGTGACTTTGCAGCCTCATGTCGAAAACGCAAGATATGAGGTCATCCGAGGATCCTCCCTACAGTATTAGCGTGTGCAGAAAGCTTTCGAATCCTTGGCATCGCAATTGTCGCGCCCCCCCCCCCAAATTTGTATAGATCTTTCGACATTTCAGCCCTTCAACACCCATTATCGCATCAAAACAGGTGAAAATGAATTGTTCAGACTTCTTCGCTTATACTGACGTGTTTTCAGCAGCTCAGCAGCTATGACCGGCCCTTTAGCCTCTGCTCTTCGCTCCAAAATATTACGACTTCTGCTACTTCACTGGTGCCCCAAAGCTATCGCCCAAGAGGTTCACTGTCACTTCGATACCGTCTATAGATTTCAGGCGAATCTCTTCATGTATGGCTCTCCCTTTAGACCTCAGTTTCGTCCGAAGAGCGCTCCCCGAAAGGTCTTTCCAGCCGCTGAAGACTCCCTAATTACATATCTGGAGCAACAGCCATGGGCCATGCAGAAAGAGATGGTGTGGTTTCTATGGGAGGAGTGGGGTATACATGTTCATAGATCCACGATATCCAGGATTCTGAAGAAGAGAAGCTGGAGTAATAAAAAGGGACAGCGTGTGGGCATCAGACAGAATGATGAACTACGATTAAACTGGGTTGCAGATTTGCTTCGCCTGACTGCCGAGCAGCTTGTCTTCGTTGATGAGACTCTGTTCAACGAGACTACGGGGTGGCGTCATCAAGCCTATGCACCAGTTGGTGAGCCAGCTCGCTATCAAGCCTCTAGAAAGAGAGGGCATTGCTGGAGTGTTCTTCCGGCTTACACGATAGATGGCTATCTATCCTGTATCGGTATTCGTGAAGGCTGGTTCAACGGCGAGGCTTTCTTTCGATGGCTAGCAGATGAACTGCTACCTCTATGCAGTCCCTTTCCGGCTCCGAAGAGTGTAATCATCATGGATAACGCCAGCATACACTGTAACGCTCGTATTGAGGAACTCATTACCTCACACGGGTGTGAGGTACGATATCTACCACCATACTCTCCGGATTTCAATCCCATTGAGCTCAGTTTCAGTGTGCTGAAGGCCTGGGTCAGACGACATTTCGAGGAGATATGGCCCCATTTTGAAGGCACTTTTGGTGAATTTCTCCATTACGCTGTCGAAAGAAGCAGGTGTGATAGGTTTCCGAGACAGCATTTCAAGCATAGCGCCGAAGGTTATATCTTTGAAGCTGATATTAAAGCCTTGGAAAGAGATCTTGAAGCTGGTACTATAGAATTTGATTAGTAGTGTATGAATAGCTTCATTTTCACCTATTTGAGCCTGTTTTTGATGCGATAATAGATGTTGAGTGGGTTTGAATGAATTGAAATGTCGAATGGCCTATACAAAATAGGTGAGGGGCGCGACAATTGCGATGCCAAGGATTCGAAAGCTTTCTGCACACGCTAATATCTATCGCTACTCGGTTAAATCCTACGCCGCGACCCCAGGGGACCTCACCAGACAGTCACGACAGTTTACATACATAGATAAATCTTATCTCCCTATGCAATTCTAAACGCCAAGATTAGCCTGAGATGGCCCAGAATATAGATACAAGCATCGAGCTATGTCTTTGAATAGATATCATACTGCTGATAGCAATAACCTCATCAACTGAGTCAGCTTGTGAGACGAGTTCAGGAATATGATACAATCCTCTTTCTTCATTGTCTTGTGCCTCAGATAAACGTTGTTTCTCGTGGTCCCTAAGTTCAGGTTGAAAAACTATATGGCTTCTGGTATCTCTCTGATTCTGTTCGACGTGTCTTCTCCGTCGAAGACAAGTTTGCCATTGACAGTGAATTATGACCCAGTTAAAGATTTAGTTATTATGCGTTTGAGAGACCCGCAGCCTTTCGGGACACTGCAGTTGTCGGTCTACCCTAGTCTTTGAAAAGCTCTATTTAAGATTCCAATCTCCTGAAACTAATTTAAAATCCTTGAGCCTCGACCTCTCTTCCAGCCATCGAGAGTACGTCTATCATTATATCCTTAAAGCCGCCCAACCGAATCTAACCGTGCTATAGCTGCCAAACATGTTCAACACTCTCCTCTACCCTTCCAGCTGCCCTTGCTGCAAGAGCTCCCTCAAATCACTAACGGTGATGTATCCAAACCCCAACGGCAACGCAGGACGACCCTACCTCAAGTGTTCGAAGCCTCTTTGCAACAAATTCGTGACCTTCAGTGACAATCGAGGGATACACGACTCCTCCTCCTCTTATATCACCAACCCTCTTTGCCACTGTGGATCAACCAGTCGCCTACAGGTCTGCGGCCGAGAACCGCCCGTGCGCAATCCTCGGGCTCTCCACTTTGTTTGTGCATATGGTCGATGCGAATTCTTTGACTATAAATTCGACAGAGATGGGGGAAAGATGATTCTATCAGAGTTCGACATTGAGGAAGCCGCAATGAATGGTTGGATCTAGGTTGTGTACTGGCAGCTTTCACTAGAGGAGCTTCAAAGCTTATCCCAACTCAGCGAGCTTTGAAGTCTTTAGGACTCTTAACAGATGTCTAGAAATCTCTTGTTAAGCTTATCACGACATATCAGGCATTTCTTTATCGCCTCTATCGAAATCCAAAACTGCCATGTTTCGTTGCTTCAATACCAAAAAGCCTTTCCGTTTCAGATTCTGTATCCGCCTTTCTCCCAGCCATAATACCCATAGGTCAAGAGAGCATTTTTGCGCTATATTCCCAAAGTTCTACCTCACTGGCTTTATTATGTGTTTACCAAATCATGGCATCCTCTACTTTCTCATCCAAGCCCCATTCATTCAAGCCAAGCGCGCCCGCTGAAGCCTTTTTAACCAATACTACCTCCTTCAGCTCTACGATCCTCTCAATCTGCGATTTCGTCTACGTCTCCCCTCTCCCCTCTCCCCTCTCCCCTCTCCCCTCTCCCCTCTCCCCTCTCCCCTCCCCACCTCCTCCCCACCTCCTCCCCCCCTCCCCACCCACGCCAACGCCAACCCTACCCCCCACAAACATCCTGCCACTCCCACCGAGCCGACCTTAACCATCCGCCAACTCTACGAATACGGGCAGCATAAGTTCCTCGCGGAACTTTTCTTCCGCTTGCGTTGCTGGCGTAGGTGGGAGGGCGTGGAACGGGGAGGGTTTAAAACTTGGTCTTTAGAGCTATGTAACTGGAGACGAACCGAGGGAGATATCCAGACCGAAGTTTCCGTTCGAGCGGTTTTCTTGGAAGGTTTTGAGGATGAGGGTGGGTGGGTGAATGAGTGAACTCTACAGGCTCAGGTAATAAACTAGGTGAATGTTCTGAGAAGGAAGGATGTTTTATCTTTTTTTATAGGTGGTTGAGATTCCATGAAACCGGTCCCGGCCTTCTTGCATCAAACAACTGTATATATGTACTTCCTTTAAAAATTAGCACTTTAGAAAAGAAGCGCATCTTCCCGCTTTCTGGTCTTGTGGTTATCTTCTCATTTACTCGCTATGGTTCTTGTAACCCTCATCTCATCGTCTCAGTCAGGTAGTAAGTACCTTGCCTTGTCTGTGTCCTGTACCTAGTTCCTCACATCATTGGAATCGTCGTTTCTTATGATGATTCTGTCAATTTCGCTTCACTAACACTCTTTTTTTTCACCTACATTCCACCCTCCTGTTCCCTTCTTTGACAGGCTATACCATCATACTGTTGCTGTTTGGTAAAATGTGTATATGTGGGTTATTCTCTATTCTATCGACGTGGGGAGAGAAATATCAACGGCTTCAAAAAATCATTGGATAGTGAGGATCAATAAACTCAAGAGGGTGAGGAGCGAGAAATGGAGATTCAATGATGAGAATAGTCGGGCGTAATATGTTAGGTTCATCAAATCTATCTACAAATCAACATCGCTTTAGGATATAATACCATCATCACATGTTCCGTTGTATCGACTCAGCCTCTTACCCTATTGCCTCCTTTTCTTTTACAACATCTCACTTCCTATCCGGAAACGCCTTATCGTAATTGACAAGCGTAAACCGATATCGCACATCATTCACCTTGACCTTCTCCACCGCCTCCTTGCAGCCCTTCTCCCCCACATCCAGCGTCTGGATATATGGCTTAATATTCTTCTCGCTCGCTAGCTTCAGCATCCGGAACATCTCCGGCCGACTTCCGATATGGCTGCCCGCAATTTTCGCGCCGTTGGGCGCAAAGTCTTGCGCCATCATCTGCGGCAGGGGCTTGTCGGGTAGTCCGACATTGTGGAAAGTTCCATTGACGGCCAGGGTGCTCATGTATTCTTGCAGGTTGAATTCGTGCGTCATGTCGGCACAGTTTAGAATGAAGTCAAAGGTAAAGGCCCATTTCTTGGCCCAGTCTTTTTCGCCAGTATTGATGAACTCCTTGGCGCCGAGGGCTTTGGCGTCTTTTTCTTTCGAAGGCGAGTGGGAGAGGGCGTAGACTTCGGCGCCCATGGCGGAGGCCCAGAGGAGACCAAAATGGCCTAGACCACCACTATGAATCGAGTTAGAAAGCAAGTAAAATCATCTAAGGATGATGATGCCAGACTTACATGCCGAGAATTGCTATTTTCTTGCCTGGCCCGCAACCAGCACGTTCAAGAGGACTATATACTGTAAGGCCAGCACACATCATAGGCCCTGCGGCCTCGGTGCTGATGTTGTCAGGGATCTTGAAGGTGAAGTATTCGTGTGCTCGGATATGGCTGGAGTATCCACCTTGGGAGATGGTACCGTCAGAGTAGGGAGCACCATAGGTGTCTGTGGCGAGGATTAGCAAGGGCACGGTGAGATAAAAGAAACGGAAACAGCAACATACCAACCATGTGAGGGCAGTAGTTCTCATTGTCGCTTTTGCAGTTCTTGCACTCCAAGCAGGCCTGGATCTGAGCGCCAACACCAACGCGGTCGCCAACCTTGACAGTCGTCACCTTATCACCAACTTTGATGGCCTTGCCAATCACCTCGTGTCCGACACAGAGCGGCAGTGGTGTTTCTCCCCAGCCACCTGTGATGGTGTGGACGTCCGAACCGCACACTCCACAAGCATCAATCTTGATGTCGACATCACGTTCTTCAAATGGCTTTGGCTTGAACTGCAGCAGAGAAGTGTGAGCTTCGGTCACCGCAATGGGACCACGTTCGCGCTCACTTCTTGCTTCTTGAAGTCACTCCACTTCTCGTGAGAATTGATCATAAAACCCTCGAAAGTGTCAGGGTAACCCATCTTGAGCGTTGAGTATGCGATGCACTGAATGCTGGTGTGTAATTGAAATGTTGTGGTAACAAATTTGGGAAGGGAGTTTCAAGACGGATGAGAGTAGCTATCAGCGTAGGGGGAGAGAGTGGAACAAAGATACTCATCACACGGAACACATGGGATGAGAAGAAAAGTTTAATGATGCGGTAATGCCTCCGGTCGGTTATGGCCCCACGACCGACTGGCAGTGACGTCGTGCTGTCTCACTTTAAGAAGAAGGTTGGCCGAAGACTGTCAGCGTCCGTAGCCGCTCTATCCGAACGAATACCTTGCACACAACAGCTCCTTTCAACTTTCCTCTCCACGAATATGATAGATATGTTGTTGGTGATGAACGAGGAGAGTGTGGTCCAATGCATGTCCCACACACACATACACATCCTTTATATAACCAAAGACTTGAAGTCGGCCAAACGGAGTTAGGTTCTTGGCCAGACTACGGAATAGGTACATACAGTACTCCGTACTCGCAAAGCAAAGAGGGTATCGTATTGTAGAGACACAGCCGAACAGTAGCCAGTGGGTGGACCGCCGGTACCTTGAGGTAGTCAGTCGATGGAGGGGCACAATGGAGGGGCACAGGTGAGGGGCACAGGTGAGGGGCAAACCAAAAAGAGAGCCGCGTACCCCGCACCCCGCCATCCGTCAACAGTAGTGAGTGAGGAGTGAGGGGTTCAACTGGTACCTCGTACTCCGTACAAGATGGGGAGTCAATAATGTACCTTAGCTTACCTTACTACATAGCAACAAAGGCTGTTCTTTCACTCCCATTTCAACTGCTCTCTTCTGGATTGCATCCATGATCTATCTTGAAGAACCATTTCAAACCTCTGCTGTCACTGTTATTGTGCCGAATCAAACTGCTCAACTGCTCGGGCTGACCCAATATTGAACAGTGGGGCATTCAAAGATGATGAAAGCATTGAGATTCCACGGACAGAATGATATCCGGCTGGAAGATGTCGAAGTCCCTCAATGTGGCAAGGATCAAGTCAAGGTGCGACCTGACATGTCGTGCTTTCGAGTAGTCCGCCAATCTAATCTTGATCTAGGTCAAACCGGCCTACGTTGGCATTTGTGGCACCGGTTCGTGACAGTCTGGGAGGTGTGTCGAGGAAACGGCTGATGAATCCTGTAGACCTCCACGAGTATCTTGGCGGGGCCAATATAATGCCGACCACACCTCATCCCATTACACACGAGAAAGTGCCCCTGACCATGGGCCACGAGTTCAGCGGAATTGTAGAAGAGGTTGGAGAAGGAGTCCATGATATGAAAGTGGGAGAACGAGTCGTCGTGCAACCCATCATCTATGACGGCACGTGCGGTGCGTGCAAAGCTGGGTTCATCAACTGCTGTGACAAGAACGGCTTTGTTGGCCTGAGCGGTAAGATCCAAGAAGCACCCGACGAGCGTACGCCAACAAGTGAGCTTAGGTTGGGGCGGTGGGCTCTCTGAGCACGTGGTCATTCCTCGCAAATCTGTGATTGCCATTCCAGATGCCGTATCAATGGAAGTTGGAGGTACGTAGTATTCCGAGGTGTGCCATGTAGATGGTAATTGATACTTGGCGCCAGCCCTGGTGGAGCCTTTGGCGGTAGCTTGGCACGCTGTGAACATGAGCCCCTATAAGAAGGGCGACTCGGTCCTGATTCTAGGAGGTGGACCTATCGGACTTGCGGTAATTCAATCCCTAAAGGCAAAAGGTGCTGAGAAAATCATTGTGTCCGAAGTCGCACCTCGGCGGAAAGAGTTCGCGAAGCAGTTCGGGGCGCATTATGTCTTGGATCCCACGAAGGATGATATCGTTGCCAAAGTACGCGAGATTTGTGATGGAGAGGGTGCGAACTTGGCATTCGACGCCGCAGGAGTACAGGCCGGGCTTGATCAGGCTCTTTCGGCAATCCGCGCCAGAGGGACGCTTGTCAATATTGCTGTCTGGGAGAAGCCAGCATCAATCCATCCGAATACCCTCGTGTTCAGGGAGAGAAATTACATGGGAGTTGCGACGTATGTCGAGGGTGATTTCCAAGCTGTCATCGATGCCATTGCGTCTGGTAAGCTGCGAAGGACTCAATGCGTGGACGAAACGCTAATATAATTGTTACAGGGCAACTGAAGCCAGGCCCAATGATAACCAGGAAGATCAAGATGGACGAGATCGAGGAGAAAGGTTTCAAAACTCTGGTACATGATAAAGACAATCATGTGAAGATACTCGTGGAGGTCAGCCCGTAGAGTTTACAACAGATGATTGTTCAAATACTGTAACATCGTGTAGCTGTAATAGGTAGCTTACTGGCCCGAAATGTGAAGTCTTTATTTAACAGTGTTTTTGACATCTTGGGCCGGGATTTATACTGAGGGCTGTGTGAAGACAGATTGGAGTGAAACTTTGAAGCGTCATAGCGTCGTTAATATACCCAAAGAGACCGCTGATGTGGATCCTTGAAGCTGCTCACGCTACTGCACTGGTTTCTGAGCTCTTCGACTAGTCAAAACGGGAAGGCAGATGACGGAAATATAACAAACCAGAGGGCGTGAACTCTCCTTCCACTTTCCAGCGTCCCAGGCGATCCTTTTTACGACGTTTCTGCTGGGAAGACCAAGCTTTCGTAAGCCTCCCAGACTTGCGTATCAGCCTCTTTTCCTGACAAGTTGTATGTTCTCTTTCATCTCCGAGATGTTACTTTGGCTTTACCCGTTTGTTGCTTGTCCAAGAAACTCCGCAAGACTTCTTCTAGACCTTCGTTTCTTCTGGCAAGCAGCATCACATCGTCTGTCGAAATGGTATTACGCCCAGCGTGCCTGCAACAATAATTGTCAAAGACCGCTCAATGTTCTTCGCTTGCTCTGAATCATACTTTGAGAAGCTCTCTAAATCTTGGCTAACGTTTTCTACCCAGGGAATCGCATTAGTATTACGAAGTCTAGGGAGGCCATGAACGAATATTGTCACCTATCTGAGCCCAGACCATCTCCGTCAAGGCACCAATAAATTGTGGTGTAGCATTTACACCTAACTTGAGGGTTTCTTCATCAACTATCTTGCCAATGGAGAACCAAAGAGCTGATTTGAGACGCTGGACACGGTTAGGTGATTTCAGTGCTAGACAACGCTTCGCTCTCGTGTACCTCACGTAGCGCCTCTTTCTCATTCTCGGCCATTTTTATTGATAGAATATGCTTATTTTCAAAGTCTTGGAGAACAAGTCCTCATGGTATGGGGAGACCGTTGCGAACAGTGAACCATTGATAAGCATTAAGTCACGAACCAAACAATGTGTAAACGCACGGACATGTAATTCTGTTGAATGCAGGAGGCGGAAAGGCGGAACACTTCCGCAGATATGCGTCGCTGACAGGTGGAGAACTGTGGAACATAAATTATTTCATGCCATCAATCAAATAGTAAATGTGGTTGTGATCACAAGATTTATGCTTGAGGCATGCCTGATTGTCAGTGTCACTCAGGTTACTGACTCTCTGAGCAGCACTGACAGCCTGGTGCAGCTACTTCGACAACCTTCCTAGGCTCTCTCACGACCGAGAATATCCAAAGCTGGCTTCTTAACTTCCAACATAACGCGCAAACGTCCTTATCAAGACTTCAAGCGAAAGACTACATCCGTCTTATCGCCATAGTCGGTGGTTACTGCCTTCTACGACCGTACCTCATCAAGCTCGGCGGCAAGCACCAAGCCAAAGACCACAACAAAGCCCACAATGCCGATGAGATGGGTTCTCCAGCGGCGATATCGCCCAATGCCCTGCGAGGACAAAGTGATATGCCCGAAGACAGCGATAGTGAAGAACATGCGGCACCAGATGCGGGACTGAACTGGGGGAAAGATGCTCGGAGGAATCAGAGACGGACCCTGAAGCAGATCCTGGAAGCAGAAGAAAGAAAAGGAGCGGTGGAAGAAGCAGATTCGGACAAGGAAATTGAAGAGTTTCTGCAGAAGGTTATAGAATAGATTGGTCAAGCGCGACCCAGGTGTAGGAGTTGTGCTGTCCTTATGCATCGCCGGAGTATGGTATGATCTGGCATATTGGGTCTCGTATCGGTATATTCGCATTAGCAGTACTTCGTCTATCCGTTATGGAAACACTGTTCGTAATGAATACCAATCAAGTCGCGCGTATTCAGCGTGGGAACCCCTTGCATCCTTCTCATGCAGGACATCGGTGCCGCTGCCGATCAGGGCTGAATATGGTACACACCATTCGCTCAACGGGGGATTCTTAGCCGTGAACAAATACTGTAGTAGTCCCCACCGCTCACGCCGTTCCTTCAATCCCTCTCCTACTACTCGACGTAGAGAAATGTAGGGAATGGGAGGCAAAGATTCATGGATGGGTTCACGCCGATATGTCAGCATGCTGACTTGAGGTACTCTTTGAAGTACGAGTCCAACCTGGGCCAGAAATTCTGTTGGTTCGAATAGACTCCTTATTTTCGTTGACTTTGCGTCGTTTGAATCCTTGGAAAGCATGCCTACATATCATGGATATGACCATCCTTCGCATGGTCACGAGAGATGGAGCAATGAGTATTACACTTCTTCCCTTCTTTACGGAGATAGAACTGACTAGGATGATTGTAGATTTTACGACCGCAGTCACAAGATATCGAGTGACCCCAACGTTCCTTACGAGTATGATTCACGAAAGTGGAATGCTCGATCCCCTCCTATACCCCCCATTGAACGTCCTTCAGGAAGATCTTGGCCTCCATTTCCTAGAGTAGAGGATGAGGTTACGTCATTGTCACACGAACTTCAACCGCCGCCATTTGATACGGAGAATAGCGAAGTGTTATTTCGAGGAGAGACTGACCAGCAACCTGTAATACTCGAGGTCAATGAACGAGCCTCAGCAGTGTCGCCAAAATCACAAACGGGGAAGAGCGGGGACGAATCGAGAAGCGTGAAATCGAGATCATCGAGTGAGAGTCTCGGACCCCATACTCCAGATACGGTCGAGGAGAACGAAGATCGTCGTTACGTCTATATACCAGAGAAAGGGATTGAGATTCCATTGACTTATGACGAGCCAAGACTTGAGAAAAAGCCAGGTACAATAAAACATAGCGACAAAGCCCGAGGTAAAAAGGATACTCCGAGTCTGGACACAAACCTGTCCCGTAAAATTTCTCTAGAGCATGTTCGATCTCCTCTCGAGCGACAGCGGTCGCCGTACGCACATGCCATAAAGCCAACTAAAGCCAAGGAAGCCCGCTTTTCTGGCGAATACTTACTTTCTCCCAATCTGTTAAGCCCTAAAATACGACTACCGGAGGCTACCCATACAAACAGAGCTTCGGAAAAGACAATTGACCAAAGCAAGATTCCAAGCCAAGAAGCAATGAGCCCTCAACATTCTATGCGACCGACGATGCACAGACACGCCTCAGCAATGGCATATCCTGGGGAGCAAATTTCCGCTAAAGGTTCTCGACGCCGGTCAAGGCATTATAATGTATCTTCAGATGAATCCGATAATAGTGTTGAAGACCTTTCACGAACAGCTCGTTCTCGGAGGTCGGAGCCTGGTTCTCCATCAGATCCAGCTAGAGAACGCTCAGTACCACGTTTCGATGTACCAGTGCCACAAAAGGGAAGAAATTCTATCTCCAGACAACGAGGCGTCTCGCCACCTTTGCGAACCCAATCAGCTTGCGATCACAGAGTACCGGCGCCTGGTGTGCGACTACCTACAGGTCTAGGGCCTCCTCTGGGGAGTATTCCTACCTTGAGCACCCGTTTTAATGTGCGGCAAGCTTCGCCGCGGTGTTCACCGGCAAGCACACCACACTCTTCTCCAGGTGCAACGCCACCGGGTACACCCCCATCCAACGTCCACCAACGCAAGAATGAGTATCAAACAACCGAGAGGAATACATTATCCCTTTCCAGACCTTCGTCCCCATTGCAGCCACCACAATCAGCCAAATCGCCAGGTAACACAGCGCTGAAAGTTAAAGAGATCGGTGAGAGCCGACCAGGCCTTCGTTCGCGCCAAACGTCACCGTTACCTTCACCGGGCTACGATACCTCCAGCTCTGGGGTCCGCCGGCCTCGTTCGCGTCAGACCTCACCAATACCATCCCCAAGGAATCAACGCTCGAGCTTCGAGCCTGGACCACGTATAGATATCCGAGGACCCTCTCCTGCAAATCATAGTAGATCTTCCTCATACATAACAGATAGTTCACAGCACTTGGCGACCAGACATGCATCATTGTTGCCTTTCGACATGCCCTCATCCCCTACACTAAGACTACCAGAGACTGGTCATCGGCGTAGAGCATCTTCGAATGCCGAAACTCGGCCTAACCTCTCAACTGATCCACTGATCTTGCAAAAGGCCTACGATTTCCCGCAGGCTGCCATGAAGCTAAGACCGCTTGGTCCCACGCGCGCAGTATCGGTCGGGCCTGCTCCGCCAGCGACTCTACCTTCTTGTCCAAGAAAGGATCTTGTTGCAGGACACAGCGATTGGTATACATTGGTTGGGTTTCCGTCGTTCGCCATCTGCCCCACGTGCCGCGACGCCGTTTTGATCCCTGGGTATGCACATAACTTCACACCAAGAACTCCTAAGCTTCGCGCAGAGAAAACACGATGTGACTTTAGTGTACCTTGGATACGAATGGCATGGCTAATGACACTGTCGCAGAAGCGGTCAGATGTAAATCTTCTCTATGCAGTGGCGGAAGTAGCAGCTTACGAGCCTCCATGTCCCAGAAAGGCAGAAGCCGTTCGAGAATGGTACAAGATCGATGATCCCGATACTGGGAGGCATGTCTCTAATTTCAATGTCTGCCCATGTTGCGTCCGTAATGTGGAGACCCTGTTTCCTGTACTTCGGGGCATCTTTCGCAAAACACGTATGCACCATTCGGCGCAAGAGCGAATTTGTGACTTGCGAATTGACAGCCAACGATTTCCCTGCTATGTGGATCTTCTAGAGGAGACCGCAAACGAGGCGATGCAGTTCCGCCGAGCCCCAAACATACTCCGCTTCGTCGAGTTTGCTAAACGCATAGTCATGAACCGAGAATGCCCTGGAGAAGATATACTACGCGATCAAGCCTGGTACACCATGCCCTCTATTCCCGAGTTCACCGCTTGCGAAGAATGCTATGACTTGATTGTTTATCCAGCAATTAGACGAAACTCTTCAATTGCAACCCAGTTCACTGGAAAGCCACAGTTTGTAGCGCCTCCGCATGTTGGTGTCAGCTGTCAGCTTTATTCCTCAAGAATGAAAAGGATATTCCGGGAGGCCTGCGAAAGGAACGACCTTCAGCACCTTCGAAATGTTGCGATTCAAAGACACCGAGCGGAGAGGAACCTACAAATATTTTATACTGAATGTCATAGATATTCAGAGGATGAGAAGGCAGATCGACTGGCAGATCTTGTGAAAGAATGGCGGCGATGGGAGTAGCTTAGTACGATTCTACAGTGATAGGAAGGACTACAGTACTGCAAGCTTATGCCTAACGATACTTGACCCGGATAAAAAGACTAGATTATGACATTAATGACAGCATCTCATTTTAAACGGACTTATAACCACCTTCTCCATTATTAAACAACACCCAAAGTGGCAGCACTATCGATTAAGCATGGAGTGCCTAAAATTTAAGCTGTCGAAGCTGTCCATCCAAGCACCAAATGGGGTGGACCGCGTTTAGGGTTAGGGCAGCGAACCGGGTAAGGTAACTTCAACTCATATCATTTTAGGTAGCGACCACCTCCTACAATTCAACGAAGCATCACAATTTGGCAAACAAATGGAATGATAGCTTGAGAATCTGCTGACTTGAACTGCGGGCAATCCACTGTCTCGACGACTTGACCTATCAAGGTATGTTACGGAGGCGGCGCATGCCATCTGACATCAGTAGTCAAGGCCAAGCCCCAATACCAACCTGCGACAACTAATGACTCTATGACTCTGTTGGGATTTGAAGTTCTGAAAAACGGATTGTCTTCGTATGTTCGACAGTGTTTGTAATTGCTGCTTTTTTCCGAATTCGTTGGACTCCCAATAGCCGGCTTGCTATCATCCTTTTCAGAGTGCTTACTGATGTTGTAGGGTATATTTCTTTACTACTCTTCGCAGCTCAGATGTACTGATGGATCTCTCCTTATAAGAGTTTCCATAATCAGCTATGGATAAATTCTGGGATACGAGATTACTCGCCATACTTGAGATGTCGGAGGAGAAAGTCGAGCTAGCGATCAAAATACTGCAAACACTCTCAGTAGCAGCGGGACCTTTGAGCTTTCAAGCATTCTGTGAGGCCCTTGCCGTCGAACCTGATGCTAAAAATCCAATCAATTGCAGTCCCGTGCTTTCGGATCCCAACAAGCTTCTAGATCTATGTCCAGGTCTTATCAGTTGCTCGACTATTCATTCTGACGGGCCTCAGCCCGAAATATTGCCGAATTTGGTACATCCATCGATTAGGGAGTACCTCTTCTCGAAAAGAATACGTACTTGTAGGCGAATTCAGCATGAATGAAAACAAAGCCAACTCGGATATAGCAGAGACATGTCTTACTTACCTCCTCCAACTCGAAGATTCTGTATTAGGGAATACGGGTCTCGGGGCGAAGTACCAATTTTTACCGTACGCAGCCACTTTCTGGAACTTACACGTGCAGAAAATAGAGTGTCCTCTGAGTCCTTCCCTAGAGTATAAGATCATTGAACTCTTTACTTCTGGACATGGCTACTTCCAGACTTGGCTACAAGTGTATGATCCCGACATTGAGAAAGAACGCCCTGTCAGTACAGATTTATTCCCATCACCATTGTATTATGCTTCTTTGCTTGGTCATTCTAAAGCAGTGCAAGCACTACTTCAAAAAGGTGCCACATTTGATGAGCCAGGAGGGAAACACCGATACCCATTACTCGCGGCTATCGAAAGCGGGCACGAGGCCGTAGCTCGTCTACTTATCGAGCATGGAGCCAATATTGAAGTACGCTATAAGAATAAAGATCCAGCACTTGTTCGTGCTGCCCAGAGAGGATACGAAGAAATCGTAGCGTTGTTAATAGCAAAAGGAGCAAAAATAGATGCTCAGGACAAACATGGTGAGACTGCACTACACTGTGCCGTCTGTTACGGCTGGAAACGCGGAGGCCACAAGCAAATTCTCAGACTACTGCTGAACGCTGGAGCTAACCGTGAATTCAAGAACAAGTTTGGCCGGACACCCTTGCATCACGCCATCAACCAAGCCGATGAGAAAATAGTCCAGCTCTTAGTAGAAGCCGGCGCAGACATCGAAGCCAAGGATAAAGACGTCATGGTTCCCCTGCACCACGCAGCCAGCTCCTCAGAACCCGCAATACGCTGTCTCCTCGCCAAGGGTGCGAATCTTGAAGCTAAAGACAGTCGTGGGTTCACCCCATTACTTGAGGCGGCAGCGCGGAATTACGAGCGAGGAGTGATCCTTCTACTTCGAAATGGCGCTGATATCCATGCGCGTGATCAGGAAGATCGGACTGCATTGCATGTCGCATCTGCGAATGAATCCGAGCATCTTGCGCGCTTGCTTTTGCAATATGGTTCCGATGTTCGAAGACGAACCAGAGGAGGTGAGACCGCGCTGCACATTACAGTAAAGAAACATAACGAGCCCGTTGTGCGTTTGCTACTCGAACACGGAGTTGAGATAAATGCTATGGACCCTCAAGGTCGGAGTGCACTACATCTGGTGGCTGATGGGGGCGAGTGTTGCGAGGAGGTTTATAGTGAGAGAACTCCGGAGGAGATGGTCGTGGACAATTTAAAGATTGCGAGGCTCTTGTTAGGCAATGGAGCTGATACAGTATTGAGAGATGTCGAGGGGAAGACTGCGATGGAAAGAGCGCTTGACAAGAATGATGAGGCGATGGTTCAGATCTTAACGAATATAAGGACTGATGACTTGGCGAGCAGGATATCACCTGGAGCGTAAAAAAACGTGTATTCCGTGGCGTGGCATAGGTTAATTGAAAATACGCTCTTCGAAGAGAAGGTGTATGTCGGTTATTCATTGGGTGAGTCCAGATGGGAGAAAATAGCAAACGACAGAATGCGCAAGAAAAGAGAGGGGAACGAAACAGTGTACAAAGAAGAAGAGGAAGAACTTCACAAAGAGACCGTACCATGTATCTTCCCCTCTAACCAACTCAAAGGTCTATATAAAATGTTTCTTCCCCATCGCCCTAATTATCACCTCAGCGTATTCCACAACTCGTCTGCTCTCGCCTCCCAGTCCCAGCCAATGAAGTAAGTTCTACCATCTCGACTCGCCCATGCTCACTTTCCTCGGCTTCTACTGCTACACCACCCTCGCTCTCACTCCTGGCTGGATAAGCTCTGAAAGAGGTCCTCTTGTCGGATGTGCTTAGCTACGATTACTCGGTCATGTAGCCACATAGATTTGTCGCTAATTACTCTCCAATATGTTGTTATCATAGGCAGTAGGACACTGAGGGCAAACAGACTCCGAGTCTGACTACAGCCTCTGATACTTGCCACAGTCCCTTTCTTTTGAAAGCTCTGGTGGCTTGGACTACCTAAGGTAATCCTCGCCAATTTAAGGTTAACGCTACCCCGGGATCTACTTTTGCCGAAAAGCGCCACAATATCCTTTTCCGTCATCCGAAGCACGCTTTGGGCATGGTGGTACAGAGGAGCAAGATCTCTTTTAAGAGAACAATGGACCCCCATTTAGCTTTTTCAAGTTCTGACTGCTCTTATTTGGGTTGCAGACTCGATGTAACTGCTTGCTATATCGTCTCTTCACTGATTGCGCCCCTACAGCAGACAGTTGCTCTTGTCTTTGAAACTTGGGATTAAAGTAGTTGTTTGACACAATGGCTCTGTGCTCCAACCGCCCTGAAGGCTTCGTATGTATTGTCCTCCTTCATCTCTTACGGAAAGACTGACCTTCGCCAGGGTCCAATGTCCCATCTCTACAACCACATTGTTACATCCTGCTTCCTCGACACCATCCTCATCCCGCTATGCACATGGCTCTACCTCCTCGCCATCGTCGCTCTCTTCGCCATCTTCTCGCGCCGAGGAAGAATCCCCCACGCCCGGCCTTCGAAATTCTACATGGTCCACGGCTTCAGATCCCACAAGAAGTCCACAGACATCGACGTAAACGAGGAATCAGCGGGTGGGATACCACACAGGCGGCATGGCAAAATATACTTGGTCGTCTCTGTGCTCTACTATCTCCTCCTCGTGGCCCAACTCCTCATGTGCGTGTTGGAGATTGTGCGCCTCTCTCTCGCCCATCTTGGCATCGGCCTGTTACCATTCACCTTTGTTTCCATAATCGTGGCGGGGGCGCTTCGTCTTACGAAGGGCTTGCAGGGCAGAGTCCGAGGTTGGAGATGGGCGAACCTGGCGTTGTGGGTGGCGCTCGCGATTATGAACGGTGTCAAGATTGCGGAAGAGGTCAAGGAGGGGACGGGTATGAGGAAAGGAACGAAATACCCCGTTGTGGATGAGCTAACGGATGTTTCGGTTATGATCGGAGTATATACTGCACTGGGGATCCTTGAGGTTTGCTTGAGACCTTGAAGCGAGAGAGAGCGGTTCTGGGCACATTTCGGCGTTTTGTTGGGATCTAATACCTTATCTGGTTGCCATATCGTTTTATCATCAAGGAAAGATACCCAGGGGGGTTTATCAGTGGTGGATGTGATGGAAGGGTATGCCATTGATGGTAACTTTTTATCTCAATGCCGTGGTCATGACTTCATGAAAAGTCCCGTTGCGGTGTCGCTGAGAGAAGCAAGTTGGTATGAAGATGAGCCATCGATTTTGCGAGTTCAAGGGTGTTTTTTAACCCTGGAATAAAACATTCTAAACCCATGACCAACAAAAACGTCCTCTTTCCGGATATCGACCCCACCACTCCCAAAACGCCCGTAAAGTCGTTCATCTTCTTAGTCCAAAGACCAAGATTTGTTTTAATCTAACCCCTTGACTCCCACGCGCCAACCAACCCGCATCAGCGTCTCGCAAGACGCCTCCGTAGAATTCCTCACCAAATCCTCATCAATCCCGATCTCGCCCCGGGGGTAAAGGACAAGAACCGTACTCCCGCCATACGCAAACGCGCCCAAGCACTGCCCCCTTCTGACAGCAGCCCCGACTCGATCAACACCGGCAACATAGTTAATCGACCCCACCAGCATCGCCCCAACCGCCACAATCGCAATGGGCGACCCCGTCGAAGACCGCTTCAGCAGCATGACCGACCGCTTGTTCTCGCAAAACACGTCCAGCGTGCCGGCCTCGTTGATGGCCTGCGGGTTCACGGTGTAGTACGTGCCGGGGATGTCTCGGATCCCCTCCACGGTGCCCGTCACGGGCGAATGCCAGCGGTGGTAGTCCTGTGGCGCTAGGCGCGCGATGACGACGGAGCCGCCGTCGAATTGGGTCGCCAAGGTGTCGTCGCCCAGGAGTCTGGCGAGGGAGAACCCGTAGCCTTTGATCCAGTATTTGGTTGCCAGGTCGATGGTTTGGAAGGCGGTTAGGCGGCAGTCGGCGGGGCTCGAAGACACGAGGTCGTTGTCTGGTTCGTCGATCGGGCGAGCCTCCTCCTTGATTTCGCGGGAGAAGAACTCGTTGAAGGTCGTGTAGCTGGAGGGGTCGGGCTTCTTCAGCTCGAATAGTGTTTCCTGGAGCTGGAAGCTCTCGATGAATGGCATGATATGCGCCTTGCTTTCCGGGGCATCGTACTCCCTGCCCATCTTCTCGCTTTCGGCTTTCAGCAGCTCCAACGTCTTTCTCCAATGAAGCGCTTTTTCTTGCTCGGACCCATAGTACAATAGATGCATGCCCACGCGCACATAGATACTCATTGGCTCAAACGCCTTATCGCCCGTTTTTCGATCAACCACGAAGTTGCCCATGTGACATCTCGTTTCGAGATGCTGTAGTTCGGACGCTGGGAAGACCTTGGAGAGCCATGTGTGCGAGAACTCATGGTTCGCTGGGAGGTGCAGGTGTGTTTTTGGGTCTTGGTTTTTGTTTTCGGCGGAGCTGGTGAGCTGGTCGAGCGCGGAGGCGCTGGCGATGAAGCCTTCGTCGGTGCGTTGCATGGTGCTTTGATGTCCCTCCCTGGTGGCCATCACCGGCCTCTGAAGCGTTGAACTTCTACGTCATTACAAAGGCTCCCTGTCGTTATGGCACGCCTGTTGCCCCACCAACCTTCGAGCGTGTATAAGTAGACTTGAGTTTCTTTCCACATGCTTTTGTTGTTAATAATTCTGATTTTCGTGAGGGTAAAGTATGCTCAGTGATTTGAATCATTGGATTTCTGTTGCTTGCTGGTGCTTCTGACATATTACCCTCTTTGTTTTCTTTCGAGCTTTCAACGTCTGTTCTGCTGCTCTGCGTACTCGATATACCGTTCTCTCTGGAGCGTTTCTGCGATGGATAGTGCTTGAAAGATTAAGCTGCTCTGTGATACTATCTGCCCCACTACCAATCTTGATATTGGTCGTCTGCGTGAGCGAGATTTGCATCTTAGCGGTGTATTATGGAGGAAACTACAAAGCCGCCGCAATATTGCCGGAGCAAATGGTTGCCAAGTATGGAGAAATGTTCCCCTACAGAGAGACCGCTAAAACTTTGGAGACAAAGCCACTTGGGTTTGTGGTGTGTCTACGGATCTCTCTCTCAATCTCTCCACACCTCTGTGGTCAGTAAGTCCATCGATTCGCTTTCTGGAGATATCTCTCTCAAGGTAGACTATTTCCTCACGGCTTTCGGTAATGCCATGTCCGGATTAGGACACCCATTACCATAGGAGCCTTCGAGGCCTTTTTTACTGTGATCCCAAATGGCTCGAATCATACTCTAAACTGAACAAACGGCAGACGTGACTATGTCTGTAACTGTTCAATTCCCTTTTTTCCCTTATGTACATTATCGTAAGCAACTTTGATATGCTGTAAGTAGCAGTGGCCAAGAAAAACCCCAACCAGCCCATGAAATTTCCCCAAACTCCGCCCAGTGCTCTACTCTTACGTACATCCTACACCAGCTCTTCCCGACTCATGCTTATTAATTCAACTTCCTCCGTCCGTGGGATTTTCCGCGTGCTCTGCTGTTCTCTAGTTCTATCCGTCCTGCTTGATTCCGTTGCATAACCATACCCTGATCCACCCAACTTCCCGCTCAAAGCGTAATTAGTCGATCTCGGTCCGCGACGGCGTGTGGTGTTGTACAATGCATGGAAACATGGGCGCATAACTACGAGGCTGGCGGCGATAATGCCAATGTCCATCTCGACAATCGCGGTGTTGCCGGGTAGGTTGGCCCCTGGTTTTAAGGGTTAGTGGTGTTTAAGAAGGAGAGGTGGTGGGGAAGGAGAAACATGCATTGAGGGTCGGTCTTGGCTGCTGGGTTGGGATAATACATGATGACCAGGCGGGCGATGGCGCAGCCGGTGTGACTGAAGTGGAGACGGTTAGCCATCCATGCAGCGTCCTGCCAAGCGACAAGATGCCTTACATGACGCCCAAGAGAATCAGGCCCATAAGTTGTGTCACTTCTGATCCGTTTTGCTTCATGCGAAATAGTGCGGGAAGCGGTGTACTGATGAGTAGGACACTGGTAACGATGTTGATCCATGCATTGCTATCGCTCAATGATTGCCATCGGCCATCATGATCCGGGATGCTATTGATAATGGAGCACCCAATCCCCGAGGTCACCTTCTAGCGACGATCAGTATCATCTTCGGTGTGGTCTCAGCTGTCTTGATTATCGCACGATGGATCACAAGGATCACTGTGAATAGATCAATAGGTTCTGACGATTGTGTCATTACCCTAGCTGGTGTTAGTGTCTTGGAGAGAAGACGAGAGAAACCCTCTTCAACAGAGCTGATGATGCTTTCCAGCTCATGGCAATTACTCTGACCATATTGTACTGCCAAGGTAGCATCATCTCAACCAGTCAAGCCTAGAAGGACCCAATAGCTAAGATCTCTACAGAGGCCAAGTATGGTTTTGGGATACACGGGTCCGACCTGACCGCAGCTCACAAGATACAGGCCATGAAGGTATGGAATCTACATTGATCAAGGTGTCTCACTTGCCCAGACCATATCCTTGCTAATGAATACCATTGGTTGCTCTAAGTATTTCTTTGGGGCTCAGATACTTTACAAAACATCGACCTGCGCGACTAAAGTCTCACTCTTGTTGCTGTATCTTCGAATCTTTACCGGCCGTGTGTTCCGTACAACGGCTTGGGGTATCATCGCGGTTGTGGCAGGATATGGTACCGCGACAGTGGTTGCCACTATATTCCAATGTCATCCGATAGCTAAAGCATGGGATTCTCGGATTCACGGACACTGTATTAATGTGGGTGCAAGTTGGTACGCGACCGCGGCTTTCGCAATCACTACGGACATCGCTATTATTGTGCTACCTATCAAGCAGATATCAACCTTGAGACTACCAAGAGCTCAGAAGCTTGGTTTGATGTTCCTCTTCAGCCTTGGGACTTTTGTCATTGCGACCACTGCGATTCGGATTGTGTCACTTGGCCCATCGACAACTTCTTCTGATAGCACCTGTAAGAAGAAAGTCTCATATCATGCGCTCCCTGATCTGCTATTTATGAGCTAATTTGATACTCTTCTAGACTATCAAGCCATCTCCAACACTTGGACAGATTTGGAAGTCAACAACGGAATAATTTGCGCTTGCCTTCCAACTCTCAAAGCCCCTCTTGTCAAATTTCTCCCTCGGCTCTTCTCCAACGCCATCTTCTCCAGCCGAAGCCGCAAGAGAAGCCGTACAGCAACGGGGTACGATGTGAAGATTTCTTCTGAGCGAGTCCGCTCCCAGATCAACCCGATGAATATGGCTCGGACAAAGCAGAATAGTGCTAGTGATGAGGAGATCATGTTGGGAAGCATGGAGATAACCAAACAGACAGACATTGAAGTCAGAACAGATGCAGAGACATCCGGTGAACGAAACTCATATATCATGGAAGCCAGAAGTGGCCCTCGCTCCTCATGAGAAGTGATTAAACCATTCTTGATCAGACCTTGGATATCATTGCACACTTGTGTAGCAGTGTCGGCTAAAACAGCAGTCTTGTCCCATGTGATGTGTTCCAATAAATTGTATGCTAACTTTGTTTTGATGAACATTGTAGAACGACCCTGAACTATGGAACCTCCTGGACTGTGTTTCAACAAGGACTTCTGAACCTCGCAAAGATACCATGAGCCTCGATCATCATTGCCACCGTGAACGATTGCACCTTCTCTAAAATACTCAATGTCATCGTTCTTTAATAAAATTGGCTTCCGTTTGCTACTGCCTTACATTGAGGGCTGATCATGTTTGCGTCGTTATACATGTGAAACGTGTGCGTGGCACATTCACAGATCTTTCTGGTTCGGTCAACAAGATATCATATATCAGAAAAAGCCATCCAGTTGTGGTGATGGTGTGTTCCTCTTCGGCAATATGCGCGCTTGTCGTCTTCACAGATTCTCCTCAACGTAATCTATTCCTATAAATTGCTTCGCAACTTCTCTTGAACTTACTTTGTTCATAACAGTTGTCTGCAGAAGAAGCGCTATTACGCACGATGCAGATCAAGCCCTTGTTCAGTGTACTCATTGGCGCTGCACAGCTTGCCGCTTCCGAGTACTTACCAACAGTATGTAGACCTTGGCTACCAGATCCACCAGGCTATCGCACTCAATGTTATTCACGAATCTGTCAGCTTTCTTGAATGGTGTGTGCTAACTCGTACCACTCGACAGGTCGTTATTACATCTTCTCAAACATTCGCTTTGCCCAGCCTTCAATTGGCTAATTACGTTTCGCAGCGCCCGTCCCACCAGAATACGATGAACGATCACAGCTCAATAACGGCAGCGAAGAAAGAGTATGCTCTGAGCTGATGTCATGCTGGGAAAATGTTCAAAATGCTTTTGTCGAAGCTAACTTGACTGCGCAGTCGTTCGATTTTATGAAACTGTCACACAGATGTATGACATCAATTATATCAAAGCTAAGTCGACACACGACAACATGATTTCTGAAAACTGTCTTTTTCTTGACGTCATGATATCTGACATAATATTTGCAAAGCGTACATTCAGATGAGGCTACTGACTCGATTCAGATGCTTCAGTGCTTGTTTGAATATATCATGAAGAAAAATTTATCGAAGATATGCCAGAGCTGATTAATACTATGGTTGTGATCTTGATTATTTGTAGAGTCAAAAATCTACTGAGATAATTCTGCTGAATTTATTGCTGCAAGCAAGATAACGAATTCTGAAGAAATCATATTTGTGACATTCAACTACTAAGTAACACTTTAATGCTACTTTGCTCTAAGTATGAAAATTGACATTCTATAATTTGATACTTTGAGATTCATGTTCGATTTGAAATTTGCTCAATCTGAGAGACTTGTTCAATGCTGATCTCTACGATCAGCGTCTTGCTCTAGATTGAATACTGGCAGCAGAACATAAATCTCTTTGACGAAGATCAAGATCAAGTCGAAGCTTCGACTACTAGTTGAAACCTACCACCCCTCTGCATACATTGAAGTCGACAGCGAGTCAGTAACAAAGCTCATCTCAGAAGCGAGTCAGTATCGTATCTCTATCTACCTACGTAGTTCTTTCGATCATCTATTCAGTTAGCTGTTGATTCAAAGTCTCTGCTTCGAAGCCTACCTTCTACGAAGCCACCTCATCTACGATCCGCCTTCGCCTTCGGTCGCATAACAAGGGTTACTAAGATCACACGGTTGATGCCCTGCCCTTGTCCTACATAAGCCCGAATCGTCTCTAATTCGAAGTCTATCTTCTACAAAGTCTTCTCATATATCTCGCTCTCATATACCTCGTCATTTAACTATCAACCTACTAGCTATATCTTCGCTTCTTGTCACTTTGCTCGGGTCGCATCTATAACTGCTACCTTCGCCTTCGCCTTCGCCTTCACCATCACCTCGCTGTTACCATCGAAGGATCAGGTTGATGCTCAAGGGACGAGCATCAGATGGGTGGGGGATGTATGTCGTGGGGTGGAGTCGCGCACCTCTAGGGTTCACGGAACCTTATTGGTCCGGGGATTTAGGCTACTACTATTCAAGTTCCACGGCTGTAGACCACTGGGCTAGTATGACAACACAGCCTCGCCTAGCCATTATAAGCACTAGAGTCAGTAGACGTCACTTCCAACTCCCAAGGTACGCCTTCTCCATCACTTTCCAGATCTCGTCCCTGATACCAAAAGAGGCGCCTGATGCTCTTAGGCGAGAGACCCTCGCAGTTGTGAGCCCATTCTCTTTGTAGATTCCACCAGGTGTCGACACCAGATCTTTTTCGCTCGAGATGGAGCGCTTGCGTCCGCAGTGAGGCGAGCCGGTAGGTCTCGGCGGGCATTGCGGGGTTCTTGGGAACTGGTCTGGTGGATTCTGTAGGTTTTACTGCTGGACGGGGAGATGGCGCGTCGGTCCGCGATGGAGGGTCTGGCTTCTGGTCTTTGTTGGTGTCGCCCTCGAAGGCAGCCGATGAGCATCTGACGCGTTTGGTTGATAGAGATGGATTTGCAGTGCGTGCGTTGTACCCTTGAAAGCCGTCCATTTGATGTATGTCCTCGGTACCTTGGACTTTCGTGCCCTTGATCCCTCGTACTTCCTCCGCGCTCTGATCCGATACTTGAAGAGCCAAAGCGTTATCCTGAGTAGCGCTGGATCCGCCAGGTGCTGCACGCTTTCTAGGGCTGACGCTTCGTGAGTGGGATCCAGTGGCAAGAGCCATCATTGCCCATTTGTCTCCAGGAACCTCTTCAATCGTGATGCTGTCCCCGATGACGATTATCAATCGACGGGGCCGCTGGCATCGAAGGAATGGTCCAAGTAGGGGGAATATTACCCGAGCGAATGCTGCTAACAGGTATTCCGTGCTGAGCCCAGGTGTGGGCCGTAATGGGACGTTGTGGTAATATTCAGTCAGCTCTAGTGAAGAGCCAATTAGATGACAGACCAGGTGGAGCGACGGCTCCTCTTCGACTTCAAAGGAAGCATGTTTGGGTATGAAGACGAATTTATGTTGGTCGAAGAGTTGGTGAACGTCTGCTCGAAGGAGCAGACAGTTCGCGACGTCGTTGACAGAGGAATTCGACGTCACATCGCAACTGTATTGGCTCATGGCATTTCTATCAAACCAATCCTCCTCTTTCGCCGGGATCAAGTGTGCCACATCCGCTTCCTCTTGGAACCCCGTAAGCCGGCACACCTTGTCCCGACAATTGACAGCCGTACTGAGATCGGAGGCAGCATATGTTTTCGCAGGTGGCGCAGCTGCCGTCTCGACAAGGCCAGAATAAAGTGGAGGGAGATTGTCGTGAGGGAAAGGCCATGCGTTAAATGAGGGAATTAGTGGGTAGGGTTCGCCGTCTGATGAAGAATCCGAGCCTGGACAGCTTGTCAGTATCGCTGCTCGTACTAGACCGTTCAAAGGGGAGAGAGCATACCATTCTCCAGAGGGAAGTGGAGATAGTAGTCACCGGGCGCAATAATCTGCATAGGAGCTTGGATGAGTGGTTGCCCAGTGCGGTCTTTCGTGAGATGGCCATCCCATCGATTACCGCAGAGAATGCCGCATGCGGTCAGGATAGTTGCGTAGTGCAGCCCGCCTAATGCAGAGTCCTGAGCTGGAAGTGACAAGATGACATTGGTAGGATCAGGATACCCCGGATGGAGCACTGATACGTGCGGCGTGCGCTGGTCGAGGCAGACAATTTGTCCGTCCGTCGGCGCCGCATGCGCGTAGGGAGCTCTGATAGGCATTGAAAATCACTGTTCATATGGGTGAGGCAGCTTCATTACGATGTATCTCGAGAGTCAGCTTGATCGGGAAAGCGACGCAAAGTAATCATAGGTTCATACAGAGTATATTGCGCGCGGGCGTGGCGGGGTTGAGCATTAGAATAGAATACAGTGTTGTCATAGGCAACGGACCGGGTCCCCTGAAAAAGATCAACTGTTCAGAAATGATTACGATCATAATATGGCGAGGAAGACTGCAGACTCTGTACTGCAGAGAACTTGGTAACGAGAGCTTCGCGTACAGCGTGATCCAGTCGTCCATTAGAACTACGGTCGTATCGGCTCAGCCAATCGGGTAATGAGGGACTTGAATCTTCAACGTTCAAAAGAATCAAAACATTTGAATGATGATTAGCAATTTCTTGTCATAGATATGATAGTTATTTTTAACGAGAATCATGATTTTACTACAGAAGACTATCGAGTGTAGAATCTCTTCATCATTCAGTTGTATTGAGATAGAATATCATCTTTGACGTAAGGCTAGAATGGGCTTACAGTTGGTGGGGGGTTGGAAAAGTTGAGCCAGGGCCGAAACCTTTTTTTTTTCGACATAGAATATGCTAATCATGAGTTCAAAATTATTTCAATCTCGACTCAGCTTTCTGCATATGCTAATCATGAGCTCAAGAATTGATGTTATATAGTTAAAGTAGCTAGAAGATAAACAGCAAGAGCGAAGTATTGAAGTCGTGCATATGCACAGCTTGAGCGAAGCATCGAGAAAACAGCACAATCACAAGACGAGCGAAGATTATTCTACATATGCTTAGCATATGCACAAAACATGCAAAATCATGAACTCAACTTGTGACATGCTCATCAACAAGCTATCGCTCACGTTATTCTCATCAGATCTTTCTCGTGCGTTTTTTCCTTCATTCTCATCATTCTGCTCATGATTTGCACTATCACTTTTCTCATCGTCTTAGTATAGAATATGCGCGGCATATGCGAAGTGCAACACTCACCTTCAAATCATTTAGTCAACTCGTTATCTCATCAGCTCGATTTTGAGCGTTGATGCTTTCGTCGTTCATCGATGTTTCTTTATGCTCAGTTGATGCTGCGCATATGCATCGACGAGGCTTTGACGATCAGATGTGAATTTATTTGTGATCTCGCTTAATACTCTTGACATATGCTTCGCATAGGAATCGAAGCTTTTCCAATCCGACGCCAAATCTTGAATGTGCGGGGCATATGCCAATTTTAAAGTTCAACCCGACGTCAAGAATTTTTTCCGACCCCGGCTCAACTTTTCCAACCCCCCGACCAGCTGTACCCCCGGCTAGAATAGAAGATCAAGTCGGGGTGGGACAGCGGTTTAAACTCGACAGGCTTCAACGACAGGATTCCTTGCTCTGCGGACAATTGCAATGAATCATATCCGCATATAGATCATCTCCACGATCACATCAGAGACTTCCGGTTCGTGGACATGAGGCTTTTCGGCAAGCCAGTTGTCAAGCAGACGGTTTGTGTTCAATGCAATATTTATATATTTTGAAACGAGAGACAATTGATGCACGCTACAACGCTACGCACCAAGGCACTCGAGGTCATTGAACACTGAACAGGCGTTACACCGAGGCTGTAGTTACGTCCCGTTGCATCTTCTATTAACCAGCTTGGCACAAACAGACTCGATGAATCTTTTCGATATAATCAGGAGAGTTCCTCACCTGAGAACCCTTTTTGAAACTCACTTACAAAAGAGATCGTAACGGAAAGCGGCTGATGAGAATATTCCTTATAAAAAATTCAGAGCCTTCGATGTTCAGAAAAAAATTCAACAAAAGAAATGAAACTTCTTAGGGGAGACGCTTTCCAGTGGTTCAAACCCATCAGGAAAGACTTCCTCGAGGACAATAGAACAGAGGACCGAAAAACCGAAATTCATAGGTTATTCGAAGACTCATTAAACTTCGAGCAGCCAGTTCGAAGGACGGACGGCGACATGGATACAGAACGCACTGCAGAACGACAGCTGTTTTAGATTGGGCCGAAGGGACCAGCCTCGAAGTATGCTGCAACCTTTCAGTGAATCGCCGCAACGGCAGGTAGGGACGTCGATGCTCTCACAGCGCATTTAGGACTGAAAGATACGGCAAAGGACGAGATAGCTCATGCGGATCGCCCTACAACTCTGTTTATATTCCGTTTTGTTATAGCCATTACCGTTACAAGCAGGTGCAGTACTTGAATTGCTTTTCAAAAAGACTCAATGTCTTTACTTCTGTTTGACTCTCTACGCCATCGTTTTTAACTATGAGTTGCCGCTGGTCTTCTTGAATGGCTCTGTGGACTGCGCAATGGACGCTTCACCTTTCACGCCTTCTCTCCATTTGATCTGTGTGACACCGTCAAAGAGTGGTAGGATAATGACATCGATCCTTGGGTCTTCCACGAGGCCCTTGTTGAAAACCCTCAGTGCCTCCCCATTGGTCTCCCAGAACGGTCTCATCACACGATCGAGGTAAGGGTTGAAGTTTTTACCCATCGTCAGGCCGCGGGCGAAGACTGTTCGAGTTTTCTCAATCACTGAACTTCAAAGAGTGGAGGAATATAGGAGATTCTTGGGCTTCGCACGCACCGTTGTCGCAGAATATTACACCCCGAGCGGAAAGAAGTTTCTTGTCAAGAATGATACTAATGTAGGTCGTATAGTTGACTTTGTCTGCGTCGAGGAAGATTATGTCAAATTGACCATCCAACGACGCAAGCCTTTTACCCCAGATCAGTAAGGACAAGGAGACATCAGAGCCAGAGTGAATGTCAAGGCTCACGTTTCGGCCGCCGGCCCCTTGACCAGCTTGACTCGATCTTCTACTCCAGTCTTCTTGAAGATCTCGTTTGCAATCTTGATCATTTCATCGCTCAATTCCAGCGTCACAATCTCCGCCCGTGTCTCCTTGGTGCCTTCGTACCATGCAAGCGCGGAGAATCCGCTGTACGTGCCGACTTCCAGAACTACCGCAAAGAGGGAATGTCAGGTTTCTGTCTTGGGCAAGCAACGATGGCCCGGAGTTGGCGCAATGTGGACGACGAACCTCTTTTGGGAGCGATCCATTGGGCCATCCAGATCATCCATTGGCCCTGCAAAGCTGATGACATCTTGTCCGCATCGACAAAGTTCTTCAGCGTGTAGTCCCAGTGTTGTTTGATATGCTGGGGAAGCACTATTTAATGCACAAATGAGCACAACACACGGCTTGAAGACTCGAAGAGACAAGAACGACGAGCAGGTAAGTACCGTCTGAGTGCTCCTCGCAGTACTCCGACACTTGATCCGCAAGTTCGGGGGAAAAGGACAAGACACTGGCAAGCATGGTGATGGAATTTACCACAGAAAGTGTATTTGCGACGATGGAGATGTGTAGCTACAGACACCCCCACCACACGATATAGGGGGGTCGATGCCTACATATGTGAACTGCAGCCTCGATCTACAGATAAGACTGATTATGGAAGGATTTTGAGTTCTGCTCTGCCATCTGCCTGTCCATTGGGACTTTCGGAGCCGACTCGAGGTACATGCATTGCAAGGCTGCATGTAGGCATTCTAGTTTGTCACTAACCAAGCATTGTCAGCATCGGAGGACGCTGCTCGACGCAGATTTAACCATCTTAGGCACTACTACTCAATCTGGCAGGTAGACCACTACCTAGGAAGATCAACCCTGCTCTCGTGCACCCGAAGTTCCAGCGTGCTCCGCTCTGCGAAGCCACAAAAGTCGTACAGTATTGGGATATCGACGGACTAGAGCAGTTTTGGGCCCCCACGTCTGGCACATATCGTGCAGCCTAACTAACAGCAACGCTGCCCGCGTGGGTTACCAGAAACGTCATGCCCATGGCGCTCAACAGGGAAGCGTATTGTACATGTGTGGTTGGGGCCCAGTCTTTCTTGCGCCATTCAAAAAGCCCACCATTACTCCGTAGTATTTAATCACATCTTGCCCTCCACAGTAATGGCCATTCCACTGGCACAACCCCGCTTCGACCCGCGCTACGTCCGGCCTTTCTTGCTGAGCGAACCTGAGGTTGATGCCCGCATCTCTGCCCCTGGCCGCACCCTGCTCCGCGAATATGCCAAGATCCCCGACAAAGAGATCGCCGCCCATGTCGCTGACATTGTAGGAACACACCCCAACCAACTGCCCTTCGAGGACATCACCACCAGCTGACATACCATCAGCAAAGACGCGCATACGCTCTGTGTCCGTACCCATGCGTCGGACAACTGCGTTTCCTGATCCTAACCCTGTCCCAACATCACCTTTACCCAGAGATTGTCTCTCGCATACAGCAGGGACAAAGTTATGTCGACATCGGATGTTGCTTTGCGCAGGACATTCGGCAGCTCGCTCATGACGGGGCTCCCACGCAAAATTGCATAGGTATAGACATAGAACAAGGATTCTTTGCACTAAGCGAAGAACTCTTCCGCGACAAGGAACAGCTCGCGGCGCGCTTTCGCTCGGCAGACATCTTCCGTGAGGACGACGAGGTGTGGACAGCCCTTTACGATACAGCAGACATCATACACGCATCGAGCTTCTTTCATTTGTTTGGGCTCGCGAAACAACGTGTCATCGCGCGTACGATTGCAAAGATTCTGAAGCCCAAGGCGGGTAGTATTGTGCTGGGACTTCAGCTTGCGGCAGTGGGCGAGGCTGAGGAGATCCCAGTCGTGAGTGAGGAGGAGCCAACGTTTTGCCATACTCAAGAGACAATGCAGGCGCTTTGGACTGGGGCTGGAGAGGAAGTGGGATTGAGGGGTAAGTTTGCTGTTGAGACGACGCCGAGACCGGTACCGGCAGGGATGAAGATTGGATTATTGGCCAACCCGAAGTTGCAGGAGGTTTTGTGGGCTGTCAAGGTTGTTCAATGAATTGGTGACCGTCTGCTAGTGTCGCATATTTGCCAAGAGGAATTTCTCACTTCTGTGAGTGATTCAATGGATGCTAAATTTTTCGAAACCGACGGAGGGGGCTTTGGCTGGTAGATCAGCAGGAAACTTCATATTGTATGACGATCTGCTATTACTTCTCTCAATAACGCGTACCTGAAGTCCGGAAACACAAGAATATCATATGTCCCTTTCGGACTGTATCCTAAACTCCTTCTTCACCCTGATTCCACCTCCTTTCCCACTCCCGGCCCCTCCCAAACCCATGGCTTGCTCAATATCCTCATCATCACTAATATTCCGACCTCTGTCCACCCCACTAACAGGCTTCAGCACCGCTGTACTCGCGCTTGTCTCCCAGGAATGATTTATTGGCTGCAGTGGAACAGCATGATTTCCTTGATCGAACCTATGAAAGCTTCTTTTGGCGCCTGACGAGACGGTGCCGGGTGCGCTACCAAACCATTTTTGCCACACGGGTTTGAGGATCAGGGAGGAGGCGACGATAATGGAGGTTGCGGGTTCAATGGAGGAGAAGATGTGCAGGAGGGTGATGCTGTCGGTGAAGTCTTCGAAGTTGATGAGGGTGGTGTACTTGGCTCGGAGGCCTGAGACGATGATTGAGCTTTGGTGAACTTGGTTAGCAATTTAGTTCCTGTCAGTCGACGACAAGAGTGCCAGGGATGAAGTAACTCTGGGTTCTCTCCAGAGAGATAATGTAAAAATCAGAAGCGGCTTACATGATCCCGATGCTGAAAATCAAACCAAGGCCGATTCTGTTCGCCAATGGAATTTGCAGTTTCCAGATAACCGGTAACGGCAGAATCAGGATAAGACCGTCAGTGATGGCGTCAACGATGCCAACCACCAGATATCCCAGGTCACGGTTTGCGCAGCGTCCGCCAGGAATGGTAAGATCCCAGTTGTACGCGATTGGGACGCAGAAGGCCCAAGTCACGGTACCGGCAAGAATCCCCCAGCCTAAGACAAGTATCATCACGCATGTTGCCGCAATCCTTCCACTTTGGTAAGCTGGGGTTTGGGAGCGACATGCAATCCGTCTGCTTGACTAAAACCTACCGAAGGCTTCGGAGGACGAAGATCCGCTGATAGAGGAGGCAGATGCTGCATTTACTGCAGACTAGAACAGTGCCATAGCACACACCTTGACCGGCGAGTATCTTCATATGATATATCAGTGAAGGAAGCTGAGGAGTAGTGGCGTTGGTTATACTCGAAAATTTGTTTCCAGGTTTTCGGGAGATATCCTGCTTTGCGGGTGGCCGGCGCCGCCGAGGATCACGGCTGAGTACTGGGTTTTAGCTATCACTCTACTGTGGCTTTCTGGGTGGCACACTGACCAGTACATGTCAAGGACGCTTGAACATAGAAGGCCAACTATATAACGGCGCGTCAGCCGATAACCTTTGCTCAAGAGTACATTCCTCGGGTGCACAATACCAGAGCAGCAAAGACCAGATAATCTTCCAAAAGAAAGGCCTTGCGCTTGAGATGACGGGCGTAGATGCGCAATAAGACTGCAATCGTAGAAACAATCACACACACAATCGTAACACCAAAGATCGATCTTGATCTTCCTGTGGAGAGAGCTATCGCTGGTGGATAGCGCTCGAAAATCGCCATAGCTGGGAAGTAGACGTGGAGGAGAGAGGGCTACATCAATAGATTGAATGTATCTTCAACATCGACGCCGGAGACTCGGGAGGGAGGCACGGAGGGAGGGATCGATTGTTAGACTTGCGGCAAAGCTCTGAGTAATGTGGATCGCCTTGAACCTACGGAATAAAGACACCTGAATGGTCCAACCACGAAGGGATCATCTTGTCAGCCTGTAGGGTGCTTACCGTCCAGGATTGCGAGGGCCGGAGCGTGGGACTGGGGGGTGTAAAGCAGAAGATGATAAGCCCAAATAACCTTGTGTGTGGGTGATAGGATATCTCAAATTCTATCCCATGCATGAGCTGAAGCAGGGACGCTGACAGTGCATAAATTAGGCGGAAAAAGTGCAGCTTTGCCTCCGTCCTGCACTTTACGAGTAGATTGATGCAACACATCCTAGTTGTGGCGTGGGAGCTGCATCTGGGGGAAAAGCTGGTGTTTGCGACCAACGGCTCACACTGTGACATGTTGATAAGACTGTCAATGCCAAGGCAAACACCGTGGACTGTTCTGATGCAATGACCCAATTTTGTATTGATTGTCTGCCTACGACTTGTGAATGAAACTATGCTGCAGAACGATCGCAATTACATCCACGAGGCTGGTCATGAAGCAATTACCCTGGTCCCGTAGGTCATACACCCTCGAATGTCCATATCTACAGGTAGGTATATATGTTATTTGACTGATCCAAAGGCATGTAGGCGGCCAAGTAATGATCCAGAGGACCCGCTGGTCAGTGCTGAACCTACTTCATGACACATTGTGCTTGTCGAGACGAAACATGTGGTATTCACATACTGACCGTTGTATCATCCAATTAAGAACTGGCGAGCACGGAAAAAGCATCTTATCTTCTTCACCCTCTGTGTAGGCGGTTTCTCCGGCGTTGCCTCCGTCAGTGTTCACCAGCTCGCGTATGTCTTCTGGTTGTATCTCTCTCATCTTTCTGGATCCCAGGCTGACCCATCGTCCTATGTAGATATATCAGACAGGCAAGCTATTATCATCGTGACCCTGTTGAGCTTTCGTACTCCATTTCGGCCGGCATCGCTGGTGTTGTTGCAGGGCCCCTTCTCTTCGTGCCCCTTACCTCCGTCTTCGGTCGATGTTCGCTGGTCTTCTGGTCGTTGGTGTGCACGCTGGCCTGCAACATCTGGGGCCCTCTAATGACCGGCCCGAACGACTACATCCCGTTCGTCATCTCACGACTCATGGCCGGCTTGTTCGGCTCCATACCCATTGTCCTTGCCTCGGGATATGTTATTGATATGTACTTCCTGCATCAGCGTGGAAAGGCGTTCACAGTGTTGGAGGTCTCGCTACTATCGGGATTCCTTGTGACGCCGGCATTAGGAGGATTCATCGCAGATTCTAGACCATGGCCGTACGTGTTTTGGTGGCTCGCGGCCGTGAATGGCTTTGCTGCGTTGCTAGGTGGGTTGAAAGCGGACTCTGGAAAAACTGTATTAACAGTTTGTGTAGCTTTTGCGGTTCTCGAAGAAACAAGCTTTGAGCGTGGGGAGACTCTAGGGCTAAGGCCACAGCTAAACGGGTCATATCTCGCTCGCCGAGTCGCTTTGTTTCTTCCCGGCACTGCCGTCGTTCCTCGTACTACCGTGGGTCATATGGTGAGTTGGAGATTCATGCTTCGCTTTAATGAGTACTGATCACTATACCAAGATTCGGCGATACTTAAACCCCCTGTTAATTGGTCTTTCACCGGTAACAGTATTGGCCGGTACATTCGTAGTACCTATCCTCGGCTTTCTCATAGGGCTTGGAATCATGAGCTCCGTATTCCTCCAGACGCCCGTGAGAAAGGGTGGTTATGGCTTTACACCTCTTCAGAACGCGGCTTGTAAGCAACCGCTGCTATCCACTCACTGTCAACTCCCCAACTCATGTCGCTAATCTGCACTTAGTCAACACTTCCTGGTGGGTCGGCATAATAGCCTGCCAACTCTGCGGCTACTTTCTCAACGACCGCGTCCCGCTACGTATCGCACGTCGCACAGGCGTTTGGCACCCCGAGTACCGCCTTTACAACATTTTCCTTGTCGTCGCGGCCGCGCCAATCGGCCTGGGTATCTTCGGCGCGGGGTTACAGTACCATCTTCACTACATGGTGCTTGCTCTCGGTGCTTTTCTCATCATGTTTGCCGGCACCTACAGCACGCCCATCACGGTCAATTATGTGACTGAATGCTTCCCAGAGCTATCTCTTGAAGTGTCTGTCATCATGAGTGTATATAGACAGGTTCTCGGACTGAGCTTGCCGTTTTTTGTGATACCTTGGAGGGCGAGGGTTGGATCTGGCTGGTGAGTTTGTATCGACTCCTTTTGCTCAGCTCTCACATATTCTCAAAGTTTGAGTCCTCTTTCACGATAAGACTTGACAATTGGAACAGGCTCTTTGGCACCATGGCCTTCATCTGTGTCTTCGTGTCGCTCCTTATGGGCCTTCTTATAATGAAAGGTCGAACTCTGCGGAAATATAACCTGGTCGATGGTAAGACGGAAGATGGAGTCCAGATGTTCGTTCCAAAAAGAGGCTCAGAGGCTTACGATGTGCACAAGATGTCATCTAAAGTGGCTCTATAATTTGGCTCTTCATGATATCGCTTGTATATGTAAAGTTGCCGAGACACACATACTTCTACACAAAGAAGTACAAACAAACCACTCTGCGCAGCTGGTTATTGTATAGCTATACCTAATAAGTCATCTCACTGTATTGATTATATTGTTGATTGACCAACCAAAGTCGCACACCTGCTACTCGCAGCGATACGCCTCTGGCATCGATGTTCCCTAATTGTTTGACGAGCAGGCCCAGAGTCATACTAAGCAGTCCCTCGGAGTTTTGAGCCTTCCCAGAGCTCCTACGGCCAGCTCAACCAGCTGGGCCAAATCACTTTTCTCGAGCCGGTTCCCTAGTTGCCGATGCGTAGTCAACAACAAAATATTTAAAACTCACATGAAGGTCGAGTGTCTTTCCCAATTACGATAGGATACATTAATAGAGAATGAGTTATTAAATGAGAACTCTGCGGCAAAATCCCAAACGGTCGGCTGTTTGAAGAAGTTGGAGCTAAGATTTATCAGTACCTTGCCTTGAGCTCCCCCGCACTTTCTCCTGCCGTCAACTCAGTATGAAGGACTTCTAATTCACTTGCCGCGAGTTCACCACGCTTGTGCCCTGCAGCTAGTTCTTTAGGACCAGGAAGCTCCTGTCGCATCTCTTTGCATCGCCCGACCTAGACGCTCTTCGCACTAACATGTAACCGTTGTTTCTCGAGCGCAGCCACCATACTAGAAACCCTAGAGCCGCGAGTAGAGAAAGCCCAACTGCAACGGCTATAGCGGCAATGGCCCCAGTAGACAAGCCGCTATGCGATGCGGTTGGTGGCGAGGCTCTCGAAGACGTAGAGGCTGTTGAAGACGCAGCCCCGAAAGTGACTGTGCTTGGGGGAATAGTAGAGGACGATGATGTCGGTATTGATGCGGCGGCACCTTTGAAATCTCCTTCCTTCCATCTGACCTGCAAAGGGTCGGCAATGAGATAAAGTTCTTGGTTGTAACGCTCAAGATGTTTTGGTTGGAGAGGTTCTCAACAACGAAAGCTGTGGTGATGGCGACGCTATTGGTGTCCTGACAGCCCACATTGTATGCCAGGCACGATTCTGTTGGCTTTGAGGTGTCGGTGTAGAAATCTGTGCCAGGGCAATAGTAGTTACTTTTGTCTAACCAGCTGCTGCCACCAATCCATTGTGTACAGTATATTGTAGTTACCCTGGGCAGCACCAAGCAGTTGTTTCACTGGATGGGGACTTGGTGGATTTGGCAGCAGAGCATGTCTTGTAGTTGTGTGGGCATACAGCGAAGCTGTAGTACATCGAGTACCATGCCCGAGGAGTAGAGTACGGCTTCTGGTAGGGACAGCAGATGGAAAGTTCATAACCTTGGGTGAAATAGGACCAAGGTAGGCCAATGCCGGCTGTGTTCGTGGCATAAAGATTGTCGACACATTCTGGTAGAAGGGTAAGAGGGGGTAGTCATGGGCCCCAAGTCGGTAAAGGACGTGATGGTCGGGTCGACAGACCATGCTGTAGTTTCCATGGTCAATCTTCATAGAAGTTGCGGATAAGGTTAGCTGATGTCCCAGTTTCAGTTGAGGTGGCTGCGAGCTTTCCGATTAGTTTGCACCGGCAGACTACTTCCCAGGAGATCAGAGGATGAGGAATCTCAATTTGGGTTCGAGATACTGCGCGCAATTCAAGAGAATACAGCAGGGAGAAGGACACTGTGGTTTTCTGAAGCCTGTCCCGGAGCGTTGCCATCGCATTGATCCCTCTCTTTTACGGGCCTAGCCATTGTTTCGTGCCGGTACTTTCCAGCTTATAGGCAGCTTGAAACCCGATCACCGGTATCGATATTCCCATGACGACGCTATTCTTGACCCTCTCACTCACAAGTCACGAGAAGCCATAATGGTTCCGGGCGTGCCGGGCTAACGTTGGGGCGAATCCTGGAGGATGTATCCTTGCCCCCCACTTTCGCTCATATAAGCGAAGTATGAGCGAAAGTGGGGGGCACGGATAGCTCGGCTGACCATGCAAAATGTCCGGAGCTAAAAACCAAGCTAACGCCTGAGCTTAATACATAGATTTCATGTTCGAATGTCATCAATACACAATCACTTCTTATCATTGATTAATCAACCATCAATCACTAATCAATCACGAATGTAGTATGTTAATCAAATCAATTAATATCTCATTTATGTGAGATTAATCTAGTAGATTAATCTGAATTGTTGTTGCCGCGTCGGCATTTCGGGAAGGCGGCCCGCAAAAACGATGTTGCTAAAAGAGTTCTCAGCAACTTCGTGGGCTGATAGTCGATTCGAGGCTGGTTTCACAAGGTCAGAAGCCACATTAGCATCTTGAATTGAATCTTGCTTGAAATATTTTGCCTAAGGTAAAATCTTGAAATCGCCCATCTACTCGCCCATCTACTCGCCCACCTACTCGTTCACCTACTCGCCCACCTACTCGCTCACCTACTTGTTCACCTACTCGCCCATCTACTCGCTCAGTTATTCGCTTCATGATCTATCTCATGACCTACCTCATGATCTACCTCATGGCCTACTTCATAGTCTACTTCATAGTATGCTTCATACATGCTTCATAGCACATGCTAACTAGCTCAATAGAAAGCACCCTTCATGGCTCGATACCAAACTCCCTATCGAGCTCTCTATCGAACACTCTACATCATTGCATTTGCGTATTTTTCATTTGCGCCTTTGCATTTGCTCATTGTCATTTCGCATTTTGCATTGTGCATTACCTTTGCGCATTACCTTTGCGCATTATCTTTGCGCGGAAAACAAGAGAAAATACTGTCTATTTATTCCTATTTAAAATCTTGTCGGGTCGGGTCGGGAATCCGGATCAATACTCGATACCAACATCGTGACCCGGCTCGAATACTTGATACCAAAATTCTGACCCGAATCGGGTCTTGGCGGGCCGGGAACCCGGCCCGACGCGGCCAGTCTAGTCATTAGGGTAGATACCTAGGCATGTAATGCATATTGGGTGAACTATCTAGTAGGTAGGTAGGTAGGAACTGCGAAGGAAGGAAGAAGTGGGAAGAAGGTAAATACCCTGAATACCCTGAATCCCCTAGCGCCGGATGTGGGCGGAGATTACTAACCATAGGGGTAACAGCACGTACGTACTGTTCCCTAACCGCTAATAGAATCCCCGAGATCTCATAGTTGAAGCCTTGCGTTGGCACTTCGCGAAGCCGAAGAAAGTGGTGAATTATTCGACCTCGAAAACGGCTGTGTATGGGGACTCGTGCATAGGTTCCCTCAGAAGATGAGATCAGGCGATATGTCTGACGCCGTGGATAATCCCCACTTGTGCTCCAGCCCAAAGTGTTGAAATCCACTTGCTGTTGTGGACCCTTCGCTTCGCCGTGTGATGCTGCGTTTAGCTCCTGATGATAATCTACTGACGGGCGAAGGATGGGAGAGCGTCTTGCGTCCTGCGTGATGACGACTGAAAACAGTGGAACAAGATAAATGAAGACCGCCTCAAAAGGCTCACTATTTAATAAGCTGTCTTCTCCTACCCACTTTCCAATCTACATTTCAATACGGTGCGTGTCTTGTCAATACCTTCACCATGCCTTCTTTAACATCAATTGCCGAAGACATTCTGGCAAATGCTAAGCGTCTCGATGCTCATCTCTCTTACAAGACTGTGGCACCCACGTCTTTCGACCACGACAGTCTTGTGGATCTACCACATGACATGGAGTCCGTGCGAAACGCTTTGATCGACTCAACACATACTTTGAAGCAGCTGGCCCAAGGTCCTGTAGGGCGTACGGTGGAAACTCTGTTCACTGTAGGCTCTTGCGGCTTCAAGCGAATATGTAGTCTCTACTAACATGTAAGCAGTGGACTGATGTCCTATGTCTCCGCGCAATCTACACTTTCAAGCTCACTCACGCTGTACCCATCGAAGGGTCGGCCACATACCAAGAGATCGCCCAAGCCAGTGGCATCTCGGAGTCTCTCGTGCGTCGTTTCCTCCGCCATGCAATGGCGAACCGTATTTTCGCAGAGGTCTCTCCTGGCCGTGTACGTCACACGGCGACCTCGAGGATGCTTGTAAAGGATTCGGATTTCTTTGATGCTGTTGGCCTGGAGACTGCAGAGCTTGCCCCGGCAGCCGGCAAATTCATCGAAGCATTGACAAAGTACGGCGATTCTGGCGAGCAGACCGAAACAGCTTTCAGTCTGGAGAACGACACCACATTGTCCATCTTTCAGTACCTAAGTCAGCGCCCTGAGCGAGCACGGCGATTTGGTGCTGGCATGCAGTTTTTCACCAAGAGCGAGGGATGGGATTTGAAACATCTTGCTTCAGGCTTTGATTGGGCTTCCATTGACCGCCCTGGCGCCACAGTGGTGGACATGGGTGGAGGCCACGGCTCAGTATCGCAATTCCTGGCCAAAACTACACGGCACGTGAAGTTCATTGTGCAGGATCTCCCGAGTACGGTTGAACAAGCGCGTGTCTCGCTGCCTTCTGAATTTCAAGGACGAGTCGAGTTTATGGGCCATGATTTTTTTACGGAACAAACACTCCAAGGGCCAGAAGTCTTTCTCTTTCGATGGATCATGCATAATTGGAGCGACCGCTACTGCGTCAAGATCCTACAGAATCTAATTCCGGCAATAAAAGATGGAAGCAGGGTACTTTTCTACGAGTATGTTTTGAAAGATGAGGCGGAAACGAAGATAACTGAAAAGATAGGATTGTAAGTCTTTGATAACGCTGGTTCTGTGGGGTGTTGACCTAGGCTGATTGTGATCCCCCACAGAGACTTGGACATGGTGATGGCAGCTTGCTTCAACAGTGCCGAGCGAACCAAAGATGACTGGCTTAAATTGTTAAGCATGGTCGACGAGAGGCTTGTTTTTCGCAGTATAACCCGGCCCGAGGGTAGTACAATGAGCATCGTCGAGGCTGTGTGGCATTCGTCCTAACAGTAACGATTACCATGTTTCAGGGGTGCTGGAGAGCGTCATTTACGTTCATTGTCGCCGGGCTTGAAGCTATCTACAGTACTCAATCACCGTCAATACGACGCTTTATATACCTCTAGACTGCCTGTTCCAGTCGATAGATTTGTATTTCGTCTGTTTTTTCGCTTCTTTTTTGGTGAAAACGCTCAACCTTTCAGACCCATTGTTGAAATGAGATGCTTAGGCCTATTTGGGGACTAGTTTGAGACTAGTAGGATCATGTGATCCCCTTGTATTTAGGCGAATCTTTCGCTCCATAGAACGAACACACTTACACCTATCGCTGCTTCAACACCCATTCCCTGCAAGGACGATGTCTTGGAATTCTCCAAATCCTTTGAGCCCAGACAATATTCTTTCGCAAGTGTTCTAGCGTCTAGCTACCGTCTCCAAAACGTCGAAATGGGTGTCAGAGAGATCTAGCATCACCGAATCTCATATTCTTTCAATATCTATGTAGTTGATAACCTATATACTATGAAACGAAACGGCTCACTTAATTTCCCGGGGAAATAACACCATAGTGTCTATATACAAGCGAGTTAAGTTTTCTCGTCATGCAAAGGCTTTGATTACCCTTCACTTTCTCAAATGCGTGCTTTGCCAGAGGCGTCTCGTGTCGTTGCAATCTTGTAGCCAAAGAGCCTTTGAATCACTGGGAGTCACGACGGCTGCAGGTGCCGACAACACCGAGGTTGCCCTCTATCGTGGACCAGATCGTGTTGGGTGTGTTCTCAAGTGGTGTCCACACAAAAGTATAGAGGCATTGGTGTGGCCACGCATGATGCTACTCTAATAGCGAAAGGCTTTATTCGGTCGCGGTTTCGCGTGCAAGACAGTTGGCAGAGGACTTACAACGTACCAAGTAAGAACAATGCACTGAGGACGATCTTTCGCCCGGTGGACTGTTTCAAGCGCGTCTTTGGGGTATCGGTAGTACTGGAATGCCCAAGTCGATAATGCTGTTCGACCGCGAGGAACGAGCTTAGTGGGGGCTACGGATAAGTCTCTGTCAGCCGTGCTCGATCATGAAAGCAGATATCGTTCTACTGTAGTATCAAGTACGTACCCCAGCCGGCGTTCTGTGTAGGCTGTGTTGCACCCATCATCACTTTGAAGCATGGTGCCTTTGACTCTTCTATTGTGATCTGGACCATCTCTTCTCTTGAAAACCCGCTCGATTTCCGAGTCTGAATGAGTTGTGCTGGTCTTTCATCATATCCTTGAACATCAACTTTGATCTTGCTTTCGCATCATCGCATGTCCAGTGTGGCTTGGACTCCGAGGCAACCTCACTTATACACTTGGTTGTACTTCCGTACCAATGCCCCGTTCCTGTCTGTCGCGTCTCTTCAAAACAGCCGCGATTTCATTCAATGGTTTCATCAGTCTTACTGGACTCTACCTTTCTTTCACTCTCCTCAAAGATGTAGCGCTCCGGTAGCTTGTGAAGCAATGCTTCTTGCGAGCCTCGAACAAGATGATGTTTGAAACAACTCGCTGACCCGTTCTCAACGCAGCCACACACCAAATCATATATCGAGATGTTGTTCTCCAACATTTATCTAGAGATAAGCATCTCCCACGACAGCTGAGCCCACACTTTCTACCTTTCAATACCCATTTGCCTGCTAATGTTGTAGACGACTGCTTTGCAGATCGGCCATCGCTGGAGAAAGGGTAACATCTTCTTGGTCACCATCTAGTTATCACAGACAGTACAATCTCAACGCCATATTCAGGGCTCAATGAAGCAAGCCGGCATGTCACATATCCTCTCCGCGGTCCTACTACTTGCAAGCTGTAATATAGGAGCCGGCGCATCAGCCCCCATTCACGGCGATGGCGTCTCTATTGTTGGCGGCAGTACCAAGTTGGTCACTCGATCGACAGTGCCAATAATACTCTCGTATGTGCTTCTGACGACCCTGGCTTGATGCTCTGACTAACAATAGCTGTCACGACCTGGGGACTTCAACATAACCGTTACCGATATATCAGGCCATAGTGACGGGATACAGTCCCGAGAACCGAATCAAGCCCACGGTGCCCCATCAAATCACAAACGCGATGTCAGCCGCGCTATTGACACGTGCCCACCCGGAGTCCCTCACTTCATCCGCTCCACATGCGATCACACCAGTGGAAGCCTGAATTTCAAATCCTACAAATTGACATGCAGCTCCTTCGACCCAGGCGCCATCGTTACCCGCCTTATAGCTTTCCCCGACCCCATTACCCCCGGTTCCTGCGGCCCGAATGAGTTCTGCTTCCAAAACAACCATAACCAAAACGCTCCCGTCGCTTACTGCGTCAGCCAGACAAACATGATCACCCTTATTGCAGCAGGCGCCTCTTCATCTGGAGCCAGCCAAGTGAGCTTGGATATCACAGGCCCGGCACAATCTCCTCGGGAACACGATTGAAGTTGTCATTAGCACCCCGGATGCACGTACAGTCGTCAAGATGGTAGCATATCCGTGACGGCGCTGGCAATGGATAAGGTCAATGGACAGGAGAGCTACAGGGCGCAGGTTGGGGGTACAAACTCTTGTCAGGGTTGCTCAAGTATCGAGCTTCTGATGGTGCCGCAGCGGACAGCAAAACTGAGGTGGGATTTCAGTTTTCACGGGGTTGCTGCCGGGGCATCAATGTTTGTCATTTATTGGGCGACGACTTAGATGTGAGGGGTGAGAGCAATGTCGGGCAGATCTCTGGATATGAAAACGGTGCAGAATTGTGATGCCCTGCTGGTCTCATGGTATCGTTGATTGCGAAACCTGTATCGTTTTTTTAGAATTTGCCGAGAGCCCCATCAAATTTAGTGGCGAATCTCCTAAAAGTGCAAAATAAGAACCAGAGTTGTAAAATCAACCCCACTGCCCCCCCAGTGCTTCATATGTAGTATATTCAATGCTCCATATGTGGCCTATTCAGTGCTTCATATGCGGCCTATCCAGTGCTTCATATGTGGAGATTCGCCACTAAATTTGATGGGGCTCTCGGCAAATTCTAAAAAACGATACAGGTTTCGCAATCAACGATACTGTCTATAATAGTCAACCACCACAACAACAACATCATCGACCCCGTTATGCACTCACCCACCTGACGATTAACATGCTACTACTCAAGTTTCTACTGACAAATCATTCATATTACCTCGTATGTTTATATATCTAGACATGCCAATCGACTTGTACATACTACATGTACACTCACCCTTCCCCAGTTTGAATGTAAATTCATTCCATCTTCGCACTAAATAGCGATAGCAAAACTTGCAGGATTTGATACAAAATCTGGGGATGCCCATAAACGCTCTTATATATGGATTTCTCATAGAACACGAGTTAAAGTGGGCACGAAAAAAAGAATTGCGTTTTAGAAGAGTCGACATTGTTCAGGCACGGAAAAAATTCCCCGGTTGCATCTCATCGGCAGGATCAGTGGCTGAGCTGAACGTCCCGGGGCGCAGCGGCAGGATGCGAACCGCAGCATAAATCCTTGCAGAAATCCTTCGAGACTCACCATGTCGTGAACTTTGTAGGCTTTCCAACGCCAACTTCCTATTTCCTTCAATTTGTTGTCGATACCCTCTCCTTCTACTTTCCTTTCCTTTCCCCTTTCCGAACAAAAAAATGTCTTTCAACTTAGACCGCGCGATCAGATGGAGTTTCCGCATATCTCAATGCACCCTGCTACTAGCCTTGATGCTCGGCACAGCTTCCATCGCAGCAATTCCGGAACTCAGGTGGGAAGGGCCGGTGTTTATGTATGTTACCACCGCATCATCTCTCTATCTAGAGTAGAACGTTTGACTGGGACCCTAGTGCGTGGCTCCTGCTCGAATCTCTAAGCGCCGGGATTCTATTCGCGACCTTCGTTGAGGTTATCTTCGCCGCCCAATATCAGCTTCAGGCGCGGGGATATGCAGTTTTCCAGGGCGTGAAGGTTCTGCTTTGGACGGCCATCGTTGTGATTTGCGTTGCTGCGGCGAGCGCGGAAACAAGAGGATGGGAAGGGGCGTTGATGATGTTGTTGATCGGGGTTTTGGTGCTGTAAGTGCTGTGATGCGTCTAGTGTGGGGAGGGTTCTGCTGATGACGCTGACGGGGTACAGAGCGCTTTTTGCTGGGAGTCTGGTGTATGCGTTGGTGGTGCTTCGGGGGGAACAGCCTGTGCCTGAAGAGGACGAGGCTGCACCTTTGCTGGCAGATGGTGAGAGTGATTGAATGATGGAACATCTATGCAGTTCTTACCGGATGGGCTGGAACCTACATTTCTTATACATCGCTTTTCAAATCGTATGAATGTGCGCTGGAAAAGTCTGTGCCTGGAGGGTTGAGCACTTCTCATACACATCGAGTCTTGAGCTTCATTCCAGTCTTCTTGTCACCACCTTTAGAGACCGTGCTGCATGGACTTAGGTTCAAAGAGCTGAGACCGATCAGTATAATTTGATGGACAGACTCAAGGGAGCTTCAAAGCGACGCCGAGAGTATACTGAAAGATCCGAAAGACACATTGAATGATGTGATCGAGGGTTCATTGCATTGCTTAAAGCTAAATGAAAGAAAAGAGGAGAGGAGAGGAGTCGGAATCGATCAAAGGAGGAAGCAAGGGAGTCCTAGACGCTTTTCGCAAATACTTCGTCGTTGAATTTGGAATTGAGTGTGGTAAAAGCAGATCTTTAACATCTAGAGGAGAGGAATCAGTGACATCTATATATATTCGAACATTTTTTCGTCCCCAATACCACTCAAAGAGCTCTTTTCAGTAGTCCATAACCAGGCGTACAATAACAGAAGGCTTCTCCATTGCGACTGAACTATGTCGCCAATTATAGGGTAATCTTTAAGGAGGTCGATAATAAGTCGCTTCGGTTCTGGACGGAAAGCCATCGTATACGATATGTACTCGGCCAGCTGAAGATGGCCGAAAGGATTTTGTTATTGATCCGGAGTAAATTCATTGGTGGCGAATACAGAGTTTCGGGCGTCACCAACCCATCGCCAACAAGTCGATACTGTATGAGATCGGAATGGAAATGGAAATCAGGAGTATTAGGTAGGTAGCGGGAATAAATTTGCTAGATTTGTACGCACTCTGCTATTGTGAAACCCTATGAACCACTTTTAAAAAAACGTAATCGTCATCCGCGTCGTTTACATAGACCCACTCAACCTGATATCCCTCGAACTAGCACCAACCATGACCTTGAACTCTCCCTCAGGAACAAGCCAGCTCTGCGATGCCGAGTCCCAGTAAGAAATATCCTTTCGGCGGATCGAAAAGGTAACCTTTCTGCTAGCACCGGCGTAGACGCCGACCTTCTGGAAGCCTCTGAGTTGTTTGGAAGGGGTGGATGGGGCGGAAGAAGGTAGACCAATGTAGAGTTGTGCTGCCTCGCGACCTTCGATGGAACCGGTGTTGGTGATGGTGGCAGTGACGGTGGCAACTTCATGGTAGAGGGAGTCAATGCCCCCTGGAGCCTTAGATTTACCGGCGGGGGATTTTCGGTAGTAGTTGATGGTGAGGTCGGAGTATTTGAAGGCGGTGTATGACATACCGTAACCGAATTCGTAGCGGGGCGTGATACCGGCGGCGTCGAAGTGACGGTAGTCGATGAAGAGGCCCTCTGGGTAGTTGTCGTCGAGGGATTGAACAATATTGGTTGCGTAGTCGCTGGGGCTCTTGGCAATGGTGTATGGTAGCTTTCCACTTGGGTTCGTCTTGCCGTAAATAATATCAACCAAAGCGTTTCCTGATTCTTGGCCTGGAATACCAGCCCAGACAACGGCAACAACGTTTGGCAAGTCGATGAATTGCTCCATGATAATGGCGCCAACGCTGTGGATGACAACAATAGTCTTCTTGTTGACGGAAGCAACAGCCTGAACAAGATCGTTTCCGTTGTGCCATGGGTCAAGGTTGTTTCGATCTCCAGCAACGCCTTCAACAGTAATGTAGCCTTCTCCGGAGTCGGAGTTGATGAAAACAATGGCGGTTTCTGCGGTCTTGGCAGCAGTGGTGCCAGCGGTGGTGTCATCAGCAGTCGAAGTGGTAAGTTTAGTACCGTCTGCAGCAGCCTGAACCTTGATGGCATCAAGCGGCCCAATTAGGTATGGGAATTGTGCGGTTCCAGATCCCCAGCCCATTGCCAAAGTTCCATTGTCGCAACCACGGTCGTTGCAGGCGTTTGGTCCTGCTGGATTTACAATGGCATCTGCACCAATGATTGCCAGACTTAAAGGCTTCTTGAGAGGAAGAGCACTGTTGGTATTTTTCAATAGAACTGTACCGTCACGTGCGATAGCTCGGGCAACAGTGGCGTGGTTGGACTGAACGTCAGGTCCTCCAGCGCCTCCATTGAACGAGTTAAATTTGACTTGTGGATAGCCAGTGTCTTGTCCAAGGTAGTACCATGATGCTAGAATACGGCGGGCCATGTCATCCAATCGAGATTGAGGAACTTGGCCACTGCTGACGGCATCTAAAAGAGCCTTACCCCAGAGGAAGATTCTGTCACCGAATCCGCTTCCAGGCATTGACATGTCCAAACCAGCAATAGCACTGTTGACGGTGGTATGTTGAGCTGTCCAATCACTAACGACATATCCTTGGAAGTCCAGTTCGTCTTTCAACAACCTGTTCAATAGATCAGTGCTCTCGCAAGCATAAGTTTCGTTAAGCTTGTTGTATGAGCACATGACCGATGCAACATTAGCTCTGACAGAGTCGGCAAATGGCCATAGGTACAGCTAGAATTGCTCGTTAGAATCGGGTATTTGAAAGGTAGAATTCGAGACTACAAACCTCATGCATGACTCTGTCGGCAATGTTGCTGCTGATTGTGTTTCGGTTCAGCTCCTGCTCGTTTCCAACTATTCATATTATTAGTACTTCATAGTCGAGAACATGATCCTAACAGAGATTCGGAACCTTACTCAAATGTTTCGCACAAGCCTGGGCTCCGGAGGATTGCATGCCTTTGATGGTCTATTGTAGTCGTTAGTGCTTCTCTTTCGTGATTCGGCAAAATACAAAGGGGTTTGGCTTGGGGGAACATCTTGGCATAACATTGACTTGAATATGCGAATTTGCATACCTCGGCCATGGCAATTCCAGTAAGGTATGGGTCCGAAGAGAATCCCTCCCAGTTACGTCCTCCCTGTTCGCTTATCAGTCAACCTAGACAGACAGAATTTCTGATATTGGACGAACCGCAGCATTCTTCCCAAGGGGTCCAGCTACAGGTCCAAGCTGCAGATTGACACCTAGACCCTTGGCTTCCGCACCCATTGCTGCTCCTCTTTGGTTGATCAAACCAACATCCCAGGTTGACGCCGCTTGAACGCCCGCGGGAAAGGCAGTTACGCCTTGAGCAAAACGGATACTATGAATATCAGTAAATCCAATTCCAGATATAATAGTAAGTTGGCGTTCTTACCCAAGAGGAGAATCCTGGAGACAGAATTCAGGGTACCCAATTAGGGGGATAGCAGCAGTATTCCCAACACAGGGACCTGCTGTCCATCCGATACCAGTAGCCAATTCAACTTTATTCTGGTTACTCAACTTAGCTAATGCAGCGTTCGCCTTAGCATAAGCAGCCTTCCAGTCACCATCGCCAGGTGAAGCATATGCTAGGGTGACAACAGCCGCAAGGGCGAGGGTATTGAAAATCTTCATAAATTCGCCTCTGGTTCTTTTTTACCTGGTGTTGAGCTTTCCAAGGGAGGTACACGGCAGGAAACATTCCATAAGGGAACGCTCTGCTTTATAGTTCATATGTCCATGAAGCTCCTGTAATTCCAGATGGTGACACGCGGATATCGGTTGCCTCTTTCGATCTTAGCGTAGCATGAGACTCTACTGCGTGACAATGACTCCTCTTCCATACTGCAGATGCAGTCAAGCATCCAGAATGCCATGTGGGTAGGTCGGCAAACGGACAACGTTGCATCACGAGGTCTCTTCCAAACCGATGAAGCCTTTCCCAAATAGACTGCGGTCCTTCTGACCGGCTGACATTTGTGTCTTGCGTCTCTTCGTTCAAGCCATGAGATTGGACATGTGAGATGAGAATGGCAGGGAGTTTGATATTAGCAAGACTAGCAAGTAGTAACCCCGCAAAATGTAGAATTACTTTGACGCCCAGGATGGTGAAGTTCATCTCTCTCCACATGGATGATGGAGTAGGTACCTTAAGGTAGTCACTGGAGGAATTAGGGTAATTAGGGGGTCACACTGAGATGGGTTGATGTTCCGCGGCATAGAAAGTAGAGGCCCGTTTAACCCCGCAATGAACAGCACAGTAATCAACCATCCCAGGCCATGGATTGGGTCCAGTGATACGCGACTGCACCAACGCTAGATTTCCGTCAAGAAAGGCAGGAAACAATGCTTGATTGGTCGCTGTATTATCCCTAATGACTTTACCTCGGTACGGAGTACATATATGCGATGTGAGAATCATACCTTAAGCTATCAACAAGAGGGGATTCAAGCTGGTGGCTGATACTCGTAGTAGATGCGGCTCATAGACGGGACGTTTGAAATGCTTAAGATCAAAGAAGCCAATTGATTCTGCCTCAGGACCTCAGACATGTGGGGCTAAGCCCCTGCGGGTTAGCTCCCTGCGCTAAGCCCCTACCAGGTTAGCGCTTTTGTTCATGACTAATCCTACTAGCCTTTTTCGCAGTCTTCTCCGTGAGTTCGCGACCACTAGAAGAGTTCACCCCCTAACAGATCAGGGTTAGGGGGTTAATGAGAGCAGCCGGCAGGCAGTAGTGCACTACAGAACTCGAGAACGCGGAGAGACCTCGCCATTCTCTATAGGTCTTGCAGGCGCACAGATCACATACGATAGAGCCGGGAAAATAAATCCAACCCCAATTCTACCAAACGGGACATGGTTACAAGCTTTACCGTTCAAGCAAACTCTATACCCACCGAGAACCTAAGACCCTTAATCCACAGGCAGGAAATCCTCTCCAAAAAGGGGTCTCAGAGATAGTATCAGGCTTCCAGTACATGGAATGGTCAGAACTCAGCAGAGGGGTATCTCGGTTCGAGGGGCAGATCTGTGGGCACGCAGACATGCGTTCAGGACGCGAAGAGACGAAGAATGAGTTCGTAAAGTGCTGATTAGGTAGTGGTAACAAGCCACAAGTATAGCTTAACGATTATCCAAAGCGCTACCAGCTAATACTTAGGGTTAAGCTTACTTACCACAGCAACCGAGACAGAGACGACTGCAGAAAGTTCTGCCCGGGAGCATCGTTACCTGATTCGTGAACAGCGGTATTTCCGGTTTAGCGTCGATCAAGGTCTGCAAAACATTGGCATGGAAGAAGCTGAGAAAACGCCTAGTATTGTAGCCGCGACCAAGGAATACATTGGCAGTCAGGCAATTTTTGATCAAGTGACTGCTTTCAGAGAGACGATGCTCCGCCGTGTAGGTATGTCTTCAGACTCGGTGAATTTTTTTGGTCTCTAATTATTATCATCATAAATAGGGGTTACGTGCTATTGACCGTAGCCTAGAAGAAATAGGTACTTCAATGCAGGTTTTACCAGACCCTACAGTGATGCCAACCATGAGATCGAAAACTTATTACATGGTCCCTATTCAATGGTCGGATGAATTCACCGGCAGGGAAGAGATTTTGCAAGTACTGAGCTCAAAGCTATGTCAAACTGATAAACATTCGAGAGTTGCGCTCGAAGGACTGGGAGGTGTTGGCAAAACGCGTATAGCGCTTCAATTTGCCGTTCAGTATCAAAAGTCTCAAGAAGTGTCTGTGTTCTGGGTACATGTCGGGAATGCGGAACGGTTAAAGAAGTCCTACCTTGACATCGCCAAAAAGGTAAAGATTCCTAGATGGAACGATTCAAACTCGAATATGCTCGAGTTAGTAAAAGATTGGTTCGAGGGTGAAGCGTCCGGGAAGTGGCTACTCGTCGTGGACAACGCCGACAATATGGAGTCACTCTATGGCTCTAATCCCGATACACTTTCTGACTACTTTCCTCGATCTTACAGTGGCTCGATACTCATGACAACCAGATATAATAAGGTCGGCATCAAATTCGCGACTTCAAAGACTACCATCGAAGTTTCCGGGCTATCGCCAGACGAATCCAAGCAATTCTTGAACGTCAGGCTTGGAGTCATTACACAGGAGGATGCCGATCGTAAACAACTGGCGGAAGAGCTTGAAAAAATACAGTTAGCGCTCGTTCAAGCAGTCTCCTTCATCCAACAAAACCAGACTACGGTTGAATGTTACTTGCAGCTATATCAGGACAGTGATATTTCCAAGATACGTCTGCTCAGCAAAGAGTTTGAAGATGATACCCGGGATCGCGAAAGCAGAAACCCTGTGGCTACCACTTGGGCTGTATCTTTCAACTATATCAGGGAGCATGATACTGCAGCTGCAGATATCCTATCATTGATGAGTATGCTTGATGCGCAAGCTATTCCAGAATCCTTGCTTCCCTTTATCGATGATCGCTTAACGCTGAAGGAATCCCTGGGTACTTTGATGGCTTTCTCACTGATTTCGTTCCGGAACACTGTTTCCGCAGAAGGGGAGCAGGAAGACCGCTTGTACGACCTCCACCGGCTAGTACGTTTAGCTATGCGTAATTGGTTGCGCATGGAGGACAGCTTCGTTGTATGGACAGCGAGATCGATCGAGACCCTTGCTGCTCGTTACACCCTAGGATTTTTAAGTACGCGAGCAACCTGGCTCAAATTTCTACCACACGCTATTACACTACTGTCTTGTGATCAGCTCAAAGTCGAGGAAGGCTCATCTACCGTTTCAAGAGCAGTCACAAAGCAGGAAGCTACGGTTGAACATGCATCTGACGGTCAAATTTGTCCTCTTTGTACTACGAAATTATTTCTTAGTGTAGCTTGTAGTCTGCTTCGCATCGGGAACTTTCATCTAGCAGGCCAATTTGCACAACAAGGGCTACTCATACGCGAACGTGTACTTGAAGACGGTCATAGTTATATTCATCAAATCCTCGGAATAAAAGCCAATGTTTTCTTTATTTTGTACGACTTATCTGGTGCAGCGAACCTGCTTCGCCGGGCAATTGACGTCGGACTTGTCAATTTGGATCTCTTGAGTGAGGAGATCTTAGATTACGAGAGAAAATTAGCTTTGTCACGAGGATTCCAAGATATTGTTGATCAGGACTTGAAGATTTGCATGGAGAGATTTAAAACGTTTGTTGGAATATTCGGCTCGGAATACTCAGAAAAAACGGGTTTCTCAAGTCTCTTAGCGAGCTGCTATGCAGGAGTAGGCCGTGACGAGGAGGCTTTTGATTTAACGATGAAAGCCTGGCGATTTTTTAATGATATCCAGGGTCTTTTTCATGACCGAATCTGAACTGGCATGGAATCGACTGTAAGAACGCTTTCAATCCTAAATCGGCATGGCGAGTCGGAAACTCTTTGTTTGCAGTTGTTCGAATCCTTGAATGACTATCTTAGAGGTCACAACAAAAGTATCATGTACATCATGGAACAATTCGCGAACTTCTGTTGGGAACAGGGATGTCGCGATGAGGCGGAACATCTAAGGGTTAAAGTGCTTGAACTCAACAGAGCGATTTTCAATTTAGCGTCGACATTAACTAGTCAAACGCGATGGAAAGAGACGGCAAGCCTTCTACTCGAGGCCTTTACTCTGCATGAGGACGAGTTTGGCGAAGAAAATCCGCATACTTTGAAATATCAGGAGCAGTATCAATGGGTGCTAGGCATGATGAGAGAGGCCGATGGACTTGAGAAGACGTCTAGCAAGGAATACGAGGACAAACGGGAGTCGACCGAGGACCAAGAAAGAGGGTGGGGAACATTTTGGTCGAGCAGACAAAGCGCCTCGCGAAGATCTGGAGAACACAGTGAGAGTGGCCACCGCTTGTTGCGAGCCACTAGAAGTACGGAAAGCACCGCTTGGAACCTGGAAATTGATGGGATCTTTGTATCTTCTCGGAGGATTGGGTGGGGCGAAATGGTAGACACAGTGGAGTTTGTTTGGATGAAAAAGGGGTTTCTTTGGGTGCTTTTTTGTTTCATCCTCTTTTTGCACACTTGAGAAATGTATTGTGACATCGCGCCTATCTCTCTCATGATCTCGTCGCTCAGACTCGTTTTCATCTGTTTCTTCTCCGTCACTACATAATGCTACACAATTCTAATCACTTTTCTTATCTCCTCGCTTTACATACTCTAAAATGATCTTTCCTTCCCTCCCCTTCTCTTCTTTCTCCCATTTTCTCCATTCCTAGAAATTGTCTCTTCTTCATTATGCAGATTTCACCTCGCTCAACGAGATCCGTGTTTTAATCCAACAGTTTCCACTTAACAATTTTGAAAATTGTCTTATCCGCTCTGTATGTACTATGAGTTTGAGTACAATCTTTTCGTTCTTCACTCGCGGCTTGTCATCTTGCCTCTGTTCCACATTTTCGGGATCATCTTAGTCTAATCCCGATCTGTCGCAGTTCGCCCTGCCTTTAACTCACATATGCTCAAGGGTGATACGAGTATAGAGCTGAACATTGAATACCCTGTTTGCTACCATGTTTGCTATTTTTTACCCTCTCTCGTCCGGAAATTAGACGACAAGGGCACAAACGATCACGACGGGCCGACTCGAAGGGTCAAGAGGGTTTGGAGAGCGTGAAGGCGAAGGTGCTTTATCGAGGGCGCTAAGGCGAGGAGTAGGAATTGGACCTTTGTGAAATGATGTATGTGTATACTTTCGCGAAATCAATCAAGTATATATACCGCAAATCCAATATTCAAACCGAAAAATAGAACAACGACAGCGACAGCAACAAGTACAGACAATCCAAGGCCCCTCAGGAACCCAACCCCTAATCTCTCCGCCCCTCAAGCCTCCGCCTGCACTGCCGTAGGCACGCACTTCGCCTTCCCGGCAATGGTCCTCACCAGCTCCGAAATCGGCACGTTGCTCAGCAGCTGAAACACCGACACGTCTGCCTGCATATCGGTAAACAGCCACGACCGGATTTCCACCGCCAGCAAGCTGTCCACGCCATAGCGACTGATCGGCTTCGACGGCTCAATGTCCTCGACGTCCACCATGAGCGACTTGGCGAGCTTGCGGATGAGCGCCATGGAGACGATTTCGGCGGCCGTGTCCATGGACGTGGCCTGCGAGAGTAGGGTTTGCAGCTGCTGCGTGTCTTCTTCCGTTTCGAGCGTGACCTGGTGCGTGTCGACTTGCTTGATGTGGGCGAATTTCGAGTCGTTGAACCACCACGGGATCTTGAAGCCGGCGAGGTTCGCCATGCCTCCAGTGCCGAGGCCGGTGATGAGCTGAGGGCGGACTTTCTCGCCGCGGATGCTCTCGCCGGTGATGGCGCATTGGATCATGGCATGCAGCTCCGCCTCGCGGATACCGGCGAAGCTCCATTTCTTGGTGTTCTCGGCTACTTCTTTGCCGGTGTTCTCGGCGACGTAGCCGATGTCGAGGATCATTCCGAGGTCGATGGAGCTGGCTTTCAAGCCTTTGGAATGGCGGTGGTTGGCGAGGGCGTCTTGGAATGCGTTGCCGGCGGCGTAGTTGCCTTGGCCTCGAGAGCCGGCGATGCCGGCGCTGGAGGAGAGGAGGACGAAGAAGTCGAGGTCTGCGGGGAGGAAAGAGTGCAGGTTCCAGCTTCCTTGGACTTTGGGGTGGATGGCGCCGAGGTACTGGTCGTGGGTCATGTTTTGGTAGATTGCATCCTGTGTACGTCAGTATGAGTACTGGTGTAAGAGAGCTCGTAGCAGGGGTTCTAGAAACACACCTTCAAGACCATTGCACCTTGGATCGATCCACGGATTGGTGGGAATTCCTTGGCACATTGACCAATCACATTCTGGACCTCGTCCGCATTGGCAATGTCGCAGCTATAAGCAGCCACATATGCGCCGTTATCTCTCAGAGTTTGAAGTGTCTCCTTCGCTTCTGGCTTTTTAGAGCCAGACCTTGAGAGAAAGACAATGTGCTTCGCGCCTTGTCGAACCATCCATTGGGCGATGCTTCTCCCCAGACCACCCAAACCTCCGCTAAGGAGGTATGTGAAATTTGGGTCGAACGTAATTGGCTTGATACCAGCAGGAATGATCTAAATATTGATCAGCTTTAGGATGTTTCGATGGCACTGTTTGTAAAGAAAAATAACTTACCGGCACAAGGTCTTCCTCGCCTACTTCAAACACAATCTTTCCGATGTGTTTTCCCATCTGCATGAGCCGAAACCCTTCTTCGATTTGGGAGAATGGCATGATGGTTGTAGGATGAATCGGCTTTGCGATTTTCTTGCGCAATAGGTTTACCACTTCTTGGAAGACTTCTGAGCACTTTGCGAGGTCGTGCCTGAGGAGGCCGACCAAGTTAATGGAGTGAAATGAAATGTTCCGGATAAATGGAGACATTTCGAGGCCAGTGTTACTTTCTATCGGATGGAAATATTTAGTAAGGGACACTTTGCAAGTAGATGGTGTTATTTGGAGGTTCTCAACTTACCGATATCCTTTCGACCCATCTCCACAAACCGACCAAACCAAGCAGTACAATGCCATGAGTTTTGAAGGGCTTCGCCAGCCAATGAGTTCAAAACGACATTGACACCGCGTTGGTTTGTCATACGCATGACTCCGCTGACAAAACTGTCGTCTCGGCTGTTGAAGATATGATCTTCGGGGACGCCGAATTGGTCGATGAGGACCTGCTTTTTGATGCTCGAAGACACGGTCGCAAAGACCTCTGCCCCCAGGTGATAAGACAGAATGATAGCTGCTTGGCCAACACCACCTGCGGCACCGTGTATCAAAACAGTCTCGCCTTTCCGTAACTTGGCAACCTCGTACACAGCATAGTAAGCAGTGCTGTAGACTAAAGGTAAAGAAGCGGCAGTCCCTAAGCTCATGCCATCCGGAACTTGAACACACATTGACTCTGGACTTCGAACAAAAGTACGGAAAGAGCCAGGTGTCCAAGTCATAACTCTGTCGCCAGGTTTGATATTCTTAACTCCATTTCCAACTCGACTGACAACACCACTGCAATCAAGACCAAGATCAAGCTCTTGCAGTTGGCCCATCGCTGCCATGATATCTTTGAAGTTAAGTCCGACGCCCTTAACTTCAAGTTCAACATCATCGGCACTTAGAGAACGACTGTAGACGGGGTCATCCTCGAAGCGGAAGGTATCGAGTCTTCCGTGCGTACCGATCCGTAGTGCCAGTGGCCTGTCGGGCTGTTTGAAAAGCGCTTGTTCAGGCTTCGGCTGAACCAAGAATGTCGAGAGCAAATCATTCACCCCGTGCTCCAGGAGAATCCTTTGAATCAAGATTTTGTTATCACGGACGGAATACTCCCAGTCAGGACGAGTGAGGTTTATAGAGTTTACCGCAGAAGCCAGAACCTGCAAGAAGGAATTGACGTTTGTAATATCGTCAATTGGACGTTGACGGTCCAGGTCCAAAGTCGTGAAGGCTATTGATGGATTTTCTGCTCTTATGCATCTTGCCATTCCAGTCATCAGGTTATTCAGTGGAGTTTCACTTTCGATTGTAGCTCCCCGTGTGATCCACACTGATTCGGAGGCCGTCATGATCAAGGTCTTGAGCTGGTCCCATTCCTCAGCCTTAATATTTGGAAGAATAGGCTTGCTGTTGTCGCAATCGAGCAAAAAGATGCAAGACTTATTGGACACATCGATCTTGCTGGCCTCCTGCAGTCCTAGAATACTTGTCTCTGTTCCCGCTACCTTAAGTGTAGCTTGAATCTGGTGCGTAAATCGGCGAAGCTCAGGCCCTGGCCTTTCTGGTTCAACTATGAGAATGTCACGGGAGGAAGCTTCAGGCTCTTGCACCGATGCTGTTGATACCATAAGCGAATAAAAGTGATCATCCGGATTTGGTATGTCTCGGAGTACGAGATCAAGGCCACTGAAGGAATTGCGGGTCAGCACGTTGTTCCAGGTGTCTTCGGTCATCGTTGGACCCCATTCTCGACCATCTTTTTCGCCAGCCCACCAACCGTCAAAAGATCCGACAATCATATGGATTCTAAGAAGCGGGTTAGTGATCTCGCTAAGGACCAACTTCCCATCCGGCTTCAGGAGCTTCTTGACATGGGACAATGTTTGATCCATAGATGGAGTCGCATGGAGCACATTAGCCGCAATGATAACATCGTATTCTCCAGCTTTGAGACCCTGGCTGATCGGGTCCTCTGCAATATCCAGTTTAGCAAACTTCATGAACGGGAGCCATGATTTGAATTTCTTGTTAGCTTTTTCGAAGAAACCCGTGCTAATGTCCGTAAATGTGTACTCGGATAGTCGCGGCGAGGTTCCATGTTGACCCCCAAGAGCCTCTAATACCCCCAATGTTGCTCCACCAGTCCCAGCGCCAATCTCAAGGATCTTCATATCAGGCTTTTTATGCGCGAGAAGGTCCATGTATTGAGAAAGCTGAGCGTAGATTTGGGGACAGCCCACTCCTTCTTGGTAAAAGTTATGGAGCAGGTCGTCCTGCATCAATATTTCGATAGCCATAGTCTCACCTCTCAGGATAGACGGAAGATTCTCTCCATGTCGGCACATGACTGCTCCGTCGGTCGAACTACGGGCAACTCGCTCCAACAGGTCGTTCTCGTAAGCGTCATCAGTTTCCAGCCAGTTAATAGCCTGGTTCTGATGCGGCACGCTGCCATCGACCACCCGGTGATAAGTTCTCTGCATGAGTTCGTAGAACTTGTGTAGATGTGGTGCAAAACCTTTAGCCTCTTCCACCGTGCAAGATGTCAAGACGCGCTTCATATAAACGAATGCAGCATGTTCAAGCTCGGCAACGCTTGAGCTTTCGACACCACCAACCTTCTGAAGAGAGTTGGAACACAGACTTTTGAGACCCTCACTGTCCAATTTCTCGATATCCTCTTGCCAGTGAAAATAAGAGGCGAGCTTGCGCATGCTTGCCGCTTGTGCGAAACCCAGTTCACCGTGTCTCAGGGCTGTGCTCTTGATATTTTCGAAAGTGACAACAGGGGCCTTGAAATTATCATCAAAGACTATGAACGAGGCCTGGGCGTTTTCAAAGCCCTCGTTGTCAATAGCGGCTGTCCCATGGAGTATATTTCCTGGTTCTCTAGGAATTTTAGCAGATACGAAGAGCCGCCCAACAAAGGTTGGAATGAGCGCTACCGTGAGGTCTTCATCTGCTGGTGTAGCACCTGCCAAACCGATTTGGATGATACAGTCAAGAGTACTTGGATGGATGACATGTGGGAACTCGAAACTGTGAGGCATCAAGGCTTTCGTATCAGGAATTCTTACATCGCAGCGAGACTTGAAGTTCCCTCGTCTGACATCAACTATACTCTTGAAAGGGCCGGAGAAGCCGAGCCCTATAGTAGCCAGGTTATCGTAATGCGTATCGGCGTTGACATGCCTGCGGCATTCGGACTCGATGGCGTAGAATCGTTGACGGTGTGCGTTGGCGACGGCTTCGTCCTCATTCGTAAACGCTTCATTACGAGGCGAATTGTACTGAGGTCGGACGAGTCCGCTGCAGTTCAACTCCCACGACTCTTCCCGCCGTGAAAATATTCGAAATTCATCCCAATTCGAAGCCAAGTCCTGTGAACCATGTCTCCAAGGTCTGAGGGAGAGCATTGTTTCAGTCCCGATGTCGTCAGGAGAGATTACAATAGCTTTCCCAATAAGAACGTCTCGTACTTCATAGCCTTCAACTGCTCGTGTAGGATCGGCTGTTTGCGCTGCCGCTTCAATGGCCATGACTAGCATTCCTGCTGCAGGATACAGAATCGTACCCTGAACCTTATGGTGATCCACCCAAGGGATCTCATTTAGTTTCATGACGTTGCGGAAAAGAGGCTCAATTGAATTGCCTTGGGGTATCGTCGCGCCTAGAAGGTCCGTCCTGGGGTGTTTCCTAAACCTATAATTCTTTGAAATTTGTGACTCGGCCCAGTATTTGTTGTTGCGGTTCCAGGCATATGGCGGAATGTCGACGAGGTATCCATCCTTCCCAATGGTATTCTCGTCATTATTTGCTATATCAACTTTAACAGGATAACCGTGTTGAAACAGACGGCCAACGGCATCCAGAGCGGTGCTGCAGGCATCTTTTCCGCGCTGTAGGACAGACATGTAGGTGAGTTCCGCAAGTTTGGATTCCTCGCCTTTCAGTATTTGCTTGATAGGCCCTTGCAATGTGGAATGCGGTCCAAGTTCCACGAGGACATCAACAAAAGGCTTTGTAGATCGCCTCTTACCAGTGGAGTGGCGGATGAGATTTTGGAGTGCTCCTACGAAATCAACATGACCAACCATGTTCTGAAGCCAATACAGCGGAGTGATTTCAGATGATTCGATGAGGTTCCCTGTAACACTCGAAAACATTTTAACACTGTTGCTGCCATCTAAAATGGGGCGGAAGCTCTGTATGGAATTGAGATACAGATCCGCAATGATCTGCATGTGTGATGAATGGTAAGCGGTTTCGACAACTAAGCGTCGGGCAAAGTGGCCTTCTTCTTTGAGCATGTTCTCTAGTTGAATAATTGCACTGAGATCTCCAGATATTGTGGTACTTGAAGGACTATTCTTGCATGCAACTGTAGCTTGGCCTTCTGTAACGCGATCCACAAATGTTCGGACTGCTTCAGCGCTGAGGCCAGTGCCCAGCATCGCTCCTTTGATGTTAGGGGCGAGGCCAGGGATGTTTGCAGAGAGACGGCCACGATGGTATGATATAGCCCAAGCAGCCTCTCGATCGATGACACCTTTCGCGTAAGCAGCAGCAATCTCTCCACTTGAATGACCAACTACAGCAGCTGGCTTCACGCCCCAATGGCTTAAGAGATCTACAAGTGCAACCTGCAGGGCAGTACATATAGGTTGACTGAAAGCTGGAGAGTTGATCCTGGATGACTCCTCATCGCTGAGAAATTCCCTAAGAAGAGACCACGTGGCGCCAACTGAGACGAGATACGCACTGGCTTCTTCTAAGCTTTGCAGGAAGACCTCGTAGGCGCAAAGTTCTCGGCCCATGGCATACCACTTTGAGGTTGTCAGTATGTATGGAGCAACGATTTGTGTATGGGTCTTACCTGTGCGCCTTGGCCAGTGAAAACAAAACCCACTTTCGATGTCTTTGACACTCTTTTCGCTTTGACTGGTGGGCTTTCAAGAACATGGCAAAGCTCCTTCGTGGTCGAAGCGACGGCAAAAGATCGCCACGGAAAAACGCTACGTCGTGACGCCAATGTACGGGCAAGCTTTTCGTGAAGCTGGCCTTCCGTTTTACCGCTTGTGCTGTCAAGCTTTCCGACTAGATAGTCACGATAAAGGTTTGCTACCCGCCCAGTACCTGACTGTTCGTTGGAAGACCAAATGAATAATTTAGCTGGCGAAAAGGCACCTTTATTGGCAAAGTAACCGAGGCCTTTCGGGGACGTCCATTTCCAAGCCGCAAAAGGGCTCTCGGACTCAGAAGGGCTACTCCCAATCCCAGAATCCACAGATGAAGTTGGAGAGATACTGGTGAGAGGAGTGGTCGTGTTATGGTTGCCACGTAGTCGCCTGAGTTTCAAATAGTGGTACGCATCATCAAGAATGCAATGAGCGTTGGTGCCTCCATACCCAAAGGAGTTGATGCTGATTCTTCGGGGGCCCTCAGAAGGCCACGGCGTAAGTTTATCCACGACTCTGAGGTTCCAATCGTCCATCGGGATACGGGAGTTAGGCTTTTGGTACCAAAGGTTTGGCGGGATTTCTCCTTTCTCTAATGCGAAGATAGCTTTGGTTACTTGAGCCAGACCTGAAGCACCTTCGAGGTGGCCAATATTGGTCTTGATTGAGCCTATCAAGAGCGGATCGCCTGGAGGTCTAGCCTTCCCAAGCGTTGCGGAAAGAGCGGCAGCTTCTTGAGGATCCCCGGCCTGGGTGCCCGTACCATGAGCTTCAGCGTATTGAGTCTCTCCGAGACTCAAGCCCGCGTCCGCATAACACTTTCGGATCATCGCCTCTTGAGATTCAGCAGAGGGTACCGTGATGCCTATGCTATGTGTTAGTCTCTAACATGGCACCATTGATCGAAGTGCTTTAGACCATACCAGGAGTGTTTCCATCTTGGTTTACCGCAGTATTTCTGATCACCCCACGAATGACATCGTGGTCTTTGAGCGCCTGGTCTAGAGGCTTCAAGACGACGAACGAAGAACCCTCTCCGCGAGCGTAGCCATTGGCAGCTTCATCAAAGGAATGACACTTGCTGTCAGGGCTTAGGAAATGCAAAGCTGTCATGGCGGTCATCACGCCCGGAATCAACATGAAGTTTACGCCACCAACGATGGACTAGACTAATGTAAGCAGTGATCAAATCAGCAACCTAGACTTAAGGCTTACTGTTTTGGACTCCCCAGTCCGAAGACTTTGACAGCCAAGATGCAATGCGACCAACGCGGAGGAGCATGCTGTGTCAATGCTGATACTGGGACCTCGTAGATCAAAGAACCAAGAGATACGGTTCGACAGAATAGCTGTACCGGTCCCGATACCGTAATACAAAGGAAGATCTTCTTGGTCAGCGGCCATCATCTCAGTATAGTCTTTTGAGAAACTGCCGACGTAGCAAGAGGTGTCTGATCCGGCGAGGTCTTCCATCCGGATTCCAGCTGGTGGCTTGTATCAGCATCACGACCAGTGGGTCTGCCATCACTCTCGACTTACCGTTCTCCATAGCTTCGTAGGTACACTCGAGGGCCATACGCTGCTGTGGATCCATCGCTTTTGCTTCGTTTGGTGTGATAGAGAAGAAAGGGGCGTCAAAGGCGTCAATGTTCTGATGATTCATATAGTGACCTCCGCGAACGTTGATCGCACCCGACCTCTCATTGTGTGGATGCCAGAAAGCATCGATGTTGAAGCGGTCCTTGGGAATTTCGGTCATGGCGCTCCGTGCCTCGGAGATGAGGTTCCAAAGCTTTTCTGGATTTGCTGCATCTCCAGGATATCTTCCTGCAAGACCAACGATGGCAATTGGCATGACAGGATCTGGGCCATCAGAAGAGTTTCCTGCTGCCAGGCCATTTGCGCGGGGAGTAGTTGGAGCGACCATTTTGCAGACGATATATCAATGTATCTCAAGAGGTGATGGAAACAGTGCATGAAGAATTAATTATATCGACTCGCAAGGAATGGCCTTGTAGATTTCAAGTCTAGAGAAGTGCAGCCAAGATTTGATTTTTCAGCCATCTGCCAGTATTCGATGCATATCGTTTGTGACGCAGCCGGTGGTCTTTTAAAGTACCTGTTCTGCTTGCGTGCCGAAAAGATTGACCTCCCTTCTGAAGAGACCTGGGGCCCCCTCTGCTCTGCGTGCATGCGGCGATTTACTGGAATCATCTCGCCAGTCACGGCTTCCAACGACATGGCTGCGCCTACTTTCCATACACGGAGGACCAGGAGCAGTAAAGGCAAGAGGAGAGGAAAGTCAATGGAGAATTGAGCGACAAGGCTACTGAAACACCCAAAACTCCTGCCGGCCACGAGCGTTTTAGAGCTGAAGCATTCCGTTCCGGCGAAGTTTGCAATCGTGCCTCCTATCTCGGCGATGCCATGAAGTTGTCTCGGCGACTTTTGGCCACAGAAAGTCGAGGAGAAGATCAATATTCTTGACTAATCTGCATAAGCATGCGCTGTCATCGTCGCTTTGATTGATCATCGTACAGGCACAAACGCCATGATGGAAAGCGCATCATGAGGCTGTCTCGAAGTCTCTCGTTGGGGGTTAATCACTGTCGCTGTGTGTGGACAAGCATCACTGTGATTATAACGCATTTCACAGTCCTCGCTGCTGTCACACGTCGCTCTCAACGCATTGCGGCAAAGTAGGACGAGATTGATGCTTTGCATATGCTTCTCATATACTGTAAATGTAATATAGTTAGACAAATTCAAAGTGTTGATTCGGGGTTGAAATGTTTTTGAACAATATGTTTCGCATAAGCAAAAAGTTGAGCTGAGGTCGGAAAAAAAGAAAAAAACTTCCGGCCACTATTCTAGCCCCCCACGAACTGTTTAACCCCTTTGAGACGTAACGCATCAAAGTATTCCGTATGTAAATAAATGAAAGTATTAAATGAACCTTGCGAGCCTTGCGAGCTTAAATTAAGATCAAGAGCTAAACGCTATTCTCCGTACTCCATACTCCGTACACGTTTTTAAGCTGCAATCGACACTCATCGTGTGGCAGCCATTTGGTTCCTGAGCTTCACCAACAAGCTTATGTGCCACACACGAACAGCATCATGAAACTCCCACGTGTCAGTATCGGACGATCCAGAGCAGAGATTCTTATCGACGTAGGAAGCGGCATCCTCCCCAAATCAACCTCGACGCAGCACTGCCCTGGCAGTCGATCGAGCGTTGTATATTGGAAACTGCAACGCCTTCTTTTCCGGGGCTGCTGAGGCTGGCTTGCGCCCGCTCGTACCGTCTCACGATTGCCTCGCTCGCACTGATGTTTCGAATCCCTCGTGCCTCGTGTGGTGCCTATAAGCCACCATACGGAGTGAGGGCAGGAATCTCGTCAGATTCAACCCTCCCCAGTCCGGATCTGACGTGAGAAGATTTGAGACGCTGCGCCGCGACGTGTTTTCCAGATCTTATTTAGAGCTGCGAGGTCCGATGTAGAATCGTCGATGTCCCACACGCTCGCTAGATGTGGTGAATTGCTGAGGAAACCACTCGTTGCTGGAGGCGTCTCTGCGGGCCTTAGATGTTCCTTTGTTCGCCGAGCCTCGATATACCCTGCGAAACCCCACGTCCTGACGCCTCCTCACCACCGAAAGCCAAGTGAGCCCGTTGCAATGAATCAAGTTCAGAAGCATCGTGAGGCCTGTGACGCTTGTCACAACCGCAAAATTCGTTGCCCGTTTGTTGGTCCTGGCGCCTGCTCCAATTGTCAGAACACCGGGCGGGTTTGCGTCTTCAGCCCTAGAGACGAAATGGGACGGCCCAAGAAATGTAACACCAAAAAAGGTCGCGAGGGTCCCCGAAAGAGGCCTTCGACGAAGAATTCACTGCCTAAAAAACAAGAAGACTCGGACCAGCCAACACGGTCGACGAACGACAAGACCTGGCCGAACGTTTTTACCCAGCGCGAGGGCTCAATGCCTGTCGAGGCAGCTGACTTGAATTTCCCGGACGAATGGCAAAACTTCCTGTCTTTCCCTACCGATGAGTTCGACTCCATACTGTATGCTCAACCTGCGCAACTTGTATATAAGTAATACGTGCTAACCTAACACTCAAGTTCCCAGTCTGCCATGCCACCAACGCCCTCATACACCCCGACTACACATGGACAACCTTGCCAAATTGCAACACCAATTTCTTCACGGATGCCTCCGCTGGCTTCGCCTGTCTCGTTACAACAACAGGACGCACCATCCAGTTTCGAAGACCTCACCAAAGGTGGAAATGAAGATTGGACCGGCCGAGTTCCACTTCTCCCTCACCACCGCAACTACTCCTTGCCCACACACATCGATCACTGCGGCACGGACAGTTCTCTCGAAACGCACCGAATGCTGTCTAATGTACTATATGACCTTCGTTTAGAGTACGGGAAAAAATGGTCTACGCCAGAATTTGAATGTCCACGACGTGACGGCATCTTCCGCTCAGTTTCTTTCCTCTGCGACGTTGTCCAAGAAGTCCTCACGGACCGCGAAGCTTTGGAAGGACCACCGGCAAACATTGACAGCGAAACCAACATCACGTTCATGTTGACCTTGACGGCGATTTCGATGATTCTAAACATCTACAAGTCACTCTGCCAAATGTACAGCGGCTGCTCCGAGGTTCGGAACAGAGGGAAAGAAGCATTAAATCTCGAAAATTCTTTTGTCGCGAGTGCTCTACGGCAGTCGAAGGCATCGGCAAGTCTGCATAAAGTCGTCCAACTCACAACCATGGATTTCCATTTAACTCGACTACAACGCATGTTCAACATCCCAAACACACCAAGCAGCTTTCAAACTGCTTTGATTGATACGGGCGAAGGCAGTGAAGAAATTCAGGAGCTTCGAACAGTCGTACAGGGATTGATTGAAAGTCTGAAGTCTGCTTAGTTACTCTGTTGCATTGGCATCCGGGAATTTCGTCCTTGAAATTGGACGCCATATTGGCTAGGTAGTTCTGAGACGAGGGAGACTCGTCTCATCGACGGGTTAGGTCCTTTGCTTGGTCGGAATTGGGGCCTTGGTGTACCCTCTGGAATCTCTGAAGCAGAAGTCTATACTAGTCTCTGAAGGAGCGTCCATAACTGCTTGTAAATTGTAAGGTGATTTGGGACGAGTGTGCGGGATCAAAACAGCGAGGCACGAGACCCCTTGCAATCCCCCCCTGCCCGGTTAGTCGACCAACTGTAACAAAAATCAAGGGCTAAGGTAGTGGATAGATCGTGATGATTGTACCAAAAGCTTCGAAACCTTCTTTTTACCTTCCAACACGTGCGAAGGCTACCTAGTTCTATCCGATTGCGACCTCAATCATGTCTGATCATTCACATTGACAGAGCTCCTGACCTGTGCGAGCCAGCGCCAACTGCAGCACGTATCTGAGAGGACCCAGAATCAGATGAAACCTACTCGTATCATCTCGTTTCGATTCTCAACCGCAGTTTGTCTTGGGCCGCACGGGGTGCCGAAAGGCCAACAGCGGTTGAAGGATGGTACAAATGAGTAACATATCAGCTTGAATGCCTCGGGACGAAATGCAGAATGCAGGGGAAAAGCGGAGAATTAAGGTACATAGTGGGATGAGCCACGTGGAGCGGATTGCAGGGGATTGCCTGAGCTGTGTGTTTGACAGATTGGCCCTTGGAAATGACGTGCTGACTGCAGATCAAGTGAAACCTTTCGCTTTCCGCAGCATGTAGAATACCTGTTTGGTATCTTACGTATTTTTGGTGTTTTACGTTTTTTAGTTTAAAAATAAATTATGTACAGAAGTTACATGAACGTTTGGTATGTACATAAGGTATGTACTTTACACACTGTAATGGTTTGTGATTAATTATCGCTTTCATTTTCTTTGAGCAGCTCGAGCACAAAGCATGTGGGATGAAAGTGGAAATGGAAATGGAGGCGAGGATTATAGGCAGAGCGCCGAAACCGTGGGGTTTACGAGCATGGGAAGGTACGAAGGTGGAAAGGTGGGAAAGTGGGAAAGTGGGAAAGTGGGGGTCTTTGAGAGCCGACGGATGTGAGATCTGGGAGAGGAGGAATGGCTGCTAAGGCGGAAATGCGGTGTGGTCGTTTTTGTGGTTTGGGTGGTCTATAAAGTTATATCGAGGTATGAGTGTGGAAGACGACGTAATGAAGGTAAATGGTCATAATAGGACACAGTTCCCAAATCCCCCATATAGTCACATCCCACGCTACCCAAAAACCCCCCACCACAGATCTTCAGCCCTCTGCCTAACCAACAGCATCCCATACCCGACCGCGCTAACCACAAACCTCATGCCCCCAAACTGCGTATAGTTCCCCGTCATAATACTCAACAACATCGTCCTGGCGCCATACTGCAACACCCGTCTCTCCCACTCCTTCCCCGTAATCTCCCCCTCGAGCGATTTCTCCAGCAGCAAGCAATCCACCGCCGCCTGGTTCGCACTTAACGCTACGTGTGGGCGGAAGAGCGTGAGCGCGTCGCCGACGAGCAGGAGGTTTCCATCGAAGAAGGAGGCTTGCGGGGCTATGGTGTGGCTGACGCTGGAGATGAAGGGCTTGGTGGTTTTTTCCACGAGTTCAGCGAAGGGCCGGGCGAGGATGGATTTGGCGAGGGCTTTTTGCTTGGACCAGATTTCGGGGCGCATTTTTCCCGGGGGGAGCGTATTGTGGTGGTGATGGCCGTCGCTGTCGGTCATGATGGCGGCGTATTCGGGAGTTGAGGCCGGGCAGTTGTAGTACCAGACGAAGTTTAGGATCCGCTGGCCTGGCTCGAGACTTCCAGTTGGCCCGGGAATTTTGTACCTAAGAAATTGTAAGACTATGTAGGTGTGGATGATATTGCTATTACTGGATTACGTACACCAAAATGTAATTGCGAGGCATCTTGAAAACCGTAAAATTGTCCTTGATGGCCAGTTTCGTCTCTTCAGAAGCGTCCTTCTCGAGGACACTACCACGCCAAGCGACGTATCCAGCATAAGGGCGCTGTAGCTCCGGAAGTAGAATTCGGCGTACAGCTGAGTTTGATCCATCTGCTGCAATGACTAGATCTGCATGGAGAAATCCACTTTTCCCGTTTATGGTATCTTCGAATGTGACAAGGACCAATCCATCAGTGTAGCTTACATCGGTCACTCGCTTTCCAAGATCATAAATGACCGCCCCGTCTGTCTTTTCTGGTTCAGGTGGTTCGGGGCAATGCTTACTCACGAAGCCATCGAAGTTCGCACGCAGTCGATAATACAAAGTTGTCCAAGAAGTGTTTGCCATAGGAAAAGTGACGAAGCGAAGATTCTTCGATTCACGATCGATGAATTGCAGGCCTGGGCAATCGAGAAAGTATGGTTCTTTCAGCCTGTCATACTTTTCGAAGAATTCTTGCACCTCTTTTCCAGCTCGAATACCTGCGGCTTGGCCATGGAGGATGGATTCCGGGTTCTGCTCGAGTATATGGACACTATGGCCAAGCCTTTTCAACATGACACCGTGCATCAGACCGGCCAGAGAGCCGCCACACTACTCAATTCTACTGTCAGCGGAAGAATTTTGTAGGTCTTGAAACAGGACTGCTCACGATCACGACGTTCATGGCTTTCCCACTTATGATGAAAATGTCGGTCCTGTCGTGATTACAGAATTCAATATATTGCTACACCAGAACGCATGAACGGCCGCGTCTTCGAACTTGACAGGGGCAAGTCGACTCCTAGATTCAGTACTTGGCTGAGAGGCCTGAAGTCGCCTCAGCCGCCATGGATCGGAGTAAATGTAAGACCTAGATTCCGGCTGGTGAAACGAGCATTGATCGGTCTGGTAGCCATGGTGTTCCTGTTACCGGGTGAAAAGTCGATTGGGATGTAAGTATGTCACCGAAGACCCAAAACACGTCCCATATTGTTCTTGGAATAGCGTTCGCATCAAACATTGCGGCGCTGGCTGCTACATGTCTCGCTTGTATAGTGATATAGCTGTAACAAGTAGACTGACTGCCAGCTGCTGATCATCGGGATGTTCGTATGTCAAAGACAGGTGTAATTAGGCTTGCGCTGCGGCTGTCTGTGGTTCGCCGTAGTCGCACAACCTCGAACAAAGATGAGAAAGCCACATGTAAAGTCGCCGTGTTTCGATAGCTACTTGGCATCCTCCTTGAATCCGCCGAACGTAATCAGGCACAAGGCGATCATTTAGATCATGTCTTCGTACAAGATGGAAATTTTTATTCTCACTTGTCGTTCTCACAACATTCAAAGATGGCAGAAGGAAGAAGAACCATCCTAATCACAGGGTAAGAAAACCACCAGTTGCAGTCGTACGATATTGACCTCCCCCATAGCTGCAGCCCTGGTGGCATTGGTAACGCTCTTGCTCGACAATTTCATTCGAAAGGTACGATCAAACGAAAACCTTCAGTCCCGCAACCTTGAGCTAACACATGTCCTCCTAGGACTCCGCGTCTTCGCAACTGCCCGTGACCCTAGCACGATCTCCGAGCTGAGCGACATAGGCATCGAGACTTTAAGCTTGGAAGTCCACAAACCCGAATCCATAAATGCCCTCAAAGCCTCAATCGAAAAGCGCGCCGGCGGCAGTCTCGACATACTTATCAATAATGCCGGTCGTAACTACACAATCCCCGCCCTCGACGTCGACTTCGACGAAGTCCAAGACCTCTTCGACATCAACGTCTTCGCCGTCATGCGCATGTGCCAGTCCTTCGCTCCCCTCTTAATCCGCGCCAAAGGCATGATTGTCCAAATCGGCAGTCTTTCCGGCTTCATGCCTCATGTCTTCGGCTCTCCCTACAACGCTTCAAAAGCTGCCCTGCACTCCTACAGCAACACTCTGCGTGTCGAACTCGCCCCTCTGGATGTGCGCGTGGTCCTCGTCTACACTGGCGGCGTGCAATCGCGAATCGCGCGTATCGAGCGCTCACTTCCAAAAGACTCGCTGTATCTACCCGCCAATGAGGGGTATTTGAAGAAGATGACGCATACGCAGCAAAATGCGATGCCCACCGACGTGTATGCAAAGAGTGTGGTGGAGCAGTTGCTGAAGAAGAAACCGAGGCATTGGATTTGGGAGGGGAGTTATATTTGGTTGATGTGGTTTTTTTGGACGTGGATGCCGAAGACATTTTTGGATGATTTGTTTACGAAGATGTTTAGTTTGAATAAGATATCGGGCTCCCAGGCAATGAGGAAGCTTAAGTAGCGTCTTAAAGTCTACAGATTGCCTTTGGAATTATTTTTCAAGCCCTTTCCAATTCTACAAGTAATCATATACCTTTGTTTCCAGTGACACCCTTTTGGTTAGCCGTAATGTTTCCATCTGCCGGCTCACATGTTCGGAAAATCTGGCGAAACAACTACATATGATTCCAAAAATTGTCGATGCATAGTTGTGGCATGCTGAAGGAACCTCCACTCCCGTGATTCAAAGGCAGAAGTTTCGATCCTCTTTTTTGCACCTTAATAGTATTGCAGTATTATGCTAAAGGCCTAGCGTCATCACGTGGCCCATAAAATAAGTAGGTAACACACCTCCTAGATATTTAATCAACCGTCATTGCTTCAGCGTTCAACCGTTAGGTGGAGTAAGTACTTGGAAATATGTCTGCCATCATTTTTATATACCGTTCTTCACGCATCTGCATACCTGCCTGCAAAGCACAAGAAGATGTGAAGTTCGGCTGTTAACTTCGTGATATAGGCCACATCCAGATAGTATTGATTCGAGAGATCTTTTCTCGAAGACCCAGTTGAAAGACTCGACGGTCATCGAGACTAGATGCTGTGGGCGCCAAGTAAAGGACCGCAAGCATCAAGTGCAAGGACTCTTCAGACGTGGGCTTGGGAAACAAGCAGCTTCTGGGCCACGTCCTTCGAATGCTTACTTAAATGGCGACAGGCCAGGTCGTACCCGTTTCCAAGACGCTCCTCGCGGTGCGAGCAGCAGTGACTGAGCACCACAACGCCTCTCGACGAGGCGTTCGCTCGAGCATTTCAATAGCCCTCCAGCGTAACGACAGATCTGGACATTTACATGCCACAAAGAACAAACCTGGAAGGACGCCCATGTCCATGATGAACAGAGGAGGCTGGTTAGTCTTGCCTGACATAGGGTCAACATCTCTGCTTTGTAATACAGTGCATTCTTCAGCCAGATCGAGCACTTCTTTGAAGTCTGCAGCCATTGCATTGAGAGCTGGGCCTTGCGGTAGGAACGAGACCCAGAGGCGGATCGAACAAAGTTTGGCGAAGAAACGGAGGATTACAAAGCCTGATTTTGGTTGCTTTGACTCTATATCCCGACGTCGCCGAGAGTGACCTTTCATAAACGAGTCGAAAGCATTTGTCCATTGTCTTAGCTGGGCATCAACCTGAATTCGACTTGCTACTGCAGCATCTGGGCCGGATGGAAAGGTGGTTTGGCCTCTACCTTCCTGCGTAGCACCATAAACGACAAGTGCAGCATTCTTCATGATACGGCCCTGGGCATAACGGGCTTCGTCAAGAGTCTCAAACTTCATGTCAGGTGGACAATTAGCAAGGGCACCTGAGAATGATCCCTTCGATGCTGTGCATTGCGTATACTCTTGAATAGATGAAGATAGAATGCGGAGCCGCGTAAAGGAATACAATAGTGAGTCCTTGATGTCGCCGCCCAAGGAGAGCCCAGGCTCTTCATGGTCGGAATGTGCTCCTCGCTCATCTTTCTGTGGGAAATCTTTCAATATGTTGGACCCGTTCTCGATATGAGCCAAAGCTGCTTTAGTATTTCCTCTCAAGGCCTCGATGCATGTGAAGATGATGCAAGCGGTGAGAACGATGGTCGAAGATGATATGCTCGAGCCTAGTTGCTGCTGCATACCACGTAAAGCTTTTGTATAGTGGCTTATCGCGATGGCCTTCGGTCGAGATATGACCACATCGTTACTTTCTAGAAAGCTGTTGTATATTAGCGTCCCCAAAACTTCGGTGTGTTCAAATAGCGACGCAACAGCAAGCATTGCATGCCATATGACTGGCTCTGTCTGGCTCATCTGTGGTATTAATGTCGTCCAGATTTTTGACTTTGTATGCCCCGGGATGATAGGTAGGCACTTCACGTAGAAGATCTCAAGAAGTCTTATGTCCTCGGGAGAGCCTGTCAACACAGATGAGATCCCCCTTGTGATGTTTTCGACTTTACGGTTCTGGGCGGTTGGGACGGGCCGAAATGGAGTAAGCTGCTTTGGACTCTTTGAGTCTAACGTGTCGTGGGTATAGCCATCACATTTTCTGCCTGTAGAGGCGCACTTCGTACAGACTGGTTTAGTCTCGTCGCACTTGATCTTTCGGATCCTATACGGAGGGAAACGGTAAGCTTGAGGTTTGAATGTAGCCTGATACAGGGATGTGTGGTTCACCTACCTGCACGTGATGCAGCCAGTCCTAACTCTTTTCCGTTTCAGCTTCACGGAGGACCCAGGTGAGCTAGAGGCAGAGGTAGAGACAGTTGATGGGGGGGATGGGACGCTCACGTTCCCGTCCATGTGAGCACACGTTCTCTTCGAGGAACACTACGGAGTATTCCGTATCTATCTACCTATCCCATGATCAGCGGCTAAGCCAACCTTGGATTATAGACTAGATTAGCGGTCCAACCAAAAGCCCGCCCTCGGTTAGAGAAATTGGCGAGAGACGCCTCACGTTTTCAAGCTCTCGGGAAGAGAAAGGCATGCGATTGGCCAGGTCGGCTGTGAAAATAAAGTCACCGAAACATCTGTACTCTGTATCTGAAAGGAACCAATTGCGGTACTTGATGATTGCCCGATGGCTAGATCGCAGTGGTATATGCCTCGACGGTTATGTCATGACTCGAGCATTCATGCATTCATGAAACTGCCTTCTTTGTGCTTTCCTCGTCGCCCTCTTCAAACTGTAACCACCTTTCCTACTTAACACCGCGTTCCCAATTCCTTTCTTTCTCGACATCAGCCTTTTCACCTCTTTTGTCCAGTCCTCAGCTTTAGTCGCAGCGTTACAGCTAAGCCAGTTCCGATTTCATTGTTGTGACAGACCGAGGCTCGAACTGAGGTGCCAACCTCAAGAAAGTGATTGTATCCCCTTGACCTTCTACACACTACGAGCCTTCCACCTTCGCCATGGTCTACAACCAGTGCAACTACGATGTCGACCTCAATTCCTGCACGCTCCAGACTTGTTGCTTCAAGCAGGGCTTTGTTGAATATCCGCCCGAACTCGCGGGTAACATAGCCTACCTTGCAATCTTCGCCATATTCCTTTGCTTGCAGACCGGGATCGGCCTGTATTATCGGACATGGGGTTTCTGGACTGGTATGGTCTGCGGACTCATCCTCGAGATTCTCGGATACGCCGGTCGCATAATGATACGGAATAATCCCTTCGACCTCAATATATTTCTCCTGTGAGACTATACTCTTATGGCCCAGCAAAATCATCTCCCCCTTGTAAACAGCCGCTGACCTAATTTCTGAAAAGGTACTTTATCCCTCTCGGTCTTGGCCCGGCGTTCCTTACCGCCTCGATCTACCTTACCCTTGGCCGCATCGTCGTGATTTACGGAGAACAGTTCTCGCGATTTCTCCCGCGCACATACACAATTGTTTTTGTCACCTGTGATATTCTTTCCCTCTGCGTACAAGCCGTTGGTGGTGCTCTCACGGCCTCGGCCAGCACCAGCAGCGCTAGGAAGCAAGGAGTCGATGTACTCATTTCAGGGTTGACTTTCCAGGCGTTTTCTCTTGCACTCTTCGTCACCTTGTGCATTGAATTTGCATGGAGAGTCCGCCGAGCTGACGCTGGGCTACGAAATGCAAGATTCGCAGAACTGCGCGCAATGCCACGGTTCAAGTTCTTTTTGTGGGGTGGGTGCTCCTCTTCTATATTTCCCATCCACCTAATGGCACACCGATTTTGACCACTAAATTCGGGCTCTACTAAATTCATTGTGTAGCCGTCGCGATTGCCGCAATCGCCATCCTAATCCGTTGCATTTATCGTGTCGTTGAGCTTGCTGGCGGTTTCAACGGTTCCATCGCCAACGCCGAAGTCCCGTTCATGATTTTGGAAGGGCCCATGATAATGATCGCAGTACTCAGTATGACTATCTTTCATCAGGGCGTCGTGTTCCGTGGAGGCTATTGGAAAGCATCCAACTGGCGGATTCGACCTGGCAAAGGCAGTGCGGAAGATGAAAAAGAGCTCGCATCGACCTCTCACACTTCTTCTGGAGTGACTGGCTAGGAACTGATGGAATAGGTGTTTGCGGTCCGCAGTCGAGTTTCTTTTGTGTTTGTGAGGCATGGCATTTCCATTGAGAAGGCTCAAATTGTTCAGAGGCGCTATTAGACTTTGGGATATGCGAAGCTGAGTTACAACTGTTTCTGATGTCTCAAAACTCGTAATGCAGCCAAGATTGAAGCAAGGGACTAAATACAAGGATCTGTTTGAGAGGAGATCGTGCTTGCGTTATCTACGAAGAGCTTCGATATGTTCACCAGGTCACGTGTTGTGACGTGTTGTGGCTTGCCAATAGGATAGCGTACCTAGTTCTGAGGATAAGTAGCCACGTCAAATGAACATGATGATATCAAAAAGTTCCCAATAATAAAATACATCATTTGATATCGCGAATAGAGCTTCAATGAAAAATCGACTCGTAGCGCATTATGAGATCTCATGTATGAAAGATGGTCATTTCAGTTTTAATGTTCGAGCTTGTTTTAAGGTTGTCAGCTAGTGTCATTCTTGGTATACATATGTTTGTTGTAAGTATTGATCATCCTCGAACTACAACAATTTGCCCAATACACCAAAAACTCAGTAACCATGACTTTCGCAATTGAGAATGCAGCGTTCGAACATTGACATAGTGTTCAAATTGAGCCCGAGGTGGTGAGATGCAGGTTTAAAAGCGCAGCGATGAGGGCACTTCGCCGAAAGTCGCCGAAGTAATAGAATGTGACCCAACTCAACTTTGTCGGCAATGAACCATATGTCGCCGAATGCCAATGTACACGTAGTCTATGTATGACGCTCTCTTATCGCTGGATACTTAGGTCTCCAGCCGAGCTTGCCAGTCGCAACAGCCCTCATAAGACGTGTGGTGCTGATTAGTACTATAGCAGAAAATGCCTTCTAATTTGCATTCCTGGCTGTCGTGTCCGATTCATACAACCATACAAGAAGTTTGAGGGAAGAGATAGCATGTCAAGGCCAATTCTAAGCAATTATGCCCAAATCCTCGAGGCGCCGTTCGAGCCCGATAGCTATAGCACCGTCATCCATGGACAGAATGTCTTTTCCCAATGCGAAGCAAGACGAACCGCAAGTTCCACCGCCAGCACATATAGAACCAGTCTCGTTGGGGCTTCCCGATGGCGACCGAGGTGTGGAATCTTTTAGTAGCATGTTCAGCGACTGCGGGTTTCTCGTCAACGACGCGACCAAACGCCGCTCAGTTTTGAGTTCCAAAAGCAAGCCTCAAGACAGATATTCTTTCCTGAGTTTCACTCATGAGGATCCGCTGGAACTTTCAGACCTAGGCTACAGAAACTCCCAGTTCGTGCGGCTGCCAGATGAAGACAGAGATCTGGAGTCACCTAGTACTTTAGTCGAGAAGGACAATTTTGATTATCAGGACGGGATTCAGCTGGCACGGCTACCTCCAGTCGAAGGGACGAAGCTCTGGTCATTGATGATTGTGTAATACAATCTCCTCTGGAGTATCTATAATGAGGGCGTCTATCTCTGACTTATGTTCTCTAGGCTGTTCATCGCGCTTTTACTTTCAACATTAGAGCAACTCATTGTCGGAACCGCTCTTACTTCTATATCATCAGATTTGGGACAATATGATAAATCGATCTGGGTGGTTACTGCATATCTGATGACTTATAACGGTCTGTATGATCTTGTGTGGCTATTCCTTCTTTGAAGAAGTCCGTTTGCTAAAAACTCTCTTCCTAGGCTTTTTAATCGTTCTCGCCCGCTGTGGGGATATCTTCGGCAGGCGATCGGCTTTCATGATCGCTCTAATAATTTTCACAATCGCATCGTTGGCGTGCGGTGTAGCCCAGACCATGACGCAGCTGTAAGTGGTCCATTTTAAGTTCAAGCGACTTGCTGAACCATATTACAGGATTGTCTTCCGTGCATTCCAAGGCATCGGAGGCGCAGGCTTGTTTACCTTGACCTTGAGCGTCGCCACGGAAATTCCTGGTAAAGCAAGAACCATAGTTCAAGTATTGATACCGGCTGCCTTTGGGATCTCAGCTGGCGGTGCACCGGTTATAGGAGGTGCAATAGTATCAAACACAACCTGGCGTTGGGTGTTCCTATTAAAGTAAGCTATTCCATGTTACCAAATCCTGTTGTTCTAGCTGATTAGGCTTGCTGTTTCGTCAAGCGTACCTATTGGAGTCGTCCTAATTGGTGTTGCTCTCTGGGCTTTTCCAAAAAATGCCGTACCTCTGAAAATTACTTTTGGGACCTTGGCTCAAATCGACTGGCCCGGCACTGTGCTCTTTCTTGCGGCCGTCTTCTCTCTGAATTTCGCTTTACAGGAAGGCGGTACTCAATATGCATGGAATAGCGGAGCCATAGTCTCGACGTTGGTCATACAGACTGTTTGTTGGGTATCCCTTGTTTACTGGGAAATCAACTTAACTTCAAAGGGCTCTAGAACTCGTATGTTACCTATCTGGCCGTCCAGGCTGTTCAGTGGCCGGGTTATTGGCTGTGCAATGCTGTAAGTCTTTGATCTCCAATCCTTGCTCTCCCTTCCGGCCGTTCACTGCAGCGGTCTTGATGCTAAGCTGAGACCTAGAGCAGCATTCTTCTCGGGCATCCCGCTCTACTCAATCTACATCTACCTCCCGCAGCGCTTCCAAATAGAGAACGGTCTGTCGCCACTCAGTGCGGGTATACATCTTCTGCTAGTACCGTTGGTCTGTTTCATGGCAACCGGTCTAGGATCAAGCATCTGCCTCGTCATAAACATTACCTTCCCTCTCCTCGTCGCGGCTATGGCCCTTCAATGCCTCGCCCTAGGCCTGATGACCACCCTGCCTTCAACGGTCGGAATCCCCGCCCGTCTATACGGATACGAGACCATCTTAGGCTTCGGATTCGGACTTGCATTACCCACTATTTCCACAATCGCCAGGATGGAACTAAGCCATGTCGACCACTGTAAGTAAAACCCACAGCTACCCAAAAGATCTACTAACCTCATAACCCTCAGCCGTCAACATGGCCGCCATCTCCTCCCTCCGCTCCCTCGGCGGCACCATCGGCCTCGCCATCGGCAACATCGTCCTCTCCTCCCGTGTCTGGAACAAACTCAGCCCCATCCTCTCCCCCGACCAAGTTACCCTCGTCATCCAATCCCCCGAAAAAATCACCCAATTCAAACCCGACCAGATCCGCTTCGTGCGCGAGACCTTCGGGCTGGGGTTTAATTTCAACACAAAGGTCACGCTGTTTTTCGCCATTGCGGCGTTTGTGGCCTGCTTGGGCTGTTTTGTGCGGCATCCGATGCAGATAAGGGACATGGACGAGGCGGATACGAAGGCGAAGGCATTGTTGGATAAGCAGGCGCTTGATAAGGCTGCGGAAGGGGGATAGTTCTCATCCAAGATTCCTACAAGGACGAGCTTAGTTTGTTTATTCTATTAGTTTAGTATAGCGAGGAGTTAACTATGAGTTCTTACTAGTTACCCCGTCTCAACTAAGCGAGCCCTCGGACTGCAACTTGCGCGTTGTTCGGCAAAGACTCCCTGCAGCCACATTGTCTCTATTCGGCCTCACCCGAAGGTTTGCCATGTTTCCGATATGCAATGCAATTAGGGGGTTATACTTTGGGGGAGGGGGGGTTCGCTTAATGAAGACGGGGTCGAAAGTTGGTTTTTTTTCCCGCAGCCTCGATTCAGTTATCTGCATATGTTAAGCACGAACAAGATATGGAATTTAACCTCTTTTAGCTACTTGCATATGCTGAGCACTAATGTTACGGATATGGCTCGCTCATTGACGACGTAGTCGGACCTGGGCTGCCCAGCTACCCACATTAGATATTTGAGTTCTTACCACCACCACCTATCTGACCTTTCTGGCCAATACCCTAACAAGAAGCATGATTAAAATTACATTTTTCTTAGTGCTTGATTTTATGTATAAACTTCCTCGAACTGCGACTAAGCAATTAGGTATCAGGTAGGTAATGTTGTTCTTGACTAAACTAACGCGGGTTGCTATATCACCTTGGATCTTCTGTGCTCCACCCTAAGCGAACTGACCGATACCAGTCCCATTCTCTCATCATTCGTCTGAATGCGCCAAGAGATGTTATGAGCCAAGCAAGAAGATAGACGCTTCTCTTAATCGGAATCCACCGCAAAAACCCATCATCAAGTTTCTTCCCTTTTGCTTCGGCGATAACATCCATCATCTGAACCATGAATCCGATTGGCGCATCCGCTCCGTACATGTGCACCTTGTGCATCATTGTCAGCTCCTGCACCTTTGTGGCTCTTGGGAACATTTGCGTCTCAAAACCCTCGACAGCGGTGTCCAGATCGGTGCCGTTTTTCAGGCAGTCGACGATAGCATCGGCGAGATCGAGTGCATCCCTCATCGCCGCATTGGCGCCTTTACCTGAGAATGGTGTCATCAAATGGGCCGAGTCTCCGATAAGGGTGAACCCTTTCTTATGTTCCCATTTGTCGCCAACC
>JAABUU010000583.1_pt1 | contig 80108 bp, 78 predicted proteins | sample 5559301 | NCBI WGS metagenome assembly JAABUU01 (sample SAMN10711884, study PRJNA513360) | rock metagenome | isolation source: Antarctica rocks | place: Antarctica: Victoria Land, Richard Nunatak white
CGCGGCGCCGGGCGCTTCGCCAACGATCCCGCCGGCAAGGGCGGCGTCCGCCTCGCCCGCTCGGTCGAGGAGGTGCGCGAGGCGGCCAATGCGATGCTCGGCCACACGCTGGTGACCAAGCAGACCGGCCCGGCCGGGCGCAAGGTGCATCGGGTCTATATCGAAGCCGGCTGCGACATCGCGCGTGAATTGTACGTCTCGCTGCTGATCGACCGCGCCACCTCGCGCATCGTCATCATGGCCTCGACCGAGGGCGGCATGGAGATCGAGGAGGTTGCCGAGCACCATCCGGAGAAAATCCTCCGTGTCCACATCGATCCCGCCGCCGGCATCTCGGCGTTCCATGGCCGCACCCTGGCGTACGGGCTGGGCCTGACCGGCAAGCAGATCTCGGCGTTCGGCCGCTTCGTGGCGGCGATGTACCAGGCTTTCGTGGCGCTCGACTGCGCCATCGTCGAGATCAACCCGCTGGTGGTGACCGGGGCCGGCGAGGTGGTGGCGCTGGATGCCAAGGTCAGCTTCGACGACAACGCGCTGTTCCGCCATCCCGAGCTGGAGAAGCTGCGCGACGAGGCCGAGGAGGACCCCAAGGAGCTGGAGGCCGCGCGCCACAGCCTCAACTACGTGGCGCTGGAAGGCACCATCGGCTGCATGGTCAACGGCGCCGGCCTGGCGATGGCGACCATGGACATCATCAAGCTGTATGGCGCCTCGCCGGCCAACTTCCTCGATGTCGGCGGCGGCGCCACCAAGGAGCGGGTCACGGCGGCGTTCAAGATCATCCTGTCCGACCCCAACGTGGAGGGCATCCTGGTCAACATTTTCGGCGGCATCATGCGCTGCGACGTGATCGCCGAGGGCGTGATCGCGGCGGCGCGCGAGGTCAGCCTCAACGTGCCGCTGGTGGTCCGGCTGGAAGGCACCAACGTGGAATTGGGCAAGGACATCCTGGCCAGGTCCGGCCTCGCGATCATTCCCGCCGACAACCTCGCGGATGCCGCCGAGAAGATCGTGCGCGCCGTGAAGGAAGCAGTCTGATGGCGGTTCTCGTCGACGCCGGCACGCGCGTCATCACCCAGGGCTTCACCGGCGCCCAAGGCACCTTCCACTCCGAGCAGGCGATCGCCTACGGCACCAAGGTCATGGGCGGGGTGACGCCGGGCAAGGGCGGCACGACGCACCTCGACCTGCCAGTGTTCGACACCGTGGCCGAGGCGGTGGCCCGCACCGGCGCCGACGCGAGCGCCATCTACGTGCCGCCGCCGTTCGCCGCCGACGCCATCCTGGAGGCGATCGACGCCCAGGTGCGGTTGATCGTGTGCATCACCGAGGGCATCCCGGTGCTCGATATGGTGCGCGTGCGCCGGGCGCTGGACGGCTCGCGGTCGCGGCTGATCGGCCCCAACTGCCCCGGCGTCATCACCCCCGACGCCTGCAAGATCGGCATCATGCCCGGCCATATCCACCGCCGCGGCAAGGTCGGCATCGTCTCGCGCTCCGGCACCCTGACCTATGAGGCGGTGTCGCAGACCACGGCGGCGGGCCTCGGCCAGAGCACCTGCGTCGGCATCGGCGGCGACCCGGTGAAGGGCACCGACTTCATCGAGGTGCTGGAGATGTTCCTGGCCGACGACGAGACCGAGGCGATCATCATGATCGGCGAGATCGGCGGCGCCAGCGAGATCGATGCCGCCGAGTTCATTGCCGCCAACAAGCGCAAGAAGCCGACGGTCGGCTTCATCGCCGGCGCCACCGCACCTCCCGGACGGCGCATGGGCCACGCCGGCGCGGTCATCAGCGGCGGGCGCGACACGGCAGCGGCCAAGTTCGAGGCAATGCGCCTGGCCGGCATCCATGTCGCGGAAAGCCCGGCGGCGCTGGGCAGCACGATGATCAAGGCGCTGCGACGCTGAGGAGAGCGTGTCAGGCATTCCTGCCGAAGCGATGACGCTCGGGCAAACTCCGGACGTTATGCCTATCTTAAGAAGCCTGCGCCTTGATCGCGCGCCTGCAGATGAGGACTTGACATGGCCGGAGTAGACATCCTCGCCACCGCGTTCAGCGGCGCTAACGCCGCGTTCATCGCCGACAGCTACGCCCGCTGGGCGGCCGACCCCGGCAGCGTCGACCCCAGCTTCGGCGAGTTGTTCGCGGCGCTGAACGATGAGGCGCGCAGCGTGCTGACTGACGCGCAGGGCGCTTCCTGGGCGCCGCGCAACTACAGCGTGGGCGAGCCTGAGCCTGTTGCCAAGCCAGCCGCGGCGAAGCAGCCCCCCGCCGTCGTGTCGTCCGCCGACCAACTGCGCGCCACCCGCGCCGCCACCATGGACAGTCTGCGGGCGCTGATGCTGATCCGCGCCTATCGCGTGCGGGGTCATCTGGAGGCGCAGCTCGATCCGCTGCATCTGACCTCGCCCCGCTCGCATCCCGAGCTTGATCCGGCGACCTACGGCTTTGCCGACGCGGATCTCGACCGTCCCATCTTCATAGACAACGTGCTTGGGCTGGAGACGGCGACGCCGCGCCAGATCGTGCAGGTGCTGCGCGAGACCTATTGCGGGTCGGTCGGCGTCGAGTTCATGCACATCCAGGACCCGCTGCAGAAGGCCTGGATTCAACGCCGGGTCGAAGGCGCGCCGTGGCGCAGCAGCTTCGACGCCGAGGGCAAGCGCGCCATCCTGCGCCATTTGACCGAGGCCGAGGGGTTTGAGGCGTTCTGCCAGAAGCGCTATGTCGGCACCAAGCGGTTCGGTCTGGAGGGCGGCGAGGTCACCATCCCTGCCCTGCACATGATGATCGAGACCGCGGCCGTCGCCGGCGTCTCGGAAGTGTGCATCGGGATGCCGCACCGCGGCCGGCTGAACACGCTGGTCAACATCGTGCGCAAGCCGTTCACCGCGATCTTCAGCGAGTTCGGCGGCGAGAGCTTCAAGCCCGACGACGTGCAGGGTTCGGGCGACGTCAAGTACCACCTCGGCACCTCGACCGACATCGAGATCGCCGGCCACAACGTGCATATCTCGTTGCAGCCGAACCCGTCGCACCTGGAGGCGGTGGACCCGGTGGTGGTCGGCAAGGTGCGGGCGCGTCAGGACATGGCGGGCGACACACGGGACCGGCACTCGGTCATGGGCATCCTGATGCACGGCGATGCGGCGTTCGCCGGGCAGGGACTGGTCTACGAGACCTTGGCCATGAGCAAGCTGATCGGCTACCGCACCGGCGGCACGATCCACCTCATCGTCAACAACCAGATCGGCTTCACCACGGTTCCGGCCCACGCCTATTCCGGCCTATACTGCACCGATGTCGCGAAATCGATCCAGTCGCCGATCCTGCATGTGAACGGCGACGACCCGGAGGCGGTGGTCTGGTGCGCCCGCATGGCGGCCGACTACCGTCAGGAGTTCGCCTCCGACACCGTGCTCGACGTGGTGTGCTACCGCCGCCACGGCCACAACGAGACCGACGAGCCGGCGTTCACCCAGCCGATCATGTACCGCGCGATCCGCGAGCAGAAGACCACGCGCGCGCTGTATGCCGAGCGGCTGGCGGCCGAGGGCGTGCTCGATGCCGATGCGGCGCAGGCCATGTGGGACGAGTTCGCGGCGACGCTGGAGAGCGCCTACAAGGCCGCCCAGTCCTACAAGGTGAACAAGGCCGACTGGCTGGAAGGCGCCTGGTCGGGCCTGAAGCAGCCCAACGAGGACGGCGAGGGCCAGGAGGGCGAGACCGCGGCGTCGCCGGAGCAGCTGAAACAGGTCGGCGCGGCGCTGGCGCGGGCGCCGGAGGGTTTTGCGGTCAACCCGAAGATCGTCCGCCAGCTCGAGGCCAAGCGGGCGATGATCGAAACCGGCGAGGGCATCGACTGGGCGACCGGCGAGGCGCTGGCGTTCGGCACCTTGCTGGCCGATGGCAACCGGGTGCGGCTGTCGGGCGAGGATTGCCAGCGCGGCACTTTCAGCCATCGCCATGCGGTCCTGATCGACCAGGAGACGCAGCATGAATACGTGCCGCTGAACAACATCGCTTCCGACCAGGCGAAGATCGAGATCTACAACTCGCTGCTGTCGGAGGCCGGCGTACTCGGCTTCGAATACGGCTACACGCTGGCCGATCCCAAGACGCTGGTGCTGTGGGAAGGCCAGTTCGGCGACTTCGCCAACGGCGCGCAGGTCATCATCGACCAGTTCCTGGCCAGCGGCGAGACCAAGTGGCTGCGTATGTCGGGCCTGGTGCTGCTGCTGCCGCACGGCTACGAGGGCCAGGGGCCGGAACACTCCTCGGCCCGGCTGGAACGCTACCTGCAGCTTTGCGCCGAGCGCAACATGGTGGTCGCCAACGTCACCACGCCGGCCAACTACTTCCACATCCTGCGCCGGCAACTGAAGCGCAACTACCGCAAGCCGTTGGTGCTGATGACGCCGAAGTCGCTGCTGCGGCACAAGCTCGCGGTGTCCACGCTGGCCGAGTTCGCGACCGGCAGCCACTTCCGCACGGTGATCGACGAGAGCGATCCCATCGCCGCGCCGGAGCAGGTGAAGCGCGTCGTGCTGTGCAGCGGCAAGGTCTATTACGATCTGCTGGCGGAACGGCGGGAGCGCGGGGTCAACGATGTGGCGCTGATACGGATGGAGCAGATTTACCCGTTCCCGGGCAAGTCGCTGCCGCCCATCCTGGCGCGCTATCCCGATGCCGATGTCGTCTGGTGTCAGGAGGAGCCGCGCAACATGGGCGCCTGGAATTTCGTGGACCGGCGCATCGAGGAGGTTCTGGCGGCGCTGCCGGGTAGCGCAAAGCGGCCCGTCTACGTCGGGCGCTGCGATGCCGCGAGCCCGGCGACCGGGCAGGCCAAGGTTCACCTGGCGCAACAGACGGCGCTGGTGCAGCAGGCACTTCGGCTCGCCTAGCCGCCCCCAACAAACAAGAAACGGACCGGATACGATGGCGACCGAGATCAAGGTGCCTACCCTGGGCGAGAGCGTCACGTCGGCGACCGTGGCGCGCTGGCTCAAGAAGGCTGGCGAGAGCGTCGCCGCCGACGAGGCGCTGGTGGAGCTTGAGACCGACAAGGTCACGGTCGAGGTGAACGCCCCCGAGGCGGGTACGCTGGCGGAGATCACCGTGCCGGAGGGCGGCGAGGTCGAGGTCGGCGCCGTGCTCGGCGTAATGGGCGAAGGTGGCGGTGCCGCGGCGCCGGCGCCCAAGCCGTCGACCCCGGCCAGCGCCTCGGCCCCGGCCAAGCCGGCCCCTCCGAGAGCGGAGCCCGCCCCTGCGGCCAACCCGTCGGCCGGGGTCAATCCGCCGCCGCCGGCGTCCGGGCCGGTCGGGCGCTTCGCCCTGGCGGATCACGTCCCGGAGCACGCCCAGGAGCACGCTCCGCTACCCTCCGCAGCCAAGATGATGGCCGAGCAGCGGCTTTCCGCCCGCGAGGTCGGCGCCGGGTCCGGCAAGGACGGCCGCATTACCAAGGGCGACGTGCTCGACTTCCTCGACCGCCCGGCTCCGGTGGCGGCGAAACCGGCGCCGTCGCAGCCGCGGGCGGCGCAGGAGGGCGAGGAGCGGGTGAAGATGACCCGCCTGCGCCGCACCATCGCCGCCCGGCTGAAGGAGGCGCAGAACACCGCCGCCATGCTGACCACCTTCAACGAGGTGGACATGAGCGCCGCGATGGCGCTGCGTTCCGAGTACAAGGACGCTTTTGAGAAGAAGCACGGCGGGGTCCGCCTCGGCTTCATGTCGTTCTTCGTGCGCGCCTGCGTGGCCGCGCTGAAGGAGTTCCCGGCGGTCAATGCCGAGATCGACGGCGACGATATCGTCTACCGCAGCCACGTCCACATGGGCATCGCGGTCGGCGGTGCGAATGGCCTGGTGGTGCCGGTCGTGCGCCATGCCGAGGCCATGAGCATGGCGCAGATCGAGAAGGCGATCGGCGATTTCGGCCGCCGCGCCCGCGACGGCTCGCTGAAGCTGGACGAACTGAGCGGCGGCACGTTCAGCATCACCAACGGCGGCGTCTACGGCAGCCTGATGTCCACGCCGATCCTGAACCCGCCGCAGTCCGCCATCCTGGGAATGCACAAGATCCAGGAGCGCCCAGTCGCCGTCGCCGGCAAGGTCGAGATCCGGCCGATGATGTACCTCGCGCTGTCGTACGACCACCGCGTGATCGACGGCAAAGAGGCGGTGAGTTTCCTGGTGCGGGTCAAGGAAAGCGTCGAGGACCCGCGTCGCCTACTTCTGGGATTGTAGCGCCATGGCTGAAAGCTTCGACGTCATCATTATCGGCTCCGGCCCCGGCGGCTACGTCTGCGCGCTGCGGGCGGCGCAGCTCGGGCTCAAGGTCGGCTGCGTCGAGAAGCGCGCCACGCTGGGCGGCACCTGCCTCAACGTCGGCTGCATCCCGTCCAAGGCGCTGTTGATGTCGAGCGAGAACTTCCATGCGGTGCGGCATGACTTCGCCGACCACGGCATCGGCGTGGAAGGCATCAAGCTCGACCTTGCACGGATGCAGGCGCGCAAGGGCGAAGTGGTCGCGGCCAACGTCAAGGGCGTCGAGTTCCTGTTCAAGAAGAACAAGGTGACCTGGCTCAAGGGTTCGGGCCGCATCACCGCGCCCGGCCGCGTCGAGGTGGACGGCACCGAGTATGAAGCCAAGCACATCGTCATCGCCACCGGCAGCGAGAGCGTTCCGTTGCCGGGGGTCGAAGTGGACGAAAAGCGCATCGTGTCCTCGACCGGGGCGCTGGAGCTGGACCGCGTGCCGGGCAGGCTGGTGGTGATCGGCGGCGGCTACATCGGCCTGGAGCTGGGCAGCGTGTGGAGCCGGCTGGGCGCCGAAGTGACGGTGGTCGAGTATCTCGACCGGCTGGTCCCGGGCATGGATCTGGAGATCGGCAAGACGTTCGAGCGGGTGCTGGGCAAGCAGGGCATCAAGTTCCGGCTGTCCACGCGTGTCACCGGGGCCAAGGCCGACGAGGCCGGCGTCAGCCTTACCGTCGAGCCCGCGGCCGGCGGCGACCCGGAGACGCTGCAGGCGGACATCGTGCTGGTGGCGATTGGCCGGCGCGCCTTTACCGGCGACGTGGGGCTGGATGCGGTCGGCGTTGCCACCGACGAGCGTGGCAAGGTCATCATCGACGAGCATTTCGCGACCAACGTCCCCGGCATCTACGCCATCGGCGACGTGGTGGCTGGCGTGATGCTGGCGCACAAGGCCGAGGAAGAAGGCGTGGCGCTGGCTGAAATCCTGACGGGCCAGGCCGGGCATGTGAACTATGGTGTCATTCCGGGTGTGGTCTACACCTGGCCGGAGGTCGCCTCGATCGGCAAGACCGAGGAACAGCTGAAGGCCGAGGGTGTGGCCTACAACGCCGGCAAGTTCCCGTTTGCCGCCAACGCCAGAGCCAGGGCGATGGGCAGCACGGACGGCTTCGTGAAGATCCTGGCCGACAAGCGCACCGACCGCATCCTGGGCTGCCACATCATCGGCCCCGACGCCGGCACGGTGATCGCCGAGATCGCGACCGCCATGGAGTTCGGCGCCAGTGCTGAGGATGTGGCGCGTATTTGTCACGCCCATCCCAGCCTGAACGAGGCGGTGAAGGAGGCGGCGCTCGCGGTGGAAGGGCGCGCGCTGCACATCTGATGCCGCCGCCGCTGCACACGGTCGAGACGCCGAGCCTGCTCATCGCCTATCACGACAGCGGGCCGGCGGATGGCCCGGTGTCGATCCTGCTGCACGGCTTCCCGTACGATCCGCGGGCCTACGACACTGTGGCGGAGTTTCTGGCGGCACAGGGGTTGCGGGTGTTGGTGCCTTACCTGCGCGGCTACGGGCCGACGCGGTTTCGTGACGCGGCGACGTTGCGCTCCGGCCAGCAGGCGGCGCTGGGCCATGATCTGCGTGACTTCATGGATGCGCTGGCGGTGCCGCAGGCCACGCTCGCCGGCTACGATTGGGGTGGCCGGGCGGCGTGCGTCGTGGCGGCGCTGTGGCCGGAGCGGGCGCGCGGGCTGGTGACCGGCGATGGCTACAACATCTTCGACCATGCCGCGATGGCGCAGCCGGTGGCGCCGGCGCACGAGCATCGGCTGTGGTATCAGTTCTACTTCCATTCGCCGCGCGGCGAGATAGCGCTGCGTGAGCGGCGCGCCGAGCTGTGCCGCTACATCTGGGAAATCTGGTCGCCCGCCTGGCGGTTCGACGACGCGACCTTCGCCGCCAGCGCGCCGTCGTTCGACAACCCGGATTTTGCAGAGGTGGTGCGGCACTCCTACCGCCATCGCTTTGGCTACGTGCCCGGCGACCCGGCGTTCGATGCGACCGAGGCGCTGCTGGCCCGCCAGCCCGAGATCGTGGTGCCGACGGTTGCGTTGTTCGGTGCGAACGATGGTTTGAACGCGCCCGGGGAGGTCGACCCGCTTCAGTCCTCCACACAGTTCACCGGCCGCTACCGCACCGGGTTGCTGCCCGGCATCGGGCACAACATCCCGCAGGAAGCGCCGGAGGCGTTCGCCCGCGCGGTGTTGGAAGTCACCGCGTAGATGTTGGCTCTGACCATGGGCGACCCTGCCGGCATTGGCGGCGAGCTGACGGTGCGGGCCTGGGCGGCCGGATCGGCGCCGTTCGTGGCGCTTGACGATCCCGCTCGCCTCGCAGGCATCGCGCGGACGCTCGGGCTGAACGTGCCGGTGCGCGAGGTGGCGGATATCGCGCAGGCGGCGGCTGCTTGGGGCGGGGCGCTGCCGGTCCTGCCGGTGCGGTTGGCAGCGCCGGTGCAGGCAGGGCGGCCTGATGCGGCCAACGCGCCGGCGACCATCGCCGCCATCGAGCGCGCGGTGGCGCTCGCCCTGTCGGGCGAGGTGGACGGCATCGTCACCAACCCGATCAGCAAGGCGGTACTCTATGCCGCCGGCTTCGCCCATCCCGGCCATACCGAGTTCCTGGCGGCGCTGACCGGAGCGCCATTGCCGGTGATGATGCTGGCCTGTCCCGGTCTGCGCGTGGTGCCGGTGACCATCCATGTCTCCCTGCGCGACGCCCTGGCGCAACTCGATGCCGCCGCCATCGTCGCCACCTGCCGGGTGGTCGATGCCAGCCTGCGCGCGGAGTTCGGCATCGTCCGCCCGCGGCTGGCCATTGCCGGCCTCAACCCGCACGCCGGCGAGGCAGGCAGCATGGGGCGCGAGGAGATCGAGATTATCGCGCCGGCGATGGCTCGACTGCGCGACGACGGCATCGAGGTGTCCGGACCCTGGCCGCCCGACACCATGTTCACCGCCCACGCGCGCAGCCGCTACGACGTGGCGATCGGCATGTACCACGATCAGGTGCTGATCCCGATCAAGACGCTGGACATGCACCACGGCGTCAACGTGACGCTGGGCCTGCCGATCGTGCGTACCTCGCCGGACCACGGCACGGCCTTCGGCATCGCCGGGCAAGGGATCGCCGATCCGTCGAGCCTGATTGCCGCCATCACGCTCGCGGCCGAACTCGCGGCAACACGGAGATCCAAATGAACAGGTTGCGCCTTGGCGTGAACGTCGACCATGTCGCCACGGTGCGCAACGCCCGCGGCGGCCTGCACCCCGACCCGCTGGCGGCGGCGCGCATCGCGGTGGCGGCCGGGGCCGACGGCATCACCGCGCATCTGCGCGAGGATCGCCGGCATATCCGCGACGCCGACCTGATGGCGCTGCGAACGCTGCCGGCGTCGCTCAACTTCGAGATGGCCGCCACCGAGGAGATGGTGGCGATGGCCGTGGCGCTGCGTCCGCACGCCTGCTGCATGGTGCCGGAGAAGCGCGCCGAGGTCACCACCGAGGGCGGCCTCGATGTCGCGGGGCAGATGGCGACGCTACGCCCGGCGGTGGCCCGGCTGGCTGCCGCCGGCATCCGGGTCTCGATGTTCGTCGATCCCGACCCGGCCCAGATCGAGGCGAGTGCCGCGATCGGGGCCGCGGCGGTCGAACTGCACACCGGCGCCTATGCCGAGGGACGCCCGGGCGAACTGGACCGGCTACGCTCCGGGGCGGCGCTGGCGCACCGGCTCGGCCTTGAATGCCACGCCGGCCATGGGCTGACCTACGACAACGTCGGCCCGGTCGCTGCCTTGCCGGAGGTGGTCGAACTTAACATCGGCCATTACCTGATCGGTCAGGCAATCTTCGACGGGCTGGCCGCGGCGATCCAGGGGATGCGCGCGCGGATGGATGCGGCCCGCCGGTAATTAGCAGCCGGACGGCAGCAGCTTGAAGCTGACGATGGTGCCGTCCATGGTGAAATCGCCGAAGTTCATCGCGAGGTTGTTGGCCACGCCGTTGTCGTAATAATGCATCGACACCTCGTAATCGGGCTGCGTCGCGCTGGCGGCACGGTTGAAGAACGCCAGGTGGAAGTTGCCGCCCGGCAGCGCCGCCAGCGCCGGCCACTTCGACGGCATCGGACCGCCCCACTTGGTCACGACAATGGAGCTGTCCTGCGCGCCTTTTTCGGTGGTGCCGTCGAATAGCGGCAATGCCAAGAACTTCTTGCCCGCCGAGGCGCCGGCCAGGATGGTTTCGGTGTGCTGGGTCGGGAACAGCGTGCCCTGCGGCAGCGACATCGTCTTGACCTTCGGCAGCGTAAAATGCGCCGTGCCGCCGCTCGCCCCCAACTCCGCCGAGCCTTCGATGTCGCTAGTCACCGCTTCGTCGGTTACCTGGCGCATCCGAAAGCGCATCTTGCGGCCGTTCTTGGTCTCGTAGGTGGTGTAGTCGGACAAGGTGTGGATGTTCTGGCCGTCGGCACTGGTGACCGTCATCTCCAGCCGCTGCCGGGTCGCCCAGCCGTCGCAGGTGTCCTGCATCTCGTAGTCCATGGTGCCGGTCGCCGCCTGCACGGTGGTGTCGCGGTCGGTGTCGAGCTTGAGGTTGTACATGGCGTGATGCCCGGCCAGCGGCACCGCTTCGGCTGGCAGCAGCGGCGCTGCCCCACCCATCAACACGGCAGTCGCGAGGGCGGCAAGACGGCGGCCTGGAGTCATGCACTGTACTTTCCGAGAGCCTCGATCAGTCAGAGATAATGCGTTCGCGGCGTTTGCGCCATCGTATCCCGCTGGCAAGGAGCGCGCCAAGCGCCAGGACGGTGATGCCCGCCATCAGCCGCAGCACCTTGGTGATAGCGAAGCTGTACTGTCCCGTCAGCGGATTGAAGTGGAAGCACAGCAGCAGCACCGGGTTGGCGGCGGGCGCCACCAGCCCGGCCGCCGCTAGGGTCACGTTCCGGCGCAATCCCGCCGCGGTGTTCTCGTAGCCGAACTGGTAGCCGGCGATGCGTCCCTGCGGGGAGACGAACACCAGGCCTTCGGGATGCAGGAACTGCTTCAGGTCGGCGTCCCAGCGCGCATGAAACCCGGCCGCCGCCTGCAACACCCGCAAGGCCGCTTCGGAGCCGGTCAGGAAGTGCCAGGCGGTTGCGGCCCCAGGCTGCCGGTAACGCGCCAAGTCGTCACGCAGCGCCGTCGCGGCGTCCTGCGGGCGCTCGGCCGGATCGATGCTGATGGCGGCGAGCGTGTAGTCCTGGCCGGCGTGCAGGCCCGACTGGCCCAGCGCGCCCAGCAGGTCGTCGCGGGTGGCCGAGCATAGGGTCGGACAGTGGAAGTAGCCGAAATCGACGATGAGCGGCTTACCGTCGGCGACCCGCGCCAAATCGGTCGCGGCCCCGCTGGCGTCACGCAACGGCGCCGTCATCGGCAGCAGAGTGCCGGGCCGCTGCACGAAGTCCAAGCCGGACAAATCAGGAGCGGCGGCGGTCAGCGTCAGCAAGACCAGGGCAGCCGCCGCGAGGCGCATCAGCGCGCGAGGTAGTCGAGCATGGTCATGCCGAACAGGACACCGACCCAGACGAAACCCAGCATCGAGAACAGCCGGATCAGCGGCACCTGATGCACCGCCTCCATCGAGAACAGGATGGTGACCGACACCATGATGGCGACGATCGACAGCTCCAACGGCCATAGCCGGCCCTGCGGCCGAAACGCCCCCAGCGTCACGTTGACGGCCAGCAATGCCATCAGGACGATGAAGACGATCACCGGCCCACGCATCGCCTCACGCACTTCGAGCGATGGCTTATTCATCGGTTCACCAAATACAACGTCGCAAATACCATGATCCAGACCAGGTCGATGAAGTGCCAGTATAGGCCGACAATCTCGATGCGGTTCTGCCGCCGCGCCAGGTAGCCGGAGTGGCTGGCCTGCCATGCCGTGAACATAAGCAGCGATATTCCAATGGTCATGTGGACCGCGTGCAGGCTGGTGGCAATATAATACAGATCGACGAACAGCACCGTCGGGTGATCGTTGGCCAGCGCATACTGCCGCCATTGCAGGAACGGCGTCATGTGCTCTTCATAATCTTTGTAGTACTCGAACCCCTTGAGACACAGGAATACGAAGCCCAGTCCGCTGGTTGCCAACATGCACCGGATCATGTCCCGGGAGCGGCCAAGTTTGGAGAACTCGATCGCCATTGCCATCGTCAGGCTGGAGACGATCAGCACCACGCTGTTCCCGGCGCCGATCCAGAACTTCAGGTGCGACCCGGCATTGATGACGGATTGTGGGTACATCACCCGCAGCACCAGCGCCGTCAGCAACAACCCGGAGAACAGCAGCAACTCGGTCACCAGGAACACCCACATTCCCAGCAACCCGGCATGGCGCTGTTGCCCCGACGTGCTGAACTGCTCGGCAACCTCGACGCCGATTGGATTTAGTGCGGCGTCAGACACTTTCGGGCGCCCGGTTCGGGTAGTCGTATGGCTCGAAATCGACAATCGGCTGCTCGTGGAAGTTATGCTTGGGCGGCGGCGAGGTGGTCGTCCACTCCAGCCCTTTGGCGTCCCATGGATTGTCGGACGCCTGCTTGCCGTAATACAGAGACCAGATCAGGTAGCCCATCGGGAAGATGTAGCCGACCGCAAGGATCAGCGACCCCGCCGACGAGATCACGTTGAGCACCTGGAACTCGGGCGGATAGACGTGGTAGCGGCGCGGCATCCCAAGATAGCCCAGGATGAACTGCGGGAAGAAGGCCGTGTTGAAGCCTATGAAGATGAGGAACGCCGAGAGCCGCCCCCAGACCTCGGGATACAGCTTGCCGGTCACCTTCGGCCACCAGAAATGCAAGCCGCCCATGAACGCCAGCACAGTCGAGCCGACCATGATGTAGTGGAAATGCGCCACCACGAAGTAGGTGCCGTGGACATGCTCGTTGATGCCCAGCGAGGCCAGGAACAACCCAGTCAGGCCGCCGATGACGAACAAGCCGATATAGCCCATGGCAAACAGCATCGGCGTGTCGAGCCGGATCTCGCCTTTGTGCAGCGTCGCCGCCCAGTTGTAGACCTTCACTGCCGACGGCACCGCGACGGTGAAGCTCAGGATTGAGAACACCATGGCGGACAGCTCGCTTTCGCCGTTGACGAACATGTGGTGCCCCCACACGAAGAAGCTGATGCCGGCGATGGCGAGGCTGCAATAGGCGACGAACTTGTAGCCGAACAGCTTCTTGCGGCTGAACGCCGTCACCATTTCGGACATGATACCCATGCCGGGCAGCACCATGATGTAGACGGCCGGGTGCGAGTAGAACCAGAACAGGTGCTCGAACAGCACCGGGTCGCCGCCGAGCGCCGGGTCGAACACGCCGATGCCGAACAGCCGCTCCATGATGAGCAGTGCTATGGCAATGGTGATGACCGGGGTCGCCAGCACGAAGATGATGCTGGTCGCGTAGTTGGACCAGATGAAGATCGGCATCCGGAACCAAGTCATGCCCGGCGCGCGCATGGTATGCACGGTGACGATGAAGTTGAGGCCGGTGAGGATCGACGAAAATCCCACGATGAACACGCCGACCAGCGCCGGCACCACCCAGGTGTTCGAATAGGTCGTGCTGTATGGCGCGTAGAACGTCCAGCCGGTGTCGACGCCGCCCGCGATGAGCGAGAACATCGTGAACAGGGCGCCGGTCATGAACACGTACCAGCTCAGCAGGTTGATGCGCGGGAACGCCAGGTCCTTGGCCCCCAGCATCAACGGGAACAGGAAATTGCCGAACGTCGCCGGGATCGACGGAATCAGGAAAAACCACACCATAATCACGCCATGCAGCGTGAACAGCTTGTTGTAGGTGTCGTTGGTGAAGATGGTGCCGTTCGGCACGATCAACGACAGCCGGATCAAGCCTGCGGCAATGGCGCCGCATACGAAGAAGAAGGTGATCGCGATCAAGTACAGTATGGCGATGCGCTTGTGATCGGTGGTCAGCAGCCAGGAACGGATCGTGGTCTCGTCGTTCAGGTAATCTTTGGGCCGTGCGATGGTGGAGCGCGGCGTCGGCGGGTCGCGGCGCGTGGTCTCGCGCAGGCTGACGTGGGCGCTCATTGGATGGAATCCCTGACAGCGGCTTGTTGCTCGGACGCGCCCCGCGGCGATTGGTTGCGCGCGGTGCCGACTTCGGGGCCGAGCGACTTGATGTAGGCGATCAGTTGCAGCAGGTCGGACTCGCTGAGCCGCTTCGCATAGCTCGGCATCTTCTGCTCGTAACCGGCAATGAGGTTGTGGTCGGGATACAGGATCTTGTCGCGCAGGTAGGCGTTGTCGGCGACGACGGTGCCACCCGCCAGCATCGGCACCGGACGGTTGTACAGCCCGACCAGGCTTGGCGCGCGAACCTGGGCGCCGGTACCGTGGCAGCCGCTGCAGCCATAGGAGGAGAATAACCGCTCACCCGCACTGGCCACGGTCTGAACGGCGCCGGAATGCGTCACCCAATTCTCGTAATCGGCCTGCGACATCACGCTGAGCGTGCCGCCCATCACCGAATGGTCGGTGCCGCAGAACTCCGAACACAGAATGTGGTAGGCGCCGATCCGGTTGGCGTGGAACCAGATCTGCGTGTATCGGTTTGGCAACGTCTCCGCCTGTATGCGCAGCGCGGGTATGTACAACGAGTGGATGACATCCTGCGAGATCATGTTGATGCGGATGTCGGTATCGACCGGCACATGCAGGTCGTTGATCTCCCCTTGCCCGGTGGGGTGCTGGAACTTCCACATCCACTGCTTGCCGATGGCGTCGATTACTGTGGCGCTGGCCGGCGGATGCTGCGCGGTGTCGAACAGCCGCGCGGCCCAGAAGAAGAAGATCAAAGTGAGGACGAAGGGGATCAGCATCCAGCTCAACTCGATGCCGACGTTGCGCGCTTCAGTATGACTACGGTCGGCAGCTTTGCCGGCACGGTAACGGTAGGCGAACCAAGTCATACCGATGAAGATCGGCACCGTGAGGCCGAGCGTCACTACGGTGAACGCCAGGATGACGCTGTCCACGGACACCGCATGTACCGAGGCCCAGACCGGCCACAGTCCGGCGAGCGAGTCTGCGGCGTTTCCCGCGCCGTTCCCCGAGCCGTTCATGGCTTGGCCGATGGGTCGGGCTGCGGATCAAGGCTGCGGCCGACGACCAGTTCCATCGCGCGGCCGAGCGGAACCCGCACATGCGTCGCATCGCCAGGAAGCGAGGCGTAGTTGTTCAACACTTCCCCCTCGTGCTCGCGCAACGCCGCGAGATCCCGTGGTGGGTCGGCCTGCAGGCGCGGGCCGGGCGGCACCACGGCGGCGCCTGTCTGCGCGGTGACGTGCGGGGCATCGGCGCGGTCCTGGTGAATGTAGAAGCTCAAGAGCCAAAGCAGTCCGCCCGCCACGACGATCACCATGGAAATCCAACTGGCAATCACCAGGGCGGTGCCCCGGGCGCTTATGTCTTCCGGCTCGAACCCTGCCTCGCGTATGCGGCGGCTGACCGGATGCGTTGGCCGTCCACGTCCGGTGATGCCGGCTCCGGCTTCCACAGGCGTACGGCGGCCAGCCATCACCCCCGCCGCAGTCAGTGCGCCAGCCGCCGCGACCAGCAGCGCGCGGCTCCATGTCCTGTTGCGCTCAGACATGCCGTATCTCCAACGCCTGCCAGGCAGGCGAGCGACGGGTCAGTAACAGCGCGCTGCCGACCACGACGCCGCCGATGCCGATCGTCGCCGCCACGTCCGCGAGGCTCAGCGTGAGCGAGCCGCGGACCGCGGGCGTGACCAGCCAAAACATCTCCACCAAATGCGCCACCACCACCAGCGCGGCGCCGGCCGCGAGCAGCCGCACACGCCCGCTCACCGCCGCCAGCACCGGCAGCAGCAAACCGGCCGCCAGCAGGAACCACTCGGCCACTTGCCCAACGCCACTGGAGCGGCTGATGTAGGTGCCGATCTCGTCCGGCAGGTCACCCGACCAGACGATCAGGAACTGCACGAACGACAAGTAGCCCCAGATCGCGGCCGGCAGCAGCAGCATGGCGCCGCCGGCGCGCACGATCGTGCCCAGCAGGCCGGACCCGGCGGCAATCAGCACTCCGGCGGCTGCGGCGGTCGCGATTTGAGTGGTCACGAACAGCAGGCCGTACGTGCTGGAATGCCAATGCGCGTCCATCGACATCGACCAGTCGATTGCCGCGAACGTGCCCACGACGACGTGCAGCATGAGCCCCACCGCCGCCCGTCCGGGACGCTCGCCAAGCTGCCGCGGCCCGGCGAACAGCAGCGCCAGCACCAACCAGATGGCGAGATAGACGCAGGCGCGCACGACGAACAGGCCCGGCACGAACCAACTCTTTGCAAACCCGACAGCCTCCGCGGTCGAGGCCGCCCAAGGATAGGTTGCACCGACCCCGAGCAGCAGCGGCACCGCCAGCACCAGCACCGCCGGCCAAGCCAGCAGCAACGGGCGCACGAACGCCGCCGCTCCTTCGCCGCGCCCGAGCAGGTCGAGCGTCATCAGCACCGGCAACGCGCCGATCGGCAGCGCCGACCAGAACAGCCACGCCGCCAGGTAGGACGGCATCACCCCATGTCCACCGCCGCCCGAAAGTGCCGTCACGACCAAGCCCACCACGCCCAGCGCCAGGGCAATGAATGCGACGCGCGTCACTGTGCCGCCGCCGGGTGCAGGGCCGCACGGTCGCCGGCGGGCAGGCTCGCCAGATCGGCGTACTGGCTCTCCTGCAAGGCGCGGATGTAGGCGGTCACCGCCCAACGGTCCGCCGGGGAAAGCCGGGAGCTGAAGCTGTACATCACGCCGTAGCCCTTGGTCAGGACGTCATAGAAATGCTGGGCGGGCGCCTGGCGCAGCTCGGTGGTGTGATAGGAGGGCGGGTGCGGGAAACCGCGCTGCACGATCATGCCGTTGCCGTCGCCGATGCGGCTATGGCATTCGGTGCAGAAGATCCGGAAACGGTTCTGGCCCCGCGCCAGCATCGCAATGGTGATGCGGGGCGGTTGCGGCACCGGCGGGTTGAGCGCGTCGCGGGCCACGGTGCCGTCGACCGGGTATTGCATGGTCGATTGCTGCGGCAGGAAATCGCTGGCGTCCCAGGTCTGCGACTTGCCCTGGGTGTACATGTCCTGGCGTTTGCAGGCCGCCAACGCCAGGACCGACAGTATCGCCGCCATCGCCGGCCTCACCGCGGCACCCGCTGCATCGAGAGCGGGCGCGGGCTTAGTCCCACCATCGCCGTCTCGATGGCGTCGGGGTCGAAGCCGCCGTCCCGTCCAGGCTCGATGCAAAGCCAGAAACGATCCTGCGTGGCACTCTCGAAACCACGGATGTTGAACGACGGATGGTTCAGCCGCGGCAGGCGACAGAGCGCCAGCAGGCCCAGCGTGACCGCCACCGACGCCACCAGCACGCCGACCGCGAAACTCGGCACGATATAAGACTGCCAGCTCACCAACGGCCGTCCCCCGATGTTGAAGCGGTACTCGAAAGCCAAGGCATAGACCGCCATACTGAATAACCCGACCGCGCCCACCACCCAGCCGGCAGCGGCAATCGGCTCCATGCGGTCCCGATGCATCTCCAATATCTTGTCGAGTTCGGGCACAGGCTGCGGCGTGTAGGTGTCGATGCGGCCGAAGCTGCGCTCATGCAGCGCGCGCGCTGCCGAAACCAGTCCCTCGGGCGTGGCAAACTCGGCGGCGACGCCATACAGCGGCGTGCCATCGGATGACTCATGCTCAAGCATTGCGACGCATCGTGGCCATCGGCAGGTAACGCACCGCCAGCAGCAGCAGCGTCGCGAACAGGCCAGCGGAGCCTGCAAACGTAGTGATGCCCCAGAAGGTCGCGCTGTAGCCGTGATAGGAACTGGGCAGAAAATCCTGCACCTGGGTCGAAACCAGCACCATGAATCGGTCTGACCACATGCCGACCAGCACCAGCACCGCCACCAGCAGCATGACCACCGGGCTGCGGCGCAACCGGCCCCACCATAGCAGTTGCGGCGGCAGGAACGCTGCGGCAACCACCAGCCAGTAGCTCCAGGCGAGCGAGCCGCCCAGGCGCCGTGCCTGCACCATCAAGTCGTACTTGTTGTGGCCCAGCGTGGTGTCAAACACGTCGAAGCCGTAGCAGTAGATCGAGGCGATCGCGGCAGCCAGCAGCAGCTTGCCCAGCAGGTCGAGATGACGCGGCGTGACCACATCCTCCAGCGCCAGGACGGAGCGCACCAGCACCACGCAAAGGAGAGTGGCGGCAATACCCGAAAGGGCCGCGGTGGCGACATACTCCGCCGGCAGTATAGTGTCGTGCCATCCAGGCTCCACCGTGCCGGCATACATCACCGAAGCGCCGGTCTGCAGGCAGACCACCATCAGCACGGCCAGTACCGCGAGGCTGCGGTAGGTCTGCCGCCAGCGGCGCCAATGCACCGCCGAGCCGCGCCAGCCCAGCGCCGCCACACCGTATATCTTGGCGCCCAGCCGGGTGCGGGCACGGTCGCGCATCGCGGCCAAATCGGGGATCAGGCCCACGTACCAAAACGTGATGGACACCGCGAGGTAGCCGAGGATGTCCATTTCGTCCCAGACCAGCGGACTGCGGAACTGCGGCCACAGCCCCAGGGTGTCGGGGTAGGGCAGGTTCCAGAAGAAGAACCAGGGGCGGCCAAGATGCAGGATCGGGTACACGCCGGCGGCGAAGGCGGCCAACACCGCGACCGTCTCGGCCAGCCGGTTGACGCCGCTGCGCAAGCCGCTGCCGCACAGCAGCGTCGCCGCCGACACCAGCAGCGAGCCGGTGGCGATGCCGATCCAGTAATCGTAGCTGACGATGTCGAGCGCCCAGGTGACCGGGATGTTGTTGCCCCAAACGCCGACGCCCTCGATCAACACCCAGGCAATGCTGACGACATACAACCCGAGCAGCCCGAGGCTGGCCAGGAACGCCAGCAGCCAGCGCCGCTGCCCGGGATGGTCGAGCGCGGCGCCGCCGACACGGTCGGCAACGGCGACGCCCGACAGCAGTATTGCACTGGACATCAGCCTTGCTCCGAGCCGGCGGCCAACGCTGCCAGGTAGGTGGTGCGCGGCCGCGTGTTCAGTTCTCCCAACAGGGAGTAGTTGCGTGGGTCACGGCGTGCGGCGTGCACCTCGCTGGATTGGTTGGCCAGGTCGCCGAAGGTGATGGCGCGGGTCGGGCAGGCCGACTGGCAGGCGGTCCGCACCTCGCCGTCGTAAATCCCACGGTTCTCCTTATCGGCCGTGATCCTCGCACCGGCGATGCGCTGCACGCAGTAAGTGCATTTCTCCATCACGCCGCGCGCCCGCACGGTGACATCGGGATTGCGCCCCGCGCGGGTCGAGGCGGCGGAGGGTTCCGTATAGTCCAGGTAGTTGAACCGCCGCACCTTGTAAGGGCAGTAGCTGGAGCACGCGCGCGTGCCGATGCAGCGGTTGTAGACCATGAGGTTGAGGCCCTCGCTGTCGTGCAACGTCGCCTCGACGGGGCAGCCGACCTCGCATGGCGCCTGCTCGCAGTGCATACACGGCACCGGCATGAAGCGGCTGCCGGCATCGTCCAGGCCGCCCTCGTGGTAGCGGTCGACGCGCAGCCAGTGCATGTCGCGGCCCTCCGCCACCTGTTCGGGTCCGACCACCGGCGAGTTGTTCTCGCTCTGGCAGGCAATCACGCAGGCGTTGCAGCCGATGCAGGCATCGATGTCGATCACCATGCCCCAGGCCCGGCCATCGCTTTTGTCGCGGTCGTACAGCGTCGGCTGAGTGAAGCTGACGTTCTCACCGACCGGCGCCGCGCCAAGCCGCTGCACGCGGATGAAGTCGGTGCCTTCCATCGTGTGATGGTCCTGCGTCGTCACCAGCGACACATGCCGCTCGGTGCGATGCAACACGACGCCTGACAGCAGCGCGGGCAAGGCGGGGTCCTGCAGCGCCGTGGCATCGTAGCCGATGCCGGCGCACAACCCTGCGTTCATCCGCCGGCCGTAGCCGAGCGTTGCGGTGACGGTGTTGGTGGCTTGGCCGGGGCTGATCCAGACCGGCCCCTCGAGGCGGCGACCATCGGCCTGCAGCGCCACAACGTCGCCGTTCCGCAAATGCTCGCGCTCGGCAAGATGCGGGCTGATCGACAGCGCCGCGTTCCAGACGATCTTGCTCAGCGGTTTCGGCAACTCCTGCAACCAGCCATTGTTGCCGAAGCGACCGTCCCAAATGCTGGGGTCGGGGCGGAACACGACGTCGAGTCCCTGGGCTGCGGGCGGCACGCCCGACGACATGGGCGACAGCGGCGGCGGCGTCTGCTCGGGAAACGCCGAGCCTGCGATGAAGCCGTCGTCGAGCATCTTCTGCCAGGCTGCCGCAAACGCCGCGTCGCTCTGCTGGCCGCGATGCTGGTTGTACAGGATGTCCCGGCCGGACCGCGGCTGCGGGTCGACCAGCAACGACAACACTTCAGAGGCACTGCGCCCGGCGTAGAACGGACGTATCGTCGGTTGGATCAACGTCACGGTGCCGTCGAAGGCGCGCGCGTCGCCCCAGCTCTCCAGCGAATGCGCCGCCGGAAGATGCCAGTCGGCGTGCTCCGCCGTCTCGTCGAAATAAAGCCCGGTGTGCAGCTTGAGCCGGACCTTTTCCAATGCCGCAGTAAAGCCCAGCGCCGTGGGAGCGGTGTGGCAGGGGTTGGTGTCGAGCATGATAAGCGTATCGACCCGGCCTTGCGCCGCGTCGGCCACAAGGCTCTCGAGCGGTTCGGCCTGGGCGGTGACGGGCGCCGTCAAGAATACGGTGACGCCAAGGTTGCCGAGCGCCGCGTTGATGCGATGCACCGCTTCATGCACCGCCGGCGGCTGGCCGTAGCCCGCTAACACGATCCCGCGTCCACGCGCCGCCAACAGCGCCGTCGTCGCGCGCGCCCGCCATTGGGCAGCGGCGTCATCGCTCGCCGTCGGCTTGCCCGCGCCTATGTCTTGCAGCAGGTCGGCGGCAAGGCTTGTCATGTCACGCTGATCGACGGCCACGCGGTCGTCGGCACGGCCGCTGGTAAGCGTAGGGGTTGGCCCGGCGCTGAACAGCGTCAGGAGTTTGCCGGTCTTCGCCAGCGTGCGGCGCGCGTCGATCCAGTCCCGCGATACGCCGATCTGGTGCGGTCCCTGATCGAGCATGTCGCCGTCGAGCGACACCACGACGTCCGCCCGGTCGAACCGCCAGCGTGTCTCGAACGCCTGCCCAAAGGCGGCATGAGCGCCCTGGTATGCGGCGTCGCGTCCAACCGGGGCGTGGACATGCCAGCGCATCGCCGGAAACGCCGTCTGCATCGCGGCGACCTGGGCCAGCAACGTCGGCGAGGAGATCGGACCGCTCAGCAGCCGCAAGCCTTCGCCGTGCTTTGCGCGCAATACCCCGAAAGCACCGGCCATGACACCGTTGAAGGTCCCCCAGCCGCTGATGCGGCCGAGATGCCGTACGGCCTGCGACCGCTCCGGGTCATACAGTTCGAGCACCGAGGCCTGCGAGAACACGTCGGTGCCGCCGCGCGTCCATGGATGGCGGTCGTTGCCCTCGATCTTGATCGGGCGGCCGTTGCGCGTCGTGACCACCACGCCGAGGGCGACGCCGTCGAGCAACGCGGCGGAGGCGTAGTGCAACGGGATCGCCGGGATCGTGCTGACCGGATCGCGAACGTAAGGCACCTCCTGGGAGCGGCCATCCGGCGGGTCGTCGCAGCCGGCCAAGCCGCCGAACGCAAACGACGCCGCCATGAGCTGCAAGAACCGACGGCGGTCCGATCCGGGCGGGGGCGCGTAGGCGGCAGGAAACTCGGCGGTGAGGAACTCCGCGAACTCCGGCGTTTCGGCCACCGCCTCCAGGCTGCGCCACAACGGTCGGCCGGCTTGGCCGGAGAGCTTGGCGCGAAGTGCCGCGAGATCGATCGTCGTGCGGGTCATGACAGCATCACCGGTGACAGATCGAGCAGTCGGACAGCCGGGCGGGGCCGCTGATGTGATACTGCAGCACCAGCGCCTTGCCGCGTGTGTCCTGATCCGCTGGCGGCGTCCACTCCATGTTCCAGATTTCTTCCGGTGGGCGCACGAACTGCGCCGGGTTGCGATGACAGTTGAGGCAGAACTGCATCTCGAACGCATGGGCCTTGTACATCAGGTTCATGGTGTTCACCGGGCCATGGCAGCTCGAGCAGCCGATACCCTTGGTAATATGGATGGAGTGGTTGAAATAGGTGTAGCTCGGCAGGCGGTTGACTCGTGTCCAGTGCAGCGGCTCGTTGTTCACGAGGCTGGCACGTACCGGCGCCAGCATCGCCGCGTTGGTCCAAATCTGCGAATGGCAGGTCATGCAGGTCCAGGTCTGCGGCAAGCCGGCAGTCGCCGATACCTCCACCGAAACATGGCAGTTGCGGCAATCGATGCCGAGTTCGCCGGAGTGGTGCTTATGGCTGAATGGGACCGGCTGCTGGCGGGCCACGCCAACTCCGGTGAAGTAGAACGAGCGCGTGACGCCGCCGCTGACCACCAGCAACAGCGCCACTCCAACTACGATCACGTAGATCGCCAGCCGAAACCGAGCGTCCGCGCTTGGCGCGAATAGCTGCATCAAGCCCCCCAAGCGATATCCGCCATCGCGATAACAACGGGCAGCATCCCGAGTTTCGCAACCGTGCCAAGATAGCCAACCGGTGTGGCCCAACGGTATCGCGCAGGAGGGGCGCGGGGAGTGGTACCGCCCCGCGGCGGCGTGGCGCTACTCGGCAGTGGCGGCGGTGGCTTTGGACGGCCGGCGCACCTTGGTAGCCCGAACCGGCTTCATCGCTTTGGCAGCCGCCTCGACCGGGGTCGTGGCAGCGCGCGAAGCCTTCGATGTCTTGGCTGCCGGCGTCTTGGCTTTGGACGTGCCAGCTTTCGATGCCTTGGCCGGCGCGCTCTTCGAGGCGGCCTTGGGGAGAGCGGATTTGGCGGCCGTCTTCGTGGCGGTTGTCTTCGTGGCGGCGCGCGCCTTCATCGTCACGGCCTTGGTCCTCTCGCGCCGCATCCGCAACTCGTCGCGGATCATGACCTGCGCTGCCCGTGCGATGGCGATGCGTTGTGCCTCGGGCGCCGAATCAAGCGCGCTGAAGAACGCGGCGCTGACAGGCTTGGTGCCGCGTGGTGAGCGCGTCGAGTTGGTGTCGGTCTTGGCCATGGTGTGTGCCTTTGTCATTGCAACTGGATTGATCACGAGCGCGCTCGCGCGAGCCACTACCAGAATTATCCTGCAAATTTCGATAAAGCAACATCTTCGCGCAGAGTGCAACTATGGCAAGCATTGTTCGTATGTTGGCATCAACATCAGTAAGAGATGTCATGCCCTATATTCAGATCACCGACGGCACCAACCTGTTCTACAACGACTGGGGCACTGGCAAGCCCGTGGTTCTTATCCACGGCTGGCCGCTCGACTCCGATATGTGGGAGTATCAATCTGCATATTTGGCGACGCAGGGGTTGCGCTGCATCGCCTATGACCGTCGCGGCTTCGGACGCTCCGACCAGCCTTGGGCCGGCTACGACTACGATACGCTGGCAGACGACCTCGCGTCGCTGATGGACAAGCTGGATCTGCACGACGCGACGCTGGTCGGTTTCTCGATGGGCGGCGGCGAGGTCGCGCGCTATTTGTCGCGCCACGGTACTGCCCGCGTATCGCGCGCGGCGTTGATCTCCGCAGTCACGCCGTTCCTGCTGAAGACTGCGAACAACGAGGACGGTGTCGACAAATCGGTGTTTGACCAGATGGTGGATGGCTTGCAGGCCGACCGCCCACATTTCCTGGCCGGGTTCGGCAAGACGTTCTTCGGCGCCGGCTTGCTGAACTTCACCGTCACCGCCGAAATCCTGCAGTGGGCGAACATGATGGCGTTGCTCGGCTCGCCCAAGGCCACGACCGATTGCGTGCGCGCGTTTTCCGAAACCGATTTTCGTCAAGACATGCAAGCGTTCACCATGCCGACGCTGATCGTGCATGGCGCGTCCGACGCGACGGTGCCGGCCAGCGTTTCGGGCGCGCGCGCGGCCAAGATGATCCCGGCTGCGAAATACATCGAGTATGCCGGCGCCCCGCACGCGCTGACCTTCACCGAGAAGGACCGGCTCAACGCCGACCTTCTGGTATTCATCCGCGGCTAACTGGCCAGAATAAGTTCCTGGATGCGGGCAGGGTCGGACTGCTCCATCACCCGGCGGGCGAAGCGGGCGCAGTCGTCGATCTTGAGCGTGCGCACCACCTGCTTCACCCGCGGGATCGCCGAGGCGTTCATGCTGAAGCTGCGCAGGCCGAGGCCGAGCAGCAACGGCATCAGGCGGGGATTGGCCGCCATCTCGCCGCACAGCGACACCGGCATCCGGATGCGCAGCGCCGCCTCGGTCGCGAACTGCACCAGGCGCAGCACCGCCGGGTGCATGGGGTCGTAGAGCATGGCCACGTCGCTGTCGCCGCGGTCGACCGCCAACGTGTACATCGTGAGGTCGTTGGTGCCGATGGCGAAGAAATCCGCCTCCAGCGCCAGCGCGTCGGCGGCCAGTGCCGCGCCCGGCGTCTCGATCATGATGCCGAGCGGCGGTAGCGTGTCAGGCAGCCGCTCGCCCCGGCGACGCAGCCGACGCGCTACCCGCTCGTAGATGTCGCGCGCCGCGCGGACCTCGGCGAGATTGGTCACCATCGGCAGCAGCACCCGCACCCGCCCGCTGGCGGCGGCGCGCAGGATCGCCGCCAACTGCGTCTCGAACAGCTCCGGCCGGCGCAGCAGCATCCGGATGCCGCGCACGCCGAGCGCCGGGTTGGCGCCCAGTTCCGGCATCATGCCGTTGGCGGCCAGCGCCTCGATCTCCTTCTCGCCGCCCCAGTCGAGCACCCGGATGGTGACGGTGTCGCTGTCCATCGCCTCGACCACGCTGCGATAGGTCTCGTACTGCGCGGCCTCGTCGGGCAGGGTCTCACGGTTCATGAACAGGAACTCGGTGCGCAGCAGGCCGATGCCGGCAGCCCCGGCCTGGGCAATCAACGCCAGCTCGGCCGGGATTTCCATGTTGGCCTGCAACTCGACGTGCTCGCCGTCGGCAGTGACGGCGGGCAGCCGGCGCAACCGGGCCAGCCGCTGCCGGCCGCGCGCGTAGGCGGCAACCTGACGCCGCGCCTCGGCCAGAACCGGCTCGGTGGGGTTGACGGTGACAAAGCCGGTGCTGCCGTCGACGACGATGGTGCCGCCCGGCTGCGCCGCCTGCATCAACCCCGCCACGCCAAGCGCCGCAGGCACGCCCAGCGCCCGCAGCATGATCGCGGTGTGGCCGTCGGAGCCGCCTTCCTCGGTAACGACGCCGGCCAGGCGCGACGGGTCGAGCAGCGCGGCATCGGCGGGCCGCAGCGCCTCGGCCACCAGCACGGCGCCTTCGGGCAGGGCGGCGAAGCTGCGGAACGGCGCATTGGTCAGGTTGCGGATCAGCCGGCGGCCGATCTCGCGCACCTCCTCGGCACGCCGCGCCTGGGCCGCCGCATCGTCGGAGTGCGGCCCCGCTAGCACCGCGGCGGCGATGGCGGCGGTCTCGTCGGCGACCGCGGTCTCGGCGGCGAGCAAAGCGGTGGCGATGCGCGAGCGGGCGCCGCGCACCAACCGCGAGGGGCCGATCATCTGCAAATAGGCGTCGAGCAGCGGCGCGATCTCGGCCTGGGTCTTCTCCGGCAGCGCCGCGAGCTTGCCGCGCAGCTTGATGAGTTGCTTGCGCGACTGCTGGATGGCGGCGTCGAGCCGCGCGGTCTCGGCGGCGACCTCGGTGGCGGCGATCTTGCGCCTTGGAGCGAGGGCCGGCTGCTCGGCGGCGCTGAACACCGGCCCGATGCCGATGCCGGGTGAGACCGCGATCCCGACCAGGCGGCGCTCAATGGCCGGTGGCGTTCCGGCAAAGCCAGAGGACGGTTTACGGCCCATCCGGCTGTTCCGTCAATCCGACTCGCGAAACCCGGACTCGACCAACTCGGTCAGGGCGTCGAGCGCTTCTTTGGCGTCCCATCCCTCGGCGACCAGTTCCAACGGCGTCCCCGGCCCGGCGCCGAGCATCATAAGGCCCATGATGGACCGTGACGACACGCTCTGGCCATCCTTCAACACCTCGACTTCGGCCGAAAACCGCTCCGACATGCTAACGAACTTGGCCGCCGCGCGGGCGTGCAGGCCACGGCGGTTGCTGATGGTGACAACCCGCCGCATCGCCATGGACGAACCTGCGGCGGGCGGCTCGGAATCACTTCCAGGCTCGGGAGCGTCGTCAGACGTGGCCGGTTCCGTTCGCGCAACCGCAGGCAGGGGCGAGAGCGGCCACGGCCGGACCCTCGTGGACCCGGCACGACGGCACTTCGGAGGCGCGGGCAATATATTTGCGCCCTGCGGCCTGCGCCATTTCGGCGGCGTCGGCCAGTTTGACGGTGGAGCGGATCTTGGCGAGCTTCACCAGCATCGGCAGGTTGGCGCCCGCCAGCACCTCGACGCCGGGCCGAGCCAGTTGCGAGATGCAAAGGTTGCTGGGCGTGCCGCCGAACATGTCGGTCACCACGATGACGCCATCACCGGAATCGACCTTGTTAACGACATTCTGCACATCGAAGCGTCGCGCTTCACAATCATCGTCAGCGCCGATGCAAACGGTTTCGACATTACGCTGGTGTCCGACGACATGCTCCATCGCCGCACGGAACTCCTCGGCGAGGCGCCCGTGGGTCACAATCACAAGACCAATCATAGTGTTAGTCAGGCCTCCTGTGCCTGAGCCGGCATGACACCGGCCGTCAAAGCGGCGCGCCAGCCGGTAGCCGAACATCGTGCGGGAGGACTATCCCCTCGCGCGCTAATTCGCGATGCGCCACCGTCACCTGCCAACCAAACCCGACCAAATGCGATGCCAGTCTTTCGACAATGTGAACCGACCTATGCCGTCCGCCGGTGCATCCGACAGCGACGGTAGCGTACTTCTTGCCCTCGAGTACGAAGCGCGGCAATAGCAGATCGAGCAAGCCAGTCAGATGCGCCAGGAACGCGGCATGGTCGAGGTCACTTTCCACAAACCGTGCCACTGTTCCGTCGAGGCCGGTTTTCGATTTCAAGTCATCGACATAGTGCGGGTTGCTTAGAAACCGGGCGTCGAACACCATGTTGGCTTCGCGGGGCAGACCTGCAGGAAAAGCAAACGATACGAGTGTGACCGCCATTCGGTGATGTCCGCTGCCGCCGCCGCCAAAACGGCAGTCGATCTGCCGGCGCAGTTCGGCCAGCGGCATGTCGGAGCTGTCGATCACCAGGTCGGCGGCTTCGCGCAACGGCGCGGTCAAAGCCTGTTCGGCGGCGATGCCGTCCTGCACCCGCCCGTCGACCGCCAGCGGATGCCGCCGCCGGGTCTCGGTAAAGCGACGCAGCAGCACCGTCTCGTCAGCCCAGACAAACACCAGTTCGAGGTTCCGCGCGGTCTCGTCGCGTAGCCGCGCCAAGGTCGCCAACACCTCGTCGGCATCAAACCCCCGGGTGCGCGCATCGACGCCGATGGCCACCCGGCGTCCGCTGCTCTCGGAGTCGCTGATGAGACTCTCCAGCAGTTGCAGCGGGGCGTTGTCCACGGCCTCGAAGCCGAGATCCTCGAGCGCGCGCAACGCGCTCGACTTGCCGGCGCCGGACAGGCCGCTGACCAGGACGACAAGCGGGCTGCCTTGGCTCATGCGGCGAACGCGCCGACTTCCTGCCGCACTTGGCCGGTGGCGCAGCGCAGCGCCAGCGCGACGCGGGCGGCGGCCGAAGGCATGGCCGGATCGATGACGATGCTGGGCAACTCCAGCCCGTCATGGCTGGAAGGGAGCGGCAGGCGCGGCATCCGGCCCAGCATGACGACCAGGGCCAAGCGGACGGGTGCGACATGCGGCAGCAGCACGATGCCCAATCCGCGCACTTCCAGCCGCCCGGCCAACGCCGTGGGTGGGCTGGCGCTGCCCTGCACGATGTCGACCCGGTCGTCGGCGACCAGTGAAAAACCGTGGTCCAGCAGCCGCAGCAGCAGGTCGGACTTGCCCGACCCCGGCGCACCCAGCAGCAGCACGCCAGCCTGGTCGCGTGCGGCGCAGCTTGCGTGCATTTGCATGGGCGCGGATTGTGCCGGGTTTGCGCCCAGAATGGAAGCGCCCAGGCTTAACGAAACAGGCTTAACGAAACAGGCTTGGCGCAAAGGCTAGGCCTTGACGCCCTTGCCGGTGGACGAGCCGAGCAGGTGGCCCAGCGGGGTCATTACCGGAATACGGTCGCTCACGATTTTGAGGATCGCCAGCAGCGGCACCGCCAGCAACGCGCCGGTGACGCCCCACATCCAATCCCAGAAGAACAGTGAGACGATGACCAGGATCGGGTTCAGCGTGAACCGCCGCGCCAACAGCATCGGCGTCACCGTCTCGCCCTCGACCACATGCACGCCAAGGTAGATCGCCGGCGGCAGCAGGGCGTGGCCAATGCTGGGCGAGGTCAGCAAGCCCACGAAGAAGAAGATAACGATGCCGGTGACCGGACCCAGGATGGGAATATAGTTGAGCAGGAACGCCAAAGTGCCCCAAAGCAGCGGGTCGGGCATCCCGAGCGCCCACATCGACACGCCGTTGGCGATCCCCACCAGCACGTTCATCACGGTGATGGTCACGAGATAGCCGGAGATGTTGCGCTCGACCTCACGCGCGATGTCCACCACGCGGCGCTTGTCACCGAAGCTCGGCATGATCTCGACCAGGCTGCGCAACAGGGTGTCGCCATAGGAGAGGGTGAAGAACAGCACCATCAGCAGGATCAGTACTTGGCCGAGCGCCGCCCGGGTGCCGCTCAGGATCTGCATCCCGACCCCGCCCAGGTTGGACGGCTGCTGCACCGTCACCTGCTGCGGCGGGGCGCCGCCACCCGCCGGCTGCCCACCGCCCGACTGCATCAGGTGCTGCAACTGGTCGAAACCCTTGCGCGCGAAGTCGATCGCCGGGCCGAGGAAACCGAGCCGCTGCTGCAGCTTGGGCAGGCTCTCCGGCGCCTTGGCGATCCAGCTTGACGCCGGCAGCGAAATCGCCAGCCCGATCGCCGTGATGACCACGAACATGGCGATGATGAGCAGCAGCGCCGCCAGCGCGTTCGGCAGCCGCAGCCGCTCGGTCAGCAGCCGCTTGCCTGGCATCAGCAGCAGGTTGAGCACCAGCGCCAGCAGGATCGGCAGCACGATCTCGGCGGCGAAGTATAGCGTGTAGAGCACCGCCAGCACCGCCAGCGTGACCAGTGCCACGCGCGAAGCGTCGAACGGCGTGGCGGCCATCTCGTCGCGGGCCGCACGCGTCGCGTTGTCGGGGCGGACAGATTCTATATTCATGACGCAACAACGGACCGTGCGGACGATCGTTGCGCCCTACGCATCATCATGGGGCCTTGGGTAGGCTCAGCACGAACTTGGCGCCCAGCACGCGCCCGTACAGGTCACGCCGGTTGCCCGCCACCAGCCGGCCCTTGAGCGCCTCCGCGATCTGCCGGCTGATCGACAGGCCAAGCCCGGAATGCTGGCCGAACCGCTCGCCCTGTGGGCGTTCGGAGTAGAAGCGGTCGAAGATGTGTTCGAGCTTGGCCTCCGGTAGGCCCGGCCCGTCGTCGGTGACACTGATCTCCACCATGGCGCCCGCCTCGCGGGCGGTGAGCGCGATGCGGCCACGCAGGGGCGAGAAGCTCTGCGCGTTGGCAATCAGGTTGCGCAGCACCTGCACCAGCCGGCCCTCGACCGCCTGCACCACCACCCGGCCCTCCGGCGCCACCAGCTCCAGTTGCGGGTCGTGCTCGTCGCGGGTCGCCTCGTCCATTTCGACCAGGGTGGCCAGCAGCGGCGCCAGGTCGATCGGCTCGGTGGCGAGGCGCGACAGCTCCGCGTCGATGCGCGAGGCATCGCTGATGTCGCTGATGAGGCGGTCGAGCCGGCCCACGTCCTCGCCGATGATCGCCAGTAGGCGGCGCTGCTTCGCCGGATCGTCGATGCGGCGCAGCGTCTCGATGGCGCTGCGGATTGAACTCAGCGGGTTCTTGATCTCATGGGCGACATCGGCGGCGAACTGCTCGATGGCGTCCATGCGCGCCCACAGCGCCCGCGCCGAACCGTCCAGCGCCGCCGCCAGCTCGCCCACCTCGTCGGTCCGCGCCAGCAATCCGTCCGGCACCGTGCCGGACCGGCCGCGCCCCTCCTGCATCTGCTCGGCGGCCCCGGCCAGCCGCAGGATCGGGCGGGCGATGGTCTGCGACAAGTACCACGACAGCAGCACGGTAAGGCCGAGCGCCAAGCCGAACAGGCCGAGGATCGACAGCCGCACGTCGAGCAGGCTTTGGTCGACCTCACGCGCCTCGCGGGTCAGCAACACGATGCCGACGGTGTGCTTGTTGCGCGCCACCGGCTCGGCCACCGTCAGCAGCAGGCGGCCATTGGCGGTGCGGCGGATGTACGGCGGCATCTCGCGGCTCTGGTCGGAGCCGCTGAGGCGGACTTCCTGGCGCACGTCGGGCTGCCAGTCGAGGCCGGCGGCGGACGGGCTGGTGTCGAGCGCCGGGCCGGAGTTGTACGGCAGCAGGCCGGTCACCCAGTCGTAGGCACGGCCGACGGCGTCCAGCACCGGACGGCTTTCGGGGGCCGGGTCGAGCGGCTCGCTGGGGCTGGTGCCGTCGAGCTGGACGCGGCTGTCGGCGATGACCTGGCCATCCGGCGAGTACAGCTTGGCCTGGGCGTTCGGGCTGGGCTCGGTCAGCCGGCGCAGCAGGGCGCGCGCCAGCTCCGGGATCAAGCGCACGTCGCCATGGCTGTCCTCATGCACGGCCGCCTCGCCCAGCGCTCCGGCATAGCTGCGGGCCTGCTCGCGGAAGGTGCTGACCTCGGCCTCCAGCAAGCCGTTTTGATACTGGTCGAGCCGCTGCAACGCCGCCAGCAGCAGTGCCAGCGGCACCAGGTTGACCAGCAGGATGCGGCGCAGCAGCGGCGACGCCCAGCGCATCGCGCCGGTGCTATGGGTGCGTGGGCGGTACTTCGGCGTCTCCCCCGGTAGCCCGGCGCCGGCCAGCACAGGCGTGTGCGTGTCGGGCAAGGTCAGCTTTCCTTGTAGCGGTAGCCGATGCCGTACAGCGTCTCGATGTGGTTGAAGCTGTCGTCGTGGGCGCGGAACTTCTTCCGCACCCGCTTGATGTGACTGTCGATGGTGCGGTCGTCCACGTAGATGTTCTCGCCATACGCGGCGTCGATCAACTGGTCGCGCGACTTCACCATGCCCGGCCGTGCCGCCAGCGTCTTCAGCAGTAGGAACTCGGTCACCGTCAACTGGATATCCTGCTCGTGCCAGGTGCTCTGGTGCTTGGTCTCGTCCAGCACCAGCGGGCCGCGCACCATGATGCCGCCCGGCGCTGCGCCCGAACCCTCGGCCCGGCTGGTCTCGTTGCGTCGGAGCAGGGCGCGGATGCGCTCGATCAGCAGGCGCTGGCTGAACGGCTTGGTGATGTAGTCGTCGGCTCCCAGGCGCAGGCCCATCAACTCGTCCACCTCCTCGTCCTTGGAAGTCAGGAAAATCACCGGCAGGGCGGAGCGCGCGCGCAGCCGCTGCAGCAGCTCCATGCCGTCCATGCGCGGCATCTTGATGTCGAGCACGGCGAGGTCGACCGGGCGCGCGACCATGCCCTGCAGCGCGCTTTCGCCGTCGGTATAGGTGCGAACCAGGAAGCCTTCCTGTTCCAGGGTCATCGAGACGCTGGTCAGGATGTTGCGGTCGTCGTCGACGAGGGCGATGGTCTGTTTCATGGCACGGTCTCCGCCTCCTGTTCACCCGGATGCTAGATGGGGAGCGCATCGGGGTGTTACGCTTCGATTGTGGCGCAAAACGGTTGGAAATTGCACACAATGATGGCAGGCCGATGATGGAACGAGGGTGATGCCAACGATGGAACGAGGATGATGTCGGACTCCGATCCGGCGGTGCAGGCACGCCGGCTGCTGCGGCGCGCGCGGGCCGGCACGCTGGCGACGCAGCGCGACGGGCAGCCGTTCGCCGGGCTGGTGACGCCGGCGACCGCCCCCGACCTGTCGCCTCTGCTGTTGCTCTCCGACCTGTCCGAGCACACCCGCCACCTGCGCGCCGATCCCCGCTGCGCCGTCATGGTGGTGGGGAAGGCGATGGACGCCAACCCGCAGACCGCGCCGCGGCTGACCGTGAGCGGGCGGGCCAGCATCACCGACGACCCCGGGCTGCGCGCCCGCTGGCTGGCGCTGCACCCGTATGCCGCCTTTTACGCCGATTTCGCGGACTTCCACCTGTGGCAAGTGGCGATCGCCGAGGCGTCGTTCGTGGGTGGCTTCGCGCGCGCCTTCCGATTGGGTGCCGCCAAGCTCGCTCCCGACCCCGGCGCGGTGGCGGCAATCGCCGCCGCGTCGGGGTCCATCATGGAGCATTGCAACGCCGGCCACATGGCGGCCCTGGCGCGCATCGCCGCCCGACTTGGGGAGGTGCTTGGGGAGGCGGCCGAGGCTTGGCGGATAGCGGCCGTGGATGTCGACGGCTGCGACCTGGCGGCGGGCGAGCGCGTGCTGCGCGTCGATTGGGCGGCGCCGGTGCGCGATGCCGGCGGGGTGCGGACCGAGCTGGTACGATTGGCGGCGCTGTAATTTAGCCGAAGCCTGTGCTACCGCCGCGCAAATCCCACCGGAGAACGAACGCGCCATGTCCGAAAGCGTACCGATGCCCACCTCGTCCGGCCCGCAGCCATCCATCCCGCCGGGCGTCTCGCCGCTGGTGGTCAATATCCAGTACGTGAAAGACCTGTCGTTCGAGGTGCCTGGAGCGCCGGGGATCTACACCACCCTGCGGACCGCGCCGAAGGTCGACATCAACCTCGACGTGCAGGCGCGCCGCGTGCAGGAAGGCCAGAACATCTACGAGGTGGTGCTGGAAATCCGCGCCGAGGCAAGCGACCCCGAAGCCGCCACGGCAGCGCCCGGTCAGGCGCGGGTGTTCCTGGCCGAGCTGTCGTATGGCGGCATCTTCACTTTGACCGGCATCCCCGACAACGCGATCGAGCCGGTGGTGCTGGTCGAATGCCCGCGCATCCTGTTCCCGTTCGCGCGCAACATCCTGGCCGACGTGACCCGCGACGGCGGCTTCCCGCCGGTGCTGCTGCAGCCGATCGACTTCGTGGCGCTGTGGCAGGCCCGGCGCGCCCAGGCCACCGCTGCCGGCGGCGAGGCCGCATCGCTTACTGTCTAGGGAGACCGGGCCTAGCGAGATCGATCAGGCAAGGCGGACCGGCTACACCCAGAGCGGCTGCTTCAGCCGTGCGATGAACGCCGCGTGGGCCGCAAGCTCCGCCTCGGCGGGGGCGATCGGTCGCGGCAGCCTTGATTTGCTGGGCGCCATGTCGGGCAGCAGGATCATCGTCGGCGCGCTGACGGCGGTGGTCTCGCCCGACCACAGCGCGCGCTGGCGGCCCCCGGTCAGCTCGACATAGACATCCGACAGCAGCCGGCAATCGAGCAGCGCGTTGTGCGAGGTGCGCTCGCTGAGGTCGATGCCGAAGCGGCGGCAGAGCGCGTCCAGGCTGTTTGGCAGGCCCGGAAACCGCGTCTTGGCCATCGCCAGGGTGTCGATCATGCGGCTGCGGGCCAGCGCCGGCCGCTGGATGCGCGCCAACTCCGCGTCGAGGAAGCCGAAGTCGAACGGCGCGTTGTGCGCGATGAGCGGATCGTCGCCGAAGAACGCCAGCAGCTCGTCGGCGATCTCGCGGAACCGCGGCTTGTCCGCCACCCGGTCGATGGTGATGCCGTGGATGCGCACCACCTCGTCGGGGATGTCGCGGTCGGGGTGGATCAGCGTATGGAAGTGCCGCCCGCTCGGCAGGTCGCGGATCAGCTCCAGCGCCGCGACCTCGACCACCCGGTCCCCGGTCAGCGGGTCCAGGCCGGTGGTCTCGGTGTCGAACAGCACGGCCCGGCTCATCGCAACAACTCCCGCATGGCGCGCAGTAGTTGCATATGGGAGTGACGCCGCGAAAGCCCGGTGCGGATGACGTGGGTCGGCACCGCGCGCCGCGCCTGGCGTTGCCGCTCCCCGTCCGGCAGTTGCCGCGCCAGGATCGCCGTCAGTTGCGCCTCGCTCAGCGTGCCGCGCCGCAGCGCCCGGCTGCGCTGCACGTCGCTTGGCGCCGACATGACGATGGCGGCGTCGAACGCGCCCCGGTGCGAACGGTCCAGCCGCCCGACCTCCAGCAGCAGCGGGATGTCCAGCACCGCAACGCGCGCGCCCCGACGGCGGGCGGCTGCCAGGAAGGCGCGTTCTTGGCGGCGCACCAGCGGATGCATGATCGCCTCCACCCGGCGCAATGCCGCGGGATCGGACAGCACCGCGCGGCGCAGCGCCGCGCGGTCGAGCCGCAGGGCGCCAGCGGCATCGGTTTCCACCACGCCCGGAAACGCCTGCGCCAAGGCCGGCAGCGCCGCGCCGCCAGGTGCCTGCAGCGCCCGCACCGTGGCGTCAGCGTCGAACACCGGCAGATGCGACCGGCGGAACGCGCGCGCCGCGGTCGTCTTGCCCATCGCAATGCCGCCGGTCAGCCCAATCACCTTCACGCCGCCACCTTCACGCCACGGTTCCCGTGCTGCCCTGGCCGGTGTAGGCATCAATGTCGCTGCTGAGGCGATTTTGTCGATGGGGCTGGCGATGACCGATGCGGAGCTGAAGCACAAACTCGCGGTGGCGCGCGAACTTGCGGTGCAGGCCGGCGTCATGGCGCTGCAACGCCGCCCGCCCCCCGGCGCGCCCTCGGCGACGCTGAAAGGCGCCCAGGATTGGGTGACCGAGGCCGACCTCGCGGTCGAGCAGTTCCTCGCAGCCGAGTTGGCGCGGGCCTTTCCCAAGGACGGGTTCCAGGGCGAGGAGACCGGGCGTGCGCGGCCGGGCGCCTGCCGCTGGGTGGTCGATCCGATCGACGGCACCTCCAACTACGCCCGCGGCAACAGCCGGTGGTGCGTGTCGCTGGGGCTGATCGAGGACCGCGCTCCGCTGCTCGGCGTGCTGGCGGCGCCGGCGCTGGGCGAGGTGTTCGACGCCTGCCGCGGCGGCGGCGCACGGCTCAACGGCAACCCGATCCAGGCCGCCGGCACCACTGACCTCACCCGCGCGATGGTCGAGTGCGGCTGGTCGCCACGGCTGGACAACGGGCTGTATTTCGCGCTGGTCCAGGACGTGATGGGCTCCGGCGCCATGATGCGTGCCGGCGGCTCCGGCGCCATGGGCCTGGCCGACGTCGCCTGCGGCCGGCTCGACGGCTATGTCGAACTGCACATCAACCTGTGGGACGTGGCCGGCGGGCTGGCGATCCTGGCCGAGGCCAGAGCAACCGTCTCGCCGTTCATGGCCGGCGAGGGGCCGGAGCATGGCGGGCCGATCCTGGTGGCGGCTCCGGGCGTGGCGGGGGCGCTGGAGGAGGTTTTGAGCAAGGCCGGGCTTTGCCCTGGACCCATTGGGGCTGGCGGCCCCAAACCCCGTTAATCCCCGCGCAGGATCTGGCTTAGGAACGTCTTTAGCCGCTCCGTCTTGGGGTGTGCGAACAATTCCGCCGGCGGGCCGCTTTCGACGATCTCGCCGCGGTCCATGAACACCACGCGGTCGGCGACCTGGCGGGCGAACCCCATCTCGTGCGTCACGCACACCATGGTCATGCCGCTCTCGGCGAGGCCGGTCATGGTGTCGAGCACCTCTTTTATCATCTCGGGATCAAGCGCGCTGGTCGGCTCGTCGAACAGCATGATCTTCGGCTTCATGCACAGCGCCCGCGCAATCGCCACCCGCTGCTGCTGGCCGCCAGATAGCTGGCCCGGGTACTTCTTCGCCTGCTCCGGGATCTTCACCCGGGTCAGGTAGCTCATGGCCAGCTCCTCGGCGTCCCGCTTGGGCATTTTGCGCACCCAGATCGGCGCCAGCGTGCAGTTCTCCAGGATGGTCAGATGCGGGAACAGGTTGAAGCTCTGGAACACCATGCCGACCTCGCGCCGTACCGTGTCCAGCGCCCGCGTGTCGTCGGTCAGCTCGGTGCCCTCGACGCGGATGTGGCCCTGCTGGTGCGTCTCCAGGCGGTTGACGCAGCGGATCATCGTCGACTTGCCCGACCCCGACGGGCCGCACACCACCACGCGCTCCTTCTGCGCCACGTTCAGCGTGATGTCGCGCAGCACGTGCATGGCACCGTACCACTTGTTGACGTGGTCGAGTTCGATGGCCGGCACGCCGTTGTTCAAGCGGGGGTCGTTCACGTAGCGTCCTTCTCAGCGGTTGGCGGTGCGGGAGAAGCCGCGTTCCAGGCTGCGGCTGTAGCTCGACATGGCGTAGCAGAACACGAAGTAGATCACCGCCAGCAACAGGTAGATCTCGGTCGAGAACCCGGCCCAGGTCGGATCGGACATGGCGATCTTGCCCGACGTCAGCAGGTCGGGGATGCCGATGATGAGCACCAGGCTGGTGTCCTTGAAGAAGCCGATGAAGGTGTTGACCAGCGGCGGGATCACCAGCCGCAGCGCTTGCGGCAGGATTATAAGGCCGGTCTTGCCCCAGTAGGACAGGCCGAGCGCATCGGCCGCCTCATACTGGCCCTTCGGCAACGCCTGCAAGCCGCCGCGGATCACCTCGGCCAGGTAGGCGGCGGCGAACAGGATGATCGCCACCTGGGCGCGCAGCAGCTTGTCCGGGTTGATCCCCTCCGGCATGAACAGCGGGAACATGACGCTGGCCATGAACAGCAGGCTGATGAGCGGCACGCCGCGGATCAGCTCGACATAGACGACGCACAGCAGCCGCACCGCCGGCAACTCCTTCGACCGCCGCCCGAGCGCCACCAACACCGCCAGCGGAAAGGCGCAGGCAAGGCCGAAGGTGGACAGGATCAGCGTGATCGGCAGGCCGCCCCACTGGTCCTGCGAGACGAACGGCAGGCCCAATACGCCGCCCCACATCAATATGCCGATCACCACCAGCGTGGCGACCCAGATATACAGCAGCTCGCGCCGCCAGAACCGCCGCATCGCCGAGGCCACGTAGAGCGCCACGAACAGCCCGATGCAGATCAGCGGCCGCCATTGCTCGTGGTATGGGAACGGGCCGAACAGGATGAAGCGGTACTTGTCGCCGATGGTCGCCCAGCAGGCGCCAAGCCCCTGCAACTGGCGGCAGGCGGTGGAGTCGGGGCCATGCGCTCCCTCAGGCACGCTCCAGACCGCGTGCAGCACGCCCCAGCCGAAGAACTCCCACGCCCAGCGCAGCAGGAAGTACCCCAGCAGCAGCGTCACCGCCGTCGAGAGCCAGCCGGAGAACAAATTGGCGCGCATCCAGCCGACCGGCCCCAGCACAGGCCCGGCCGGACGGGCGAAGGTCGCCATGGGCGGTGCGGTTCGCCCGGCGACGGCGGGAACCGGCTCGATCAGGTCGAGGCCGGGAAGCCGGGTGTCCTGCGCCATCCTAGCGCTCCACCAGCGCGAGGCGCGCGTTGTACCAGTTCATGAACAGGCTGATCGACAGGCTGATGGTCAGGTAGACGAGCATGATGATGGAGATGCCCTCGATCGCCTGGCCGGTCTGGTTCAGCGTGGTGTTGGCCAGCGAGACGATGTCCTGGTAGCCGATCGCCACCGCCAGCGAGCTGTTCTTGGTGAGGTTCAGGTACTCGCTGGTGAGCGGCGGGATGATGACCCGCATCGCCTGCGGCAGCACCACCAGCCGCAGCACCGCGCCGCGATGCAGGCCCAGCGCCTCCGCCGCCTCCCATTGGCCACGCGACACCGCCTGGATGCCGGAGCGCACGATTTCGGCGATGTAGGCCGAGGTGTAGATGGTCAGGCCGACCAGCAGCGCGCCGAACTCCGGGCTGACGGTGGCGCCGCCCTGGAAGTTGAAGCCGTGCAACGCGGGCATGTCGGGCGAGAACGGCGCGCCCAGGATGGCCCAGGCCAGCAGCGGCAGGCCGACGATCAGCCCCACCGCCACCGGCCAGACCAATGTCCGCCGCCCGGTGGAGTCCTGCCGTCGCCGCGCTGTCTTGGCCCAGACGATCGCCAGCACGATGCCGGCCAGCAACGCCAGGGCCGCCCAGCCGAACGCCGGGTCGCCGCGCAGCCATGGCACCTTGATGCCGCGGTTGGACAGGAACGAGCCGGCGAAGTGGATCGCCTGGCGCGGCGCCGGCAGGCCTTGCAGCAGCACGTACCAGAACAGCAGCTGCAGCAGAGGCGGGATGTCGCGCAGCACCTCGACATAGACCGCCGACAGCTTGGCGATCAGCCAGTTGCGCGACAGCCGGCCGATGCCGACCAGCGTACCGATGATGGTTGCGAGCACGATGCCGACGATCGACACCTTCAGCGTGTTGAGCACGCCCTCCAGCAGCGCATGGAAGTAGGTGTTGACCGCCGGATCGTACGGGATCATCGCCTCGCCGATCGGGATCCCGGCGGTGCGGCCGAGGAAGCCGAAGCCGGTGGCGATGTGGCGCGCGGCCAGGTTGCGGTTGGTGTTGCGGACCAGCACCCCGACGATGCCGACGACGACGGCGACCACCAGGATCTGCCAGACGATGTTGCGCAACAGCGGGTCGGACCACGACAGCCGGATGCGGCGTCGCGGCGGACCTTTCGGAGCAGACGTGGAGGCTGTTGCCGACATGCTGGACGCAGGACCTATCGAACCGCTGGCGCAAGAACTGGACCAGGAGGGCTGCGCCAGGCACAGCCCAGGTTGCACATTGCTGCAACCTGGGCCGAAAGATCAAACTCTCAAGTGAAGCGGCTTAGCGCATCGGCGGCGCGTACTGGATGCCGCCCTTGTTCCACAGCGCGTTGATGCCGCGCGGCACGCCCAGCACGGTGATGTTGCGGTCCCACACCTCGCCGTAGTTCCCGACCTGCTTGATGACGTTGTAGGCCCATTTGTTGTCGAGCCCGAGCGCCTTGCCCATGTCGCCCTCAAGTCCCAGCAGGCGGCGGATGTCCGGGTTGGTGCTGGTCATCATGCTGTCGACGTTGGCCTGGGTGACGCCGTCCTCCTCGGCGGTCAGGCCGGCGAAGTAGGTCCAGCGCACGATGTCGAACCATTTGTCGTCACCCTTGCGGACCATGTAGCCGAGCGGCTCCTTGCTGATGATCTCCGGCAGCAGCACGTAGTCGTCCTTGTTGGTCTGCGTGGCGCGGAACGTCGCCAGCGCCGAGCTGTCGGTCGAGTAGGCGTCGCAGCGGCCGGAAATGAAGGCGTTCTGGATCTCGGCCAGGTTCTCGATCAGGATCGGCGTGAACTTCAGGTTGTTGACGCGGAAGTAGTCGGCGATGGCCAGCTCGGTGCTGGTGCCGGGCTGCACGCAGATGGTGGCGCCGTCCATCTCCTTGGCGGACTTCACGTTCATCGACTTCTTCACCAAAAATCCGGTGCCGTCGTAGTAGTTCACGCCGGCGAACTCGGCGCCGAGGTTGGCCTCGCGGCCCAGGGTCCAGGTGGTGCTGCGGATCAGCACGTCGACCTCGCCGGATTGCAGGGCGGTGAAACGGTTCTGCGTGGTCAGCGGCGAGTAATTGACCTTGTTGGCGTCGCCCAGCACCGCCGCGGCGATGGCGCGGCAACTGTCGGAGTCGAGGCCCTTCATCACGCCCTGGCTGTCGGGCAGCGAGAAGCCGGGGACGTTGCCGGCGATGCCGCAGGCCAGTTGGCCGCGGGCACGCACCGCGTCGAGCGTGGCCGAGCCGCTGCCCTGCGCGTGGGCAGCCTGCCCCGCCAGCAACAAACCGCCAAGGAGTGCGCCAGCGGCAATGCCGGCGGATACGATCGAGGCTGTTCGGGTCATCGTGAACTCTCTATTCGAGTGGACGGGAACGTTCCCGCGACGGTCCGACATACTGCCCTTGCCGCCGCCGCCGCAATCGGCCACATCGTCGAAATGCTGCACTTGACCAAGCTCGCTGTGGGTTGCCGTGACGTGGCGGCGCTGCGGACCTTCCAGCAGGCGCGCGCCGTGACCGATCCGCCGCTGCGCCACCGCACCCGCAACGCGCCACGCCGCGCCGCCGAGATCATCGACGGCGGCTCGCTCTACTGGGTGGTGGCCGGCGCCCTGCTGGTGCGCCAGCGCGTGCTGGACATAGTGGCCGACCACTGGGAGGACGGCAGCGCCTGCGCCGGCCTGGTGCTCCACCCCGAACTGGTCGCAGTCGAGGGACGGCCGGTGAAGGCGTTCCAGGGCTGGCGCTACCTGCTCGGCCATGAGGCGCCACCCGACGTTGCCGCCGGCAGCGAGCAGCATGGGCTGCCGCAGGCCCTGGCGTTGGAACTGCGCCGGCTGTGTCTATTATGACACATCGTGCAGGCACGCATCAATCGACGCATTGCGCTGGCATTCCGCCGTGCCGCCCAGATGCTATGGCTGGCGTATCTTCCCCAGGAGACAAGCCCGATGCGCTTCCGCAAGCTGTTGTCTGTCGCCGCCGCGCTTGGCATGTTGTTGCTGGCATTGCCGGTCCCGGCCGAGGCGCAGTACTACTACCGCAATCACCACCGCTACTACCGGCCACCGCCGCGCCATCATCACCACCATCGCCCGCATAACCGGCCATACCAACCGCGTCGCTGACCGAACCGTTGCGTAACGCGGGGATAGCGGCGCCGGGCATGGACCGGGGCACGCGAAACGACTATCCCCGCGCGGCCACACGCGCATCGTAAAAGGCCGCCGCTCCCAACATGTCACTTTCGCATCTGCTTGCCATAGTGGTCGAGCACAGCCGCCGCCGCGCCCCGTTGGTGTTCTTCGCCAGCCTTCTGCTGTCCGCACTCTGTATCTGGTTCGCCAGCCAACACCTCGGCGTCTCGACCGACACCAACAAGCTGTTCGCCGCTTCGCTGCCGTGGCGCCGGCTGCAGATCGAGAGCGATCGGAACTTTCCGCAGTTCAGCAACCTGCTGGTGGCGGTCATCGATGCCCGGATACCGGAGGAAGCGGAGGCCACGGCCACCGGGCTGGCGAAGGCGCTGGCTGCCGACCCGGCGCATTTCGGTCGCGTCACGCGGCCCGACTCCTCGCCATACCTCGACAAAAACGGGCTGATGCTGCTCGACACCAAGACGCTGGGCGCGCTGCTCGACAAGACCATCGACGCGCAGCCGTTCCTGGGCCAACTGGTCGCCGATCCCAGCGCACGCGGCCTGTTCGCGGCGCTTACCCTGGTGGCGATCGGGGCGGAGCGCGGCGAGGCGCAGTTGGGACCGTTCGCACCGGCGCTGGGGCAGTTCCACGATGTGCTGGAAGGCGCGCTGGCAGGGCATCCGCAACCGCTGTCATGGGAGTCGCTGCTGGCCGGTCCGGTGCTGCAGCAGGCCGGGCAGTACCGCTTCGTGCTGGTGCAGCCGAAGCTCGACTACGGGGCGCTGGAACCCGGCGGGGCGGCCACCACGGTGATGCGGGCGGCCATCGCGCGGTTGCCGTTCGTGGGTTCAGGCGACGCGCGGGTGCGGATCACCGGGTCGGTCGCCCTGGCCGACGAGGAGTTCGCAACGGTGGCGCAGGGCGCGCTGTGGGGCGCCTTGGGCAGCATCGCGCTGGTCACGCTGTGGCTGCTGCTGGCGGTGCGTAGCTGGCGGCTGATTGTGCCGATCCTGTTGACGTTGATGGTCGGCCTATCGGTCACCGTCGGCTTCGCCACCGTCGCGGTCGGCACGCTGAACCTCATCTCCGTGGCATTCGCCATCCTGTTCATCGGCATCGCGGTCGACTTCGCGATCCAGTTCAGCGTGCGCTTCCGTGACGAGCGGCGGCATGTCTCCGACACTGCGGCGGCACTCGGCCGCACCTCGCTGCGGGTCGGGCCGCAAATCCTGGTGGCTGCCGGCGCGACCTCGGCCGGATTCTTCGCCTTCGTGCCGACCAAGTTCGCGGGCGTGGCGGAGCTTGGGCTAATTGCCGGCGTCGGGATGCTGGTGGCCTTTGCCGCGACGCTGGTGTTCCTGCCGACGGCGCTGACGATGCTGCGGCCGGGTGTCGAGCGGGCCGAGATCGGCTTTGCCTGGGGCAGCGTGCTGGAGCGTGGCCTGATCCGGGTGCGGCTGCCGATGCTGGCGCTGTTCGGCGCGCTGGCGGTGCTGGGATTGGCGCTGCTGCCGCGTATCACCTTCGACAGCGACCCGCTGCATACCAAGGACCCGAACACCGAGGCCATGCGCACGCTCGGCGACCTCATGAGTTCGCCGCTGACCAACCCGTACACCGCCGACGTCCTGGCGCCGTCGCAGGCGGCGGCCGAGGCTTTGGCGACCAGGCTGCGGACGCTGCCGCTGGTCGCCGACGTGCTCTCGCTGATGACCTTCGTGCCGCAGGACCAGCCGGCCAAGCTGGCGCTGCTGGCCGATGCCGCCAACGTGCTCGGCGCCTCGCTGACCCCTCGCTCGGCTGCCGCGCCGGTCACCGCCGCCGATCTCCGGATGGCCGCCGCCAGCACATCCGCCGCCATCGCGCGGGCCGCCGACAAGCTGCCGCCGCACGATCCGCTGCTGCTGGTGGGCGACGACCTGAAGGAGCTGGCGACGGCCCCGGATGCCACCATGCTTGCCGCCAACGCGGCGCTGGTGCGCTTCCTGCCCGAGCAGCTCGATCGGCTGCGCCTCGCGTTGACAGCGGGTCCGGTCACCATGGCCGACATTCCTTCAGGCATCGCCGACGACTGGCGCCTGCCGAATGGCCAGGCAAGGGTGCAGGTGCTGGCCCGGCCGCAGGCGCGCGACAGCGCCGGCCTGCACGCCTTCGTGGCCCAGGTGCGCAGCATCGCTCCCGACGCCGGCGGCTCGGCGGTGGAGATCGTGGAGACGGCGGCGACCATCGTAGGCGCGTTCCGCACCGCCGCGGTGCTGGCGCTGGTGGCGATCACGGTGATCCTGGCGCTCGTGCTGCGCCGCGCGGTCGATGTGGCGCTGGTGCTGGCGCCGCTGCTGCTGTCGGCGCTGATGACGGTGATCGTCGTCGTGCTGCGCCCAATGCCGCTCAACTTCGCCAACATCATAGCCTTGCCGCTGCTGCTCGGCGTCGGCGTGTCGTTCAACATCTACTTTGTCATGAACTGGCGCACCGGCATCCGCAGTTTCCTCGGCAGCGCCACCGCCCGCGCCGTGGTGTTCTCGGCGCTGACCACCGGCACGGCGTTCGGCTCGCTGGCGCTGAGCCAGCATCCCGGCACCTCGAGCATGGGGGTGCTGCTGCTGGTCAGCCTCGGCTGCACGCTGGTGGCGAGCCTGCTGTTCGTGCCGACGCTGCTGGCACGGCCCCCGGCTCGTCCTCCGGAACGCTTTCGGGAACAGCCGGCGACACGTCCCCTGGCCCGCCCGTCCACGCCAGCGCCCGCACCGCGGGGCTGACCAGCGCCGCCAGTTCGGCCGCGTGCTCGTAGTCGGGCATCAGCCGAGTCACCGTGGCGTCGGCGTGGGTCGCCGGATGGAAGTAGATCTCCACGTCGCCCGTGGGCAGCGCGGGCAGCAGCGCCAGCAGCCGCCGCTCGGTCATGTGGCCGCTCCACGCCAGGCCGAACACCGCGTCGGGCGCAGCCATGCCGGCCGTCTCGACCTGACGGCGCAGCAGCCGCGTGCCGACATACAGGGCGCGCGAGCCAAGCGTCGGAGCGATGCCCAGCGCCGCCATGATGCGTGGCGGCTCGGCCGGGACCCGCACCCGGCGCAGGCCGAACTCGCGGCCGACCCGCACCAGGGTAGCGCCGACCATAGGGTGCATATGCATGTGCTTGTGCGCGTCGGCATGGCTGAGCGGCAGGCCGGTGGCGGCGAAGGCTGCGAATTGCGCCCGCACTTCGGCCTCCAGTGCCCGCCGGTGCCAGGCATGGCGCAGGCCCAGGCGAAACTGGTCGGAGCCGAACCATTTGCCGGTAATTGCGGAGAACCCTTCGATTACCACAAGGTGCAGTCCGACGCGAAGGCCGGGCAGCCGTCGCGCCCGCTGCACCGCGTCGTCGACAGCGCCGCCGGTCACCATCAGGCTGGCATGGGTCAACACGCCGTCACGGTAGGCACGCTCGATGCCCTCGTTCACCGCCGGCGACAGGCCAAAGTCGTCGGCGGTGAACGCGATCATCGTCGTTGCGGGCCAGCTAAGGCGAATTGCATCCGCATTGAGTTACGCGGCGGTGTGGCGCTCGCGCAGGAACTGAAAGAACTCCACGCCCTCGCGCAAGCGGCGCTTCATCATCTGCGGGCTGCGGACCATCTCGCCCACGATGGAGGCGATCTTGGGCGCGCGGAAGTAAAACCGCTTGTAGAACGTCTCCACCGAGTCGAACATCTCGGTGTGCGAAAGGTGCGGGTAGCTGAGCGGCGCGATCTGGACGCCGTGGTCGTCGATCAGCTCGGCGTGCTCGGCATCGAGCCAGTTGTTCTCGACTGCCTGCTTGTAGAGGAACGTGCCAGGATAAGGGGCTGCGAGCGAGACCTGCATGGTGTGCGGGTTAACCTCCTGGGCGAAGCGGATGGTCTCCTCGATCGTCTCCTTGGTCTCGCCGGGCAGACCCAGGATGAAGGTGCCGTGGATCTTGATGCCGAGTTCATGGCAGTCCTTGGTGAACTGGCGGGCGACCTCGATCCGCATCCCCTTCTTGATGTTGTACAAAATCTGCTGGTTGCCGCTCTCGTAGCCCACCAGCAACAGCCGCAGGCCGTTGTCGCGGAGCACCTTCAGCGTGGCGCGCGGCACGTTGGCCTTGGCGTTGCAGCTCCACACCACGCCGAGCTTGCCGAGTTCGCGGGCGATCGCCTCGGCGCGGGGCAGGTTGTCGGTGAAGGTGTCGTCATCGAAGAAGAACTCGCGGACCTGCGGGAACATCGCGCGGGCCTGCTTGATCTCGGCGGCGACGTGCTCCGGGCTGCGCACCCGGTAACGGTGGCCGCCGACGGTCTGCGGCCACAGGCAGAAGGTGCAGTGGCTCTTGCAGCCCCGCCCGGTGTACAACGACACATAGGGGTGCATCAGGTAGCCGATGAAATAGTCCTCGATGCGCAGGTCGCGCTGGTAGACCTCGGTCACGAACGGCAACTGGTCCATGTCCTCCAGCACCGCGCGGTCCTTGTTGTGGACCAGCGCGCCGGTCGGGCCGCGGTAGCTGATGCCGTCGATGCTCGACCAATCGCGGCCCTCGGCCACCTCCTTGATGGTGAAGTCGAACTCGTTGCGGGCGACGAAGTCGATGGCGTTGCCCTGCTGCAGGCTTTCGGTCGGCTGCACCGCGACCTTGGCGCCGACGAAGCCGATCTTGAGCGATGGGTTGGTGTCCTTCAGCGCCCGTGCCACCTTGATGTCCGAGGCGAACGAGGGCGTCGAGGTGTGGATCACGCATAATTCGTAGTCGCGGATCTGCGCGGTGATCGCGTCCAGCCCAATGCGGGCCGGCGGCGCGTCGATCAGCTTGCTGCCCGGCACCAGTGCCGCCGGCTGCGCCAGCCAGGTCGGATACCAGAAGCTCTTGATCTCGCGCTTGGCCTGGTAACGCGAGCCGGCGCCGCCATCGAAGCCGTCGAAGCTGGGCGGCTGCAGAAACAAGGTCTTCATCATAAGCGTTCGGTTCCCAAAGGCGGCGTGTCGAGATGGACGATTTATGGCTTGATGAGCGAAGCGCGGAGCACCTCGCCGCGCCATTCGACCTCGTCACTGGTGTAGCTGGCCAGAACGACCGCGATAGACATGAGGTCGCGCAACGGCAAAAGCCAGATCGGCGCGCGGCTGGCAAGCCCGTGCCTGGCGAGGTCCAGCATACGGTCGATAAGCCGGCCCACCACCGCACGCTCTACCCAAACTCCCAGTAGCAGCGCCAGCGACCATTTGGCGCCGCCCGACAGTAGGACCGCCAGCATCGCCCAGACCAATGGATACTGGATCGTCGAGAGCGCGAGACCCAGCGGCGCCAGGGCCAGGATGGTTCGCGACCAGCGCAACTCGTGGCGATATAGCGCGCCGAGGTCGACTTCCGGCACGGTGGTCGCCGGGATGGTTTCAGCCAACCCGATCCGCCAGCCGCGCGCGACGACCAGTTCGCCCAGCACATGATCGTCGGCCAGGTGGGACACCAGGGCGCTCAGGCCGCCGACCGCCTCCAACGTGCCGCGCCGCAGCGCCATCGTGGCGCCCAGGCAGTCCTGCCGGCCAAGCGCTCGCGCCATCAAGGCGCCGGGCAGGAAACCGTGGGTAATCGCGGTGGCGCCAAGTGTCCCGGCCAGCGTGCCGGTTGCCGGCAAGCCCGAGTAAAGCGTGGTCACCAGGCCGATGCCCGGCTGCGCCAGCGTGTCGGCGAGGCGGGCCAGGTAGTCGGGGGCGGTATGCACGTCGCTGTCGGCGATCACCAACACGTCGTAACGCGCCGCCGGCAGCATGTTGATGAGGTTGCCGACCTTGCGGTTGCGACCGTGCGAGGTCGTGTCGATGACCAGCACGATGTCGATATCTGGAAACCGCGCCTCCAGCCGCCGCACCACGGCGATCGCCGGATCATGCCTGTTCTGCACCCCGAACACGATCTGGAATGGCCCATACTCCTGTCGACACAGGGTCGCCAGGGCCTGTTCCAGCATCGGCTCGGCGCCGTGCAGCGGCTTCAGCACGCTGATGGCGGGCCGCCACGGCGCTGCTGCCGGCGGCGGTCCGTGGCGGAAGCGCCGAACCAGCGACAGGCCGAACAATCCTTGCAGGATTCCCGCACCTGCGATCAACGCGGCGAAATCGGCAAGCAGGCTCATGTCACGCGAACGCCGACTAGTCAGCCATGTGCGGCCAGGGCCGCGGTCCGCTTGCGCAACGAGGCGATCAACGGCGCCGCGGAGCCACTGCCCAACAGCGACCGGAAGTCGGAACGCTGCACCGCGACCCGGCTGATCGAACCATCGAGCAGCACGTCCACGACCTGCCAGCCGGCGGGCGTCTGGCGCATCACGTAGTCGATCGTGGTTGGGTCGCCCGATTGCGGCACGATACGCGAATGCACCACCTGATCCGCTCCCACCGCACGGGTTTGCGGATCGACCGGGAATTTCTCACCGGAGAAACCGTTAAAATTGGCCACGTAGTTGGCCACGGTGAAATCGGTGAACGCCGCCAGCAGCTCGGCCTTCGCGGCCGGCGGGAAACTAGCGAAACGCGGCCCCACCGAGGCAGCCAGCACCACATCGAGCGCAAAGGTGCGCTGTATCGTCGGCAGCAACGTCGCCACGCGCTGAGCGAACGGCGTGGCCTTGCCGGCCTGCATGACGGCGAGCAGGCCGCTGTCGAGCGCCACGATCTGTTCCGACGGACCGACACCCTGCGCCAACGCGGGCGCCATGAAGACACCGGCAAGCAGCATCGCCAGCAAGGCGCGTCGCTGTGTCATGCCGGCTGCGCCATTGCCGGCCGGCCAGCCGCCGCGAGCACGGCCGCCACGATATCGGCGACTGCCATATGCGCGTCGGCCATTTGGCGGGCCGGCGTGTCGTGGTCGATGAAGCGGTCGGGCAAGGTTATCGGCCGCACCCGCAAACTACCATCCAACGCGCCGCTCCAGGCCAAATGCTGCAGCACCAACGAGCCGAAACCGCCGACGCTGCCGTCCTCGATGGTGACCAGCAGGCCGTGATGCCGGGCCAACTGGTCGATCATCGCGGTGTCGATCGGCTTGGCGAACCGTGCGTCGGCCACCGTCACCGACAGGCCTTGCTGGGCCAGCAGCTTGGCCGCCGCGAGGCTGTCGGCTAGCCGCGGGCCAAGCGAGAGGATGGCGACATCGGCGCCTTCCTGCATGATGCGGCCGCGCCCGAGCGGCAGCACGCTGCCACGCTCGGGCAAGTCGAGGCCAACGCCGGAACCGCGCGGATAACGCAGCGCACTGGGCCGGTCGTCGATCGCCGCCGCGGTGGCGACCATGTGCATCAGCTCGATCTCGTCGGACGGCGCCATCAGCACTATCCCGGGCAGGCAGCCGAGGAACGCCAGGTCGAAGCTGCCGGCATGGGTGGCGCCGTCGGCCCCGACCAAGCCGGCGCGGTCGATGGCGAAGCGCACCGGCAACGACTGGATCGCCACGTCATGCACCACCTGATCGTAGGCGCGTTGCAGGAACGTGCTGTAGATGGCGCAGAACGGCGCCATGCCTTCGCTCGCCATGCCGGCGGCGAAGGTCACCGCGTGCTGCTCGGCAATGCCGACGTCGAACATGCGGGTGGGATAGGCGCGGGCGAAACGGTCCAGGCCGGTGCCGCCCGGCATCGCCGCGGTGATCGCCACGATCCGCGAGTCGCGCGACGCCTCGGCCATCAGCGCGTCGGCGAACACCGAGGTGTAGCTCGGCGGTCCCGGTGGCGGCTTGGCCTGCTCGCCGGTCAGCACGTTGAAGCGGCTGACCGCGTGCAGCTTGTCCGCCGCCGCTTCCGCCGGCGCGTAGCCGCGGCCCTTCTGCGTGGTGACGTGCAGCAGGATCGGCCCCGGCTCCTCGGCGTCACGCACGTTGCGCAGGATCGGCAGCAAATGGTCGAGGTTGTGGCCGTCGATCGGGCCCAAATAGTAGAACCCCAGCTCCTCGAACAGCGTGCCGCCGGTCAGGATGCCGCGGGCGTATTCCTCGGCCCGGCGCGCGGTGCGCTCGATGCCGCGCGGGAAGCGGCGGGCCATCCGCGCCGCCAGGTCACGCAGGCTGAGGAAGCTGTGCGACGACAGCAGCCGCGACAGATAGGCGCTCATCGCCCCCACCGGCGGCGCGATCGACATGTCGTTGTCATTAAGAATGACCACCAGGCGCGAGCGCAACGCGCCGGCGTTGTTCATCGCCTCATAGGCCATGCCGGCGCTCATCGCGCCATCGCCGATGACCGCGACCACGTGGTTGTCGCCGCCCTGCAGGTCACGCGCCACCGCCATGCCGAGGCCGGCGGAGATCGAAGTGGAGCTGTGCGCGGCGCCGAACGGGTCGTATTCGCTCTCGCTGCGGCGGGTGAAGCCGGACAGGCCGCCGCCCATGCGCAGGGTGCGGATGCGGTCGCGCCGGCCAGTCAGGATCTTATGCGGGTAGCACTGGTGGCCGACGTCCCAGATCAGCCGGTCGGCCGGGGTGTCGAACACCGCGTGCAAGGCGACGGTCAGCTCGACCACCCCGAGCGACGCGCCGAGATGGCCGCCGGTGGTCGATACCGCATGGATCGTCTCGGCACGCAGCTCATCGGCCAGTTGGCGCAACTGTTCAGCCGAGAAGTTGCGCAGGTCGGATGGGATGGTGACTCGGTCGAGCATCGGGGTCAGTGGCGGCGCGTTTACTGCGGCCAAGGGCGCGTTCAAAACGGGATCTCCTCGTCGACCGGGCGAAGCTGGACGCTGCCGTCGCCGGCCGTCACAATCTTCTCAACCCTCATCTCGGCTTCGCGCAGCTTATCTTCGCAGTGGCGGCGCAGCAGCGACCCTCGTTCATAGGCGGTGATCGCCTCTTCCAGCCGTTGCTGGCCACCCTCAAGGCCACGCACGATGCGCTCCAGTTCAGCCAACGCATCCTCGAACGACAACTCGGTGGGCAGGGCGGCGGTGGACGATGACGGGCTGGCCGACATCAGCAACTCCTGTAGGCGATAAGCCAACGCAGAACACAGCACTGTGGCGGCTGGATGTCAGCCAGGCGTGGCGAAAAGCCGGTTCAGTATCATTCTTGCAACAGTGCCTGGACATGGCAAGCCGCGGACCCGGCGAGAGCCTCCAGGTCATAGCCGCCCTCAAGCAAGGACACCAGCCGGCCGCCACTACACTTGCGTGCGACCGACAGCAGGGCTTCCGTGATCCAGCCGAAATCCACTGTCTGGAGTTCAAGTTGGGCCAGCGGGTCGGCACGGTGGGCATCGAAGCCGGCCGAGACGATGACCAGCTCCGGCGCCCAGGCATCGAGCGCCGGCAGGATCGAGCGCTCCCACGCGGCGCGGAAGCCCGAGCTGCCGGTGCGCGGCGGCAGCGGCACGTTCAGGATGTTGCGCGCAACCCCGGTCTCGTCGGCGGCGCCGGTGCCGGGGTAGCAGGGCGACTGATGCGAGGAGGCGTAGAACAGCTCCGGCTCGTCCCAAAAATCGTCCTGCGTGCCGTTGCCATGGTGGACGTCGAAGTCGACCACCGCCACCCGGCCAAGTCCCCACCGCGCCCGCGCATGGCGGGCGGCGATGGCGGCGTTGGAGAACAGGCAAAATCCCATCGGGCGGCCGCGCTCGGCATGGTGGCCCGGTGGCCGGGTGGCGACGAAGGCGGCCGCGGCCTCGCCGGCCATGACCCGGTCGACCGCCAACACCGCACCGCCGGCGGCACGCAACGCCGCCTCCAGGCTGCCGGCGCTCATGATGGTGTCGGCGTCGAGCATGGCCTGTTCGCCCGGCGCCGGCGCATGCGCCGCCAGCGCATCGCAGTAGGCGGCCGGATGCACCCGCTCCAACTGCTCGCGGGTGGCCAGCGGCGCCGCCTCGCGCAGCAGGCCGGGGAACGCCTCAGGGCTCAGCGCCGCCAGCACGCGGCGCAGGCGGGCCGGCGACTCCGGGTGGCCTGGCCCCGGATCGTGCTCGAGGCAGGCCGGATGGGTGATGAGGGTGACGCTCACGCGGCCTCCTTCTTGCGGATGACGAAGCTCAATGTGCCGGAGTCTTCACTCCAGGCGACCAGCGCGTGCCCGGTTTCGCGGCAGAATGCCTGAAAATCGGCAATCGCCGCGCGGTCGGTCGCCAGCACCCGCAGCCGCTCCCCCGCCGCCAGGCCGCGCAGCGCACGGTTGGCGCGCAGCACCGGCAGCGGGCAGGCCATGCCCTTCACGTCCAGCAGCGTCTCGCTCATCGACCGGCTTTCCCTTCCGGGGCGAATGGCCGCCCCGTGCAAATGGCCACCCTGTGTCGAACAACCTACTCACTTGAGCAAGCTGCGGTTCCCCGGCAATGTGCGGGCATGAACAAGCCATATGATTTCCGCCTGGGCGTGGACCTTGGCGGCACCAAGATCGAAGTCGTGGCCCTGGGTCCGGACGGTGAGTTCAAGCATCGCACGCGCGTGCCGACGCCGCCGGCCTACGAGGACACCATCCAGGCGATCGCCGACCTGGTGCGCGGCGCCGAGAGCCAGCTTGGCGGCACCGGCAGCGTGGGCGTCGGCATCCCCGGCGTCATCAGCCCAATGACCGGCCTGGTCAAGAACGCCAACTCGATCTCGCTGAACGGCCACAGCTTCGACAGCGACTTGGCGACGGCGCTCGACCGCGAGATACGGGTGGGCAACGACGCCAACTGCTTCGCGCTCAGCGAGGCCTCGGATGGCGCGGGCGCGGGCAAGGCGGTGGTGTTCGGCGTCATCATCGGCACCGGCTGCGGCGGCGGCCTGGTCGTCAACGGCGCCGTGCTGGAAGGCCCGCACCGCATCGCCGGCGAGTGGGGCCACATGCCGCTGCCCTGGGCGACGATCGAGGAGACGCCCGGCCCGGCCTGCTGGTGCGGCCAGCACAACTGCATGGAACGCTGGGTCTCCGGCACCGCGTTGGCGATCGACTGCGACGGTCCCGATGCGCGCGACGCCTCGACCATCCCGGCCCGCGCCGCCGCAGGCGAGGAGCGGGCGCAATCCGCCCTGCTGCGCCATGCCGAGCGGCTGGGGCGGGGGTTGGCGGTGATCGTCAACCTGATCGACCCCGACGTCATCGTCCTGGGCGGCGGCCTGTCCAACATGACGCATCTCTACGAGGCGGTGCCGCGGGTGATGAAGCAGCATGTGTTCTCCGACTTCGTGAACACCCCGGTCGTCAAGAACGCGCACGGCGACTCGTCGGGCGTGCGTGGCGCCGCCTGGATGTGGCCGGCTCCCTGAGCGATTTCCCGGCAGGATTCTGCCGGGATTGCGACGCGCTGGTCGCGGCGGGCGCAGGCGCGGCCTGTTCCGGCTGCGGTGGGCGGCGGATCGTGCGCCACGCCGAGCTGTTCGACCTGCATGTGGCGCACGTCGATTGCGACGCCTTCTTCGCCAGCGTCGAGAAGCGCGACCGCCCGGACCTCGCCACGCGCCCGGTGCTGGTCGGCGGCGGCAACCGCGGCGTGGTCACCGCGGCCTGCTACGTGGCGCGGCTGTATGGCGTGCGCAGCGCGATGCCGATGTGGAAGGCGCTGAAGGCGTGTCCGGACGCGGTGGTGATCCGCCCCGATTTCGCCAAATACACCGCCGCCGCGCGCCAGGTGCGGGCGCTGATGCAGCGGATGACGCCGCGGGTGCAGCCGCTGTCGGTCGACGAGGCGGTGCTCGACCTCGCCGGCACCCAGGCGTTGCATGGCGCACCCCCGGCGATCGTGCTGGCCCGCTTCGCGCGTGCCGTGGAGGCGCAGGTCGGCATCACCATCTCGGTCGGCCTGGCGCCGAACCGGATGTTGGCCAAGATCGCCGCTGGGCGCGACAAGCCGCGCGGCTTCTGCGTGCTGGGGGCCGAGGCGCCGCTGCTGCTCGCGGCCGAGCCGGTGCGCCTGCTGCCCGGCGTGGGACCGGCGCAGGCGCGCAAGCTGGAGGCGATGGGCATCACCCTGCTGTCGCATTTACAGGCGCTCGATGACCGCACCGCCCGCACCCGCCTCGGCGAGGACGGGCCGGCGCTGGTGCGGCGGGCGCGGCTGCAGGATGTCCGCATGGTCAGCACGGCGCGCGAGACCAAGTCGATCAGCGCCGAGACCACATTCGACACCGACCTCGCCAGCGCCGTCGAGCTGGAGCGGCATCTGTGGCGGCTGTCGGAGCGGCTGGCGCGGCGGTTGCGCGAGGGCGGGCAGGCGGCGGGAGGCGTGGTGCTGAAGCTCAAAACCGCGCAGTTCGCGCTGCGCACCCGCGCGCAGCGGCTGCCCGGCCCGACCCGGCTGCCCGACGTGCTGTTCGCGGCGGCGCGCACGTTGCTGGCGCGCGAGGCCGACGGCACCGCGTTCCGCCTCATCGGCATCGGCGCGCAGCCGCTGGCCGAGGCGCTGGACGCCGACATGCCGGATCTGGCCGACCCCGACAGCCTGCGCCGCAACGCGCGGCAGGCGGCGATCGACGGGCTGCGCGAGCGGTTCGGCGCCGAGGTGATCGGGCGCGGGCGCGGCTGGACGAAATGAGGCCGGTCCCGTTCTTGCGTAATCGCCCGGCATGGCCGGGTTTTTGAAGTGAACCGCAACAAGCTGCCCGATTCCGTGCTGTCGCTGCTGTCGGTCGCCGCGTTCTTCGCCGCCTGGTACGTCGTCACCGCGATCCCGCTGGTGCCGGCCAACCTGCTGCCGTCGCTGACCCAGGTGGCGGCGGCGTTCGTGGAGGTGTGCCGGCACGGCTATCGCGGCACCAGCCTCGGGCTGGACATCGGCGTCACGCTCGGACGCTGCCTCGCCGGGTTCCTGCTGGCGACCGTGCTCGGCGTGCCGCTCGGCCTCTGGATGGGCCGCAGCCGCGCGCTGAACGGCTCGATCGACTACATCATCCAGTTCATGCGGCCGTTGCCGCCGCTGTCGTACCTGATCCTGCTCATCCTGTGGCTGGGCACCGGCAACGCCTCCAAGGTGGCGCTGCTGTTCCTGGCGGCGTTTCCCACCATCGTCAGCGCGGCCACGGCGGGCGTGCGGGGGATCAACCAGCAGCGCATCCAGGCGGCACTCGCCTGCGGCGCCACGCGGCGTCAGGTGTTCCGCCACGTCGTGCTGCCGTCGGCGCTGCCGATGATCCTGACCGGCTTGCGCATCTCGCTGGCCGGCACGTTCTCCACCGTGGTCGCCGCCGAGTTGATGGCGGCCAGCAACGGGCTGGGCTGGATGGTGTTCTCGGCCAGCCAGTTCCTGCGCACCGACATCATGATGATGGGCATCCTGGTGCTGGGCGTGCTCGGCATGACGCTGAGCCGTGCGCTGCTGCTGGTGGACACCAGGTTCATCCACTGGCGCGGGCGGGATTAGCGCGTGACCCGGCGCATTCCTCCATTGGCATGGACCGTGATGAGCGGCGCGGCGCTGGTCGCGGCCTGGCTGACCTGCACCTGGGGCGGCCTGGTGCGCGACCTGTTCCTGCCGCCGCCGGACCAGTTGTGGGACGGGTTGGTCGACCTCGTCGAGAACGGCTACGGCGGCCGCTCGCTGGGCGAGCACATCGGCATCAGCCTGATGCGGGTGTCGGTCGGCTTCGTCACCGGCGCCGTGGCCGGCACGCTGCTCGGGCTGGCGATGGGCTACTGGCACCGATTGGGCGCAGTCATGGCGCCGTTCGTCGAGTTCCTGCGCCCGCTGCCGCAGCTGGCCTATCTGATGCTGCTCATCATCTGGTTCGGCATCGGCGAGGAATCGAAGATCATCCTGCTGTTCCTGGCGGCGCTGCCGGTGTCGGCGGTGGCGGCGCGCGACGGCGTGCGCAACCTGCCGGCCTCGCGGGTGCAGGTGGCGCGTTCGCTGGGGGCGAGCGAGTGGCAGATATTCCGCCATGTGGTGTTTCCTTCGGCACTGCCCGAGATCTTCACCGGCGCGCGGCTGTCCATCGGCATCGTCTACGGCACGCTGATCGCCGCCGAGATCATCGCCGGCAACAGCGGCCTCGGCTGGATGATCCTCGACGCCGGGCGCTTCCTGCGCTCGGACTACGTGTTCGCCGGCATCCTCATCATCGGCGCGATGGGATTGGCGCTGAACTGGCTGCTGCTGGCGCTCGAGGCCCGGTTCGTGCATTGGGCGGGCAAGTGACTTCACAGGGAATGGCGCATGACCTCGACTGACACCACAGGCGTCGCCGCCACCGGCCGCCGCACCCTGCTGCGCGCCGGCCTGGCGCTTGGCGGCACGGCGCTGATCGGCGGGCTGCCCGGCCGCGCCCGCGCCGCCGCGCCAGGTCGCATCAACATCGCCTATTTCGCCTCCACCAGCCCCACCATGGTCGCCAAGGGCGGCGGCTGGATCGAGGACATGACCAAGGCCAAGGTGAACTGGATCGAGGTCGGCAGCGGCGCCGAGATCAACACCGCGGTCGCCGCCGGCAGCGTCGACATCGGCATCGGCATCGGCTCCTCGCCGACCGCCGCCGGCATCGCCCAGGACATCGGCTACCAGGTGATCGGGATGCTCGACAACATCGGGCCGGCCGAGGAGATGTCGGTCCGCACCGCCGCCAACATCAAGACGCCGGCCGACTTCAAGGGCAAGAAGCTGGCGACGCCGTTCGGCTCGACCTCGCATTTCCGGCTGATGGGCTTCCTCAAGGTCAACGGCATGACGCAGCGCGACGTGACGCTGCTCGACATGCGGCCCGACGCCATCGTGGCCGCCTGGCAGCGCGGCGACATCGACGCGGCCTATGTGTGGAACCCGGCCAAGTCGAAGATCCTGGAGAATGGCGGCGAGGTGTTCCGCACCTACGACAGGCTGGAGGCGGCGGGCTACGTGATCGCCGACCTGCTGATCGCGCGCACCGCCTTCACGCAGGCCTACCCGGACGCGGTGGCCGCCGTCATGAAGGCCTGCAACCGCTCGTTCGAGATGTGGAAGTCGCAGCCCGACCAGGCGGCCGAGATCATCGGCAAGCAGGTGGGCGTGAGCGCGCAGACCGCCCGCGCCGACCTGCAGCAATACGATTTCGTCTCGCCGCAGGACCAGATCAAGCCGGAGTGGCTGGGGCCGCCGGGGCAGGGTGGCCGCTTCGCCGAGGTGCTGCACGGCACCGCGCAGTTCCTGGTGGGACAGCGCAGCATCCGCGCCGCGCCCTCCGTCGAGGTGTTCCGCAAGGCCATCGACACGACGCCCCTGGCGCAGTCCCTCGCCTGAAATGCCCACCTGAAATGCCGGATGGGCAAGGCGGCGCGGCCCGCGCGGCGTTCGTCAGCTTCGATCAGGTCAGCGTGGTCTATGGCACCAAGGCCAGCGAGTTCCTGGCGTTGGATCGCGCCTCGCTGAACTTCGCCACCGGCAATTTCGTCTGCCTCGTCGGCCCGTCCGGCTGCGGCAAGACCACGCTGCTGCAGACGCTGGCCGGGTTCCTGGTTCCCACCAGCGGCGCGGTGACGATCGAGGGCCGTGCCGTGGACGGGCCGGGCGCCGACCGCGGCGTGGTGTTCCAGCACGCGGCCCTGTTCCCATGGCTCACCGTTGCCGCCAACGCCGGGTTCGGCCCGATGGTGCTCGGCGTCGGCCGGGCGGCGCGGGCGGAGACGGTGGAGCGGCTGCTGCGCACGGTGGGACTGTGGGAGTTCCGCGACCGCTACCCGTACCAGCTCTCGGGCGGGATGCAGCAACGGCTGGCGATCGTGCGGGCACTCGCCAACGGGCCGAAGATCCTGCTGATGGACGAGCCGTTCGGGGCGCTCGACGCGCTGACCCGCGAGAAGATGCAGGAGGAGCTGCACGCGATCTGGCGGCGGACCGGGATGACCGTGCTGTTCATCACGCACAGCGTCGAGGAGGCCGTCTATCTCGGCACCGAGGTCGTGGTGATGTCGCCGCGCCCGGGCCGCATCCTGGAGCGGATCGCCGCGCCGTTTGCCCGGCGCGATGCCGAGCGAGGCAGCCGCGCGATCAAGTCCCTGCCGGAGTTCGTGGCGCTGCGCGAGCGCGTGCTGTCGCTGATTTGGCAGACCGGCCAGGAGTGACGACCGCCTTAAGCGCCCGCCTTAAACATACGTCCAACGGCCGTAGGCGGCGGCTTGGCCCCGGAGCGAGCCGGAGGCATCCACCAACTGCCACATGGTCACGTCCTCGATCCAGAATTGCCGTCCCGACCTGGCGGCGCGCAGGCCGCGGTAGCCGGTGGCGAAGCCGTCTCGCGTTACGGCTTCGATGAAGCTCTGCCGCTCGGCCCGGTCCGGCGGCCCGGCGGACTGCCGAGACGGCAGGAGCGTCATCTCGCCCCACCCGTACTCGAAGCAAACCTGCGCGGTGCGGTTGGCATAGACGAAGCGGGGGTCCGGGGCGGTGTTGTGTGCAAGCAGGCAGAACGGCGCCTGTTCATACAGCCAGAGAGCCGCCGCGCTCAGGTCGAGGCCGGGAGGAACCAGGTCCTTGCCCAGGCAGTCTCGGTAGGTCCGCGTGAGCAAGCCGACGAAGACGGGATTCTGGGCTAGGGAGGAGTCGCTTGGACCCAAACTGTTCGGATCGAGATCGCGGATATCGGTCAGTGACGTCAATGCTTGCCATGCCTTCCCAAAGTTTGGCCTTCCCAAAGTTCGGGCCGAGCTGCCCGCTGGCTCATCAAGCTGCTATGGCGTGACAAGTACCGGCTGGCCGGGCGGTGCAAGTAGATCGAGCAATAGGTCTATGGTCGCCTCGATGCTGCCCAGCCCCTTGGCTTTCTTCGCGCGGCCGCCGAGTTCGAGGTCAATCGCGCCGTGCAGCGTGGCGTAGATCAGCCCGGTCAGCCTGGCTGTTTCGATGGATCGAAGACTTTTGCCTGCCTGGTATCGTTGCACGATTGCTGCGAAAGCCTGGAACGAACCGAACGCAGCGACTTCCAAAATCCCGTCCACGGATACCAGGTCAGGGTCGCTGAACAGCAGCCGGTATCGGGCCGGGTGCTTCCGCGCATAGGCGATCATCACCATGACAGCCGCCCTGAGCGACGAGCGGGCGTCCTGGAGGTCATCGGCCTGGAACGCTTGTGTCAGTGTGTTGAAATCTCGCTCGGCAACCGCTGCCAGCAAGGCGCTGCGATCCCGGAAGTGCCGATAGGGCGCGTTGTGCGACACGCCGACCATCTCGGCGACAGCCCGCAGCGTGACCGCCCCTTGCCCACCCGCATCCAACAGATCAGACGCCGCCGCGACGAGCCGCTCTTTGGTGTTCTCGGCCATACGGAGCTACCTGGCCTCCTGGGTTGACAACGTCAACCGCACCGCCCACGTTGACGCTGTCAACACAGGGGTTTCAACATGAAGAGCGTGGTTGTGACCGGCGTTTCCACCGGCATCGGCAAAGGCATCGCCTCCGTGATGGTCAAGCACGGCTGGCGCGTTTTCGGCAGCGTGCGGAAGCAGGCGGACGCCCAGGCTCTCCAGGCCGAGTTTGGCGAAAACTTCGTCCCGCTGATCTTCGATGTCGAGGACAATGACGCCATCATCGCCGCCTCCGCCGAGGTCCGGGCGCGCTTGGCCGGCGGCACCCTGGACGGGTTGGTGAACAACGCCGGCATGGCGCTGTCCGACCCGCTGCTCGTCCAGAGCGTCGCCGATTTCCGCAAGCAGATCGAGGTGAACCTGGTCGGGATGTTCGCCGTCACGCGAGCGTTCGCGCCGTTGCTTGGCGTGGACCCGGGCCTTGCCGGACCGAAGGGTCGGATCGTCAACATCAGCTCGGTCGGCGGCAAGATCGGGCCGCCTTTCCTGGGTGCCTACGCCGCTGCCAAGCATGGCGTGGAGGGTTTCTCCGAAAGCCTCCGCCGGGAGTTGCGGTTGGTCGGCATCAACGTGGTCATCATCGGACCGGGTTCCGTTGTGACGGCGACCTGGGACAAAGCGGAAGCAGCCTCATCCGATCACCTCGTGGGCACGATCTGGGAACGGCCGTTCCGGACGTTCCAGGACATCATGATAAAGAACGGACGCAAAGGACTGGCGCCTGAGCGCATCGGCGAGGTCGTGAGGACGGCGCTCACGGTGGCCAAGCCCTGGGCACGCTACGCGCCGGTGCCAGGCAAGCTGTTGAATTGGACGTTGCCAACGGCGCTGCCGAGCCGCGTCGTGGACCGCCTGATCGGCGGGCAGCTCGGATTGCGCCAAAAGCACGCATGAGGATCATGGAGAATGCGAGCGCAGGCGGGAGTGGCGGGAGCGTTCATGTTTTCGAGCGCTCCATCGCCTGCTTGTGCCGCGCCAACGCCATCAACTGCTGGTCGCGCCAAACGCTACGCTGACCCAAAGCCTCGGCTGGCAGCAGCTCACGGCGCTGCGCCTCGACTTTGGCGATGATCGTCTCGTCCCATGGCGCGTGCTCGGGCGTGGATGCGGCGATTTGTTGATAGAGCGGTCCGAGCCGCCGCGCGTAGTCGGCAATGCCGCCGGGCGCGTTGAGGTCGATGGTCTCGAACGGACCCATGAAACTCCAGCGCAGGCCGAGCCCGTCCTTCACCGTGCGGTCGATGTCCTCGACCGATGCCAGTCCCGCGTCGACCAGGCGCCAGGCCTCCATCAGCAGCACCGCCTGCAAACGATTGAGCAGAAAGCCGTCGATTTCGCGTGCGAGCTGCACCGGCTTCTGCCCCACGCGCTCCATGAGCGACCGGACGGATGTCATGGTCTCCGGCGCGGTCCAGGGCGCTGGCACCAGTTCGACGATGGGCGCCAGGTAGGGAGGATTGACCGGATGGGCGACGAGGCACCGCGCACGGCATTTGACGTGGGCGGTGTAGGCGGAGGCTGGAATGCCGGACGAGGAACTCCCAACCAGCGTGGACGGACCGATCACGCGATCGATTTCGCCAAAGACGCTTCGCTTGACGTCGACACGCTCGAAGACGCTTTCCTGGGCGTAGGCGGCGGCGTCCAGTGCCGCAGCGAGATCGGACGCTACGCTGATGCGATCCAGCGCTCCGGCAGGGTCGTCGAGCAGGGCATTGTCGTGAAGATCGCCAAGCCGTTCGGCGATGTTCTCCCGCGCCCGCGCCGCCGCGCCGGCCTCGGCATCGAACAGAGCCACCGTACATCCGGCGCGTGCAAAGACAATCGCCCAGCCGCTTCCGACAAGGCCTGTTCCGATAACGGCAATTTTCGGCAGGACACTCATGGCGGCAAATCCTCCCTCATCCTCGCATAGAGCGGTGTATCAGTTTGGCGAGGCGGCATTGGCGTGTAAACGCGACGGCGGTTATGGAAGGGCATACAGCTTGTCCAAGCCCACGGGATCGGCGAGCACGGCTGCCTTTTCCGCTCGTGTCAGCCTGGACGTCGCATCCTGCAACGTGAGCGCGTCGTTTAGTTTTGCCAGCGCCGTGCCGAGCGCCGGCAACGCCGCGGCGTTCGGCAACATCGCGCGATGGGCCGCCAACAGGGCCGGTTCGGACCGCAAGGCCAGCAATGCGTCGCCGGGCTGCACAGTGCCGAGGCGCTGGGCGATCGCTGCCGCACCCGCGACGACGGCTGGCGGCGCGACTTCTTCGGGAATGCGCAGCAACCCGGCCCGCGCCAGCGCCTGTCCGACGGCCGCGCTGCTCGTTAGCATGGCGAGGGGGATGGCCAGGGCCTGCCCGACCACCACCGGCGACATCCAGGCCAACAGATAGGGTGACACCAAGAACGAGCTGACGGCCAGCGCCAGGCCGAACAGCGTGTGCCAGCCATAGAGCCGCACCAGTTGCGCAAGCGGTATACTGCCGTCGTCCCGCCGCTGCGCCGACCAGCCGCTGTCGCGGCCCAGCAGGATGCGCGCGACGTCCAGCGACTGGGTGAGCATCGTCACCGGCGCCAGCAGGCCGGCAATGACGGTCTCCAGCACCATCGACACCAGCGCGCGCATCGTCCCGCCGGCGCCGTTTCGCAACGTCTTGTCGAACAACAGGACCACGAAGCTCATCAGCTTGGGGGCGAGCAGAATCGCCATGGTGCCGATGAACACCCATTTCGCGCGCTCCGCATCGATCACCGGCCAGGTCGGGAACAGGGCCTTGCCGTGCGGGAAGTAGTCGGGGCTGATGAACCGCGCCTGCAATGAGACAAGCACGCCCAGCAGGATGAACAGCAGCCACATCGGCGCGGTGACATACGAGCCGATGCCGGTGAACAGGTGCATCCGGCTCATCCAGTGCAGCCCCCGCCCGGTGATGACGGCGCTGTGCTGCAGGTTGCCCTGGCACCAGCGCCGGTCGCGGATCGCGAGGTCAGGCAGCGAGGGAGGGCTTTCCTCGAAGGAGCCGGCAAGGCCCGGAACCATGTGGATCGCCCAGCCGCCGCGGCGCATCAGCGCGGCCTCGACGAAATCGTGGCTGAGGATGGGGCCGCCGAACGGCTTGGGGCCGCGCAGGATGGGCAAGCCCGCTTCGGCCGCGAACGCCGCCGTTCGGATCATGGCGTTGTGGCCCCAGTAGTTGCCCTCGGTCCCGTGCCACCAGGCGATGCCGTGGGCGATCACCGGGCCGTACACCCGCCCGGCGAACTGCTGCATACGGGCAAACAGGCTGCGGCCGTTCACGACCGTCGGCAGGGTTTGGATCAACCCTACGTCATCGTGCGCCTCCATCGCCGCCGCCATGCGGACCACCGCGTCGGCGGTCATGACGCTGTCCGCGTCCAGGATCAGGAACCGCGGATAAGCCCCGCCCCAGCGCCGCACCCAGTCGGCGATGTTGCCGGCCTTCCGCTCGCTGTTGATCGGGCGGCGGCGGTAATAGATCCGAGCGCCGGCGCCGGCACGCTTTTGCAGGGCAAGGAAGGCGGCCTCCTCGGCAACCCAGATGTCGGGGTCGGTCGTGTCGCTGAGCAGGAAGAAATCGAAGCGGTCGGAGTAGCCGGCGCCAGTCAGTGCGATGGCCACCGCCTCCACCCCTGCGATCACCCGCGACGGCGGTTCGTTGTAGGTCGGCATCAGCAGCGCGGTGCGGGCCTGCAACGGCGGCAACGGTCCCGAGCGAGCGATGCCCAGCCGCAGCCCGCCCCTCGCCAGGCAGGAGACGAAGCCGGCGATGGCGCTGGTGAAGGACAGTGCGATCCAGGCAAACAGGGCCACGAAAAGTATCAGCAGCGCGCCGATCGGCGCGGTGACGCCGCCGACCGTCAAAACTCGCCACATTTCCCTGGCGGCGAAGGCGGTCAGCGCGACCGCTGGCAAGATGACGGCCGCCCGGCGCAAGGCGATGCCGGGCAGGCCGCGCGGACGGCGCGCGACTGCCGGCCGGGCGCCGCGCAACCGCTGGACCGGCATGGCCAGCGGCGCTTCGGGCGGCAGCGCCGGAGCGGGCGCTACGCTGAGGTCCATCGGTACAGCCAGGTCTCGGAAACCGGCTTGTCGCCGTCCAGCAGCCTTGCATGCAGCTCCACCGCCGTCTCGCGGCCGGGTCGCAACTCGAAGCTGACCCGCCAGCCTCCAGCCACCTCGTTCGGTTGGGAGACGACGTTCCGCAGCTCGCCCTTGTCCGATGTCACGTCCGCACGCAACGCCGGGGTCGCCGGCAAGTCGGCAAAGTCCAGCACGACGTAGCGCACCCCCTTGTCGTTGCCGCCGATCATGGTGTCGGCCACAGGGGCCGGCGTCTGGGTGGGCAGCGCGGTCCAATGCAGCTTGTAGGCGAAGGCATACGGGATTTTTGCCTGCAGTTTTTGCTTCGGCCGCCAGAAGGCGACGATGTTGTCGTTCACCTCCTTGTTCGTGGGTATCTCGACCAGGGTGACCGCGCCCTCGCCCCAGTCGCCGGCCGGCTCGATCCAGGCGCTGGGCCGGTTCTCGTAGCGTGACTCCAGATCCTGGTATTCGGCGAAGGACCGCTTGCGCTGCAGCAGGCCAAAGCCCTTCGGCGACTTGTCGGTGAACAGGCTGACCTGCAGCCTGGTGGGATTGGCCAAGGGGCGCCACAGCACCTCGCCATGGCCGGTGGCAATCAGCAGCCCGTCGGAGTCATGCACCGCGGGGCGCCAGTCGTCGATCCGGTCGCGGTCGTTGGTGTCGAACAGGAACATGCTGGTCAGCGGAGCGATGCCCACCTGGTCGATGTCCACCCGCGGGAACAGCGTCGCCTGCGTCTCGAACACCGTGTCCATGCCCGGAGTGATGACGAACTGAAAGGCGGCAGTCACGCTCGGGCTGTCCAGCAGGGCATGAACGGTGATCGGGCCGGGGTATGGGCCAGGCGCCGGCCGCTCGATCCAGAACGTCTTGAAGTAGGGGAACTCTTCGCCCGCCGGGTCGGCCGTCTTGATTGCCAGGCCGCGGGCGGACAGGCCGTAGTTCAGGCCCTTTGCCACGGCGCGGAAGTAGCTGGCACCCAGGAAGGCGGTCACCTCGTCGAAGTAGTCCGGCCTGTTGATCGGGGCGTGCAGGCGAAAGCCGGCGAACCCCAAGTCCTCGTTGGTCGGGCGCTGAATGCCGTCGAAACCAAACATCGATGGATTGTAGACGACCGGAACGCTCCGGCCATCCGATACGACGTTGATGTCCACTCGCCCGGCGTAGATGAAACCACGATGGGAAAACTCGACTTGCCACGGCAGGTCGGTGCCGGCCCATAGAGCCTGTTTCTTGTCGAACCGAAGCGTGCGGTATTGGTCGTAGGTGAGTTTGGAGAGGTAGCCCGGCAATGCCGTGTCCTGCGCCTGAAACGGGCGGGACGCCAGATCCCGGGCGTAATCCCGCACCGTCGCCTGGCTGAACGGCGTGCCCTGGGCTTTGGCGCTGGAAATACCTGTCGCCGCCAGAATGGCGGGAAGCGCGGCGGCCGAGAGGAAGGATCGACGGTGCAATGGCTTATAACCTCCAACGTATGCGCGCTTACCATGCCGCGCAGCGGTCGGCCACGCGGTTTGCCGGCGCCGGAGCGAGTCTGCCCGAAAAGGCCGCGCACTTCACGGAGAGGTGGGCCTTGCCTCGGGCCGGCCTACGCCAGCCAGTTCTCTACATTCAGGCCACGGATGCGTCGGAACTCACCATCGTTCGCCGTCACCACGGTCGCGCCGAGGGTGTAAGCATGTGCGGCGATCAGCAGGTCGTTCGATCCGATCGGGCGGCCGGCGGCCTCCAGTTCGGCGCGGATGCCGCCATACTCGCAATCGGCGGGCGCATCGAACGGGATTACAGGCACCTCCGATAAGAAATCCTCTACTTTGCGCGAGAGCTTCGGCGATCCCTTCTTGGCGCAGCCGTAGCGCAGTTCCGCCGCCACGATGACGCTGACGCAAACCGCACCGCCTGCTTCCCGCGCGCGCTGCGCGGCGTGCCCGGTGGGATTTCGGATCAGCTCGCTGACGATGTTCGTGTCCAGCATGTAGCGCACAGTCAGAAGATATCCTTCGGCGCCAACGCCGGATCGTCGATCTCGGGGAACTCCTCGTCCAGCGGCTCCCAGCTATCGAGAAGCGCGGACAGCCCCTTTTTGCGCAACGGCTCGATAATGAGGCGGCCGCCATCACGGCTGATGATGGCCTCGCTGCCTGGCAACTCAAACTCCACCGGGATACGGATGGCTTGATTGCGGTTGTTTCGGAACAGTCGGACTCGGCGTGGTCCAAGATTGGATTGGGGCATTGCACTGGCTCCCTGGTATATGCCGCTAACATATGCCAAGGAAGGTGGCATTTCAAGCTGCCGGGCGGGCGGCCACGTGTTGGGCAAGCCGGACGGGGCCAGGCCGCGCGCCTTTGCCGGACCGGCATAACAAACCGTTGGTCAGGTTCCTGTAAGGTTGCTTGCCTATTGCGGCATCCGGTGGGCAAGTGCGCAGATGGGTTAGAATTACACGGAACGCTAAATGCGCGCGCATCCTGACGTTCTCGTCTACGTGGGAGTCGATCTGGTTGGGGACGGGCTGATCAAGCTTCCCTTTGTCCAGGCGCTTCGTGGCGCGTATCCATCGGGGACGATAACGTGGCTTGCAGGCCGAGGGCCGAGTGTCTTTGGCTCCGTGCTTGCTCCACTCGTCGTCGGGCTGATCGATGAAGTGGTGGATCATCCGGGGCAGCAGCATAAAATGGCTTGGAGAGAACATCGGAGTCTCCGCAAGCGGAGGTTCGATGTTATCTTCGACACCCAGCGCGGCGTGCTCACCACGTTGGCCTTGCGGCGGATGCGACCCGGTTTGTTTCTCTCGGGATCGGTGAATTTCTTGCTGTCCGATCGCAGGCCGACCAGAAATCATGCCCGGCCACTCGCAGTCGTGCAGCAGTTGCTGCAGCTTCTGGAGCTTGCCACGGGCCAGTCCCAGACGACGCAACCTGTGCTTCGGCTTGATGCTGCCATGACAGGTCTAGCCGAGCGCCTCCTGCCCCGCGGCCCGGCGCATGTCGCCATAGCGCCGGGCGCCGGAGGGCGGCATAAGATATGGCCGATCGCAAACTTCATAGACGTCGCGCAGTCGCTGGCAAGCTCCGGGCATGTGCCGGTTTGGCTGCTCGGGCCGGACGAATTGCGGTTGTACGAGCAGTTGCGAAACATCCCGTGCTCCGCTCAGTTTCCGTTGCAGAACCCGGCCGCCATGGCGTACGATTTCCGTCCGGACCTCACGATTGCCGTTGCGGCGCGATGTCTCGCCGGGCTGGCCAACGATAGCGGCTGCGGTCACATGATGGCGGCTGCCGGCATTCCGGTCGTTCGACTTTTTGGGCCTACCGATCCCGCCAAGTTTGCCCATTCCAGCGGGCGTTCGATTGTCATCAATGCGCTTGATTGGGGAGGCGCTTCGATGAGCTCGATTCCGGTAGAGGCTGTTCTCGCCGCCTTGACCCGGGCCGTCGCAAACCGGGCGAGTGTGCCCGCGTGACCCAATGCCGGCTCCGCGAGAGCGACACGAGTGGATGTCACGCTTTGTGCTGACATAGCCATGCTGCACGTCTTGCATACTGTTTCCGGCCGTAACTGGGGCGGCCTCGAGCATCGCGTCGTCAAACAAGCCGAGTGGCTGCGGCAGCACGGATTTGGCGCCACCATAGCAACGCCCATTGGAGGCGCCACGTGGTTGCGAGCCGTGGCTATGGAGCTTGATGTCATAGGGCTGCCATTCGATAGATTGTCTTCGGCCGCTGCGACTTTTGCGCTTCGTCGGCTGGTGAGGCGAAATAAGGTTTCGGTCATCGATTGCCACAGTAACTTGGACAGCAAGGCCGCGCTCGGCTGCCGCGATCTCGCCGGCATCGTTCGCAGCGTTCATGTCACGCCCAAGGCCGGGAATGGCGTGTTTAGACGGCTTAAATGGCGCTACGGTTTCGATCAGGTTGTTTGCACCGCAAGTTCCATCTTCAGCAACCTACAAGACGATGGACTGCTTTTACCTGGCCGAAGCACGATCATCGGCGAATGGGCGGAAGCAGACTTTTTCGATGTGCCTAGCCTCGAAGACACGGAGAAGTCCGACGTTGTAGACGTTGCCATGGTAGCGATGCTGCGACCTGACAAGGCGCCGGATTTGGCATTGGATGCGTTTGAAATTTTACGCCGCCGCTCGGTGCGGACACGCCTTACAATCGCCGGGTTGGCCACCGCTGAGCATGAAGCGTACGCGCAGGCTTTGCGGTCCCGGGTCGCTCAAACGAAACTGAAAGAATTGGTGCAATTCGTTGGGCATCGCGAAAACATCCCAGATCTATTATCTGGCATCCAGATCGTTATCATTCCATCACGCCGCGAGGCGCAGTCCAGAATAGCCGCGCAGGCAATGGCGGCCGGCCGGCCGGTGATTGCTTCCGATGTCGGCGGTTTATCCGAGTTGGTGAAGCCTGGCGCTACAGGCAGGTTTATGCCGCCAAATGATGCGCAGGCGCTCGCGCAAAATATCGAGGAGCTGGTGCGCAAGGCACCTCTGCGTCAAGCATTTGGTTCTACAGGGCGTCTGTTTGCTGAGCAGCACTTGAGAATAGAAGACAAGATGCTGCTAACGCTGCAGGTTTACGATTGCGCACTTAGCAGGTTTGAAAGCTCGGTCTGGCGGCGGCAAGCCATCGAGCGCATCGCGTAAGTAGACTGGCCGGGAGTCGCGTCCAAGGCATCGGGCAAGCCGGTCGATGTCGATGTGATGGGTAAAGCTGACAGCCGATGAGCCGCATCACCAAGACATACTGCCGGCGAATGGCCCCGCATACTCGAAATCAATTTGATGAACATCCAGTACGTCCTTACCTCGTTGTGTGAGGCCCGCATCCGGATCGATGGGATCAGCTCATCGCTGGGAGCACAGACATGACCGATGAACTCCTGGTTGCGCGTGAACCGTGCGGCACCGCTGGACTGGGAGCAAACCAGGCACCGCCTAAAGCGTTGGGCACTGGCGCCGAAGCGCTGCCGCAACGCACGACGTTCACAGCCAGTTGGTTGGGCAACCGGAGATTGGGCCGGCAGGAAGTGAGTTCAACGAAGGATATGGTTCGATGACCGCCGCAACTCCAGCTTACGACCGAACCACGATCGCCCTGCACTGGGCCACTGCGGGCTTGGTGGCCATGCTTTGGGTCAGTGGCCAGACGGCGGATTGGATTCCCGACGGGCTGGTCAACACGAGCTATTGGTCGGTTCACGTCGTGGGCGGCTTCGCGCTCGCCATTGTATTCGGCTGGCGGCTGGCTTGGCGCGGAACCAGCGGCCGCCGTCTGCCCGCTGCCGACGCCGGTGCTGTCCATGTACTTGCCAAAGCAACCCACTACTTTCTCTATGGGTTGCTGCTGACCGTCGTGGCGCTGGGCATCACCAACGCCTTTGTGCGCGGATATAACCTTTTCGACCTCGTGAGCCTGCCGCAAGTCGGCGATCTCGCGTGGCGACGACCGATAACCCAATGGCATGGCTTGGCGGCCAACATCCTTCTCGGCCTGGCATTCTTCCATGCCGCTGCCGCGCTCGTGCATCACTACGCCTGGCAGGATGGCGTTCTCCGGCGCATGTTGTCGAGCCGCTGATAGCGCAGGGTCCGGCGCAGCCGCGGCGGTCACGGCGCAGGGCCGTTCGCGCCTGCAGACAGGGCGACGCCGGACAGCGGCGCCATGCCGGGCAGGGCTGCGATGCAGTTGCGGAACCAGCGCTGCGCCGGATGCGCGTCGTTGCGCTTATGCCAGAGCAGGACGAATGGCACTGGCTCCAGGTCGAGTGGCGGGCTGAGGACGCACAGCTCGTCCGCATGGCCCGACGCGGCAATTACCCCGCCCATCACCGTCGAAATCATGTCGGACCGCGCGATCAGCGTCGGCGCCGCATACATTTGCGGAAGCGTGAAGGCGAGACGCCGTTTCAGGCCCCGCTTGGCCAAGGCCGCATCGACATCCCCGAAGCGGTCTCCCTCAGGAGACACCAACAGGTGCGAGAGGCCCAGGAAGGTTTTGAGGTCCAACGGCGCGCGCGCCGCCGGATGGCCGCGCCTCACGATGCACACATACCGTTCCTCGAACAGAGGGCGGATTAAGATGCGTCCGGTCGCGGTGGTCGGCGGCACCCCGATCGCCAGGTCGACCTCGCCCGCGTCCAGCATCGTGATCGCGTCGTTGCGGGCCGTGAAGTTGCGGATGCGCAGCGTGATCCCAGGCGCCACCTCCCGCAGGCGTTCGACCAAGGGAGGCAGCAGCACGAACGTTGGATGCTCGGAGAAGCCGAGGTTGAAGGTCACGGCCGATGACTGGGGATCGAACGCCTGGGTGAACTCAAGCGTGCGCTGGATGTCGGCGAGCGCGCGGCCGAGGGGTTCGGCGAGATCCAGCGCGCGAGGTGTCGGTTGCAAGCCAGTGAGGCCACGCACGAACAGTTCGTCGCGAAGCAGCGCTCGCAAGCGTGACAGGGCCGCGCTCATTGCGGGCTGCGTCCGGCCGATGCGTGTCCCCGCCCGGGTCACGCTGCGCTCGGCCATAAGCGCATCGAAGGCGACCAGCAGGTTTAGATCGATACCATGCAAATCCATGCCGTGGATGCTCGCACATATTATCAATCGATTTCAAACCCATGCAGCAAGCGCCCACCGTCTTTGACACAGCTCTCGTTTCGACAGCGAGGAGCACGCGCCGTCCGTCGGTATCATCATGGCTGGAGAACCTGCTCGCCTAATTTGCACCGACAGCGAACAACACGACTCCGGCAAGGACAGGACGCACTTACAATGCCAGACAAACAAGCGGCCAGATGGGCGCATACGACGCCTTCCATGTCGCGACGAACTTTTGCGATGGCGGCAACGGCCTTTGCTGCAAGCAGCGTCCGGGCGGCGGCGCAAGGGGCCGACCCAAAGTATGTCGACCTACGGCCTCCGACCGTGGACACATCCAACCTGCAGGAGATTGCCGACGGGGTGTGGGTGATCCGCGACCACCGGATTTGGCTGGTGCCAAACATTGGCATCATCCTGGGCAAGGACGCCGCGCTGGTGGTCGATTGCGGGATGGGGCCGGCCAATGGCGAGCGGGTGCTCGATCTCGCGCGCCGGCTCGCCGGCCCCCGCCGCCTGTTCCTGACCGTGACCCATTTCCACCCGGAGCATGGCTACGGCGCACAGGTGTTCCGGCCCGATGCGACGATCGTCTATAATCAAGCTCAGCGCGACGAGTTGCAGGAGAAGGGCGCGCGCTACATCGACCTTTTCCGCAAGACGCAGACCCCGGCCGCCGCTGCGGCGCTGGACGGGACGAAGATCGTCATGCCGCATTTCACCTATGACGGGCCGCGCGCGGAACTGGACCTCGGTGGGCGCAAGGTGGAGTTTCACACTTGGGGCACCGCCCACACCCGTGGCGACCAAGTGGTTTTCCTGCCGCAGGAACGGATCGTGTTCGCGGGGGATTTGATCGAGGAGCGCATGTTCCCGATCTTTCCGTGGTTTCCGCCCCAGGACCGCGACATCGACAGCGCCCGGTGGGTGGAGATCCTGAACGGCCTCCGGAGTTTCAACCCGGCCCAGGTGGTGCCGGGACATGGAGACCTGGGCGGCATCCAGATCGCGCTGAACCTCGCCGCGCATATCGAGACCGTCGGGCGGGAGGTCCGGCGGCTTCGGCAAGGCGGGCGAACCTTCGATCAGATCATCGCCGAGTACAAGCCCAGGGTCATCTCGGATTATCCGGGGTGGGAGCACCCCGACCTGATCGATTGGGAAATCCGCTACTTTGCCGCCCAATCGGCGTGAGGCAGGCTCGGTCACGGATCAGCCATTCAGGGCGTGGATGGTTACGCATACAATCAAACGATTTCAACCATGCGCTGGCGCGATCCATCTTCCCGCCACGGCTTCGAGCCGCAACACTGAGGAGGCATCTATGAGCAGCACTGCAGACAGGCCGAGGGTTACCGGGGTGACCGAGGAGGAGCGCCTGGCAATCGAGACGTTGTATCAGGCGTTCAGCGCAGGCAAGTCCGATCTGCTCGATCAGGCGGTCACGCCCGATTGGCAGGACATCCCCCTGGCGCCGGGTCAGCAGCCTGGGCGCGAGGGCATGAAGCCGCTGATCCAGGGCTTCTTGGCGGCGTTCCCCGATTGCAAGATCACACTCCACGAGATCATCGGTGCGCCCGGCCGTGCGGCGGTGCGAGCCGAGATCACCGGCACCCACAAGGGCGAGTGGTTCGGGGTCGCGCCGACCAACAAGGCTTTCAGTATCCGGCTGCACGAGTTCCATCACCTCGAGGGTGGCCGGATCACCCACACCTGGCACATGGAAGACTGGTTCGGCTGGCTGTTCCAAGTCGGCGCATGGCCGATGCCCAAGGAGGGCGTGTGATGAGGGCCGTCCGCATCCACGAATACGGCGCCTCGCCTGCGCTCGAAGAGGTGCCGATGCCCGACATCGGCGCCGACGAGGTTCTGGTCCGCGTCAAGGCCACCAGCCTCAACCCGCTCGACGTGTATCTGTGCAGCGGCGCCATGCACGGCTTCTTCCCGCTGGGCTTCCCCTACACGCTGGGCGCGGACCTTGCCGGCACGGTCGAGCGTGCCGGGGCGTCCGCCACCCGCTGGCGGAGCGGCGAGGCGGTGGTCGCACGGCTTGATCCCACGCGCGGCGGCGCCCTGGCCGAGTTCGCGGTCGTACCGGCCGCCTATTTGGCCGCTGCCCCGATCAAGGTGGCGTTGTGGGAGGCGGCCGGCGTCCCGACGGCGGCCGGCACCGCGTGGCAAGCGTTGTTCGAAGTGGCGGACCTCAAGCGGGGACAGACGATACTCATCCATGCCGGGGCCGGCGGCGTCGGCAGCTTTGCCATCCAGCTTGCCCGGGCCGCGGGCGCCCGGGTGATCGCGACGGCTTCGGGCACCGGCATCGACATCGCCCGCGGGCTTGGCGCCGACCAGGTGATCGACTACCGCACGGAGGACTTCGCCAACAAGCTGTCCGACGTCGATGTGGTGCTCGACACCGTCAGGGACGACACGCAGCAACGCTCGTTCGCCGTACTGCGCTCGGGCGGCACCCTCGTCTCGATCACCGCTCCGCCTGACGAGGCGCTGGCCAAGGCGCACAACGTCACGGCGTCGTTCGTGTTCCACCAATCCGACGCGAGCCGCCTCGAGAAGATCGTCGAGCGCCTCGATGCGGGCACGCTCAAGATCCTGGTGGATCGCATGGTTGCGCTGGAAGACTTCAGCGACGCATTCACCCACCAAGGATCAGGCCGGGCGCGCGGCAAAATCATCCTCTCCATCACCTAAACCAGATCGTGCCGGCCCAACATCTGCGTGGACCGGCACGATCTCTTAAAATCCACGCCGGGCTTTGAAACAACGACTTCAAAACGACGAAAGGCAGGATTGCTCCTGCCCAACGTCTCAACTTTAGCTGAACCCCCGAATGGGGGGAGCGGCTTACGGGTGGCCGTGGCTGCGGATGCTGTTCGGCGCGGTCGGGTCGGCCAACTCGGCATCGGTCGCCTGGTTGTCGAGATAGGCGCTGACGCCGCCCTGCTGCTGCTGCGGGCTGTTGAACTCGTCGGCCATCGCCACGGAAGCGCCCATCAAAGCTGTCGCTGCGACTGCCGCCATGAGAAGATTACGCATTGTAGTGCCTTATTGGTTCGTCGGGGCGGATGATCCCGCCGGTCGACGCAGCTAGAAATGTTGCGCCGCAGCATAATTGGAATGCCTAGTTAGACTCTGACCCATATGCGCGGAACGCATGGATACGCTTCATCACTAAACATTAATGCATACGACATGTTATATTTAGTATTCACGCCAGGTAAGAGGTCGGCGGAAGGCAGGACTGCGCCTGCCTTCCACGTCAACCAGTCGTTTGAAGCCAGGAGCGGCTTACGGGCGGCCGTGGCTGCGGATGCTGTTCGGCGCAGTCGGGTCGGCCAGTTCGGCGTTGGTCGCCTGGTTGTCGAGATAGGCGCTAACGCCGCCCTGCTGTTGCTGGGGACTGTTGAACTCGTCGGCCATCGCCACGGAAGCGCTCATCAGAGCCGCTGCGGCAACAGCCACCATCAAAAAATTACGCATTTGAAGGCCTCATCAATTACGGGGCGGATGATCCCGTCTCCATGCCAACTTAACTGGTTCTGGAGAGGCGCTACGAAAACAGGCGCCATGACTCTGAGACATATGTATTGAATGCATGAATAAGGCTGCATCTGCCTTAAAGGGTTGTCGAACTCATTTGTCTAAAACATGAATTAATTGTGAGAACCCTATAGGCGTATTCACGTGTCGACGGAAATCGTGCGTCGGCATTTCAGAGGCGGAAATCTACGGCGCAACACCCGAGGAACAGGTGGCCATCAACCTGTTCTACGGGTGGGGGTACAACTTCTACCGCCTGGAAAACCAACTGCGAGCCGACGACCTGTTGGTCCGGCATCGGGTTGCAGGCGTCCTCGGGGATGCCCGCATCGCGATCGGCAATGCGGAGGCCGCCTACCGCGGGGCACGCCTGCCGCCATTGTCCAGAGAGCATCCCCGACCCGATCCGCTGGCCCTGAAGAAAGCGCGCATCCTGGAAGCGCTGGTCATGCGGGTTGGAGCCGTCGCCAGCCGCATCCGCTCACTGCCGGTACCGGAGAACGACCGCATCTCCCAGCGGCACCGCCAAGAGGCGGACACCCTTGCCCGGCTGCTGCAGGCCGACATGGCACTTTTGGGGCATGCCGAGGCCTTGAGCCGGGGTCTGCGCGAGCAATCTCCGGACTGGATCGTGCAACATGCCGAAGACCTGACCAAGCATGTTGCCGTCATTGATGCCGCCCTGCGGGATCGACAATCCATTCTGAGCCTGTAGACACTTGGCTGAAAACCACAATCCAGCCGCTACTCGCCGCTTAACCGGGATATCTCACAAGGCGCGGCCAACGTCAGGGCCACGACACGCTCGGTCACCGCCGCGACGAGCGGAGGGATGCGCGACGGGCGGGTCCCGGAGCAGCCCCTCCAAGGCGGGCATGATCGGCAGGACTGAGGCTGACGACGATGCCAGTGCGCATCGCCTAGACTCGCACACCCCGCCCGGAACGGGAATCCCAAGCGGGACCTTTCCGTCAGGTGTTACCCACTAGGTTGGCGAACACACGATCGGCACCACATCCTCGTCGCTCGGGTCGCAGTTCAACGCTACGATAGGATCAATACCGGACATGGACGAAAATACACTTCCTGTCCTGTTGTCGCGCCTGGATTTTGGATGGATCACGACGCTTCACATCCTCTATCCGCCGCTGACGATCGGCCTCGCCACGATGATGTTCATTGGCGAGTTGATCTGGGTATGGACCAATAAAGAGCATTGGTATCGGCTGTGCCGCTTTTTCGAGCGGCTCCTGATCATCAATTTCGCGGCGGGTGTGGCGACCGGCATCACGATGGAACTCGCCTTCGGCATCCTGTATGGCCCGTTCGCCCAGGCTACTGGTCCGTTTTTTGGCCAGGTGCTGGGCTATGAGACGATCACCGCCTTCATGTATGAGGCCGGCTTCATCGGCCTGATGATCTTCGGCTGGGGCAAGATCAGCCGGGGAATGCACCTGTTCGCGACGTTCAACGTGGCTTTCGCGGCCGCGCTTTCAGCGATGTGGATCATGGACGCGAACTCTTGGATGCAGACGCCAACTGGCATCACGTTCAAGCAAGGCGTCTTTATCGTAACGGACTGGTGGAAGGCGCTGCTCAATCCCGACGTCATCTTCGCGTTTCCGCATATGCTGGTCGCCGCCTTTGAGTTGGCACTCGGCTTCGTTGCCGCCGTGTCAGCCTGGTACCTGCTGAAGGGACGCTACCTGCCGATGTTCCGGCGCTCGCTGAAGGGCTCGGTTCTGGCACTTCTGATCGTAGCGCCTCTACAGATCTGGCTTGGCGATTCGATGGGAGAGACGGTTTTCCACGAGCAGCCAACCGTGCTTGCCGCAATGGAGGGTCACTGGCACACCTACAACCGCGACGGGAGCGTCAACAACGCCTGGAACCTTCTGGCTTGGCCAAACGCCAAGGGCGATGGCAATGCCTGGCAAATCAGCATTCCACATGTGCTGAGCCTGCTCGAGACCCGCACCTGGAACGGCAAGGTCAGGGGCCTGGACGATTTTCCGCCGGAGGATCGGCCTCCGATGCTGATCCCGTTCTATGGCTTCAGGGTGATGGTCGCGTGCGGTTTCTTCATGTTCCTGATGGCGATCTGGGGCACCTGGCTGATCGCCAAGGGCCGCATCAAAACCCACGCGACGGGCGATAACAAATGGTTCCTGCGTGCCACCGTCTTCAGCGCCATCGTGCCCTATATCTCGGTCTGGGTGGGGTGGTGGACACGCGAGGTCGGACGCCAGCCCTGGGTGGTGTACGGCATGATGCGCACGTCCGCAGGCGTGAGCCACATGTCCGTGGCACAGGGGTTGTTCTGGCTCATCGGCTACGCCGGCTTCGAGCTGATGGTCTGGGGCGCGACATGGTGGTTCCTCGGCAAGATCGTCAATCAGGGGCCCAACCTGACAACCCCGATTCCGAGTAAGGAGGACGGCACCCTTGGCACGCCCGCCAAGGAAGGCCAGTCCGTGCGGGGAGAGATCGAGACACCAAAGGCGACACGGCCGATGAAGCCTGGACATCCGCATCCGCATCCGGCCTGACCGCAATCCTGAACATAGCTGACAAAATCTCCGGAATCACCGACGATGGAACCCCTCAACCACCTTCAGCATGTCATTGCCATCGGCTGGTGGCTCACGGTCGCCTTTTCGATCCTGCTCTATATTATCCTTGATGGCGCCGATCTCGGCGCCGGCATCTTCTCGCTGTTCGTCCATGACGGGGACGAGCGCGGCGCAATTATGCAGGCGATGGCCGGGACCTGGGACGCGAATGAAACTTGGCTGATTATCGCCGGCGGGGTGCTGTTCGGGTCGTTCCCGTTCGTCTATGGCTCGGCGTTGAGCTACCTGATGATCCCATTGGCGCTCGTGCTTTGGGGCATTCTCACTCGGGCGGTAGCGCTCGAATTCCGGCATCTCGCCGCTCCGCGCTCGCGGCGGTTCACCGACTGGGCGTTCGGCCTGTCAAGCCTGACCGTCACGTTCTTCGGGGGCATGAGCGTGGGCGCCATCCTGCATGGCTTCCCGCTCACCCATGCGCCCGACCAGGTTCCCACCTATGTCGGCGGCGCGCTCCGCTTCATCACTCCGTTCAGCATCTGGATCGGCGTTGCTGCGGTGATCGCGGTGTCGCTTTCCGGCGGATTGTTCGTGCGGGCTCGCTTCGAGCGTGGCGAGCCAGTGCGCAAGCACGCCGGCCGATGGACCAACGGGGTGTTCTATCTGGCCGTCGCCGCGGTGCCGATCTCGGTCCTCTGGATCGCGCTGGAGTTCCCTTGGGCCAGCCAGACCTGGTTTGGACCCTATTTCTGGGCCTGGTGGCTGATCCCGCTCGCCGCGATCGTATCCTCGTTCCTGATGCGCCGCGCCTCGATCAAGGAACGTGACATTGCGGCCATGCTTTGGCTCGACCTTACGATAGTTATTATGGCCGCGGGCCTGCTCGGCACGATCTATCCCGCCATCGTCCCGCTCACCTGGACGGTCGAAGCGGGCGCGAGCCGGGAGATCTCGCCGTTCACCTTCTTTCTCACCACGGTCTTCCTGTTGCCAGTGATCCTGGCGTACAACTGGTATCAGATCTGGGTGTTCCGGGCGCGCGTGAGCAAGCTCGCCGCGTATCACACATGACGCCGGAGCGTCGCGTGCTTGCCATGCAGGCCGCCTGGAACCTGCGCGCGCTGGCATTGTTCCTCCTCGGCCCGGTCATTGGGGTTTGGCTGGGTGCTGCCATCTTCGGGATGCCGCGCAATCTGCAGATCGCCGCCGCGGTCGTATTCCTGTTCAGCGTGGCAATGTTCGTGATGCTGATCCGGGGCGAGTGGAAGCGTCTTTCGCGCGGGCGCTGAGTAGGGAAAGTTTCCAGTGGCGACCCATACAGCGTCGATGTTGCCCGCGGAGCGCAAGCGTCTGGAGGGCTTTCTTCGTGGACAGAGTTTCCGCGCGCGTGGGCCGCTCGCCTGCACCGTCGCTTCGGGCGCGGTCGCCGGGCTCGCCTTGATCGCGCAAGCCTGGCTGCTCGCGCGCGCAGTCGACGCCGTGGTGATCGGTGGCCAAGGGCTGGCCGCGACCGCACAATGGCTTTGGCCGCTGCTCGGCGTAATCATCCTGCGCGCGGCCGCAGCCGCGATCGGTGAGGCGGTCGCCTTTGAAGCGGCCGCGCGGGTCGTTCTCGCCGTGCGCACGCTGCTGCAGGAGCATGTCGTAGCACTCGGGCCATCTTGGACCCGCCGGCAGCGCACCGGAGATGTCAGCAACACCCTTTTCGATGCCGCCGAAAGCATTGGCCGCTACTATGGCGGCTACCTGCCGCAGCGAATGCTGGTGGTGTTCATCCCGCTCGCGATCCTCGCCTTCGTGATCCCGACGGATTGGGTGTCGGCGATCATCATGGTGGTCTCGGCGCCGCTCATCCCGATCTTCATGGTGCTGATCGGCAAGGGTACGGAGGCGCTGAATCAGGCCCAATGGCGCAAGCTCGCCCATCTCGCGGCGCACTTCTTCGACGCCATCGAAGGCCTGACCACGCTCAAGCTGTTCAACGCGAGCCGCGCCGAACTCCGTGCGGTGGCCGAAGTCTCGGAAGCGTATCGGCAAAGCACGATGGAGGTGCTCCGGGTCGCCTTCCTTTCGTCGCTCGTCCTTGAGTTCCTGGCGACCATCAGCATCGCCATGGTCGCGGTCTATATCGGTTTTCGCCTGTACTACCGGGAACTCGACTTCCTGCCTGGATTCGCCGTGCTGCTGCTGGCCCCCGAATTCTACCGGCCGCTGCGCGCGATGGGTACGCAATACCACACGCGGATGGAGGCGATCGGGGCATCAGAGGCGATCGTGGGCCTGCTCGAGACGAAGCCGCCGGCCGCCCCGGCCAATCAAGTCCACCTGCCCGAAGGGCGGGTCGGCCGCGTACGCTTCGAACAGGTTAGCTTTTCCTACGATGCAAACCCGGCCTGCGACACGCCGGTGCTGACCAGCATCGACTTCGCGCTCGAGCGCGGCCGCACTGTCGCCCTCGTGGGGTCTTCAGGCGCCGGCAAGACCACCATAGGCCAGCTCCTGCTGGGCTTCATCGCACCCACGCATGGCTGGATCACCGTGGATGGCATCAGGCTGGCGGACCTGTCACCCGAAAGCTGGCGTCGGCGCATAGCCTGGCTGCCGCAGCGCCCGACGCTGTTCCATGGCACCGTGCTCGACAACATCCGGCTCGGCCGGCCCGACGCCGATTTCGCCGCCGTGGAACATGCCGCAAGCCAGGCGGACGCGTCCGGCCTGATCGCCCGCCTGCCGCGCGGCTACGACACCGTGCTCGGCGACCACGGCCAGGGCCTGTCGGGCGGCGAGATCCAGCGGATCGCGCTTGCCCGGATGTTCATGAAGGACGCCGACATCGTCGTGCTCGATGAACCGGCCGCGGGCCTCGACCGCGAGACCGCTCGCGTGGTCACGCGGTCGATTGAAATGCTGTCCCACCGCAGCGCCTTGCTGGTCATCGCGCATCGGCTGGAGACCGTCTGCCGGGCGGACGAGATCCTGGTGCTGGAACAGGGCGCAATCGTCGAGCGCGGCCGTCACGACGATCTGCTCGCGTCAGGTGCCGGCTATGCAAGGATCATGGGCCAGGCTTATGGACCAGGCTCAGGGGCAAGCCTCATGAGTAAGCCAGCCGGTGCGCGCGTATGAGGGACTTCCTCCGTCTGCTATCGCTGTGCCGCCCGTACGCGCGCTGGGTCGTGGGCGGAATTGCGCTCAACGTCGTCGTGATTCTCTCCAATGTCGGCCTGCTGGCACTGTCCGGCTGGTTCATCGCGGCGATGGCGCTGTCCGGCCTCGGCGCCGGTCCCATCGAGTACTTCGCGCCGGCGGCCGCCATCCGCGGATTGGCTCTGCTCCGCTCGGGTGGCCGCTATCTCGAACGGCTGGTCACGCACGAGGCGACGTTCCGCCTCCTTGCCGAGCTGCGCGTCTGGTTCTACGGACATCTTGAACCGCTGGCGCCGGCTCGCCTGCAGTATTATCGCGGCGGCGACCTGCTGAGCCGGATCCGCTCGGATATCAACAGTCTCGACAACGTCTATCTCCGGGTGCTGGCACCGGCTGCCGCGGCGTTGGTCAGCGTGACGGCGATGGTGGGGTTCCTCTGCCTGTTCAGCGTTCCCGTTGCCATCATCGAGGCTTCGGGATTGCTCGCGGCCGGCATAGCGCTGCCCTTGCTCGCCCAGCGCCTTGGGCGCGGCCCGGGTCAGCGCATCGTAGCGCTCCGCAGCCACCTGCGTGCGGGATTGTCGGAGGGCGTGCGCGGCCTTGGCGAGCTGCTGATCGCGCAGGCGATCGCGCGGCAATCGGGCGTACTCTCGGAACTGAGCCAGTCCCTGGTCAGCCAGCAGCGTCGGCAGGCCTGGATAGGCAGTGCGTTGACGGCGCTGTCCGGGCTTGCGGCGCATCTGGCGTTGCTGGGCGCGCTCGTCGCCACAATCCCGCTCGTCCGGACGGGGAGCCTGAGCGGTCCCGACCTGGCCATGCTCGCCCTGTTCGTTCTGGCCAGCTTCGAGGCGGTGGCACCTCTGCCGGCGGCCTTTCACGCCCTCGGCGAGACCCTTGCCGCGGCACGCAGGCTTTTCGACCTTGTCGACGCGGATCCCGCCCTCACCGAGCCGGCGCGGGAGGCGACCCCGCCCAACCGCTTCGACATCCAAATCCGTGGCCTCAGGATGCGCTACGCCGAGGATGGCCCCTGGGCGCTCGACGGCATCGACCTCGACATCGCCGAGGGCGAGGCAGTCGGCGTCATCGGTGCGAGCGGATCGGGCAAGACCAGCATCCTGAACGTGCTGCTGCGCTTTTGGGACCATGAGGGAGAGTTGAGGATCGGCGGCGTCCCCGTGCGCGACCTCAGCGGCGAAACGGTGCGCGGCCTGTGCAGCGTGGTGGCGCAGCAGACCCACCTCTTCAACAAAAGCATCCGCGACAATCTGCTTCTGGCCCGGCCCGCCGCGACCGACGCCGAACTCATCGACGCACTCCGGGCCGCGCATCTTCACGACGACATCGCAAGAATGCCCGACGGGGTCGACACGCTGGTCGGAGAGAATGGCGCGCGACTCTCGGGCGGTCAGGCGCGACGCCTTTCCATCGCCCGTGCCCTGCTGAAGGATGCGCCGATCCTGCTTCTTGATGAACCCACCGAAGGTTTGGATGGGGCGTCGGAACAGGCCGTGCTCGATGCGCTCCAGACGTTGATGGCCGGCAGGACGACGTTGCTGATCACGCATCGCACACAGGCCTTGCGTATCGTCTCACGGGTGGCCGGCCTCGATCGGGGACGTTTGATCTTGTCGCGGGATCCGGTACTCCTTGGCGCCGTGACTGCCTGCTACTGTCCCGATTCCGAAGTTCCTATCCACATTTTGCCTGCAAATTGACTGTGCGGTGGCAGAATCGCTGGATGGAAGCGAGGATGTCGTCGGCGGTTTTGGTCCAGCGGAAGGGTTTGGGATCCT
>JAABUU010000584.1_pt1 | contig 80106 bp, 90 predicted proteins | sample 5559301 | NCBI WGS metagenome assembly JAABUU01 (sample SAMN10711884, study PRJNA513360) | rock metagenome | isolation source: Antarctica rocks | place: Antarctica: Victoria Land, Richard Nunatak white
ACCCTACCCTAAATCCCCTACCTACCTATACCCTACCTAACCCCTAACCTAGCCCTACCCTACCTAACCCTATACCTAGCCCTACCCTAGCCCTGACCCTTTACCTATACCCTACCCTGTGGCCCGAGCTCGAGCAGGATACCATAGAGGTGAGCGCAGCGCTGGAACAGGCATACGATCGCGCTGTGCTGGCCGCCGGCCGCGCATGCATAGCAGAGGACGCGGCCCGTGACGCCGCCGCGGGCGCGCGCGTCATGGCCGGCCTGCTGGCCTGCCTGCGGCGCCGCGGGGGCGCGCGTGCGGTCGCGCAGCAGGAGCAGCAGCAGCAGCTGTGCGGGGGGCCAGACGCCCCCTAGGCCGCTGCCCAGGCCTGCGCCCCACGGCAGCGGCGCCGGCGCAGCACGACACGCTGGCGCCCAGATTCGCGCGCGGCTCTATTCAAGACTCACAAGCCTGCCCCCGGCAGCTCGCCATCCCTGTCGTAACACATGAATTCTGCTGTGCTAGTTAGCGACTGGGCTTTACTTGAATGCGTGTATGCACGTGAAGAGTGCGCTCCACAGCGGCATGCTGCCCGCCAAGCAGGCCGATGCGCGCCCTGCGGGGCTGCTCGCGCAGAGCTGCACAATAAGAAAGCTGGACAGTGAACCTGTCTGTGCATGTTTAGCTCGTGGCTGAGCCGCTGCGGCTTTGCTTTGCAGTGACTGTGTGCGATATGTGAGAACCTGTCTAGGGCGCTTGCTTCATGTGTGCAACATGCCAGCATGCGCTGTGCTCCATGCATGTAAATGCATTCAGTCGCGCTCGACGGTGCGCGCGCCACCCCGCATGGCGCGGCCGGGTAGTTGAGGATCGGACAGGTATGTGACAGGCCACCTGCACCAGCAGCTGCCAAAGGGGCAAGATGCGAGGCCGGGCAGCAAGTTTGGACTTTGCACATTGATGACTGCCAATGGGCAATGATGCCAAACTCGGCATCGCCAACAGTCACAACTTGTAAGCTCAGCTCTAATCCTTCAAGGCATTGCCGCTCCCCCGGCTTTTATTCAAGGACTACAGGCGGCGCGAAGTCCTCGCGTCTGTGCAGCGCGGTACGCCGCGATGGACGCGCGCAAGTCCCATGGTGACCAAGCAGCTGGGCCTTCAGCTGCACGCCTGGACGAGCTCCCTGCAGAGGTGCGTACGGGGGAACCTGCGCCCTGCCTGTCGCCGCGGGGGGCCGCGGCGCAGCGCGGGCAGGGATGCCGCCGCGCAGCCAACGCGCGCCGCCGGCGCCGCAGGTCCTGCAGCCGATCGCGGTGCAGCTCGCCAGGACCGCCTGGACGGAGGCCCTCTCCCTGCCGACGGTCTGCAGGCGCGCCCGCGCGCTGACAGGGAGCCGAGGCAGCCCGTGGGAGCCGCGCCTGGGCGACCGCCGCGCGCGCAGGCGGCTCAAGGAGGCGCTCGAGCAGCCATTCTGGAGCGCGGTGGACGAGGCCCACGCCGCCAGGCTGTGGCGGGCGCTCGGGCGGCCCGGTGCGCCGCATCCTTTGCAGCTGTGGTGTTTAAAGTACCATTATGTCGGTGGTCTCACGATATCATGGCGCATGGAAAGGCAACCACACAACGCATGTTAGCAACATAATCATAGTCAACGCATGCGCTATACGGTGCATGGAAGCAGCACCCTGTGGCTGCCGCAGGCACGCCCGAAGAAGCGAGCGCTGTGCGGTGGCTCCGCGTGCAAGGCAGCGCCGTCAAGTGCATCGGCGACCTGGTCATCGGCGAGGAGGAGGAGGACGGGGCGCCCGGGGCCGACCTGGACGCCAGGCGGCTGTCGGCGCTGCTGGTTGGCCTGCCCGCGCTGACGTCCCTCGACTGGCTGACCCTGCGCGTGGACCTGCACCGCAGACCTACTGCGGCCGCCGCCCGGGCCTGTCTGGCCGGGGTCGCGCGCGCCATAGGGCACTACTGTACGGGCCTGCAGACCCTGCGCCTGCACATCGCCCTGCTCGATCGGCGAGCGGGCCAGCTCCCCAAGGCGCTGCTGTGCGAGCTGGCCAGCATGCGCTCGCTGGAAGATGTCGCCCTGAGCCTGGAGGGCCCCCCCGACCAGCCCGACTGGCCGCCCGTGCCGAGCCTGGCCTGCCTGGTGGCGCGCCTGGCCGGCCCGTCGCGGCTGCGCGCGCTGTTTCTCGCTGCGAACGGCGTCGCCATGGACGCCACGCTGCCCGCCAGCACGTCGCGCCTGGCGCGGCTGACCTCGCTGGTGCTGGGCGGGTTTCAGGGCCTGCGCTGCGCGCCTGGCTGGGCGCGCCTGCCGGCGCTCGAGTGCCTCCGATTTATCGAGTGCGAGTTTGCGGCCGACGGCGGGGCCGCGCTACCGGGCATGGCCGCGCTGCGCGCCCTGACCAGCATGGAGCTGCGAGACTGCCGTGGCCTTCACGTCCTCCCCGCGTCGCTGTGGCGGCTCACGCAGCTGCGCAGTCTGGATCATTGGAACGAGTGGTCAGCGCTAGATGGGTCGCAGATCTATGCGCTGCCGGTCGTGGGCCTGCGCGCCCTGCTCTGCGTCGCTGACGAGCTTGGCCCTGGCGGGGCATAACATGCCGGTCTTTCCTGTGGGGATTTATTCCATGGCGCGCCTGAAAGAACTCTGGGCGATCGACTGCTGCTTCGACCAGCTGCCCGGGGGCGTGAGCACGCTCACCGCCCTCGAGGAGCTGCGCCTCGGGTGGCACTGTGCCGACGCTGTGGAGATTGATGGCGACCTTGACGCCCGGGCCCTGGGCTTCCTCAACGATTTCCCAAACCTGCGCAAGCTGGGCTTTGAAAACTACCGCGTGCTCTTCTGTGCAGACTTCCAGGCCGCGGCCGCGCACCCGCGCCTGGAGCGCCTGGAGCTGCAAAGCTCGTACCCTGCCAGCGGCCCTTCGCGCATGGCATTCGTGGGATTTGTCATCACCCTGCTGCAGCGGGGGCGCCCGGACGTGCTCAAGCTGACTCACACCATCATTGAAGGCGCAGGGCAGGAAAGCCGCGACTTTCGGGCCGCCCTGCAGGCTGTGGGGTACCCGCTGAGCGAGGCGGACGCTGCCGACCTGGTGTAGGCTGTGGGTTGGGCCTGCGCCGGGTTTGGGCTGTGCCGAGGCGGCGGCGGCGGTGGTCAGAACATAGCATGCTGCTGTCCTGGATTTGTGTTTTTACAGCTGGCCAGCAAGTAAGAGAACATGTGCCTTCAATGCTGGGCATGCATGCTGTGTCTGTGCGTGCGCAAGCGTATGTGAGCTTTCGTGCGCCGGCCAAGGGTAAGCAGCGTTCCTCCTGCCAAATGATGCAGCGACGTTGCGGGAGGCGCGCTCGCCTGCTGGGGGCGGGCGTGCGGGCGCGGGCCGACGAGGTGGTGGCACGGCTCAAGCGCGTGGCGGCAGACGTGCTCGCGGAGCGGGTGGGTCGCCTGGGCTAGCGCGGCCGCGGCGCTGCTGCGCAAGTTCCTGGCGCTCGCCATGCGCGTGGATTCTGATGTGCGGGCAGATATCGGCGGCATGTCTGGGAGGTCTGGATTATTCAGAGCGGCATGCTTTGCTTGTTTGTGAGTACAATTCCACGTATTGCGGTGTGCGCGCCGCCCTGAGAGTGCAGCCTGTTAGCAGTTGTAACCGAGCCTAGCCTTGGTGCATGCGCGTGCCACGCCGCCTCCAGGCTGCTGCTTTCTTACACAAGCGTCCACTACAACCATGCACTCGCGCCCTCTACGCATACCTACAGAGGAGTTCTCTGCATCCTGCCAGCGCTGCCTGCCTACACCTAATATATGCGCCTGCCGCCTCGACGTGGCCGCGTCCGTCCGGCGCGGCAGCGCATGACGGCGCGCGCGCCGCGCCGCCGCGCCGCCGGCTCACTGCACCGTGCTGAGGATGGAGCCCATGCGGCGCAGCAGCAGCGAGTCCCAGTGCGCGTTCAAGCGCTCAAACGCGTCCGCGTACGCGAGCGCCGCATGCCGCGGCGCAGCGCGGCCGCCCGCGTCGTCCTCGGCAAGCAGGCCCAGCCGCCGCAGCTCGCCCAGCGCCTCGTCCGCCGCAAACCTGATGCGCACCTGCGCGCGGCGCGCCGGAGCGCTGGCACCCGCAGCATCACCCCCGAGCAGGCAGGCGCCGCGAGGCAGGCGCGCCACGCCGCGCCGCGGAGCGCGGCGCGCGCCCGGAGCGGCCGCGGGGCGCGCCTGGAAGCGCTGCTCCAGCAGCGCCTCGACCGCGGCGGCCAGCTGCTCGGCGGAGAGCGGCGCGGGCGCGGAGCGCAGCAGCAGCAGCGCGAGCGCGGCCTGCGCCCACTGCTCCAGCGCGGCCGCGCCGGCCAGGTAGTCCACCGCCGCCTCCTGCCCCGCAATCGTGGTGTCCGCCAGCATCGCGCTCGCCATCTGCTCAAACCTGGCGGCGGCGCGTCGCGCGCGCGCGTGTGAGGCCCTTGTATTGCTTCCAGCAGCGCTATGGCGACCGCACCCATACGGTACAAAAACGGCGCGCCTCTGCGACATGCGGCGGTAGCCGAGCACGATGCGCGTCAGCAGCGCGCACGCGGACGCGAAGGAGATGATGTCCAGCAGCAGCGAGTCGTACTTGGCCTCCGCCGCAAAGGCCAGCACGCCTGCGCGCGCGCGCTTGTTCGGCCCGCCGTGACGCCGCAGCGTAGCCCGGCGCCGATCGGGGGCAGCACGCGCCGGCCACGGTGATGAGGTCGGCGCGCAGGCCGTCAAGCGGGCGGAACTGCAGCAGCTTCTCCGGGAACACGATGCGCCAGCTGGGCACCGGGATGTCGCGGAAGATGCGCAGCATGACCGGCGCGCGCTGCGCCGCGCGCGCGCCGCGCTCCTCCGCGCGCGGGCCCAGCACGCGCGCGCGCAGCCGCGCCAGCCAGCTGCGCTTGGGCGTCTGCCGGTACAGCACCAGCAGCTCCTGCGCGCGGCGCCGCGGCCTCCACCGCTCGCGGCTCCTTCACTAAAAGTGGCACACTTTCAAAACTTGAGCGCAGCGCGCCTGGAACGTCGGCTCGGCCAGCTCCACGTTGGCGGCCAGCGAGGGCAGCAGCGGCCCGCGCAGCGCCTCGCGGATGGACACGCGCTCCACGTACACGGGCGCCAGCCGGCCCGGCTCGGCCGGCTGCCAGGCGCTGTTGAAGTCCTCCAGCGGCAGCACGCCGCGCTGCGCGCGCCAGGCGTCATGGTGTGGCTGAACCGACGCAGGCGCGAGGCGCATGGCGCTGCCGGCAACGCCGCTGCCTGCATGCACAAGGCGCACGGGGCGCGGCGCGCCTGCGGCATGAGGCCCCAGTTGGAGAGCGTCATGAACAGGCCGCCGCCCGCGAGCGTCAGGCGCCGGGGCACCTCGCGCGGCCGCCCGCCGTCCCCGCCCGCCGCCTCCAGCCGGGCGCTGCCGTGGCTGCGGCGGCCCGCACGCGCTCGTTACTTTGCCGCGCATCACAGCCAGCGTCAGCGGCCGGGCGTGCGGGGCCTAAGTGGGGATGCTGATGAAATGCGTGCTGCGGGGGCGGACGCGGACGCACCTGTCGCCGGCCGCGTCGGGGACCTGCGCGGCGGGCGTGGGCGGCGCGCGCGGCGGCTCCAGCCAGGGCAGCCGCCGCGTGGTCTGCCGGCCCAGCCAGCCCAGCACGCTCTTGACCGCCAGCAGCTGCAGGTAGTCCAGCTTGGCGACCAGCATGCGCCCCGCGCGCCGCGACTGGCCGTACCTGCCGGCGCGCGCGCCGGTCACGCAAGGGCGCAGTCCTCAGGGCGGCGGCGGATGCGGGGGCAGGCGCGCGCGCGCACCCGCGCTTGAACACCAGCAGCGCGCGCGCCTCCTCCGGCAGCTCTGCGCCCTCGGTGGCCGCGGCCACCAGGCGGCCGTCCAGGCGGCCGGTGTCCACCTGGATGAGCAGCTGGCCCAGGTAGTCGCTGTTGAGCGAGCGCGACATGGCCGCGTCACGCGCGCTGACCTGCGAGTAGTGCGCCTGCGCGCGGGCACATGAGTTTTTAGAAAATTAGGGCGCGCGTGCCCTGCTTGCACTGCGCGGCGGCTGCGGCGGGGCAGGCTGCACTGCAGCAGCAGCGTCGGCCCCCGAGCAGCCCGGGTTGACAACGAGCCGGGAGTTATGCGGCCAGGCGCGCGCCGCGGCCAGCAGGCGCAGCATGAGCCGCAGAAAGGCGCGGTCCGCGGCGTCGGCGGCGCCCGCGTCCACCGCGCCGGCCGCCAGCGCGCGCGCCGCCCGCCGCCGGTCCAGCTCCAGGCGCTCCGGCCTGGCGCGCCCGCGCCATTTTCACGACCATGTCCGCGCTCGCGCGCAGCAGAGCGACGCATCGGTGCCCCGGGTGGGCGCGCACGCAGCGCCGCACCCCAGGCAGCGGCCCGCACCGCTCAGAGCTCTCCGTTTCGCCCTCCTCGCGGCCCAGCACGGCAATGCCGGCCGGCCGGCGCGCGCGCTCGCCATCGGCATCCGCGCGCGCACCATTGCCGCCCCACGGCCCGCCCACGCCAGCCGCGGCGGACGAAGGTCCCTGGCCGACCCAGGCCGCCACGCGCTCGGCAAAGCCGTCTGCGTGCACGCCGTCGCCGTCGGTGAAGCTGCCGGCCAGGCTGCTGCGCAGCGTGCGCGACGCGTCCGCGCTCTGCCCGCGCACCTGCGCGCGTTGCGAGCGGGAGCGCGTCGGCCCGGGCACCCTTCGCGCAGGTCGTCCAGCAGGCAGCGCCGTCGGGCCGCACCGGGCTGCCCTCGCCGGCCGCAAAGGTGGGGAACACCGGCGAGCGCGGCACGCTGCCGGCGTTCTGGTCGCTCTGCTCCAGCGCGAGCCGCACGGCCTCGGCCGCAGTCATGGCGTCTTCGGCCGGCAGGCCGACCGGCGCCGGCGCGCCGCCGTCGCCAGCGTGCGTGCCATTTTTGCCGGCGTGCGCGCCGGGCGCCGCGCCGAGCGAGTCGGCGGGCGCGGCCGTGGCGTGCGAGTCGGCGGCTGCGTGCTCGCCAGGCGGCGGCCCCGCGCCGTTGCTGCTGGCCGGCAGCGCGGTGCCTGTCGCCGCCTCGGCGGCCCCAGAGCCCGCGTCGGCGCGGGCAGCCCCGCGGCGCCGCGGCGGCGGCTCCGCGCTGGGCACCTCCACGAGCGTCTCGTTGGCGGCGCGCAGCGTCTGCAGCGTGGCCTCGCCCAGCAGCTGGTACTCCACCCTGCGCGCGGGCGGCCCGCGGTCGGCGCAGCCGCGTCAGATGCACCGCGCCCCGCCGGCCTCGTCGCCACGCGTGCTCGCTCCAGCAGGGACGCCCAGCCGGCGCGCTGCCCGTGCTAGCTCCCAGTGCTCAGAGCCGGTAAAACATGGCCGGTGGCGCGGCGCGCCTGTAGATGCTCTCCAGCGCGGCAAACACGCTGGACGCCTCCGGCCAGTCGCTCGGCGGCACCAGCTGCCGCAGCGCGGCCCAGGCCTCCTCGCGTGTGGCGGGCAGGTGCTTCTGGCGCTCCACGCGTATGCGCGTCGTGTTGGCCGGCTGCTCGCTCTGGTCGGGCACGCCCGCGTCGAGCGCCCTCACGGCCAGGCGGCGGCGACCCTGCCGGCCTGCGCGGCCGCGCGGGCCGAGCAGCGCAGCGCCCTGGAGCAGGGACGCGTACGGCATTGTGTACGCCGCGGCGCGGACGAGCTCCGGCCTGCTGGCGCCCGCCGGCCGGATGCTTGTTCCCACAAAGCTTGACTAGAACGGCTGCGCCGTCGTGCACATGTGCAGGCGGTGGGCTGTCCGCAGCGGTGCGGATGTACCGCGTGCGGGCGAGTGCTGCGCTCCCGGCCCAGGCAACCCTTTGCACCCACAGCCAACACACAGCAAAGCCGCGGATCGCTCCTAAAATACAGTGTCTCTTTGTCTGTGACCATGTCCGGCCAGCTCTGCCAGCTCTGCCACCAAAAGAGAAGGGGGCTTTGGTAGGGCGCGCCATGCATGCTCATGACTTTGTGCTTGCAGGGAGCTGTGCCATGCCGTGGCCTCCGTGGTAATGCAGGCTGAAGCCGGGCAGACCGGCTTGGCACTGCCAAACTCGCTCAAGGTTAGAGCAGCTCTATATGGATGAGCAGTTTAAACGAGCTCGTCAACGTCACAACGTTTGCCAACAGCGGACGCATGGAGCGGCAACGCGCTTGCGCTGCCGTCGCTCTGCAGAGGCGCGCCGAGCAGCAGCCCGCCCCTGCCGGAGCGCGGCCGGGCAAGCGTGCAATATAGCGAAGCAACGTCGCGGCTCTTGCATGGACAACAGAACGCTCTCAACTCTCCGCACCAACTCCTGCCCACAGCAGCGAGCGGCGCGCCGATCCAACCCACAGAGCGCGCGGGCAGCTGCGAGGCGTCCGGCGCTCGGGGCACGCTCCGGCTGCTCCTGCCGGCCAGGTCACCAGGGCGCGGCCAGGCGGGCTCCGGCCGCGCTCGCAGCTCGCCAAAAGCGCTGACTCACGGCCGACCTCGCGCCGCGCCGCCGCGACTTGGCGGCCGTCCGCCGCCTGCGTCACCGCAGCGCGCCGCGCGCCGCCGCGGCCAGGGCGCCGAGCAGCAGCGCGGCGGCCAGCGCGCGCTGGGGCGCCGCCAGGCAGGCCGCCGCGCCAAACGCGTACGCGGCGTACAGCGCCGCGGCCAGCAGCGCCAGCAGCCTGCGCCGCTCGCCCAGTTGGATTTCAGCAGTGCGCCCGCCGACAGGGGGCGGCGCGCGGGCGTTTACACTTATTCACACGGAGCCTGTTTCAAAAAAGAGCGGGCGCGCCTGGGCGTCAGGCCGAGCTGGGGCGGCTGCGGGCGCGGGCCCCCGGCGGCGCCGGGCGGCAGCCGCAGGCCCGCCGCGCACGCCGCCTGGATGGCGCGCACGCGGGCCGCGGCGTCCTCCGCCTCGGCCTTGCCGGCGACCGCGCGGTCGCACCTGCGTGCCGCCGCCCGGCCTCGGCGGCGGGCGAGCGCGCGGCCGGGTGGGGCGCATGGCAGACGTGAGGCGGACCCCGAGAGCATACTGGGGTGTGCAACTGACAGTTGTCCGCTCGATACGCCGCAGTGATGCGCGTAGCATCTGGCACAGCAAGGAGGAGCATCGGAAAGAGGCAGGACACAAAGGCGCATCTGCGCGCGGGCCGGGGGCGGGGCGCACTTGGCGGCCAGCAGCTCGGCAAAGTGCGCAAACGCCGCGAATACCTCGCGCATGTCGTTTACGCGCAGCATGAGCTTGGCGGTCTGCCCCCGCCGCATCTTCACCACGCCTGCGCGCGCAAGGCGTTGCTGGGGCCGGTGCGCATGCGCGCCAAACGGGCTGGTGAGCGCGCGCAGGCAGCGCGGTGGTGCAAACCTGAGCAGACGTTCCTCAGCGGCACTGGGCCTGCTTGGCTCACCGGGGAGCGGCAGGCACCTTGCTTTGTGCAGCCACACACCACGCAGACTGGCAGCCCTACCACAGAAGCCGGCCGGCAGCGGCGCACCGGTGAAGACCTTGTGGTTCTCGAAGCACAGAGCGAGCGTCCCCATCGCCATGACCTGCGCGCGCGTGTCTTGCCCTTTTGCATGCAGCCCCTGCCCGCGCGATTGGAGCCGCAAGGCTCATCTCCACCAAACAAAGGCTGCACGCTGCGCCCCTGACCGCATGTATGCAGCCGCGCCGGCGACCATGTCAGCCTGCCGCGCAGGGCGCCGGGGCGCGGCGCCGAGCGGCGCGCCTGCGGGATGGCGCAGAAGCGGAAGACGGCCGGGTCGCGCAGGCGCGCCAGGTACGCCAGGCAGTGCGGCGCGTGGCCGAGCGCGTCCGCCACCAGCGCGTCCAGGCAGCGCACCGCGCCGCGCGCGTGCTCCGGTTTCTTAAACGCGTCCAGCCGCTCCGCGTAGCGGCCCCACACCTCGCGCGGCCAGAACATCCTGCGCCGCGGCGGCCCGAGCCTCACGCTCCCGTCCCCAACAGCGCACAGCGTGAGGCGCGCGCGTGGAAGGCCGGGGGGCGGCGCGCCGGGGCGCCGGCTCCTCGCAGATGTCCTCCAGGTAGTCGCGGATGATGTTGGTCTTTTGCAGGAACAGGCCCATGTGGTTGGCCAGGCCCTCCGCGTCCGCCAGCGCCGCGCCCTCCCGCCCGCTCGAAGCAAAGAGCTGCCGCGGCGCGCGCCCGCCGCGTCACGCGCCGCCGCCGCCTTGTGCAGGCGCAGGTGCAGCGCAGGGATGCAGCTCAGGGCGCCGCCGCGCGCGGTGCAGCCGCCGCGCGTTTGCAGAGAGCCCCGCCCGCGCACGCTGCTGTCAGAGCAAGCGCGCGCCTGCGACAGGCCGATGCCGACCAGGCCCGCGACGTAGTGGCAGTATAATTCGTAGTCGGCCACGCTCTCCACCTCCTTCTCGATGAACTCGGCCATGCCGGCGCCCATGCGGCGCGTGATGTCCGCGATCACCTGCGCAGACGCTCTTGCTCGTCCGTGTGCGAGCCGGACGCGCGGGGGGGACTGTCCACCACGCAACCACAGCCCCGCACACAAGCCGCCACCGCCGCCACCGGGGGTTCTCGCGCAGGCAGGCCGCGCAGTCGAGGGGCGGGGCGGCGCGCCTTTTGATAGGGCGTGCCCAGGCGCAGGAAGAGGTCGGTCACGAGCGGGTACTGGCGCATCAGGTCCACGTACAGCCCGTAGCCGCACTCGACCGTGAACGTCCTGCGCGCCGCCGGCCGGCTCCGGCACCAGGGAACGCCGTGCCCGGCGGCGCGGCCTGGCCTGCTGCCGTGCGGCCGGGGGCCCCGCGCAATTCACCGGAGCGGCGCCGCGCCTGTCGTAGATGCGCTCGTGAAAGGCGTGGAGCAGGGGCAGCTTGGTGGCGGCCGGCAGCGCCATGTCGTCCTCCACGGTGTCCAGCGCGCGCAGCACGAGGTAGAACACGCACACCGCGTCGCGCAGCTCCGCGGGCAGCTGCTGGATCACGACCGCAAAGCTGCGCGGACGGCAGCCGTCGGCGGCGCGCCGGCCCGCTTAGGGAAGGGGGGCACGAGCGGGGGCTGGGGCGGCGGCGCGAGCATGCATGCGGTGCGCGTGCGGAGCGCGGGCTGCAGCAGCGCACCTGCGGGACACGCGGTTGAGCATGCTGTAGCAGAACGCCAGGCTCGGGTCCCTGGGCAGCTGCTTGGCGCGCTGCGCGGCGAGCGCCATGACAAGCAGCGGCCACACTTCGTCCGGGCGCTTCATCAGCTCCGCGAGCTTCCCCATCGCGTTGCGCTGACCCAATGTGCCAGGCCGGGGCCGACGGTTGCTGTCAGCGGCAGGCGCGGTTGGAGCGCGGTCGCGGCATCAGCGCATGCCCGGCGCCCAAGCAGACCGCCGACGTATGTACGCCCAGCTACGATGGAGCCTGCCCGGATCGACACCCCCACTCCCACGTTCTAGCAGGCGTCCAGCTCGATCGGCCCATGCATGTGAGTCGAGCGGCCCTACCCTCGGCTCCCTTCCTTCCACCTGCCTGCTCCAGCCTGGCTTCCCATACTGAGCAGGTCCCCAGCTGCGTTGCGTGCTGTGTGCGAGTACACTCTTTCGCAATCGATACCAGAGCCGCGCTCTCACGCGCCGGGCAGCGGCGGGCGGGCATGGCGTAGCGGGAGGCGCGCGAGCGCGGGCGGGGAGATGGCTCCGGCGGATGTGGTCAGGCTGGATCCAGATGAGCTGGGCGAGGTGCGGCGCTGTCCGGCGCACCATGGGCCCCGTCTATAAAAAGCACATCCGCCGCGAGCCGGGCACGCCGCCTTTGTGGTGGCCGGCCGGGCGCCGCGGGTCTGCCGGCCGCTCGGCCCGCCTGCCTGCTCGGCGCTCCAAGAGCCTTCCAAGCGTTGCAACGCGCCGCGAGCGTGGCGTGCCGCTCGCCGCACCTGCCAGCGCACTGACAGCGCCGCAGGACCCGTGCCTGCGCCGCTGCGGCAAAGTACAGCCCGCGCCTGGGGCCAAAACTGCCTGCCCTTCCGGATCGCAGGTGTTGCAGAGGCTGCAGAGGAAGCGGGCTGCCGTGGAGAAGGAGGTGTCGAGGGTGCCGGGAGCCCCGAAGACGAGCAAGGATGTGTTCCAGCTGTGCCGAGGCTTCGAGCGGGCCTTCTCCTACACTGTGGACGTGAGCTGCCTCCCACCCACCTCACGATTGCCCAACGGGTGCCCCTGCTTTGGTACCGCAGCCCGCCCTGCGGTGCGGCCTGGTCCAGCTCTGCGGCGTGGATTGCTGGTCGTGTACCGACATGGGCGACCGAACGCGCATGCGCTGCGCGCCACCTGGCCGGGGCCTCATCGGAGAACCCGGCGTGACCGCCGGCGTGCCGGTGCGCGCAGTCGACGGACTACGCGGGGTACATCCGGCGCGCGTTCGCGTCGGAGGGCCTGCAGGGCGCCGTGCAGCGGCTGCCCCTGGAGCGCAACTTCAAGCTGGACCACGTCAAGGAGGCGCGCGCCGGACCCAGCCACCCTGGCGCCGGCGCGCCGAGCTTGGGTTTCGCGCTCAGGGCGTGCCGGGAGGTGTCTCACCGGGGCGGAGGCGGCGGCCGTCCCGGCGCGTGCGCACAGGCCGGTCCGACCTGGACTGTAGGGCACTGGCGGCGCGCCGCACGTGCAGCGGGCAGCGCTGTGGCGTGGGGTCTGATGTGTCGCTAGCCGCAGACGCCGTGCCCTTTGAACACGCCCAGTCCAGGGGCTCGCCGACGATGGTTGCGGCGGCGGACGCGCAGGTGGTCCGGGAGGCCGACGGCTTTCAGCCGCACCTGGTCTCGCCCGAGTACGGCCTGAAGCGGCTGGTGGACGAGACGCTGGCGCTGACGCTGGAGCCGGTCAGCACGTGCGTGCGCCGCGTGCACCAGGTCCTGCTGGACGCCGCGCGGTGCGCGCCGGCACCGCACCCGGCCCCGCGCCTGGCGCTGCGCTCAGTCTCCTCTTGCGCCTGCGTGCCCGCCCGTCACCGCAGGGCCGGCGGAGCCCGGCGCCGCTCGCCTGTCGCCCTGCCCATCACGGCGACAACAAGCGGGCGCGCGTGCGCGCAGGGAGGCCTCGCGCAAGGCCAGCCTGCTGGTGGACACGACGGTGGTGGACGACCGGCGCGAGCCGCTCAAGCTGCCGGCGTTCGAGGCGGCGGTCATGTTTGCGGCCACGCGCGCGCTGGAGCGCTGGCGCGACGAGGCGCTCGACGGTGCGCGCCTGCCGGCGGGCAGTCTGGGGGTCCCCACCGGGTGACGGTGCACGGGTGGGCCGGGCGGGCGCCCGTCCGCATGCGGCGGGCCGTGGCGGAACTCATCGGCGTGGCCCAGCGGCGCAGTTGCGCGCACCATCGTGAGCATGGAGCGCTCGTACGTGACCGCAGCCTTCTTCCGGCACCGCACCTACGAGCGCTACCGCGCGCAGCAGCAGCAGCAGACGGCCGCGCGCCTGCTCGGCGAAGGTGGCCGCCCGCCCGGCGCAGCCGGTTGTTTATGGCTGCAGAAGCGCAGCGAGCGCGCGAGCGCGCCGCTCTGTTACTGTGAGCTGCAAGACGGCTGTGCATGACCGCGCGGGCCTGCGCACACGCCCGCGACAGTCGGGCGGCGCGGTGTGCGCAGGCAAGGCTGTCGCGGCGCTGTCGGACTCGGACGACGAGGAGTCGGAGGGGTCGCCGCCGGACACGCGGCGCGCGGGCAGCATGGGCGAGCCGGTCATGGGCGGGCCGTTGTCCGGCGGGCTCACCATCCCGACCAGCAGCGACGACCCAGGTGCGCCAGCCTCTCCAGCGCGCGGGGCCGCCCGCTCGCGCGGGCATCTGTTGGGCGGGCTCACGCCCCTGCGCACGCTCCGCGCCCGCCTGAAGCCATGGACATCTGCCGCCACTGCAATTACAACAGGACTGCTGCTGTCCAGACAAAAAGCCCGGCGGCGCCACCCATCGCCGCGCTATGCGCGCGCAGGCGACCTAAAGACGGGGTACCTGGAGAAGCGCATTGGCGAGCATAGCGGGCGGCAGAGCCTGCCGGAGGCCTGGCGGTGGCAGAAGCGCTACTTTGTGCTGACCGAGCCCAAGGGCGCGCTCTACTACTTCAAGACCGCCGATGACCCGCCCAACTACAAGGGCATCGTCAACATGCGCGAGTGCAAGGCCGAGGACGTGGAGGCGCGTGGGCCTGTCGTCCTGCCTGCGCCGACCGTCATTGGGCTTGCACTGTCAGGGGTGCCGTCATGGGCCGCCGCTGCAGGCCGGGGCGCCAACGGCCGCGCGCGCGCGCGCAGGTGGACGGCCTGCCGCGCACGGCCGCGCGGTCAAAGTACGACCTGGACGGCGGCGCGGGCGCGGTGTCGCTGCTCATCCGCGTCTCGCACAAGGCGCGCCGCCGCGGCCCGCCCGCCCTACCCATATTATACATTTACCATGAAATGAGGCCTTCTCGGCGCCAGCCAGCCAGGCACCCGAGAGTGTCGCGTGCTGCGCCAACGCGCTGCACCTGTGCAGCCCGGGGCGCCCGCGAGACGCGCGCTGCGCCGCGCGCAGGACCCCAGCCGGCCGTGCCTGAAGAACCACCAGTCGCTGGTGCTGCGCGCGGAGACGGCGGCGGACAAGTACGCGTGGCTGGCGCGCCTGCGGCACGCGAGCGAGGCGGCGCCCGGCGCGGCGCGCCCGCCGCCGCGCAGCACCACCGAGGCGCTGCGTGCGCCCGGCCTGGACCGCCCGTCCGCCACGCCCAGCCGCGCCAGCAACGTGCGCGCCCGGCCCTCTTCATGGCCGCCTGCGCCTGGGGCTCAGCACCTGATTTCCGAGGCCGTGCAGATTGGGGCAGCCTGCGGTCTTGCGCCCTTTCCTGCCTCCCGCGGCCTCGGCGCGCTGCGCACGGGCGGCCCGCTCGCCTCGCCCGCCGCGTTGGGCCCCAGGCGCAAGCGCGTTTCTGGCAGCCGCCAGCATGACCCTGGCCCCCAGTGTGCGTTTGTGAGCGGCGCGCCGCGCGCAGGCGACGCCGCGCGCGGAGGAGGTGGCGCCGGGCGGCATGGGCAGCTCGCTGGGCTTTGCGGAGGACAGCCGCCTGGGCCCCGAGCCGCTGCTGTGGAGCAGCCCGGGCGCCGGGCGGCCCGGCGGCGTCGCGCGCAACAGCCGGGCGCGCCCCATTTGCGCCTGGGTCGGGAGTGCAGGGCCGGGCGTGGGGAGCGATCCAAGAGCGCCGCTGCCTGCAGCCTTTTCATGAGCGCGGCAGGGGCCTGCGCGCACATGCTCCTGCCAGCGCCGTGCAGTGCGCAGGAGGGTCTAGAGCGCTTGCGCCCGCAATAGGGAGGATTGCGCTCGCTCGATGCGCGGCTGAGCCGAGGCGGCCCGCGTGCGCGCAGGTGTTTGACGAGTACCTGGCGCAGCTGGGCGAAGACACCGCGGCCTACTGCCGCACCGTGTGCCAGACGATCGTGCTCACAGTGCCCAAGGCGGTCGTGCACTGCCAGGCGCGCCGCCGGCCAGCAGGCGTCGCGGGGCCGCGCCCTGCGCTGAGTGCCGGCATGCTGCTGTGGCCCTGCGCGGGTGCCTGGAGAGTGATGGCTGGCTGCGCGGCGTCCAAGCACACATGCAGCGGGGCACAGTGAGCGCCCGGCTTGGGGAGGGTCTGAGGCCAAGCCGGCGGGCGCGCGCGGGCGCAGGTGAAGCGCGCGCAGGCGCACCTGCTGGAGCAGCTGTACTCGCACCTGAGCACGCTGTCGGGCGGCGACACCGAATCGCTGCTGGAGGAGGACCCGGAGGTGTCGCACCGCCGCGCGCGCGCCAAGCAGGCGCGCCGCCGCCCTGGGCCCCAGCAGCACGCAGCCGAGGCCGACAGGATTATCTCCTGCTTGCTGCAGCTTTCCCGCCAAGGCGGCGATGCATGCGTGCAGACATGTAATGAAGCGCAGCGATTGGTCAGGGCGTCAGGCTCTGCAGCATACGCCTGAGCTGCAGGCGCCGGGCCGGCCCACGCGGAAATGGCGTGAGCCTGGGTGCCGGGCGGCTGCACAGGTGGTGGAGGACCTGGCGGACGCGGTGGGGCAGGTCAAGGCGCTGCAGGAGGCGGTGGAGCGCGCGCACGACAGCCGCGACGGCGCGCCCGACAAGGTCGACGTGCCCGCCGACGTTGCCGCGCTCGCGGACTGGTCGCCGCGCGACCGCCGCGCAGGCGTGCCGCCGGCCAGGAATTGGTTCTGTGTCGCGAGTGCGGGGAGAGTTGTCCCATCTGGAGCGCGTGCTGCTCCGAGCGGGCGCACCCGGCGCCGGCTGCCCGAGCAGTTGCGGCGCCCCGCCCTTGCACCTGCGCTCTTTGTCACGCGTCGGCGCGCGCAGGCGGCGCGGCCAACGGGGCCGCCCCGGAGAACAACGGGCGGCGGCCGTCGTTCCTGGGCGACGCGCCGCGCGAGCTCCCCGGGTACCACCCCGGCGCGGCGCCCGGGCCCGGCGCGGCCGCCGGCGCGGCGCCGCCGGCGCGCCAGGTGTCCGGCAACGGCCGCCGCCCGCTGGCCACGCCGCCGCCGCGCGTCACCATCCCGGCGGGGCCCGTGCCCGCCGCCGCGTCGCCGAGCCCCGTGCCGCGGCGGCGGCCACCGCCGGCGCCACCCGGCGCCGACGCCGCGCCGGCGGAGCCCTCGCCGGCGCGCATGCGGTGATGCGGGCAGCGCTGCCTGTCTGCGCGGGCGGGGGCGCGCGCGAGCGGGCGTGGCCGCCCCGGCCGAGCTCTTCCCGGCATACGTGCTGGCGACCTGGGTGTGCGCGCTGCGGCAAACGTGGCGGGCCTGTGGGCGCCGCCGCGTGCCTGTACCTGTATCCAGCGCCGGGACCGGCCATGCCAGGGACGCGAGGGGCCGGTGTGTCTTGGGCGCAGCCCGGGGCGGCCGCGTGTGGGTTGTCGGGCGCGGTCTGTGTATGTCCACTGCCTTGTACTGGCTAGGGTGTTGCAAGGGTTTGCCTGTCTGGGTCGCGCGGCTGTGAGCTGCTCGGCCTGCTTGACAAATAAACGCGCAGAGTTGAGGGCGCTCAGCGGTGCGTCGCTGCCCTGGGTTCTGACCGCAGCCTTTACAGCCAGGCTCTCTTCATGTGGCGCCTGCCCCAGCCACAACGGGCGGGTGCAGCAAGCGGGCCGGTCGTCCCCAGCGGCCCCGCCGCCCCGTAACCAACAGCCAGGCACAAGAACAGGGACCTGCAGCACCTCTTGCAAAGGGCAACTCTGGCGCCCCTCAGCGCACAGCCAGGAGCATCATCAACTCAGATCACTCTCCTTGTGTTATACAGCCACCTCGCGATGGTCCTAGTGTCACAGATGTGGCAGCGCAGCGCCGACCAAGCACAGCACGCACGACCAGCGGCATCACAAGCAGCGCCCTGCCTTGTTCTCTCATACCAGGCGACCGCCAAAACACTGGACCGCTACACAAAATGGGCCGCCGCGCGGCCCAGTGCCACGAGGGCTGCCTCAAAACAGCTGCTACGAAAACCACCCGCGGCTGGTGCCGTTGGCCTTGCGCTCTGCGGCAAACAAACGTGTCGAGCACAGGCGAGCCGCAGGGCAGCACACTCCAAGAAGAGCAGCGGGACAGGGCGCGCACCGCGGTTGACCTCCCATACGCCAATGTCGGACGGGCTGAACGCCAGCTCTGGCCCGCGGCGAGCGGGACAGGCCTCAGCGCTCGAGCTCAGGCTCCAGGCGCAGCAGCAGCCAGTTTAAACAAGTAGATGGGGAACGGGGGCCCAGGGGGGCGGGCGCCTGGGTGCGAGATCGGCTCCACACGCTTCGGGTTGATGGGCTTGAGCGGCGGCGCGGTCGGCGCGGGCGCGCCCGCCCCCGCGGGCGCGGAGCCCAGCAGCTTCTGCAGCATGCTCATCGGCGACGTGAAGGTCGAGCTCGCCGGGGCTTGCCCTGCGCGGCCCGGGCGAGTCAGACGCCTTGCCGGCGCGGCGCGGCCGCGAAGCAGTCGGTGGAGCCAGCGCCTCCAGTGTACGAAGCAGCTCCGCGTGCAGCGGTGCAACGGGCACGACCTGGCATCTTCACACCGGCGCCGCCGCCGGCGTTGAACGCGCCCGACAGCAGGGACGGCGCGGCGGTGCTGGGCTTGGGGGCGCCCGTGCTGCCCTCCGCTTTGCTGGCCATAAGGTGCCTGCCTCAGGCTGGGCGGCTGTGGTGAGGGCGCACCTAGAGTACCCCAAGGATGCGCACAGGCCGACGTGGTGTGGATTTACCACACAACGCCCGTCAGCACGAGGTACTCCATCGCGCGGCCCTAAGCATAAACCCCTGTCGAGTCTGCTCGTCTCGGGACCGGACAGAGTGTTTGCTCGGACGACTGAGCACGGTGGCGTGACGGTGTCGGTGTCAAGCAACCGTGCTGAACGCGTGCAGAGGCGCCTCGGCGTGCGCGAGCGCCAGCCTGTTCACCAAGACGCGCTTCAGGCGTGCCTGGCAGCCGGGGGGCGCTGTGGGTCGGGCCGCCGAGCCCGGGAGGCACCGGCGTTTCTGTCCGGCCGCAGCGCGCCGCGTGGATGAGCCCGCAAGCGCCGCCAGATAGGTAGCTGCGGCGCGCGGGGGCCAATGCGGGGGTCCAGCAGGCGCCTGCGGAACACGGCCGTCCTCCTGCTGGTCGGCTTTCTGGCGGTCGCCTGCCTGCTGGCCACCCAGGTCCGCCGCACCATCGTTATTGCGCGTTTCCCTGCCCGGCGAAGCGCTCCGGTCTGCGCTGGCCGGCTCGCGCGGCTGCCTGTTCAGTGCTGAACGGCAGGCGGGCGCTGGCTGCGAGAGAAGGCCGGCGCTGCTCTGAGTCACATCACCGTGTCGCTTGGCCCGCGCAAGCAGCGCGTAGGTTGTGCAGCGCGCACAGCATCACTGTGCATCATAGTGTGCACCAGCGCGGCCCGAGCGTGAGCGGCAGCGCCCGCGCGCAGTGGCGGGGAGACGCGCGCGCGCCCCGGGGCACCGCGGTGCGCAGCGCTGCGGCCGGCCAGGCGCAGGCGGGCGAGGATAATGCGCCGGCGGGCAGCGCGCGCTGGTCCGAGGCCCTGTCGGACCTGCTGCCGCAATTCTCCGGCTGGCGCACACCGTCCGCGGCGCCGCCGGCCGAGCGGGATGCGTCGGCCGCGCCGGCTGGTCCCGGGCTGCCCAAGGTGCGCTCGGAGGCCTGCTGCTGCCGCACCGGCGATGCGAGCCGCGCCGCTGCGCGCTGGCGCTTGCTCATTTGTGAGGGGGCGGGCCGCCCTAGCGCGCGGGGGCGGCGCGCAGGTGGCGCTGATGTTCCTGACGCGCGGCATCATCCCGTACGAGGACACCTGGCGCCAGTTCCTGGCGGCGGTGCCGGAGCGCGTGCCAGGCGGCTCCGCGGCCGGCTGGCGCGCGCTGTTCTCCGTCTACGTGCACCTGCCGCCCGACCTGGCCTACCCGGAGGGCAGCCTGTTCGCGGGGCACGAGATCGCGGGGCGCATCGCAGTCGAGTGGGGCCAGTGGTCGGTGGTGCGCGCCCCGCGCCCAGACCCGCCTCCTCCTGCCTCGCGTTGCCGCGGGCATCCCCCGCATGCATCATGTATAAGCAAATGCGCGTCCGCAGCCGCAGCAGCCGCCCGCAGCCAGCGCGCCTGCGCGCGCCGGCCAGGTACTCATATGAAAACCGCGCGCAGGCCCAGGCGGAGCGCCTGCTGCTGCGCGCGGCGCTGGCGGACGCGGGCAACCAGCGCTTTGTGCTGGTCAGCGAGACGTGCATCCCGCTGTACCCCGGCCCGGTTGTGTGGGCGCAGCTGGCGGGCGAGCCGCGCTCGCGCCTGCACGCCTGCCGCAACGACAGCGACCCCGCGGACGCCGGCCGCCGCATGGCTTTCCGGCGCGCCCCCGGCCCCGCGCGGCCCCCCCGCCTGCGCCCCCCCGACACCGCTCCGTACCCCCGAGCGCGGCGCGACAGCCTGCGCGCCTGTCGCCGTGGTGGGCCGGAGGTGACGGGCTGCGCATGTGGCCGGTGTGCCCACCCCTGAGACCCCGCGGTCGCGGCCGCGCAGGTGGCAGCCGGCCATGGCGGGCGGGCAGCTGCAGGAGGAGCACTGGCGCAAGAACGGGCAGTGGTTCTCGCTGACGCGCGCGCACGCCGAGCTGGTGGTGGCCGACGCGGAGGTGGCCGACGCGTTCAAGCGGTGCGGCTGGGCCCAGGGCGGCCTGACGATTCGGGCGCCGCGCGTGCGCCGCCTGGCTGCATGCAGAGCGCGCATGTCCTTGCCGCAGGAAAGTTGTGCGGCCTGCGCTGTCAAGTCGAGCATGGGCTGCATGGCTGCGCGGCGGCCCAGGCGGGGTGGGCTGCCTCGGCGGGCCGTCAACGCGCTGCAGACGCGGCTCGCCCGCCGCGCAGGGAGTGCTGGATCGACGCGGAGGCGAAGAACCGCGGCGAGCGGCCCAGCCGCTTCTGCGTCGCGGACGAGCACTACATCCCCACGCTGCTGGCGGCGGCGGGGCGCGAGAATGAGACTGACTGCAAGGCGCGCTCTGGCGCCGCTGACGCGTCCCGTCGCGGGGCTGCGGCAGTGCGCCTGCGGGCGGCCCGGCGCCTCATAGACATGCAGGCCCGCGGTCAAAAAGTCAGGGCTGGAAAACCGGTCTTTGCATGGGCGAAGCTGTTGCCCGTGCGGACCTGTACTTGCGTGATTGCCTGTGACTGGCTGGTGGTGCTTTGCTGACCGCGTTGTCTGTGCGCGGCGCTGCAGGGCGAGATCACCGCGTCTGTGTGGGACGGTGCGCTCCTTGCCTCTCCTGCACTCTGCCGACAGCCTGGGTCTGGTCGTCAGCTGAGCGCTTTCGCGCCTTCAAGTGGATATGCCGCAGCCTGGCTGCGCAGCCTCCGCGTGGGGCGCATGCTGTGACGCCCCACGTCCCTAGCCTGGCCCTGTCTGGCCGCGAAGCACAATCAAAACAGCGGCGGCGCGCAGGCCCGTACTACCACCCGCACACCTTTCAGCCGGGCGAGATCGACGGCGCGCTGCTGACGCGCATGCGCAAGGCGGACGGTGGCCACTGCAACGCCGCGGGCGCGCTTGCGTCCGCGGCCGGCCTGTTTGGCGGGGCGGCCGCCCCCGCGGCCGCGCAGGGCGCCGCCGGGGGCGCCGCTGCGGCCGCGATCGCCCAGGCGCGCGCGCCGCGGCTCGGGCTCTCCCAGCGCTTTTGCATAAGGCGTGTCCGCGAATATGCAAAACGCACATGGCTGTGCAGCATGCGGCATGGCGCGGTGTCCAGGCGCGGCGGGGCCCCTTGGGGCGCAACCCCCTCTGTGAGCTTTGCATGAGCAGCGACTTGCGCGGGACGGGGGCGGCGGCCTCGCCAGCGCCGATGCGGCGCGCCGGCCGCGTCCGGCCGCGCGCGCGAGTGTACAAGCCGCAGGCTCGACCCGGCGCCCGCGCGCGCAGGCGGCGGCGCTGCAGGACAAGGCCGCGCGGTGGGTGAGCTCGGCGGCGCGCAAGGCGCGCGCGCGCGTGCCGCCGCTGGGCAATGACGAGCAAGCGGCGCCCGGCGCGCGGCGCATGCTGGCGGCGCGCGGCGGCGCGGGGGCTGACGAGGACGGCGCTGCGGGTGCATCCGGCGAGGGCGGCGCGGCCGCGCTGCAGCAGACCGCCGCGGACGCCGCCGCCTTGGCAGGTGGCGCCCCGCGCCGCCCTGCTCCCGCCGGCCGCGGCGCGCCTGCTGGGCCTCATCGCGTGCTCTGGCAGGGCTCTGCAGCACGTGCTCCCTGTCTATATTGCACTAGAAAAACTGTCTGTCTTTCACTGAAAGAGCTGGAGCTCTGCAGCGCCGTCTCTCAGCGCCGCGCCGCGCCGGGCGCTGCAGGCGCGGACGCGGCGGGCGAGTTTCCGCCCGGCTGGCGCACCACGCCCGGCCTGCGCGGCAACACCACGGCGGCCGCCGCCGCCGGCCCCGCCGCCGGTGTGCTCTCGCACGTTGCGGGCAGTGGCTGTGCCGAGCTGCAGGCATGGGGCACGATGACAGGTGGTGCGGTGCAATCAAGTCTGTTCATGACAGGGCTTGGCCCCGCTCTGCTCATGTGCCAGACTCGAGCTGTGCCATGCCGGAGGCACAGCTCGTCGGCGGGCAGGCTGCATGGCCTGGTTTTGTGTGAACGAGCCAGGTTTGCAGGCCGTGGCACGATGGGCGCTGAGAGGCGCCTTGGGCGGCAGGGTCGGAGGCGCGCGCTGCGGCGCCCGCCGACGCCAGGGCCACGGGGGCCGGGGCGGGCCCGGCGGCGGGGCCGGCCGACGCAGGCGCGGCGGCCGGCGGCTGGGACGCGCGCAGCGTGGGCGGCCCAACGGCCGCGCTGCTGGCGCGCTTCACGCCGCTGGGCGCCAGCGACTGCCCGCTGTTCGGGCGCAAGTTTGCCGCGCCGGACGACGGGGCGACCCTGGCGCGCGCGGCGCACTTCATGGCGCGCGCCGAGGAGCCCGCGGGTGTGGCGCCGATGCTCCGGTAGGGCGACACGGCGCATGGAGGGTGCTGACCAGCGCTGCTGCGCCAGCTGGCCAAGGCCGACGACACTAGAGCGGGGCTGCGCGGCAGAGCTGACACGCCACAGAGCCTGGCGTCGCACTTGTTTGGGAGATACAAGCCAGCAAGAGGCATCGTTTGCGCGGCAGGGCAGTGCTGCGCAAGCGAGGCTGCCCTGTTGCGGTGTGACCACTAAAACTAGTGTTGACTCAGACAAGACGCTGCATGTGGTCTGCCTTTGAAGCAGCCATGACGGCCGGGGGGCTGGACGGCGCGGCCGCGCACGTCCGGGGAAGAAGGGCAAGTGCTGCCCCGCACACCCGATGGTGCGACCTTTATCAGAGTGCTGTGGTCTGGGGTGAACTTCATTGCCTGCAAGTGTTGGCGCTGGGGCGGCCCGACTGGACGACTCAGTGCTTGCGCAGCAGGCGCCGGAGCGCGGCGCGCTGCAGAGTGTCAGCTGGGTCGCAGAAAGTAGTCTAGGTCTCCCCTGTCCCCTACTGGGTTTCAAGCTCGGACTGTGCGTCGCGCCTCACTTGCTCACACAGCTACGCGACCTGCCGTGGTTTTCTTTCTTTTTTTGGGTACTGTAGGCGACCTCCTGGAGCGCGCGCTTTGGTCGCGCGGGCGTCTCACCAACCAGCATGCGTGCCCCAGCAGTGTGGCAATGGGCCGGGTCAAGGTGTGAAGACGTTGAAGGGGTTGCGTCATTGCAGCAGCTGGCGGGCCGTGTGCTCCTGGGGTCAGCAGGCCCGCGCGGCTCGGTTGCTCTGGCATGCAGGCACCCTTGGGGCTCTGGCGCTGGCAACCCCCGAGCGCAGAAGCAGCAGTGGGCAAGACATCTTGCTTTGGACAGGCATGCGGCCGAGCGCGTGCCGGGCGCTGCATGCGCTTGGGAGTGGCAGGCCTTCCTGTACATTTCGTTGGTGCAACGACATGAGGCACGTAGAGAGCCCAGTGTAAAGCACGCAGATGAGTGGCATTTCTGCATGCACTGCCAACCCAAGGCCAGGCGCTGAGCTGCCACACGTAGCCGAGCGGCACTGTACGAAAAACGCAGCCGGTCAAGCGTCGCCAAAGGCCACCCTCCGCGCGGCGGCGCGCCTGGGCGTCAGGTCAGCCAGGCCAATGCCCGGCCCCACGCTGACGCGCGCCCCGGGCCGCTCCGTCGCAGCCGGCGCGGCTTCGGCCTTGCCGACGCGGGCCTCGCCGCCCGGGGCGCGTGGATGCGCGCCTCTGCCGCCGTCTGGGCCGCCCAGCAGCCTGCGCCCGTCATGGGGTTGGGGAAGGGCAGCACAGGAGTGCTCCAGCGTCCAGCATGTCAGCGACCCCGCCAGGCTCTGCGGCGGCCTCCCGCTGCAGGGATGTTGCACCTGCCCTCGTGCGACGCAGCGCCGGCGCACCGGGCGGCGTGCGCGAGGAGCCTGCGGTACTCGGCGCGCGCGCGGCGGTGCAGGTGCGGCGGCCCGCCGCCGGCCGGGCGCCTGCCGGGCCTGTGTGCGCGCGCTGCCAGCGCCCCTGCCCCGCCCGCCTCGCGCCGCCGCAGATCAGCGGGGGTCGGTAGCGGCAGCTTCCCCGCCTGCATCGCTGCTGGGGTGCATCAGTGCGGCATTCACGAGACAGGCCGGTCGTGGCCTGCTCCCCTGCCCGGAGGTGCGCAAGGGGGTGGGCTGGGGGCGGCCAGGGCATGGGCAGGGCCAGCACAGGCAGGTTGTGTGTACGCGCGCTGGCGCGAGTCAGCCAGGCGCACCGCGGGGCAGGGCGCCGAGTCGGCGCCGCGCCCGCTGCGCGCCAGCGGCGCGCGCGGCGCGCAGCTGCTGTCGGACAGCAGCTCTGTCGCTCTGGCGGCGCCCTGGCGCTGCTGGCTCTTGCCCGAGCGGCGCATGCGCGGCCGCTGCCGCGCGTGCGCGGCTGCGCCGGCGCGCGATGCGTCCGCGCCGCGGCGCTGCCGCGCGGCCTCCAGCCGCCGCGCGCCACGCTCGTCGCCCTGCACGTGTGCACGCGCGCGATCAGCACGTGCTCCCCTGCACAGACAGCCTGCAGGCGTGTGACGCGCCGCAGACGGGCGCACAGTGGGGCTTCTGCGGGCGCCGGGCCGCGTGCTGGCAGCGTGCAACCCGCAACACCTTGTCCACTGCACGCCATGAGCCAAACTGAAGCAAACAGCCGCGGACGCGCGCGCCTCGCGCCGCTGCAGGTCCTGCGCCGCCTGCAGCGCGGCCAGCCGCGCGGCGTCGCGGGCCTCCAGCGCCGCGCCGCGCTCCTCCCACTCCGCAGCCTCCCAGGCCGCCTGCAGGCGCTGCCTGCGCGGCGCGCCCAGCACGAGTCAAGCGTGCGGCGTGGCCGGGCGGCGTGCGGCGCAGTGCCGCGCACCGCAGCCGGGCCTGCCGCACGTCCGTCAGCGGCGGCAGCGCGGCCAGGAAGGCGCGGCGCGCGCGAAGGCGCTCAACAGCGTCCGCGGCGGCGGCGGCGGCGCTCAGTTCCGCGACGTTGATCCCCCGCAGCTCCCAGACCTGCGCCGCGCGCGCTGAGGCCTGCATCCATGGTTTGCCAAAGCTCGGCTACGAAGCGGCCCGGCGCCAGCGCCGCGGGAGCGCACCTCGGGCCCGGCGCAATGGTGCGCGCTGCACAGCGCGCGCTGCTTGGCGCACGGCGGCGTGCTGGCCATGGCCGCGGGCTCGTACGGCGCCGTCTGCGCCTCGCCGTCACGGTACAGCGACTGCGTGGCCGCGCAGCGCGTCGCCTGCCGGGCGGCCGCGGCCAGCGCGGCCGGGGGCGCAGCGGCGGCGGGCGCGACGGCGCTCCGCCCGTCCGCGCAGGCCGGCGCGCCCGCGAGGCGCTCCTCCAGCAGCGCGGGCGCCGGCCTGGGCCGACGGCGCGGCAGGCGCTCGCCCGGGTGGCCTCATAGCGGCGCACGGCAGGCCCAAGCAGTGTGCGGAAAAGCGGCGCCACCTGTTTGGGCCGCCGCACGCGGACGCGGAGTTGTCAGCCGCGCGTCGCTGCGACGGCGCCTGCGCTCGGCGGGTCAGCGTGCGCGGCCTGCGGGTGCACGGGCCGTGGTCGCCGCGCCGCTGCGGGCGGCAGCAGGTCGGGCTGCTCGGCGGGCGTGCCTGAAGGCGCGCCCGACAGAGTGCGTCAGCCGGTACAGCAGGCGCTCTGCACCGGGCCCGCCCTCGGCGCTGCCCGCGCACAGGCCCGGGGTAAAGAGCGCCTCCTGGCGCAGGTACCTGCCGCGACCTGCGCGTGCAGGGGCAAGGTTGGTCGCCGGCGGCCGGGCGGGGCACAGTGCGCAGCTTCTGACGCGCCTGCCTCCATCTCCTCCTCCGCGTGCACCGTCTACGCCCGGCACGCTTGCCGCGTCGACGCTTCGCGCCACCTTTTTTGAAATTTGAACCTGGAGGGGCTTGCAGACAGGTTTTCTCTAATAAAGCTTGAGCCTCTGGCATAGGACTCTGCTTCTCAGCTGCACCAGTACGCCTGCCTGTCTGAGGTTGGAGCTGCAATGTGGTGAATTCTTGCATAGTACTTGGTTGGCGACTACTGCGCTTTGCGAGTACCTGCACGAGTCCCGCATCTGCTTTTGCAAAGCTGCTGCTCACGTTTACAGTAAAATAACAGCTTCCTGTGTGGTTTTGTGTTGATCTGCTCGCGAGCGCTTGTGCGCCTGGACTTGGCGCGACTTGTCCTAGCAGACGAGCCAGTGGAGTCTACTGCACAGTCCAGTGCACGCCGGGCAGTGACCCTGCCGCCCAGCGAGTGAGGAGGGGGCCGGGCCGCGCCTCCTCCTCGCCGCCATGGGCTTTGCGGGCTGCCTGGGCTGCGCCCTGATCGCCGGCGGCCCGGGCCTCGCCCTCTTCAGCGTCTTTGTGGCGCCCAAATCGTTCCTGGTGCTGCTCCTGCTCGCGAGGTGCGCCCGGCGCGCCGCGGCCTGCCGCAGACGGAGGCCTCTGCCCGGTGCTGAGCGCCGGGCCGCGCGCAGCCTCTTCGCGTGGCTCATCTCGCTCACGCTCACCGCGTCGCTGTTCACAGGTGCGCGGCCGCGCCCGCCGGGTCGCGCGCTGTCCGGCGCTCGGGGCGCTGCGCTCGCGCGCCGACGCCGGGCGCGCGCGCAGGCCTGGTCCCGCTGTCAGAGCACCGCGGCGCGCTGGCCGCCGCGCTGGTGGTGGGCGTCGCCGCGCAGGAGGCCACGCGGTACGGCGCGTGGCTGGCACACAGGCGCGCCTTTCTTCAGTGACGCTCTGAAGCAGGCGTAAGCCGGCGGAGCCCTGCAGCGGGATCTGAGCTCTCTCCTGCCTGGCTGTTGGTGGCCCCCGATGCAGGAGCGGCACGCGCGAGGTGCAGAGCCAAAAGCCCTGTCGCCCAGCCGCCCACGGCGCGGCCCGGGGCGGCAGGCGCGTCGCGGCGGCGCTGGCGGACGTGGCGCGCGGGCGGCCGGGCGCGCGGCTGGGCCCGGCCGAGCGCCACGCGATGGCGCTCACGCAGGGCCTGGCGCACGGCGCGGCGCACTCCTTCATCTTCTACTTCAGGTCGGCCGCCCTGCGCGCGCGCGCCAGGCGGACATGCTCCGCAACGTGCTGCGTGCAGTGCCCTCGGCGTAGCGCAGCACCGCTGTGAGCGTGATCTAGGAAGGCCTGCGCAGTGCATGCAAGCCCAGCCCGGGGTCGGCCTGTGCCTGGCTGTCGTGTCCAGGCACCGCAGGGCGCGGCGCGATCAGTGCCTGGCGCTGTGCATGCGGCGCTTGCTGAGAGGCCGGCGCGGCGGGGCGCAGCTGGCTGCCGCTGATGCTGGGCAATGGCACGTTCTATGTGGACGCGTGCCCGCAGATGTCGTTCTTTGAGGCCGGCGGTGCGCACTGTGTCAGCTCTGGCGTGTGTTCTGGGATACCCACGCTCTTCCTCGCAGGCTTGCTGCGCAGGCCACAAGTGCTAGGATTGCAGCATGCAGACAGGACGCGCTTTGACCCCTCTGCGGCAAGGGCATTTGATCTGTGGCCCTGCCTGGCATTCCGGTGGGGCCGCTGACAGCGTGCGCGCGCGCAGCGCTGCTCTCGCTGGCCTTCCTGCTGCTGCACACGTTTGCGATGCCGGTCGCGTTTGACGGCCTGGACCGCAAGCGGCCCGCGCAGTGGGCCGCCGTGCCCGCGGTGCACCTGGGCGCCGCGCTGCTGGTGCGCCTGGTGATGCTGTGTCATTGACATCGCATGCAGAGCGCTGGCATGCACTGCAGCAAAGTGCTCATGGAGAGCGCCATGCGCCAGCACGGCGGACGGGAAGAAAACAGTGCGAGCAACAGAGCCTACGTGGGTGCGAAGCTCTTGACTTAGCGAAGCGGCGTCTGCGCCGCACAGCTCCTGAGTTCAGCAGAACGAGCACTCCGCTGCTGAGGGCCGGCCCCGCGGCAGACGCTCGGCAACCTGGCGAGCGGCGGCTGCCTCGTGGTCCTGCCCCTGCTGCTCCTGGTGGCGGCGGGCGCGGCGGCGGCGGCCGCAAAGGTGTGCTGGCGCGACACGGGGGCGAGCGCGCGGCGCGCCAGCGACCCAGCAGGCGACGACTTGTGAAGCAGCACAGAACGTTATGTAAAACGCGTGAACAGCACAGCCCTGCTCTGAGGATGATGCGTTTGCAATGCACCCAGTGCCATGACATACAGAAACACACACAACACCTTTGCGGGCTGCTCGGATAAGACACCAGGTGAGCTTCTGGGCGACATGAGCACGACGCTTGGCATCTAAAACTTAATCTTTGCTACGACTGCCGTGAGCTGATGGTTGTGAAATAGAGCCGCACAAGACTGCTGGGCAGACCGAAGCGTGCAGTGCAGGGTACCAGCGTGCATGGCCAGCACGTCCTGTGAGCACGCAGGGCGAGCCTGCAGCCTCAAGAGCAGCTCGGATGCATGCAGCCTTGGCCATGTTGGAAGCGAGGACAAAACAGTCTGTGTCTGAAGCAAACTTGCCTGTACGGAGGCAGGGAGTGGCGCATTCTACAGGCATGCAGGTGGCAGTTCAGCATGCCGGAAAGCATTACAATTCCGCATTGCAGCCTGCCGCTGACGACACGGAAGGCCCACCGCTAGTCGCCGGTCTCCTCGGACAGCTTGCTTTTCCTGGCCGAGCGCGTGTAGGCGCGCAGCGTCCACTCGTTCTCCGCGTGCGTCTGCTCCAGCGTGCCCAGGCGCACCTGCGGCGCGCGCCTCTCAGCATGCCGCTGTGTGGGTCAAACCGCGAGCGCCCTGGGTCCCGCCGCCCGCGACGACGCACTTGCAAAAATGGTGTCGGAGGCTGCTCAGCAGCCTGCTCCGCAGGCCGCGCGCGCAGGCGCGGCCGTGTGGCACAGCCGCGCAGCCCAGGGCCGCGCCTGGTACAGCTTGAGCTCGAAGCGCGGCCCGCACTCGGTGAGCGCGACCGAGGCCGCGCCGCGCGGCTGCTCGTACGTGTGGTGGCGGAAGGAGATGAAGTCGGCCGTGTTGGCCAGCGTCACCACGCGCTTGCTGTCGTCCTGGCGCGCGCTCACCCCGGGGCGGCTCAGCGCCGACGCCCGGCGGCCGCTCTAGCGTCCGCCCGGCGGGCCGGCTAGCGGGCCGGCCGGCATGCGGACGGGCGCAGCCCCTCCCTTCCCGCCATTGAGAATGTCAAGGCACGGGCGCGCGCCTTGGGGCAGGGAAAGAGGTAGCGCAGGATGTTGGCGACGCGCGCGCCCAGCTTGCTGGTGAAGTTGTCGAGCACGAGGTGCGGGTACGCCTCCGACACGGTGCCCACCTTCTTTTTCTCGCCGATGTCGTGCCGCAGCACCTGCGCGCCCCCGCGGCCGCCTCGGCGTCCTGGCCGGCAGCAGAAGGCTGACGCCCGCCAGCAAGCACAAGCATGACAGCATGCACGGTCGCAGACACGCCAAGCAGGGCCTCGGCGCGCCCGGGCCGCAGGTGACAGGCACGCCCGCGCGGGGGCCCGGTGCGCCGCACGGGGTGGGGGCGGGCGCGCGCCGTGTTGTACAGGCCGAAGAAGGCGGTGGGGCCATACGGCAGGTGGCAGACCACCAGGCCGTCGGGCTCGCCGCGGTGCTCGTGCACGACCACGATGTCCGTGAAGTCGTGGCTGCGGCACGTCTCCACCAGCTCCGGCAGCACCTACGGCGGTGCGCCCCTGTGTCGCTGGAGCGCCGGCGTGCGGTTCGGCCAGGCGGCCCTGCAGCGGGAGGCGGGGCCGCAGCGGCAGCAGCCCGCACCTGCCCGCCGCGGTTCAGGCGCTGCGCGTTGGGGAACACCAGCTTGAGCTCCTTGGCAAACTGCGTGAGCCGCGAGCTGGGGCTGCGCGAGGTGGTGATGAGGATGCGCGGGTCGCGCTCGCCGGCGTGCGCGTACTCGTCGTCCACGTGCGTGCGCGGCACGGCCGTGTTGTCGTCCTCCAGCTCCACGCGGCGGCGCAGCTCGCGCTCCTCCTTGCGCAGCTCGCTCGGCAGCGGCTTGCCCTCTGCGCCGGCGGGGCGCCGCCGCGTCAGGAGCCCCTGGTGGGCCTCTGCGGCGGCGGGCCGCACTCCCAGGCCGGCAGCCCCAGCGAAAGCAAGGGCCGGGCGCGGGCGCCACCGTCCAGCGCCTCCCTGACTTTCCGCTTGCGCTCATACTCCTCGCGCTCCTTCCCCTCCAGGCTCTTCCTGTACAGGTACTCCCGGCGCAGGCGCGCATTGCGGCGGATCATGCCGGCCACGCGCGCCGGCTGCGGTTGCAAGTAGTCTCGCTAGGTCCCCACGCGCGCCAGACAGGAGCCTTTTCATCTACAGACTGGGCTGCGGCCGGCTGCGGGCTGCGCCTGAGAAACCCGGGCTTGTATTCGTACAGGGCTTTGCCTCGGCTAGCTGAGCTGTCCCCGGCTCGCGTGTGAAGGGAGACGCAAGGCAGGGCCTCTCGTGCAAAACCATGGCTCTGATGCGTGTGCACGTGGCGACCGGGCCGATGCGGCCGTGACCCATGCGCGTGAGCCTGGGCTGGGTGGTCCTGCTCATGATGGCGTGCCAGGGCGCCGCGACGCCCGCGCAGCCGCGCCCGGCGCTGCAGCCGGGGCGCCGCGCACTCGGGCAGGCGCGGAGGCAGCTGCGCACCGCGGCGGTCATCTGCTGCCAGCAGACCGCGCTGGCCTGGGACAGGCAGGCGCCGGCGGGCGGCGCGGGAGAGGACGCCGGCAGCAGGCGCCGCAGGACGGCAAGGGAGGTGCTGGACATCATGGCCGGAGCGCGCCTGCAGAACAAGTCGCGCGTGCGCTCCCTGCCCCTGCGCTGGGCGCTCTGTGCCGCGCGCTGCTCGACAGAGGGCCAGTGTCTGAGAGCGGGCGGCAGGAGGCGGCGCTGCGGGCGGCCACGCACCCGTTGCCGCTGCGCGCGGCGCTGGCGGACTGGGACGCGCTTGCCGCCAACGCCTCGCGCCGGGGCGCATCCGCGGTGGCGAGCGCCCTCACCGCCGAGACGTGTGCTGTGCCGGACGTAGAAGGGGCCGCCGGTGCCGGCCCGTCGCCCGCCCGGCCCCGCCACAATGCCTGGCCGCCGCGCACCCGAGCGCTCACCGGCGCGCCGCGCGGGCCAGGCTGCCGCTGCCAGCTGACCACGCAGCCCAGGGCGCGGCGCTTCCGGCGCGCCACGCGCCTGAACGGCGCCGCCGCCGCGCTGTTCGAAGCGATCGCCAGCGGCAGCTCCGACCGGCGGCTGCCGGCGGTGCGCCAGCTTGTGCCGGGCAGCATCCGCTTTCCGCTTTTATCGAGTGGCCCGCAGCGCGGCCCCGACCCGCCGCCGCGGCCGCAGGTCGCCCTGGACAGGTTCGACCTCTTCCACGCGCACATGTTTCTGGCGCGGCGCGCGCCCGGCCGCGCGCCGGGCCTGGGGCTGCTGTTCCATGCCAAGGAGTACCCGCGCCGCAGCGCGGCCTTCCCCGTCAACCTGGGCTTTTGCCAGGCGAACAGCACGCTGGCGTTCGACCAGCGCGCCATGGACCTGCGCAACCTCGTGTTCTACCAGGCGCGTGCCTGGCCTGCGCGCCGCTTGCAGGCTCATGCGGGAGTTGCACGCTGCAACACAAAAGGCGCGACAGCTGACGGGGGCCGGGGCTGGCCGCAGGGCGCCCTGTGCGCGCTGGACGTCGGCGAGGGCAGCCCGCTGCACGACGACCTGCTCATGGACGGGCTGCAGGTGCGCGCGCCCGGTGCTCCTGCCTCTTGCCCGCCTGTCGACAACACCCTGGCTGCACGGGCGGGCACCCACGCCGCTGTGCGGCCCGCCACGCAGGACGTGCGCACGGTCCTGGAGACCGACTTTGGCGACGCCGTGTGCGATGTGAACTACTTCCACTCGCTGCCCGGCCTCGCACAGGAGCGCGTGTACATCTGTGGCGGCGGGGGCGGCGGCGGCGCCGCCGCTGCGGCGTGAACTGCGCGTGAGACCTCTGTGTTCGGGCTTGTGCGGGCAATGCGCTTGTGACGCTAGGCGCTTTAGACACTTGTCTAGTTGCGCACAGTGGAGGTCCTTACAGCCTAGCCGCCGCTGATGGGCGGTATCACAGCGAGCTCGTCACCGTCCTTCAGGGGCGCCGGCTCGCCCAGCGCGATGTACTCCTGGTTGAGCGCGAGCACGCACGTGCCTGCCCCGCCCTGCTCTGTCAGGCTTCCTGTGAAAGCTGCCTGTGTAAAGGTCTCCAAACGGCGCGCACCGGTGACCGCCTTCAGGCCTGGGTATGTCTGCAGCAGCTGGTCCAGCAGCGCCGCGCTCGTCGCGCCTGCGTCATAATCCAATCCTCAGCACTGGCGCTGTCTGGGGTGGGAAAGGAACATCAGAGGCACGGCCGCACCTGGCGGCAGGTCGACCTCGGTCTCAGAGACGCCTGCGACCTCCCTGCTCCGTGCAAAGAAGAGGACCTTCACTTTCATCTACCGCCCCGCACGCAGCGGCCCTCTGGTTGAGCTGCGGCCGGCAGCAGCTGTGTGGTGTCGCAGAGTCGACTCTCCAGCTACAGCTCAGATTTGTGCTAATGGTGCCTGCAGCTCTCAGAATGGGCTCATCAACCCTCCCTACAGGCTTTTCCAGCTCTCCTCTCAAGGGCGGGAGGTATACGACAGGCTCCCCTTTGGCAGCCTGCGCACCGCGTGCAGCACGCGGCGTCCCTAAACCGCTGTGCGCCCCGCCCGAGCATTGGCGCTGATGGGCCTGATTGTGTCGTCGCTCCTCCCCCACGCCAAGGGCGGCCGGGAGGTGCCGTACCTCGAGCTAGTGCTCGCGTTCAATGCGGCCGTGTACGCGCTCCACACATACTTGGATGTCCGGCAACTCAGAGTGCGTGCCCTTCCTCTTGTTCGGCACTCGCGCCGTGGCCTTCCCCCGCGGCACACCAAGGCGTGCTCAGACCGCTAACGAGTCGCTCAGGCTTTTGAAAGCCAGCCCCCCAGCCCGGCGGGTTGCGATGCGCAGGCCATCGGGCTGCCGCTGCCGCCCAAGGAGCTGCGGGACGTGAGCGACCCCAAGGAGTTCAGCAAGACGCAGGCGTACCAGCGCGACAAGTGGTGGTTCAGCCTGGTCCAGGGCGCGTTCGGCTTTGCGCTGAGCAGCGGCCTGCTCTACTTCATGTACCTGCCCTGGCTCTGGCGCGCGGCCGCGCGCGCCGTGGCGTCCCTGGGCCTCGCCGGCGAGGTCAAGGCGCGCCCGCCGCGGCCCGCGCCGCCGCTCAAGCTGTGCCGCCGGCGAGAATGCACGGAGCAATACGTCACGTCCATGCACCAGCCAGCTGTGGCTGATAAGGGCTGTGCGCAGGCGTATTGCGCACCGCACAGCCGCCAGTCACGGCCGTCAATGTGAGCGCCCTAGTGCTGGGGCCAGGCGGCCGCGTGGCTGAGCGGCCGCGCGCCGCGCGCAGGTGTCGGTCGCCTTCTTCCTGCTGGACACGCTCAAGGACCAGCTGCTGGGCATCCCGTGGAGCCTGTGGGACGTCTTTGTGGTCGAGCAGCGGCACGGCTTCAACAAGCAGACGCCGCGGCTGTTCTTCACTGACCAGCTCAAGCAGGTGCTGCCCGGGCACGAGCGCCGCGCTCCGGCTGTCCTGTGCGAAGACGCTCACATTCAGGCCGCCAGCACATGCATGCTTGCGGGGAACATGCACCCTCTCCTCTGATGTGCCCTGCATGTGCGTGGGCGCGAAGCGCGACGCATGCATGCGGCCGTGCAGCAGCGTGTCCCGCATGCGACCCGCGGGCCCCCGCCCGGCGCGCAGGCCGCGCTGTCGCTGGTGCTCATACCGCCGCTGGTCGCGGGCGTCACCTGGATCCTGCTGCACACGGGGCCGTGGCTGCCGTTTGCGCTCTGGGCGTTCATGTTCGGGGTGCAGCTGGCGGCGCTCACCGTCTACCCGGTGCTCATCGCGCCGCTGTTCAACAAGTTCGATGCGCTGCCGCCGGGGCCGCTGAGGCGCGCACTTAACATGCCAGCCGCGCGCATGACTGCTGCTACCTTCCCCCACACAGCGAGAGCACTGCGTGCTTGCTCTCATGATGCCGCTTGCGGCTGTAGGTCCTATCGCAAGTCCCCTCCATGATCAAACGATGGTGAAAGGCTGTGCAGCCCGCCGAGGCGCATGGGGCATGCAGGCAGGAGATAGAGGAGCTGGCCTCGTCCCTGGACTTCCCGCTGAAGAAGCTGTATGTGGTGGACGGCTCCACGCGCAGCGCGCACAGCAACGTGCGCCCCCCTGCCCGCTGGCGCACCATCGTCGAGCATTCTGTACAGCCGCGCTACCTGCACGGCCAAATAGCCGCACCCGCTGCTAATGCCGAGCTGCATTGGGGCACGCGCCCGCGCTGTGCGAGCGCATGCGCGCAGCGCCGCCCGTCGTGCCGGCGGCTGCGCGCCCCGCCTGGCGGCAAGCCGCGCGGCCTGGCGCGCAGGCGTACATGTACGGCATGGGCCGGAACAAGCGCGTCGTGCTGTTCGACACGCTCATCGAGCAGTGCAGCGAGGCGCAGGTCGTGGCCGTGCTGGCGCACGAGCTGGGCGCGCCCCACGCCCGCATGGCTCACCCCATGCAGCCCCCGCCGGGCGCGGGGCTCCACACGGGCCCTTTAGGCGCGGCCACATGAGGCGGGCGGCTCTGTGCACATGCAGCATGCGCATGATCACTGCAACGCTGCTGCCTCAGCAGGCGACCGTCCATGAGCTCGCACGCCCGTGCCCGGGAGCGCCCTGACGGCGCCCCGCCCCCCCCCCCCCCCGGGCCGGCGCGCGCAGGGCACTGGAAGCTGGGCCACACGGTGCGCAACATGGCGCTGATGCAGGCGCACCTGCTGCTGTCGTTCTCGCTGTTTGCGGCGGTGCGCACGTCGCCGGCGCTGTTCGCGTCGTTCGGCTTCCGGGACGCGCGCCCGGCCGTCATCGCGTTCATGCTGTTCCAGTTTATCTCGGCGCCGCTGGAGGAGGCGCGCGCCCCCCGCTCGCACCACTCGTGTCGTGATCGGCCGCTGGTGCGCGGCCGGTGCTCGCTCGCCCCGCTCCAGGCAGCCCTGCCGCTTGCCCCCACTCGTGTGCGGCCTCGTGCGGCGTGCGGGGCGTGCGCGCCGACCCGGCGCGCCGGCGCCGGCAGGTGCTTGCGCTGCTCATGAACCTGGTGTCGCGGGCCTTTGAGTTCCAGGCGGACAGGCGCGCGCCCGGCCCCGCGCGCGCTGCCCAGCCCCGCGCGCGCTGCCCGGCCGGGCAGCCGTGCCTTTGTTCGGCAAGGGAGCGCTTGCCGTCTCGCTCTCGACATCATGGCTGCCAACCATGCGGCGTTGTCAGCGCGACCGCGTGCGAGCGCTGCCGCACGTATGTATGTCAGGGTGTGCTTCGGCTAGGTTCCATGCGCGAGCCCAGGCTGTGCGCGCAGGTTTGCGGCGGGGCTGGGGCACGGCGCGGAGCTGCGCGGCGCGCTGCTGCGGCTGGACGCCACCAACCGCAGCTCGCAGAACGTGGACCCCCTGTTCTCGCTGTACCACCACAGCCACCCGCCGCTGCTGGAGCGCCTGCGCGCGCTGGACGCGGCCGTACAAGCGCGCGCGCCCGCCGTCTCTGCAGCAGAGAAGAAGGCGAGCTGAGGCGCTGCTGTACAGTTGCTGGGCTGCGCCGGCGCTGCCTGCTGCTGGTCATGATTCAGGACACTGCTGTGCACCACTGTGTGTGGTTTCTTACACCTTTGCGCCTGCCTAAGCCTAGCACAGCTTGGCGCCTGCCGAGCTCCTGTATGTACACCAGACCCCTGTACGCATCACGCGCCACCGGACGCCACACCAGCGCTAAACTACAGGGCCAGCAGGCCTGCCCATGCTGCCACAGCCTGCACGGAAGCCTGCTTCCTGACCCTCTACTTCAGAGCGGTCTGTTCACCCGCTGCGCGTTCGTTGCAGAGCTGTGCCCAGCCGCTGCGCGTGCGCCGCGGAGCTGAACCAGCGCGCTAACCCTGCCTAGACGCGACTCGAACGCGTGGCAGCGGCGCCCTGGGCACCGCCGCCACGCAGCATGCGGGAGCGATGCGCCCCGGCCGAAAGCCGGGGCGGGGGAGACCCACGCCGGCGCTGCGAGCTCGAGAGAGAGCCCGCAGCGCACGGCCAGCAAGTCTGCAGTGCACACAGACCCTAAACAGGCAGGGCGCCAAGGGGCGCCCCTCTACCAAAGCGGGCGGCCGGGGCCCTGCGCCGCGGCGCCTACAGCGCGGCGAGGGCGCGCCGCCGAGCGCACGCATGACCCTGACCCTAGCAAAACCAAAGCGCTCCTAGCCAACAACACCAAACCTAAGAACACCAAATCTGCAGCCCAAGCTCAACAGGGGGCGTCGCACTTCCTGGCGGCATGCGCAGTGCCTCCTAGCAGTTATGACAGTGCTGGCTATTTGACACGGAATGAAAGTCCTCCTACGCGCCGCGGGACACCGCGGCGCACACACGCCCGCGGCAGTTGCCGGCCTGAGTAAACTCCTGAGCTGCGTCTGAAAGCCGAAAGGCTTGGCCAGGACGCCAGTGTGGGGGCCGGCACGCGCGCGCCGCGCTCACACGCGCGCCAGCTGCGTGCGGCTGCTCGTGCGCCGCAGGTCGGAGGGCGCGGGCTTGCCCGCGGCGCCGCCGGCGGGCGCCTCACGGTGCAGCAGCCACTCGCCCAGCCCGAGCAGCGCGCCGAGCGAGTGGTTGTAGACGCACTGCCTCACCAGCGCCAGCGTGCTCGGCTGCTGCGCCGCACGCGCGAGCGTCAGGGCGGTGCAGGCGGTTCATCGAGGCACCCGCAGGCTCCACGCTCAGCGCGCGCGCACCCAGAGCTCGCAGCACAAACTGCACAACTAGGTCGAGAGCCTGAACCTGTACACTCTTTAAATGAGCAGAGGCCGCGGGCATGCGCTGGGTGCAGCATGTCCGCGTCGCGCTGGCGGCCAGCACTGCGCACGCATACCTCAACGCGAAAGCGCCACACCGTGCGCAGCAGCCATAGGGTCAGGGGAGCGGGCGGCCGTGCGCACCGGCGGCGGGGCCTGGGCGTCGAGTGCGGCGACGCACGGCAGCACCTTGCCCTCCAGCAGCTCCAGGCTGGCGCCGCCGCCGGTGGAGATGTGGCTCATCCTCTCCGCCAGGCCCGCCTGGTGCACCGCGCACACCGAGTCGCCGCCGCCGACGACCGTCGTGCAGCCCTGCGCGCGCGGGCTGCGCAACTCACGAGGGACCGTTGCATGTCGCTCTCTTCCTGCTGCGCTTGGACTTGTAACGGTCGGCACACACACGCTGACAGGCCTGTCCTGGGCCATCCGCGGCACGGGCCTGAGCGCCCGGGCGACAAGCATGTCAAGTCGACAGGCGGCGCCGGGCGGGCGCGCGCCGTGGCGGTGAGGTCGGCCAGCGCGTGCGCGACGCCGGTCGTGCCCGCCGCGAAGCGCGGCCACTCGAAGACGCCCATGGGCCCGTTCCACAGCACCGTGCGCGCGCCGGCGAGCGCCGCCGTGAACGCCTCGAGCGAGTCCGGGCCGATGTCCAGGCCCTGCGCGGCCGCGGCCCAGTTGGCGCCTTGTGATCAACCACGCAATGATGCTCTGCCTCAGACAGTGCATGCCCGGCAGCGCATGTGCGCCTGCGGCCGCCATGCAGGTCGCGCTGCCTCTAGCGCCAGGGTCTATAAAAAGGTCTGTAAGAGTGCGGCCGGCTGCGCACCATCCAGCCGTCGGGGATGGCCTCGGCGGCCACGACGCGCGAGGGCGCGTCCGCCGCGAAGCGGCTCGCGACCACCACGTCCTGCGGCAGCAGCAGCTGCACGCCGCGCGCAGCCGCCTGCAGGAGCACGCATAATCGTCAGCGCATGCCGGGCAGCGGCCGCCCGGCGCCGGACATACAAGGGGGTTTTGTCAGGGCAGAGCCCCGAGGAAAACACAGCGGCGACAGTCATGCGCATGTGCAGGCAGCGGTATGTGCAGCAGTCACGCAAGAGCAAGAGCGGGTTTGCGCGGTCAGGACGGGGGTGGCACCATGGCCTCCAGCTCGCGCGCGATGTCGACCTTGTCGGCCTCCACCAGGCTGGCGCCGACCGGCAGCCCGCGCGCGGCCAGGAACGTGAACACCATGCCGCCCCTGCGCGCGCGGGGAACTGGATCGGTTTGATGTGCATGACCAGGTCGAGACGGTCCAAAACGGACACCTTAAAGAACATTTCATACAAATGCAAAGGGCTCGCCGATGTCCCCCAAAACAATCATAATACTATGGGCGCCGCGCCCTGTCGGCCTGCGCTCGCGGAGCAGAGCGGCACGGGGCCGTCGCGGAAGAGGGGGCCGAGCGGCGGCGGCGCACCCGATGATGAGCTTGTCGCACTTGCGCAGCAGCGACTCCAGCACCGCGATCTTGGAGGACACCTTGCTGCCGCCCACGACGGCCACAAAGGGGCGCGCCGGCGCGGTCACCACGGCGCTCAGGAAGCTCAGCTCCTAGCGGCGCCGAGCGGCTGCGAGTCAGCATCGCTCGGGAGCAGCCCTGCTTGCCAGGGAGCCTGCTCGCCCTGAGTAGGACAAACCTCGACAACGTGAGTGCCCGCACCTTTTGCAGGAGCAGGCCGGCGACGGCGGGCGCCAGGAACCGCGCGACGCCGGCGGTGGAGGCGTGCGCGCGGTGCGCGCAGCCAAACGCGTCGTTCACAAACAGGTCCGCAGGCGCGGCCAGCTGCGCGCGCGGACGAGGCGTGAGGCGGCGCCGGCACGGTAAGCAAACTGACGAGGCACTAATACACGCATCAAGTCAATCTGGCCAGCTGGTGGATACAAACTTGAACAAGCACGCACCTGAGCAGCAAACTCTGGGTCGTTGTGCGTCTCCGCTGCGCCATAGAAGCGCGTGTTCTGCAGCAGCAGGACCTGCGCCGCAGGCAGGTCTCACAACAGCGCGGCGCAGGGTGAGTGGGGACCACTGGTACAAGCCGCTTATAAGTTACTAGCATATGCCGACGGCGGCACTGCACCGCACCTGGCCAGGTCGGAGCGCGTCAACCCTACTGGCCACCTTGGAGCCAATGCAGTCGTCCACGAATTGCACCTGCGGCCGCGCAGATGCGGGCGGTTGGGCGGAGGCATATGCTGACCGGGACGCGTGACCTTCGAAGCAACAGTTTGCTGCCTGGCTGCACAGTGGCTGGCAGCACGGTGCACTGGCGCTGACGCGGCGAGAAAGCACAGAGCAGGCGGGCGCGCACCTCGGTGCCGAGCGCCGCGGCGAGGTGAGTCACAAGCTGCGACAGACTGTACTTCTCCTCGCGCGCCTTGGGCCGCCCCTGCGCACGCGCAGGCGCCCTCACAGCTCTGCCTCGTGCAGCAGGGCGGGCGTGGTCACGCGGCGCGAGGCGCACGCACCATGTGGCTGGCCAGCAGCACGCGCGCGTTGCTGCGCAGCAGGTGCTTGATCGTGGGCACGGCCTCGCGGATGCGCGTGTCGTCGGTGACGCGGCTACCCTCCATTGGCACGTTCAGGTCCACGCGCACCAGCGCGACCTTCCCGCTCAGCTCCTGCGGGGCCAGGTCCAGCACGCTGCGTTTTGCGGAGCCCTGCATTGCCGGTATGTGTTTTAGAAAGACTGACTGCGGAGAAATGAATGAGAGTGCTGCAACGTGAGTATATAACTAAAGTTCAACGGCGCCTAGCAATGCTGACCTGGCAACAGCTATTCCGAACCAGTGCCTCTAGGGCACCTCCGAGGTTTTCTGCGCCATGAGTCATGCGAGCGAGCTTGCGCACCGCAGGTGCGATCCTGCCTATCTAGCCTGAGTACTGAACATTGTCACCGCTCAGCTCCCCTGCAGCGACACCGGTCGCGGCCGGCCCCCCCTTTCATCACCAGAGTCTGCGCTCAGTGGACCTGGGCGCACCGTCCGCCAATTCCCCGTCCCCGTTCAGGCGCTTTGGCAACCAAGGGAGACGGCGTCGCAGGCTGTCGGCGCAGCCGCGGTGCGGCGTCAACACGCTGCCTGCGCGCTGCGAGCGCACGGGGCGATCATTGATCGCCTCGCCGATCAATGTCCGCCGACCGCCCCGCCTCGGCGCAGGAGGAGCCCGGCCGGGACGATGCGCTGGCGGAGCGCCGGCGGGCGGCGGCGGGCTTCTACGTGTTCGTCCGCGACGTGGAGCTGTACAGCGCGCTCGCCGAGCGCGCAGCCACAAGGGTGGGCTCGCCCGCGGCTTGCGGCGCTCTGAGACTGCGCCGCGCCGGCCAATTTATAGACGTGCCGCGCCGCGCAGCCGTACATCCTGCCCCGCACGCTCTGCTACGCGCGCGCCGGCGGCGCGCCCGGCGAGCCGGCGCCCGGCGCGGTGCGCTGGCGGTACCTGTTCGGGGACGGCTGCTTCGCCGAGGAGCGCACGCCGGCCTGCGCGTGCGCCTTCTGCGCGCTGCGCTGCCGCAGCCTCGCCGTGCGCCCCGCGGCGGCGCGCAGCCTGCTCGCCAGGCGGCCCGGCGCGGCCACAAGTAAATAGGCGCCACTCGCGCCAGGGCCTGCTGGAGCACCTGGAGGCGTCGCACCGGCGCTTTGAGTTCGCCGGCGCCGCGGCCCCCCTGGGCGGCGAGGGCCTGGTGGAGGTGCGCGTGGCGGCCGCGCCGGCGGGCGGCGGCGACGCCGCGCCCGCCCTGCACCCGGGCCTGGCGCCCTGGTCAGCGGAGTTCCGGCGGCGCTACCCCAGCTGGCAGGTGGGGACGCGCCGCCCAAGCTGCGCCGCGCTCCTGTCTGAGGCTGCCTGTCACGGCCCACTTGCTCATACACAGCGGGCCAGTGCTCGAGCCGTGGCACCCTGCTGCGATAGCGCCCGCCCCGGCGGCCCGCTCACAACGCGCGCGGCCCTGCCGCGCAGGCCACGTTCTTCTTCTGCCCGCCGGCGCAGCGGCGGCAGCGCATGCGGCAGCTGTGCTCCCAGGGCGGCTGCCCGCCGGACGGCATGTTCGCGTCGCTGCCCGGCCGGCGCGCGCCCAGGCGCATCGTGACCTGCCGCGGGCTGGTGGATGCCTGGGCCGTACGGGTGCGCCGGCCTGCGCGCCCCTCTGCAGAGCTGGTGGAGGCACGGGTGGTGCTGAGTGCATGCCCGGGTCAGACAGGGACCGTCCCCTGCGCCGTCTGACCCGCCAGGCACCGCTCGCCGCTTTGCACCTGCACTTGCGTTGCCCCACGCAGCTGTCTGCGCTGCAGAAGCTGCTCTGCTGCTATCGCTCCCTGGCGCGTCGCCGTGTGGGCACTGGCGTTGAGGCGGATGTAGAAGGGTAATGTGCTGATGCATCCCTCGTGTACCACCACATCCACAGCCACTTGTGTCGACGCAGAAGCGCAAGCAGCCGCTGCCGGTGGCCGTCGCCGCGGCAACCGGCGGCGGCGCGGTGGGCTTCCAGCGCCTGTACCACGCGCGTACGCGCGCGCGCATGACCGAGCGCGAGGTCGCCGCCATCCTCACCGACCCGTGCGGCGCGCCCGACAGCGACGACGAGGACGACCTGGCCGCCTGGAAGGCGCGCGGCGCGGAGCTATGACGCCCGCCCTGCCTCCGCAGCCTGCTCCCGGCGCGCGTGTTGTGAAGCGTGCGGCATCGGCGGTGTTCGTGCGGCGCATGTGTGCTGATGGGTCGGTCGGCGAGCGCTGCCTGAGCTCGGCTGGCGCTGGAGCGCTTGGCCAGCGGGAGCACGTCTGTTTGTACCGCGAGCTGAGGAGTCAAGATAAGTGCCGCCACCGCTCCGCCCCGGGCACAGGCCGGGGCGGGCGGCTGCCGTGTGCGGAGTACGAGGCGCGGCTGCTGCGCGCGCAGGAGCGGAGCAAGCGCCAGGTGGTGGCGGCGGGCGGGGGCCTGGCCGACGCGGAGCTGGAGCTGATGTGGAATTGGAACATCCACACGCGCAGGCACCCCATCCACGCCAACTCGCAGGCGCGCGCCCCAGCGGCTCCTCGGACCCGCTTGAGCCCCGGCGCGTCGCGCAGGCGCCGCTCCACGAGTGCAAGTGCAGGACGCATATGCGTAACGATGCTGCTGGTGGGCGTGCAGGTGCCGGCGGCGTGCGAGGGCTTTGCGCGCGCGCACGCGGCGCTGCTCGCCGCGCGGCCGGCCCTGCGCGTGGCGTTCGCGACGCACCTGCTGCTGCTGTCCGACGCGGGGTTGCTGCCGCACGAGCGCCTGCTCGCCTGCCTGGCGCTCGTCCCGGGGCCGGGGGCGCCGGCCTAGCAGCGGCCCTGCCCGCCGCGGCTGCATGTATTATACTTGAGGTCATGTATAGGGGCAGCCACGGCCGAACAATGGCGCTCACAGCAGTCGGCTGTGCTTACCTTACTCTCAAGGCGCGCAGCTGGCACTGGCCTGAGCCAGCTGTTGGAGGTGCATGGAGGTCGTGCACATGCTTGTAATTTACAATAGCCCAGGCCGCCGTGCGAGCTCGCAGCATGCTGTGGCTGGTGCAGCCGCACACAGCACCCCACCCCCGCATTATCATTCACAAAAGCAAGCGACCCGCTTTGGCGCAGCGGTCAGTACCACAGCACCTCGACCAGCCCGACGACCATGATGACGGTCAGCACCAGCATGACCAGGCCGCACAGGATCGCGGGGCCCCAGTAGTCGTTGTAAAAGCCCATCTGTGCGCGTGCGTCAGCAGTCAGCGCGCCCGCGGCCGGGCGGGGCGCGGCAGCCAAGCAGCCGGGGCGACGCGCCTGCTTTTTCCTCATAAACACGCTGCGCCAGTAGAAGCAGAACAGCGCGTAGATGACCATCAGGATCGCCACCGGCGTGAGGAGCACGGTGATGAGGTCGGTGGTCGCGGGCGTGATGGGGCCGCTCTCGTGGCCTGCGCCGCGCCGGCCGCCCCGCTCACGACACTGTGGCTGGTCTGCGAGGAGGCCGGCGGGCGGCGGCGGCGCACCGCCGTTCTTCTCGCCCTGGAAGCCGACGAGCGCCGTCGACACGCCGCCGATGGTGATCGCCATGCTGACCCACGACAGGAAGGTGCGCTCGTTCGCTGCGGCGCCGAGGCGTGCAGGCTTAGCGCAGGCGCTCTCCCGTGAGTTAGGTCAGGGAGCATTAACTTGCGCCGCTCGCCGCGCCGCGCGTCTCGTGCGGGGCAGCGCACCGAAGAACGTCTTGGGCTCAATCCGCAGCGGCACCTTGCGCGGCACCTGGTACCTGCAGGCGCAGGCGCACACTTCGGGCGACCGCGGCAAGATGTGCAGGCCGGCAGCACGCTTGCGGAGCGCAGGCGCGCCTGGCGCCGGGGGTGTAGCTGCGGGTGCCAAACACGGCGTCGGAGATGGCCGGTATGACGTGGGTTTGCGACCCGTTGGCGCTGCTCGGCGCGCCTGCCGATGGCATTGTGACAGCCCCCTTTACTGGACCTAAGTGCGGGCCTGGCAGCACGCAGGTGCGCACTCAACGCAGACGAGAGTCAGCTCAGTTTTGCAGGTACGGGCGCATCCACACCCCGGCCACACCCTGCAAATGGGCAGCACTCGGCACGCAGTCTGTCGAAAACAGCCATTGGTTATTGACTTTGGTGAGCTCGGTGACATCTCGGTCACTCTCATCGACCTTCAGAGGCTGTCAGAGGCCTACAGCAGCTGCAACGCTTTGACTGTTAGAACGTGCCTGCATAGGAGCAGAATCGCGCTGTGCCAGTAACCCGGCATCGCCTGCGTGCAGTGGGCTGCTTGCAAGAGTGCTGCCCTGCTCGGCTGAAGGGCCGCTTCGCCGCGCGGCTTGCACGTAAAGCATCATCCAGCTCCTGCCCAGGCGAACGCTGCTCCAGCGCCTCGCGCTATGGCCAAGGTGGGCGAGGGCGACAAGAGGTGGATCGTCGAGGAGCGCGCCGACGGCGCCAACGTCAACGCCTGGCACTGGGCGGAGCGTGACGTGCTGCCGTGGGCGCAGCGCCGGCTGCAGGAGCTGCTCGGTGCGGCCACTCCCGCCACAGTGCTGCGTGCTGGTTGCAACTGTGCCAACATGCAACAGCCGGCAACGCGCCGCAGGCGACGTGGTGCTGGTCGGCGGCGCGGGCGGCGCCACGCTGCGCACGGGCCCCAGCGTCGAGGTGAGCGGCGAGGCGATCACGAACAACAGAAAGGGCAAGCTCATCCCGAGCTACGAGCTCGCGCTCAAGGGCACCTGGTCAGGTGCTCGGCCGCCCCCGCGCGCCTTCACCCGCGGCCTGCGCGCCGACTGGCCGCTGCGGCGGCGCGCTGTCCAGCCAGGCCGCGCCAGGCCTGAGGCCCACCGCCGGACGTGCCCGTGCAGGCGAGGTCCAGGGCGCGGACGGGCAGGCCGAGCGGGGCGAGGGCGCCTGGCAGCTGCCCTACCTGGCGGACGAGAATGCGGACGAGGACCCGGAGGTCAAGGCCAGCGCCGGCGACGGCGTGGCCTCGCAGCGCCTGCGCAAGGCGTTCCTCGCGCACGGCAAGCAGGCGGGGCCCGCGCAGGGGCGCTGCGTCCTTTTCCCAGCTGTGTCAGACGCCCTGCTGGGAGGCCCAGGTCTGCCGTCCTGCCCCGCGCCCGCCCGGCAACGATGCAGGCGCATCTGACGGCACGCACGCACGCATGCAGGCCGTGCATGCGGCGGTGCAAAAGTGGGTGGCGGAGATGCAGGCGGGCGGCCCGGCCACCAAGGCGCCGGCCGCTACGGAGGAGCGGCCCGCCGACGCGGCCGCGCGCGCCGCCACGGCCAAGGCCGAAGCGGAGTCGCGGGCGCAGGTGCCCCCGCCTCCCGCGGGCCCTGCCCCGCCAGCCCTCTGTGTGGCTCGGATGCGCTCGGGCAGCCGGAGCCCGCAGGCTGCACGCACAGGCGGGCGCCTGCACTTTGCGCAAGCGCAGCGCCGGCAGCCTGCGCATGCGGCCCTCACAGGAGACTTCTTGCGCGCGCAGCTGGAGGCGGCGAAGAAGGCGGCGGCGCGGCGGGAGGCGGCAGAGGAGGCGGCGGGCACCGCGAGCATCGCGCTGACGGAGCGCTACGTCGCGCGCCCGGCGGACCTGCTCGCCTGCTTCACCGAGGCGCAGCGCGTGATGGCCTTCACGCAGGCGCCCGCGCAGGCGCGGCACGGGACCTTCGCTGTGCAGCCCCGGGAGCGAGACCTCCATCTCGAGGCTTAAATCTGCACTGGCGCAGTGCATGCCTGGCGGCCGTGCATGCACCGCACACACAAGCGGCACGCGGTGCTCGGCAGTGCCCTGCCTGACGACATGCAGGGAGCGGGCAGCCGTGTGCTGCGTCCATGGACAGCACGCGCACGCGCTGCCGCACCGACGCGCGCGGGCAGCTTTCAGAGCGCGCGCTGGCGGGCAGGTGGACCCGCGCGTGGGCGGGCGGTTTGAGATCTTCGGCGGCGCGGTGCGCGCGACCTTCACGGAGCTGTCGGCGCAGCGCATTGCCTTCGACTGGCACTTCAACAGCTGGCGCGAGGGCGTGGTGTCCAAGGCGCGCGCCCGCATGTTCTTCGTCAACGTGCGCATGGGACATATGTTGCTCGGCAGAGAGTGCGGGGACTGTCTGCGAGTGCACAAGCGTGGCGGCTGTCCATGGGTGGCAAGCAGTGTGTACGTTGTGCTGGCCTTGGCACTACGCGCATGCGTGGGCGCATGCGCCACCGCTGAGGCCCACCGCCGAGGCCCGCCGCGCACTGCCTGCCAGCGAGCGAGCGCGCACGCGCTGCATGCCCGGCCGCGCGCGCAGGTCACGATCACGCTGGAGGAGACGAGCCCGGGCTCGACCGTGCTGCGGCTGCAGCACAGCGGCATCCCCCGGGAGGACAAGTTCGGCGGGGACGCGGTGGAGACCACCAGCAGCGGCTGGCGCCAGCAGATCCTGCACAAGATACGCGCCGTGTTTGGCTACGGCCTCTGACGGCGCCTGTGCGTGGTCGCGCCGCGTGCGGTGTGCACCTTGGGCTGCAGCAGTGCTGCGCTGCTCATAAGTTAGAACAGGGCGAGGCCAAGGTTGGTGTGAATTGTTTGAAGAGTGTGCAAGCGTGGAGTTTTGCATGTTATGGAATTACGCCGTAGGCATGCCAGGTGCTCTCAGGTGTGCTGAGGCGCGTAGGCACTGGATGCTGAACATGGATGTCTGCATGGGCCAAGTGTGCCTGGGCACTGGCCCCGTGCGCATGCATGGTGTGCTTGGAGGCAGCCTGCTTGAGGGAGGGCCTTCAGCAGGGCTTAGAGCTATTTCCAAAGTGCAATGCAGCAGTGAATTGGCATACCTTGCAAGGCGCTTGATACAAGAGAGAAATTGCAGACCATATCAGGCTGTCACAGTGCAGCTACCATTGCACGCTTTGATGAGAGAGGCCAGCGCATTCAAGAAACAGCTGCGCTCAGCGCCGCATCCTTGCAGGTGTGGCTGCTAGGCTGCAGGCATGGAGACAGACGAAGCTCCGCAGCCGGCCCCGCTGACCGCTGAAAGCGTTTACTCAGCCTTGACAGCTGCACTGGGCCCGGCGCCCGAGGCCCGCGCGGCTGCCCAGGCCAGCCTGCAGGCCTATGAAAAAGATGCAGTGCCAGGCTTCCTGTCGTCCCTGCTGGCCGTGGTGCAACAAGGCGCCGCGGTCAGTGAGGCATGCCCATGCCTCTGACAGAGCATGTGCTTGTGCGGTGTGAAGCCTTGGATTGGTCTGCTGTCCTGCGAGAAGTTCGCGTGTAAACGTCCGGAGAGACACATGCCTGCTGGTGAGTTCCAGGGACGCTGAGTTGGAGTAATGCTCTGGTGACCGCCGCAGTCCCTGTGCACGCCGCTGCTCGGAGAGCGCTCTGCTGTATGCTTGCGCCACTCGTGCCTGCAACGCCAAAACAACGCGCGCAGCCCTGTTGCAAAGGCCGCCTGGTGCCACGGCGGCAAGCGTGCGTCCGGTGACCGCGGCCGGGGCGGCAGGACGTGCGCCTGCTGGCAGCCGTCGTCGCCAAGAACGCCGTCGGCAGCAGCTGGCGCAAGACGGTGGCGACGCGCGAGTACTCGCGGCTGCCGGAGGCGGAGCGCGCCGGTGTGCGCGCGCTCGCGCTGGAGCTGCTCTTTGCCGAGCCGTCGCCGCGCGTGGCCACGCAGCTGTCGCTGCTGGTGACCAACGTCGCCCGGCGCGCCCCCAGCAAGGGCCCCCGGCTGCATACCCTCTGCAGGCGGGGCGTGCGCTGCCCGCCTTTCTGCATAGCCCGGCGGCGCCACGCTGCCGCCATGCAGTGGGCAGACAGGCGCCTGGCAACAGGTATGCATGGCCTGACCTTCATGCTGTGCGATCGGCGCGTGCGGGCGGACTCCGGCGTCAACGCGACAAGCGCGTGATGCAGGTTTGACTTCCCTGGCGTCTGGGGCGGGCTGCTGGGCGAGCTGGCGGGCGTGGCGGCGTGGGCCACGCCGTCGGCGCCGCCCGCCAAGCACCGCGCGCTGGTGGCGCTCAAGACGGTCGTGCGCGCGCTGGCTGGGCGGCCCGGCGGCGTCGTCGTGCCGGCCGGCCGGCCGCTGCTGCAGCAGGGTGCCTCGGCCCTCCTGATGGGGTGGGTTGCCGCAGGGGCACGCCGTGCCTGTTGTGGCGTCAGCAGGGTTGCCTGCATGCACGGCCGCTCTGGCAGGCGAGCGTGCAGGCCATGGGGCGCTTCCGGCAGGCGCGCGCGGGCGCGTGCATGCATGAGGCAGGGCGGCCCAGCAGCTGGCAGTCTCGCACAGCGGCCCCTTCGAAAAGCGCAGCGCTCGCACCGCATGCCAAAGACGGCGTTTCAGGGATATATCGGAGCTGCCTGGTCGCCGCATCTCTGCCTATGGCTCCCAGTGCATCTCTAGCCGGCATGCAGAGCGCGCGGGCATGCGGGCCGCAGACCTGCGCGCGCTGCTGGAGACGGCGGCGCAGGAGGCGCAGACGACGGTGGATGCCGCCGGCGAGCTGTTCAAGGCGTTGCAGGCGGAGTGGCAGGCGCGCGGCCCCGCCGCCGCCGCAGCTGCGCGCCCGGCAGGCGCGCCTGGCATGCGCCGTCGCGCCCTGGCGCCGGCTCGGGCGGCGAGGCCGCGCCTGCGCCCGCGGCCCTGCAGACCGCGCAGGGCCCGCACGCGTGCTGGCGCGCACGTCAGCGCCTGCGAGACCTGCGCGGCGGGCTGCGGGCGCGCGCTCATTGCGCATGCCTCATGCGTTCGGCGGCCTGGTGTCCCGGCCGCCCAGCTTGATGCTGCGCTGCCGAGCGGGCGCTTTTGCGCGCGCAGGCGCACTTTGCGGCCGCGCTGCAGGGCGGCCCCGACGCGGCGGAGCGCGGCGCGCTGGGCAACCGCGCGCTGCTCGTCCTGCGCGAGCTGCTGCGCCTGCTGCCCAGCTGGGAGGGCGTGGCGGCCGAGGCGAGCGCCTTCCTGGGCGCCGCGCTGCAGGCGGCTGCCGCCGTGGCCGGCAGCGGCCCCGCTGGCGCGCGCTCGTGCCGCCCCGCGCCCCTGGGCGGCTGCCGCATGCCTGATCGAGGCATTGCTGGGCGCACCGAGCTCTGTTAGCAGCCCGCCTGCGCCCGGCTTGCTCTGCCGGCGGCGGCGTGTGGGCACGCCGCCACGTTGCGCGCGCGGCAGCGCGGCCGGGCGCCGAGCGGGCGGACACGGCGCGTGCAGGCGGCGGGCCCGGCGGCGGCCAGGGCGAGCGCGCGTTCGAGCGCCTGGCGGCCTGCGCGCTGGCCGCGCTGCTGTCCAACCCCGAGGGCTTCGAGCCGCACCTGCCGCCCGCGCTGCGCCTGTTCCTGGACGCCGCGCTGCTGGCCGTGGACGCCGAGGCCGTGCGCGCCGCGCGCGCCAAGCGCCGCCTCACGCTCGTGCGCTTCCTGGCGGCCGCGCTGGCCTGCCCGGAGTACGAGCGGCGGCCGGGGCGCGGCGGCGGCGCGTCGCCGGCGGCCGCCGCGCTCGGCGCGCTTCTGTCGGGGCCGCCCTGCGCGGCGCTGCTGGAGGCGCTGGTGGCCAAGTACCTGGTCGTGTCACCGGACGAGCTGGCCGAGCTCGAGGCGCGCGCCGCTGCATCAGCGCTCTGCGTTGATTCGACAGGTGCCCCTGGCTCGGGCGGCCGCGCTGGGCTGCCCTGAGTGGCGCTGCACGCGTGCAGCGAGCCCGCGTGCGCACATGCAGCGAGCCCGCATGGCACACGGATGAATGGCTCCGGGCCGCGCGGCGCGCGCAGGCGGACCCGGAGGACTACGTGCGCTCGGGCGACGCGGAGGCGGCGCCGGACGCGGACGCGCCGCGACCGTGCGGCCTGGCGCTGCTGCGCACGCTGCTGGCCTGCGGCGGCGAGCCCGTCGCGCAGGAGCTGGTGCAGCTGGCCGCGCGCCTGCAGGTGCCGCCTGCGCGCGCCCTGGCCGCGCTGCCGGCGGGCGCGACCGGTGTGCTGACTGACTGGCGCGCGCGCTGTGCCGCAAGTGCGCCTGCATGTGTTGAGAAGTCGCGCGGCGGGCCTGCGTGCCCTGTCCTCTCGGGCGTGCCCGCGGGCGCTGTGCATGTACTCTGCCTTGCATGCACGCCCACCGCCTCGCTTGCACGATAGTCACTTCTGTGTTATCAAGAGCCCGTGCAGTCCCGCCCTTTGCATGGTCGCGAGCTGTCGTGCAAGCCTTCGGTTTGCAATGAAACCATGGGAGACATCCATGGAGGACATCCATGGTTTCGTCGCAGACCCGAGGCGTACAGGAGCGCTTGCGGCCATGCGAAGGGCGGGACTGCACGGGCACTTGTTACACACGAGCGCGAGGGCCGCTGACCGAAATCCGTAGCGGCGCCGTGTGGGCGCGGCGGCGCCGGGGCCCTAAACCCTACTAGGGCTCTACTAGGCGGACCTGTTGCAGGCCTGGTCGTGCGCCTTGGCCCTGCACGCATACAGCGCGCGTGGCGCCCAGGGGCCAGCGCCGGCGGCCAGCCGGCGGCGGCCGACGCGGGCCGGCGCGCGCACGCGCGCAGGCGCAGGCGCTGACGCCGGGCGCGCTGCTGCTGCGCGAGGCGTGCTACCGCGCGCTGGGCGAGGGCTTCTCGCACCCCGCGCTCGCCTCCAGGGTGGACTTTGCCGCGTGGTACTCGTCCGAGCTGCGGCCTATGCTGGCGGCGCGCGCCCGCGGGCCTCCGAGGGCCCCGTCCTGCTGTCGGCGCGGGGTTGGGCGCGGCTGTGTTGCCAGGGGTGCGCGGCGCGCGAGTGCGCGGCGCGCGCCATGCTCAGCAGCGCGCCCGGCGCGGCGTGGCGCGGCTGCCCGGTCCCCCGCTCGCACGCGGGCCGCCGGGCTGTGAGCACGGGAGCGCAGCCGGCCGCCGCAGCCGGCGCGCAACTGCGGCGCGCGCGCAGGAGCCGGCGGGCGCCGCAAATGGGCCGAGCGGCGTGATGGGCGCGCTGCTGCGAGCGCGCGCGCTGTGGCTCGTCGGCGTGTGCGGGCCGGGCCTGCCGCCGGAGCTGTACGCCGACGCGCTGGCGGGCGTGGCCGCGCACCTGGCCGCGCCCGACCTGGTCGCCGCGCTGGCGGCCGCGCAGGCCGTGGCCGCGCTGGCCACGCGGCTCATGGTCGAGGACAGCGTGCGCGCCCGCGCCCACGCTGGTCCTGCCGCAGTGTCTGGGATGCTGCGCGCCATCCCGAGCGGGGGCGCCTGCGCCGGCCGAGCCGCTTGCTGCCGGGCGCGGCACCGGCGCGGCTGCGGGCACCCGTCGCCGCCGCCTGCACGCGCCTTGTGAGCACACGTCTATCCGCCCGGGCGTGGTGCATGGCGCGGCAACTCTTGCTTGTGCGGCGCGGCCCCGGCCGGCGCCCACGCAGCGACCGGCGGCCGTGCGGCCGCGTAGGCGATCCAGGCGTACCGCAAGGGCGGCGCACGGCGCGGCGTGGCCGGCCTGGCGGCGCGCCTGCGCGGCGGCCCGGACTCCGCGGAGCAGCGCGCGGCCGAGGACGCCGTGCACCAGGGCGCGCCCCCGGGGCCGCCGCCGGCCGCTATCAAATGATATGATATGGGCAGCGCGGGCCTGCTCGGGCAGCCCGCCTTGAAGCGTCCCTGCAGTATTGCCAGTTGCGCGCCTCATCATGCGCCTGCTCACAGCCGCTGTTTCATTGTCTATGCCTGTAAGCCGACCCATGCATCGGGCGTTCGGTGAAGCCTGGTGCGCCCGCGCGCAGGCCGCATGGCGGCGCTGGCGGGGCAGGCCGAGGCGGTGCTGGGGCGCCTGTTCTGGCTGCTGGGGCGCCTGCGCGAGGCCGAGAGCTGCGTGCGGCTGCTGCAGGCCGTCTCCGTGGTAGCCGAGGCGCGCCGGCCCTGGCGCAGCCGTCCCCCCGGCGGCCCCGCGCACTCCTGCCTGCAGCAGAGCCGCGAGCCGCCGCGTGCAGCGGGCGGCGGGCCGACGGCGCGCATGCGGCTCGCGCAGGTGCTGGGCGATGGCGTGGCGCCGCACCTGGGCACGGTCGCGGCGGCGCTGCCGGCCGTGTGGAACCGCGCGGCGCCCGGCGCGGGCGCGGCGGGCGCGCCGGGCGTCGAGACGCGCCTGCACGGCGCGCTCATGGCCGTGCTCACGCACCTGCTGCGCCGCCTGCCGGCGGCCGCCATGGTGCGCCGCGCCCGCGCGCAGATGCATGTCGGCGTGCGTTGCAAGCAGCGCCTGCAGCGTAGCGGCGGGCCGGGCGCCTGTTTGCTCCTGGCCGGCAACGGGAACCTTGAGCACGCCATGTGTCCTGCCCGCGTCCCTGTTTGCGTGATAAGAGCCACACTTCAGCGCAAACAACAAACAGACACCTGATCGCACACTGAGCAGGGCCGGCCGGTCTCTGGGCGGCGGCGCGCTCGCCGCACCGGGCGGGGCAATTGACGGACGCGCGCGCGGGGCGCCAGGCCAACGGGCACATCCGGGGCATGCTCTGGCCGCTGCTCGCGCACGTGCTGGGCCCGGCCGGCGGCGACGGCGGCGCGCTGCTGGAGGAGGGGCTGCGCCTGCTGGGCGCCGCGCTGGCCGCCAGCCCCGCCCTGCCGCCCGAGCTGCCGGTGCGGCGCTCCCGGGGCCTGGGCGCGCGGCACCCGCCCGCCGCATGCTATCTGCGTGCGACCGCGTCGCGCCGCCGCCGCCTGCCCTGTGATGCCCCGAATGAGCATCCTGAGGTGTTTGCGCCAGGGCGCGGGTGCCCTGGCCCGCGCGCGCTTGCGGGCAGAGCTGTCAGCGCGCCGCGCGCGCATCCCATGGCCACATAAGGCCCAGGCGCCGGGGCGCGGGTGCACCAACGCCAGCGCGGGGCCGCAGGGCCTGCTGCCGGCGCTGGGCCGCCTGCTGGCGGCGGGCCGCGAGGCGGGGCCGCTGCTGGAGGTGCTGGAGGATGTGGCGCTGCTGGGCGGCGCCGAGCTGCTGCAGGGCCAGGCGGCGCCGCTCGCGTCCGCGCTCGCCGCCGGCCTGGGCGCCGTGATGAGCGCGCTCCCCGATCCGCAGCCCGGCGGCCCCGGCGCGCGGCCGCCGCCGCGCATGCCTGAAACAGTGCTCTGTCTGTGCGTTGGCGGGGGCGCTGCGCCGCCGCTGTTGACACAGCAACCAGTGCCTGCTGTATGGAGGCCGTGGCTCATGTGTGTCCTGTCACGAGCGGGCGCGCCGGCGGCAGCGGACGATGCGCGCGGTTCGCCGCCGACGGCGGTGCGCGCTGTCTGCTCGACCGCGGACCGCCGGCCCCGCGCGCCGCGGCAGGCCCCGCCCCGGGCGGCCTGGGCGCGGAGGCGACGGCCGAGGCGCTGGCGGGCGCGGCGCTGGCGGGCGTGCTGCTGCAGGCCGCGCCGGCGTGGGCGCCGCGCGCGCTGGAGCCCTACCTGCGCGGCGTGCTGGCCGCGCTGGCGGGGCCGCAGGCGGCCGCCGCGCGGCGCAACGGCCGCTTCCTGGCCCTGGTCGAGGCGCGCGCGCGGGCGCCGGCAGGCCGCCACCGACGTAGTGGTAATTTTGCATATGTCCATCACGCTGCCGTGCAAGATGCCGTGCTGGCTGCTCGTCCTTGCGCCGCCGCGCTCCACAGGGATGAAGGCCACGCTGGCATGCAGGGGCGCGCGCAGCCCTTGCGCGCACAGCACAGGCCGCAGAGCCGTCGGCGCACGGCGGCGGCACCGCGCCGGGCGCCGAGCGTGAGCTGGCCCGCCGCGGCGCCGCGCAGGCGTGGGGCGACCTGCTGGCGCGCGCGCTGGCCGCGCAGCCGGGCGCGCTGGGCGCGCTGCTGGGCGGCGACGCGGCGGCCGAGGCGCGCGCGCTGGACCTCTGGCTGGCCGCCATCTTCCCGCGGTGCGGCCCCGCCCGCGGTGGGGTTGGAGTAGGGGCCGGGGCGCCCGTGCCCCCGGCCGCACGCCAGGCGCAGCCCGGCGCCGATGCGCGCGCTGCGCGCAGGAGCTTCGAGGAGGACATCGGCATCGCGGTTGTTGCGGTGCTCGCGCGGCAGCGGCGCCGGCTGGCAGCCGCGGCGCTGGCGGGCGCGCTGGCCGCGGGCGCGTCGCCGGCGCTGACGCAGCCCGCGCCGGCCGGCCGCGCGCTCGCACTCATGCTGCGCGCGCTGGAGGACGAGCGCGCGTTCCAGGCGCGCATCGGCTAAGGTTGGGGTTAGGACTGCTCGCAGCGCGGTGCTCTGGGGCGCGCAATGGGGTAGTCAGGCAGAGGTGTGGGCGGCGCCGCGCGGCGGCGGGCGCGCCTGCTGCTGCTCTTCGAGCTGCAATGCGCATGCTCTCCCCGCGTCTGCGCCCCCGCTGTCCGCGGGCGAGGGCAGGCCGCGCTTGCTCAACAAAAGCCCTGCATGAATCACACAACCCGAGATGACTGCTGGCGGCAGGAGGACGAGGCGGCGACGCGAGCAGAGGCCGCTGCGCTGAGCGCACCTGGCGGCGGCAACGGCGGGGAGCAAGTGCGCGGCCCGCCGAGCACGGTGTGGCTGTGCCACTGCCCGCACAGGAGCCCAGGGCAGGGCGCGGCGGCCGTGCAGGCCGCCGTGCTTGACTGGGTGCTCCAGAGCTCCCAACCCTGGACCCCGCGTGTCCTGCGTGCTCGGCGTTCTTGAGCGCCGCTGCAGGGCCGCCCAGACGCCAGGCGTCTCCGCCTGCCAAGCGGCGCGGCGTGTCCAGGGCACGCCGCCGCCTCACCGCCGTGCACATGGCCGCGCTGTGCATGCATGCGCATGCCTGCTGTCGCGGCGCGAGGCAGGCGCCGGCGGGCGGACGCATGCATTACGCCCCGCCGCTGGCGGCCGCGGCAGGTGCTGCTGCGCCACGTCGCGCTCGCCGCCGCCGACCCGCTGCGCACCATGCAGCTGCAGGAGGCCGTGGCGGCGGCCGCGCGCGCCGCCGCCGCCCGCGCGCCCGAGGCCGCGCTGCTGCAGGCGCGCGCACCCCGGCCGGCCGGCCCGTCCCTGCGCCGTGCGGGGCATTTCGCGGGCGCTGACGGGCGCGGCGCGCGGGGCGCGCAGGAGGTCGGCTGGCTCGACCCGGGCCTGGAGGCGGCCCTGCGCCAGCTTCTTTCCCAGCCCGCATGATGCGCAGCACAGGGGCAGGGTGCGACACGCAGCGACCGCTGGGTGTCATCGTATTACATGTGACCAGGGCGGGGATTGAAGTGAACGCGCGCCAATGTAGCCTGTGCACAAAGTGCTGTCATATCACCATGTAGGCTCGGTAGGCTGTCGGAGGCCGGTGGTGTGGGCTGTTACCAACCATGCTGGTGACGCATCGCAAGCATGGCACAGCGCACACCACGACAATGCTACCGTCGCACCCTGACCTCCTCGGCCGTGGTGCACCGGCAGCAGAATAACACCAAATTCAAGACCATGCGCAAACATATCAAATGCCACGTCAAAGCCAGCGCAAGTGAAAAATCATGGCATGCAGGAACCACAGCTCGCAAGTCCTCCTGGTCCTGGCTCACGACACCCAGCGATGGACGGTGGGCGGCAGCAAACGGCCGCCGCCGCACAGCGGAAAAAACAATGCTGCAGCAGGCACGCTCGAGTGCTCACAGCATCAATGCGACGCTGGAGTGAGCAGGCAACACTTCCCGGCGCCAACTGCGCCGGTGCACGCCCCGAGGACCTGGCTCTTGGAAAATTTCGCAGCACGCTTGCCGCGGGAAAGCTGCGCATGGCCTACGTGCGGCGCGTCCGCCGCAACTGCGCCCTGGCCCGCCCCAGCCGGCCGCGCCCGTTCCAGACACCCCAATCACGCCTGTTTCAGCAGGTTCGCGACGCCAACAACAGCCGCGTCACACGTGGGCCCCGGCCCCCGCTTCCCGTTGCCTCGAGCCGATCGCACTCCGACCATAAGTCCGCCGGAGTCAGGCTATGCACGCACACCGTGCACGAGCGTCTCAGACATAGAAACCCCTATGCACCATGCGGCAGCACCAGCGTCAAGCGTAGCAATCAGGCCGCTCCAACCGCATGACGGGGCGGCCAAACGTGCACATGCGCCGGGCGATGCCGGGAATGACCTGGCGCGGCGTTCGCCCGCGTGCGCCCCAGAAGGCCGCAATGCGAGCCCTATGGCGTGCCGCTGGACCCCGCGCGCTGCTCGCGCGCCGCCAGCGCGACGCCGCCGTCAGCCGCCTTGCTGCGCGGCGCGCGCGGCCGCCGCAGCGCGGCCGCGAGGCCGGCGCCGGCCGCGCCCGCCAGCCAGATCAGGCCCCACGCGGCCGCGAGCAGCCAGGGCCAGCACGGGGCCTCGCCGGCCACGATCACGCCCAGCAGCGCGTTGGCCAGCGCGGCCACCGCCGCCGTGCGCCCGGCGTACCAGTGGTACAGGTTCCAGGCGCGCCTAGCGCCGCCCCGCCCGCGTCTCAGCACACCCAAAGACAATGACCTGCCGGCGGGGGCGCACGCGTCACGTGAGCTCCAGCGGCAGAGCGCGGCAGCGAGGGCCCTGCCGACGCGGCCTGCTCTGCGAGCACCGCAGACGCGCCGGAAAGCGGCCCCGCCCGCCCGGCACGGCACAGGGCGCGCCGTGCCGGGCCAGAGCCTGCGCCATGCGCTCGGCCGCGGGGCGACCGCGCATGCGGGGGCGCGGCGGGGGCCGGGCGTGCCTGCGCGGCGCGGACGGCTTGGGGCGCGCCGCCACGGCGGTCACCTGCAGCGCTGCCAGCGCGGCCACCGCAAAGCCCAGGCCGACGTGCGCGGTCAGCGCGGGCGTCGCGCTCAGGCCGCGCCAGGCGCGCACGCCTAGGCCGACGCCCGCCAGCGTCGCCGCAAACACGAGCACCCTGGCGGCCCGCGCTCGGGCGTCGGCACGGGGCTGCACAGAACTAACACGCGCGTCCCGCCTGAGCCAGGGCGTCCAGGCTTCCTGGCAGGAGGCGACGCGGGGGCGCGCCGCGAGGGCATGCGTGCGCCGCTGCATGCGTCGAGGGCGACCTTGAGCGCCGGCAGCGACAGCACGTCTTCTTATTATAGAAGTGCAGCTGCCATGCGCAAAAGAACGGGCGCAACAGGGCTTTTGCCACAGGAGCGCGGGCGCTGCCCGCGGCCGGCGCACCCCAGCGCGCGGTGGATGCGGAACCAGAGCGGGTCCAGGCGGCGGCAGAAGCGCGCGACGACCACGCTCGCGGGCACCACCAGCACCCACGCCAGCGCCATCACGATGCCGTGCGCCTGGGGAGGACCCCCGGCCTCAGCACGGCAACCTGTCACAGACTGCGCCCGCCTCGCCGGCGCGGCGCGGCTGGTCAACCACCGGAGGCCATGCAGTGCTTGACGCATGCAGGTGGGTGCGCTCGCAGGCGCCCCGGACCCAAGGCGCCGAGTCTGCGTGACATTCGCGCGGTCCTTCCCCGCCCAACCCGACGCCCGGCCCCCTGGCGCTCCTTTGTGGCCCGCTGCATAAAAGGCACCCAAGCGGTGCCCAGACAGGCGGCGCAGCCGCCACACCCAGCGCAGGCGGCAGCCCCAGGGCCGTCGCCAGCCGGCAAACGCGGCGCGGGGCTCGGGGCGCACCCGGCGCACGCGCGCGTCGGCGGCGCCCACGACCAGGCCGCCGCTGACCAGGTCGCACGTGCCGGACAGGCTGTACGCATCGGAGTGCGCCTGCAGCGCCCCGTCCGCGCCCACCGGCCCCAGCGACGCCCTGCCGGCCCCCGCCCCGCGGCTCGGCGCCGCGCAGCAGTGCTTGCGGGCGCAAGCATGCGCATGCCGCGCGCAGAAGCGTCCTGGCAGGGCACAAGGCGCGCGTATGCCCAGGCGGGCCCGCCGATGCTGCCAGCCAGGCCATGCTGTGCTGTGCTGTGCCCCGCGGTCGGGCACCGACTCGGGTGGATGGAGGCTGCGGGTGTCTCCCGCGGGCACGCGTGAGCGGGCGGGCCTCAGGGCGGGGCCGCACAGGAAGGGCAGCGAGGTCAGCTGCGCGGGTGGCTGCGGCAGGCGCAGCGTGAAGAGCGCCTGCAGGCGGCCGCCCGCGTCGGCTGCCATAACGTCCGACAGGTCCAGCCGCCCATTGCCCGCGGTCACCGCCGCGGGCGTCTGGCCGCCCAGGTAGGAGCCGGCCGCGGATGCGCCTGCGCGGGCCGGGCGTGCATGGCGTGAGTGCGCGGCGCGCCCGCGCCCGGGCGCCGGACACGGCACGGGCCTGCACGCGCGACGCTGCGACGCTGGCAGGCCCTGCGCGGCGGAGCTCTGGCCGTGCCCTGGAGCCAGGTAGCCGGCTGCTTCTAGCTAGAAGGCAGCGCAGGGGCGGCCGGCGCACCGGACGGGCAGGCGGGGCAGGGCCTGACGATGACCGCGCTGCCGCCGACCATCTGGCCCGGCGTCTGCGGCAGGCCCCATGCACACCAGCCGCCGTGCGCGCACTGCAGCGCCGCGCGCACGATGCTGCCATTGCCCTGCGCGCGGCCGCCGCACGGCTCGGCGCGGCCTCCAGGCTCGACGACCGCCCCAAGGCTGGGGCCTGGCGTCGCCTCGCAGGCCGGCCTGCGCTGCAGAGTCGGACGCCACAAAGGCAGGGCGGCATCACATGGCGGCGCGCAGGCGCCCTCGGCAGAACACTGTAAAGCTGCGCATAGCGGCTCCGCGTGCGGCGCGGGCGTGCGCCTGGGGCGCCGGCGACAGCGTCCAGGACAACGACAGCGCGCTCGCGTCGCTAGTCAGCGCGCGGCAGGCTGCAAATTGCGTCGGCGCGCCGCCGCCCTGCCCGAACGTCACCGCGCAGCCCTGCGCGGGCCGCATGGCCTGCGGCGCGGCCTGCGGCGCGGCCGCCGCTGCGCCCGGCAGCCCGGCGGCGGCGGCTGCCTGCACGCTCAGCGGCGCCGCAGGCGTGCGCGCCGGCGCCGCGGCAGGCGCCGGCGCCGGCGCGGCCTCGGCCGCCGGGCCGGGGGCCGGCGCGTGCGCACTCGCCAGCGCGCCGCCCAGCGCGAGCGTAAAGTCTTGCGCCTGCGCGCGCCCCGCACACGGCCGTCAGCCGCCGCGCTTCTCCCGCCTCCGACCCGCCTCAGGCGGCTGTGCGCTGCACGCATAGCCTGCAGACCCGCCTCAAGCGCGCCTGGCCAGCACCGCAGATCGCACCAATTTTTTCAACGCTAAAGCAGCACGTCGCGGGGCCGGCCGCGCGCCTCGTCTGCGCCATGCCTCTGCAGGCCGCCAGTCGCGCCGAGCGCGCCGGCGGCGGCCAGCACGGGCGGCGGCGCCGCGAGCAGCGCCGCGGCCGAGCCCGACAGCAGCAGCCAGAAGGCGGCCTGCAGGCGCCCGCCGGACTGCGCCGCGCTCGCCGCCAGCACCGTCAGGTTGCCGCCCGGCACGATCCTGGACAGCGAGTAGCCGCCCAGGTAGAAGCGCGCGACAGACGCGCCTGCGCCCGCCGCCCGGCAGCGCTAGGTGCGGTCAGCCGTGGCTCGGCCGCGTGCGCAAGTAAGCGGCGGGCGGGAGCCGTGGCGGGTAGGCCGGATGCAGTGGCAGCGCGAGGGCAGCACAGCAGTTGTGAAAAAGCCGGCAGGGCGATGCGCGTGGCTGCCAGGCACAGACGCGGCCTTCCACAACCACCGGCGGCCTGCACGCCGGTCTGCGGGGCGCGCGCCCGTCGGCGACGCGGCATCGGTCCGGGCGATCAGCGCGGAGCCCTTGTCCATGCCGCAGCCGTCGCACTTGGCCAGGCCAAAGGCGACCCAGCCCGGCGCAGCGGCCGGCCGCTCCACGGCGCCCGACAGCGTGCAGGTGCCATTGCCGTTATCAATCAGCGTGTACATCAACGTGTACCCTGTGCTGACGTTGGCGGACAGGTCCTGGCAGGCCGCGAAGCGCAGCGTCTGCGCGCCCATCTGCAGCCCGCAGCCCGCCTGCGCGGCAGGCCGCGCCGGCCGGCAGTCAGCTCCGCCGTTGCAATGCTGCGGCTGCCGGGTGCCTGCGGCCTGGCGTGAGCAGGCGCAGCGTATTCGCATGAGCATGTGTGGGGCGCCCTGCAGCGCGGCTCGCGTCTGCGCGCGCTGGGCGACAGGCGCCGGGCAGCGCACGCAGGGCTCCTCGGGCCCCTGCGGCGGCCAGCGGCGGTGGGCAGCGGCGGGCGCATGGGGTGTCACCTGCAGGCGGCGCGCGGCGGGCCGCGCCGCGGCGACCGCGCGCAGCTGGCGGCGCGTTCGGCGGCGGACGGGCGCCAGCGCAGGCGCGCCCGCGGCCGCCTGCACGGCGCTCGGCGCCGGCGCGGCCTGGGTCGCCACCGCGGCGCTCATGTCCAGCACGGTGGCCACGCCCTGGCGCGGCCGGGCGCGGTCAAGTTGCCGGCGGACGCGCGCAGGGCCGCGCCCCCCTCTCGCGCCGCCGTCCCGGTTGCGCGCTGCGACCCTCCGGACCTCTGCACATGTGCAAGCCTTCCCGGCGCTCGGCAATCCGTGAGCGCTCCCGCACACTTGATGACAGGCGATGGCGCCGCCAGGCGCGGCACGCCCGCGAGGCACGGCGCTCAGGCCCGCGCCTGCGTGGCCGTGTGCGGGAGGAGGCCGAGGCCGTCGTCCAGGTCGGACGCGGCGGCGAGCACGGGCAGGCCCTCGCGCGCCAGCCGCGCCGCGCTCGCTGGCAGCAGCAGCCGGAAGGTGGCCTGCAGGCGGCCGGCCGACGCGGCCGCCGCCATGGCCAGCACGGCCAGGCGCCCCGGCCGCACGATGGCGTCGGCGCGGTACCCGCCCAGCAGGTATGAGTCGATGGCCGCGCCTGCCGCGGCCCGGCGGCGCCGCGTCACGGCGCGCGTCCTGCGCGTCGACGCCGGCGCCGGCCCGACAGGTGGCAGGCGAGCAGGCCCCCGCCGCGCCGCGCTGGGAGCGCGCCGGCCACGAGCGGCCGGCAGCGGCGGGCGGCCGAGCGCAGCAGCCGGTGTGTGCGCGCACGGCCGGGGGTGGGCGAGAGTGGGCGCGGCGCGCAGCGGCGGCGCCCGCGCATGGGCGCACGCGATGCCCGGCGGGCGCACCCGTGGGGCAGTCCAGGCAGTCGCGCGCGATGATGGCGAAGCCGTTGAGCATGCCGCACGTGCGGCAGGCCGGCAGGCCAAACGCGAGCCAGGCCAGGTCGGTGGCCGGGCGGTCCATGGCGCCCCACAGCATGCTGGTGCCGTCGCCGTTGTCGGTCACCGTGTAGAAGATGCTGTACCCTGGGCTGATGATGGCGCTCAGGTCGCGGCAGCCCGCGAAGCGGATCACCTGCCCGCCCACCTGCAGCCCGCACGGGCCCTGCGCGCGCGCGCGCCCGCGGCGCTCAGCCGGCGCGGCGCCCCGCCGGGACCCGCATCTACACGCCAATGCCCTTCCTGGTGAAGCGCGCATGCTTTCCGCCCGGCGCGCGGGCTGCAGCCCTAGGGAGACCCCGGCGCACCGCCGCATGGGGATTTCAAGCGCCAACCCCGCCGGCGCGCGCGCCTGCAAAAGTAGCCTGCGCGCTTGCGTGGCGGCGGCGGGCAGGCCAGAGTCTGCGGCCGGCGCGGCGGCGGCTTGAAGCAGGCGGCGGCTGGCCGCGCCGGCAGGCGCGGCCGCGGCCGCACCGGCCTCCGCGCCCGGCGCCGGCGCGACCGCGGCGGCCTCCGGGCCTGACGCGGCCCCTGGCGCGGCCCCCGGCGCGGCCCCTGGCGCGGCCGCCAGGCTGCCAGCCAGGTCCAGCGTCCACTCGTTCGCCTGCGCGCCGGACATGCTCTTGTCGGGGTGGGGTAGTCCTCGCCCTCGCACTTACGGAGCGGGGCTGGCGACCGACAGGCGGCGCGAGCGGCCGCCCGGCACGCCGCGAGCGCAGCTGCCGCATCGGCGGCCCCCACCGTGACCCCGCGCAGCGCTGGGCGCGCGCCTGCTCCCCCTTGTGCGGCACGAGCGCGCCCGCGTCGGTCAGCGCGGCACCCGCGGCCAGTGCGTCCAGGGGCGCCGCGAGCAGCGCCGCGGCCGAGCCGGGCAGCAGCAGCCGGAACGTCGCCTGCAGGCGCCCGCCGGACTGCGCCGCGCTCGCCGCCAGCAGCGTCAGGTTGCCGCCCGGGACGATCTTGGCCAGCGAGTAGCCGCCCAGGTAGAAGCGCGCGACGGACGCGCCTGCGCGGCCGGCGCCGCGGCGTCCTGTACGACCCAGGGCACGCCGCGCTGGCCTCTTGCGCAAATGTGCCAGGACCCCGCAGGCGTGCCGGCGAGAGCGCGCGCTGCCAGGACACGCCGCCGCGCCCCGCAGCGCCAGGTCCGGCGCGCCGCTTTCGAGCAGGCCGGCCCGCCGGGCGGGCAGGGCGCGGCAGGCGCGCCTGTCGGCGAGGCCGGGTCGGTCCGCGCAATGACGGCCGAGCCCTTGGCCATGCCGCAGCCAGGACACTTGGCCAGGCCGAAGGCGACCCACGCGGGCGCGGCAGCCGGTCGCTCGACGGCGCCCGACAGCGTGGACGTGCCGTTGCCGTTGTCTGCCAGGGTGTACATCAACGTATATCCCGTGCTGACGTTGGCGGAGAGGTCCTGGCAGGCTGCGTAGCGCAGCGTCTGCGCGCCCATCTGCAGCCCGCAGCCCGCCTGCGGCGGCGCGGACGCGCCAGGGTGACACGACCCGGCCGGCCACAGCAGCGCGCCGCACGGCAGCACATTGCGCACCTGCAGGAGGCTCCTGGCGCTGGAGGCCCGGCCTGGCGCGCTCCCGCGCTCTGCGCCCGCGCCCGGCGCCTGCGGCGCAGGTGGGCTCGGCGCGCTGTTGACACACGGCGTCGCTTGGAGTGCTGGCAGGAGCTGGGGCACAGGCGCCGGCTGCCTCACCTGGCCGCCGGGGGTGCCGGCAGCGCGCCGCACGCCCGCCGCGGGCCTGCGATGCGCGCGCCAATGCGTGAGCGACGCTGTGCACAGGCTATCGCGCTGTGTGTGGGCAGCGTAAAAAACACACGGCAGGCGTTGCCCGAGCGCCCGCAAGCACGCCGGCCCCCCGCCACCGCCATAACCTTAGCACGGGCTGCCTCGCAGCTCCAATGCCGCCCGCGCCGCCCAGGAGGACGTGGCAGGCACTGTGCACGCACCAGTCTGCAGGCGCCGCTGCAGCGCAGCTCGCAGCCAGGCTCGCCAGCGCCACGACTGCGGTGGCCAGCGCCCACCGCATGGCGCCGGGCGTCATCGCTTGCTCAGCACAGTGCACGAGGGCATCGCCGGGTCCGCCTACTTATAGTTTGATTTCCATGCTGTATGAGCTCCGCTGAGCTCCGCTAGGAGCTCAACTGTAACCGGTACGTCGTACGTCCGATGTACCCCTGCGGGTTTCCAGACTGAAGTCTGAGGTGTGCAGCTGCTTTCAGAGCCCGTCAGCAGCGCGTAGGGAGGCGCCACCATGGTTCTGGCGCGCAGCGGCGCCGCCGGCCTGCGGCAGTGGCGCGGCTTTGCTGCGGGCCTGCAGCGGGCGCCGCGGAGCCGCCCGCCGGCGGCGCGCAGGCGCGGCGTCTGCGTAGACGCGGGGGTGGCGCTGCGGCCGGTGCCGGGCCTGACGACGCTGCCGTGGAATGCCACGTCCGAGGAGGAGCAGGTGAGCGGGCCCCTTCGCGCGTCACGTGAGCGCTGCCGCTGCGTGGGACCTCCCGGCTATGCAGGCGCGCGGCGCCCGGCGGCGTCTGGTCGCGCCTGGCCGCACTGCGACAGGCGGGCGCCGCCGCCGCCTCCCCGGCAGCGCCCCGGGCGCCGATACGCCGTGGCGCGGGCCCGCAGGCGCTGGCGGAGGTGGGCCGGCGCATGGCGGCCTGCCCGCACGGCGCGCCGGACGCGGCCACGCAGCAGTGGTTTTTGCGCGACCGGCGCCTGGCGGTGGACGCGGCGGTGGAGAAGCTGACGGCGTACATGCAGTGGCGCGCCGACTTCCTGCCGCCCGGCGGGCTGACGCGCGAGCATGTGGCGGCCGAGGCCGACTCGGGCAAGGCGTGCCTGCATGCGCACCCGGACGTCAACGGGCGGCCGGTCATCATCGTGCACGTCAGCCAGCACGTCACAGGCGCGGCCCCTGCGGGCCGGGACAGGCACCGCAGGCTGCGAGGGAAGCGGCGCCCGGGCCACGCGGGGCGCCATAGGAGCTGGGGCGCGCGGCGCGCAGGCGAGTTCCCGCTGGACAGCAGCAAGCGCTACTGCGCGTACCTGCTGGAGCAGGCGATTGCGCAGCTGCCGCCGGACGGCGAGACCATCCTGGGCATCTTCGACCTGCGCGGCTTCAAGACGCGCAACGCCGACTTTGGCTTTGTCCGCTTCCTGGTGCGCGGCCTGGCGCCTGGTGCCTGGTGCCTGCCTGGTGCCTGGTGCCTGGCGCCTGGTGCCTGTTTTCTGGTGAGCATTCTAGCTTTGTCCCCTTCCTGCTGCGTGCGGCGGCCCTGCGGCGCCGCACTGGGCGCAGCGTTGTAAGAGCGCCGGGCGCTGCATGTGCACCGGCCGCCGGCGCCCGCCGCAGAGGGGCGGGACCGGCGCCGCGCGCAGGTGGACGTCTTCTTCCTGTACTACCCAAAGCGCCTGGGCCAGGTCTTGTTCGTGGACGCGCCCTGGGGCTTCCGGCCGGGGTGGGAGCTGGTCAAGCCCTGGCTGCAGAAGTATGCCGCCCTGGTGCGCTTTGTCAGCGTGCGCGAGCTGCGCGAGGAGTTTTTCACGCCGGAGACGCTGCCGGAGGACTTTCGGTGAGCGCGGGGTCTTGTGAGAGTGTGTGCTGCACACGGTGCGCGGGGCTTTTGTACGCGAATTCAATAGGCGCTTTGCAGCCCTCAGCCGCGCGCAGGGGCTGCCTCGTGAGCGGGCCATAGCAGGGCTAGCAAACTAAGAGAAAGAATTTTTGCGAGCGTGACATTGAGTGACATAGGTTTTGGGTGGCCAAATGACATGCCTGGGTGCACTTGCTGCTCTGTTGTGAGTGCGCCTTGGCCCCATTTTTTAATAGGGAGGGCCATCGCTCCCCGGGCTTGCTGAGCTCTCCGTGCTCAGCAAGCCCGAGGAGTGCCAGCTCTATGCCTCTGGCTGCTATTCTTGTGGGTAAGAACCTTATAGTCAGATTTTGACCTGACGGCCTGCAGTGACTCTTACTTGACGCATGAAGCAGAGTGAGTGCGTTTCTTCTACTCAGACGATCGGCGGCGTCTGCAGGCGCTACATAGAGCGAACCTGTGCAGGGCTGCGCAGCATGTTACTCATTGCATATATGCAATAAATGCTATAATGCTATATAGCTAATATATACCTAATGCTATATAGCAGCTCATGGGCTAATCAGCTCTGGCTAGGCAGCAAGGGCTTAACATGCAACCCCACAGCAGACCCTGATAGTTTTGAAAGCCCCGCACGCAGCCAGGCCGTCCTACACTCTCGCGCAGCTCTGTCCTGCACGATGAGCACGGAGCCGATGCCTGCTGTGCAAGGCGCGACTACGGACTGTGCTGCAGGTGCGTGCTTTCCGGAGCAAAATACCAACGGCCTCATCATGGATGTCCTCGCAACAACACCTCCGGCCTGCGATTTGTCAGAAGCCTGGCGTGCTGTCCATGTGCTGCTTGCTGCCTGGCAAGAGTGGAACAGGTTGGCGGCGCGCTTGTAATGGCTCGCTGGATGTCGCAGGCGCAGCCGCGCCTGAGCAAGAGCGCAAGAAACGCACCACCAACCCCGGCGTCCGCATCCAGGTCAGCGTCTCCCATCAACACCCAATGAAGCGCGCACTGACACGGACGCTGGCGCTTAATGTTTGCTCTGGGGCCTGCAGGGCGGGCGCATATACGACAGCGAGAACGGCACCACCTGCCACCAGGTGCGGGCGTGCTTGCACGGTGCAAAGACGCGCACAGCGGCATCCACCCAGCACCTCCAAAGCTGACGGCGGGGCGCGCGCGTGCGCCGCCAGTGCCGGCAAAAGACTGTGGAGGTGAAGGCCAAGTGCAGCAGCTGCACGCTGTACTGGTGCCCGCGCTGCCTGCTCAACCGCTACGGCGAGGAGGTGGAGGCGGTGCGCGCGCGCTCCGCAGCCCGGCGCGGCCCCTGCCGCGCGCGGCCGCCGAGCGGGGGCAGGCGCGCAGGTCAACGGGCTGCAGGGCTGGCGCTGCCCGCGCTGCCGGGGCGACTGCAACTGCAGCAACTGCCGGAAGGTGCGGGCGAGCTGTCGGCCCGAGCGCGGCACGCAGGCGAGCTGCCACATGCCTGAGCAGATTGGAGCGTGACCACCGCGGGTGGCCACACGCGCTTGCCACCGCGCCGCAGAAGCGCGGCCTGGAGGCCACGGGCATCCTGGCCGGCGTGTCCAAGGCCGCGGGCTTTGGCTCCGTGTCGGCGCTGCTGGTCACCAACCCCAATGCCAAGCGGCCGTCCTCCGCGCCTGCTGGCGCCCCGGACGCTCAGGTGGCCGCCCGTCCTCCGCTGGCCCGCTCGCGGCCGACCCAAGGGACGCCATGACCAGCGGTGCGCCGCAGGAGAAGCCTGCCAAGGTTGCGAAGAGGGCGGCCGCCGGGCCCGGCGCCGCGCGCGGCGCCGGCGCGGCCGGCGCGCCGCAGCTCGTGGACGACGCTGATCTGCCGCCCCGCGCGCCGATGGTGTGCTGCCTGACACAGCCCGCTCCAACTGCGCAGGCTGGCCCGCCCTGCACAGCCCAAACGCTGCAGGGCCTGGCCAGCGCCGTCCGCCGCATGCAGCCGCAGGCGAGCCGTGAGAGCCGCGCCAGGCTCCCTGCCGGCAGCGCCGACCGGTCCGGGCACCGCGCAGGAAGGCGAGGCGCTGCGCGTGCACCGCAGCAACACGCTGGGCCGGCGCGCGCGCGGCCCCGCCTGGCCGCCCGAGCTCGGCGACGCCGACCCGCTGCCGGCCGGCTGCTGCGCGGGCGACCTGCTGGAGGTGCTCGAGTTCCTGGAGGCGCGCCCGCGCGCCTCCTGCGGCATGCGCTGCTGCCAGGCCGCCGGCCGCAGCGCCGCTGTCCAGCTGTCATGGGAAGCACCTGCGCCCTGCATTTCCGCTCAGCGTGCTGAGAGCCCGCGGCGCAGGTGTTCGGGCGCGAGATGGGCCTGAGCCTGCCCAACCCCGCGCTCGTGGCGGCCGAGCTGCTGCAGCCGGCCAACGGGCGCGACGCAAGCATCTTCACCACCGCGGCGGCCTCGCCGGTGGTCCAGCTGCATGCGCGGCTGGCGAGCCTGGTGCGCGGCCGGCCCGGCGCCGCCAGCAGCCCCGCTGATGCGGCTCGCCCGGGCGTCATGGCGCCGCGCGCGCGCAGGTTGAGCCGCAGGCCCGCGAGGCGCTGGGCGCGGCCGGCTGGCAGGCCCTGCTGCAGCACTACCTGGGCTCGGAGGGCGCGCCCGCGGCCGCAGCCGCCCCGGGCGCCGGCCCGCCCGCGCCGCTGCAGTACTGGGCGCTGGCGCCGGGCACGCGGCTGCGCGCGCTGCTCCGCCTGTGCCACGCCGCGCTTGACACGCCGCTGCTGAGGCGCGCGCAGCCCTGCTCTACGCGATCAGGTGCTGGGCGCGGATGCGCGCCACGCCTTTAAACGCCGTGGCCCGGTGTGCGCGCCTCGATGAGGGGGGCGAGCGCGCCTGCGGCCGCCCGCCGCTGGAGTGGCTGCGCATGCGTGCGAGGCCCCGCGTGCGCGCTGGGCCCAGGGGCTGCATTGAGCGCGCGATGGACGACGCCGAGGCGCGCGAGCGCGAGCGGCGCGCCGCGCTGGCCGCGCAGCGGAGGGAGGGCCGCGAGGCGCTGCTCCAGCAGCGCAACGAGCAGGCCGCGGCCCTGCTGGCTGGGTGCGGCGCCCGACGCGCTCGCACACATGGACCGTGCGCGCCTGCGATGAAAGAGAGCGGTCCTGCAAAGCGCAGCCTCCCGCGGCTTGTGTGTGCGCGACGCGGCGCTCAGCGTCGAACCTGCGCGCGGCGCAGCGCGGGCGCAGCCGCAATGACTGTCGACGAGCAGCGCGCCCTGGTGGACAAGAGCGCGGCGCTGGTGCGCGCGGCCGCGGCGGGCGCGGCCACGGCCGCGGCGCCCGCCGCGCCGCCGCCGGCCGAGGCGCGCGCGGTGCCGCTGGGCCGCGACCGGCACGGCACAGCCGTCTGGCGCCTGCGAAGCGCGCCCGCGCTCACCAGTGCGCCGTCCGCCTCCGGGCAGAGCTTGCGCTGCTGTCCTGCCATGCTGCGAGCGCGCCCTGGGGCCCATGCGGCACCCCCGCTGTGGGCCTTTGTCAACGACCCCAGTCCCCTTGTCGGTGAGAGCGCAGCGGGGTCGACGCCAGCGCCCGGTGATCTGGTGCGTAACACGCGTGACATCATGGGGCCGCTGTCACGCTGCGCGCAGGCCGGGCCGACGGCCTGCTGCTGGCGGCAGAGGCGTGCGACGGCCAGGCGTGGCAGGCGCTGTGCAACCCGGAGGCCGCGCACGCCGCGCTGGACCCGGCTGGTCGCCGCGAGGCTGCGCTGCGCGCGGCGCTCGCCGCTGCGGCGGGCCTGAAGCCGGGCGGTGCGCCCGCTCGCTGCCTGGCACCCACAGGAGCACGGCGTGCACCCCTGCAGGCGCGGCCCCGCCTGCGCCGCGGTGACGACGCAAGCGGCGCAGGTGCGAGCGGGCCGGCCGCCGGCGCGCCCGCGCAGGTCGGCCCGCAGGCGCCGCTGGACCGCAGCGCGTCCGCCGAGTCGGAGAGCACGACAGCGCGCGCGCCGCCGCCGGGCGCCGGCGCGCCGCCGCAGCCTGCGGGGCGCGCCGGCAGGGGCAGGGGGCGCGCCTCGCGGCTGGGCAGCGCCGGCAGCGGCGCGGCGGGGCCGGCCGGCGCGGCCGCGGGCACAAGCCTGGGGGCGGTACCCGCGACGGCAGACAGCGGAGGCCGCTGCAGTGGGGGCGACACAGCCGGTGCCTGACGGCGGCAGGGTGCGGGCGCGGCGCGCGCGGCCTCTCCTGACGCCTGCGGCGTCTCGCCGTCTCGTGTACAACAGTGGGGGGCCGAGCTGCTGTGTGTGTGTAAAGAGTGTCATTGTCTGTCGTTGTAGCAAGATTCGGGCGGAGGCCGCTTCCTTCAACGTGCCAGAACCCTCGCCATCATGCATGCCAGAACAGGCTGCAACAGACCCTCTCTGGAGCGCACGGGGCGGTGCGTACGTGTTTCCCGGCAGAGACTTTCGCGTCCCACGAACCATGGGCTTCCGCAGCAGAGCGGGCTTGCTAGCGCGGGGCCTGGTCAGCGCTGCCAGCAGCGCAGGACCCTCCTGCAGCGGGCGGACAGCGCGGTGCTTTGCAACATCCGGCTACCCGATCATCGACCACACCTATGACGCCATCGTCGTCGGCGCCGGCGGCGCGGGCCTGCGGGCCACCGTGGGCCTGTCGGAGGCGGGCTTCAACACTGCGTGAGCGCCTAGGGCTGGATTACTACAGAGTGCATGCGCCGGCGGGCGCCTGCCCGGTTGGGCCGGTGCAGGGCTGTCGAGGGCGCCGGCTTGCTGCGGGCAGCAGAGCGAGCGCATGCCTGCAGCGATACATATGTGCCTGTCGTGCCTGCCTGCTGCCTCCGGTTTCAGCCTTCTGTCCGGGGCGCCGTGCTGCGTGCACGCAAGGCGCCGCAGCCCGCCGCGACTCGCGCGGGCTGCTCGCCGCACGCAGAGCGTGGCAGGCGGTCCACGCGCGCGTCGTGCGCCCAGCGCTGACGAGCGCTGTTGCTGTGCGAGCAGGTGCATCACGAAACTGTTCCCGACGCGGTCGCACACGGTGGCGGCGCAGGGCGGCATCAACGCGGCGCTAGGAAACATGTCAAAGGTGCGAGTTATTGCTCGTCGCGCCTGCCCGCGCTCGCCCGGGCGCGGCACGCAGGAGCCCGTGCAGGCGCCTTCACGACCTGAAGAGCTGTCCGCGCAGGACGACTGGCGGTGGCACGCCTACGACACCATCAAGGGCGCAGACTTCATCGGCGACCAGGTGCCGCCTGCGTTTCTGACGCCGTGGCCCGCCGCCGGCGGTGCGCGCCGCGGGCCCGCCGAACCTGTCGGGCGCGCGCAGGACGCCATCCAGTACATGTGCAAGGAGGCGCCCAAGGCGGTGCTGGAGCTGGAGAACTATGGCCTGCCCTTCTCGCGCACGAACGAGGGCAAGATCTACCAGCGTGCGTTCGGCGGGCAGTCGCTGGAGTTTGGCAAGGGCGGCCAGGCATACCGCTGCGCCGCCGCGGCCGACCGCACCGGCCACGCGATGCTGCACACGCTGTACGGGCAGGCCATGAAGCACGACTGCCAGTTCTTCGGCGCGCCCCCGCCCGCCGCGTGCGTGCAGGCTGTATTTCAGGGCTCCCGCTCCGCGCTGCTCCATTCGCGTGCTGTCCTGGCAGTCCATGCTGCGGCGGGCCGGAGGGCGGCCGGCTTTGCGCCGCCGGGCGCCCTGGAGAGGCAATAGGATAGGCATAGGGATACCCTGGCGCTGACGATTGGGTACACCCCAGGGGATAGGGGAAGGGACACCCAAGCGCAGGGTATGGAGAGTCCCAGCGCTGACCCTAGCCCTAACCGCGCGCAGTGGAGTACTTTGCGCTGGACCTGATCATGGACGCGGGCGGCGCGTGCCGCGGCGTGATCGCGCTGTGCCTGGAGGACGGCACGCTGCACCGCTTCCGCGCCGCGCAGACCGTGCTGGCCACGGGCGGCTACGGGCGCGCGTACTTCAGCGCCACGTCCGCGCACACGTGCACCGGCGACGGCAACGCCATGGCCGCGCGCGCGGGCGTGCCGCTGCAGGACCTGGAGTTTGTGCAGTTCCACCCGACCGGCATCTACGGCGCCGGCTGCCTCATCACCGAGGGCAGCCGCGGCGAGGGCGGCATCCTGCGCAACAGCGAGGGCGAGCGCTTCATGGAGCGGTGCGCCCGGCCGGCGCCAAGGGCGCTGGGCAGAGGGTGCTGGGCGCGTGCGGGCAAAGGGTGCTGGGTGTGAGCGGAGGGCGCTGCGCACGGCCTGGTCGCGGCCCGGACCGTGGCCGCGCGCCCGCTCGAACCGCTGCCTGCGCAGCGTGTCTGGCTGCGCCGCCGCACCCTCAAGCGCAGCCCTGTTACGGCGGTTGTGCCGCAGCCGCTGGCGCGGCCTGCCGCGCCCGGCGCCGCTGGCAGCAGTCTAACGCCGGGCGCTCGTGCGGCGCAGGTATGCGCCCACGGCCAAGGACCTGGCGTCGCGCGATGTCGTGTCGCGCAGCATGACGATGGAGATCCGCGAGGGCCGCGGCGTCGGCCCGCACAAGGACCACGTGTACCTGCACCTCAACCACCTGCCGCCCGAGGTGCTCGCCGAGCGCCTGCCGGGTATCTCCGAGACGGCCGCCATTTTCGCTGGCGTCGATGTCACCAAGGCGCGTGGCACCTGTTTCCCAGGGCGGGGCGCGTCCTGGCTGCTGCAGGGTGCAGTCACCGGGCCCACCTGGCACGCGCGCATCGGTGGTGCTCCGTTTTTCACGCGCGGGCGGTGCGGTGCTGGGGCTCGAGCTGCAGTGTGCGGCCGCCGGCAGGCAGCGGGCAGCAGAGTTGCACGGGGGCGGTGGGCAGTCTGCCGAGTGCAACCTAGAGGCGGCGGCCGGGTCCTGACCCTGCCCCCGTCCGCGCAGGAGCCCATCCCGGTGCTGCCCACGGTGCACTACAACATGGGGGGCGTGCCGACCAACCTGCGCGGCCAGGCGCGCCCGCCCGCACGCCCTCGCTCGCCTGCACCATTGCCGGCCGGGCGGAGCGCCGTGGCGCCTGCGCTTTGCGCCGTGCGTCCCATGACAGCCCACACGCTGCTCACGGCCGTGAGTGCGTGCGGGCTCTGCGGCGAGGACCGCAGCCTGGCTTTGTATAAACAGCGGGCGAGCGCGGTGGCAGGTGGTCTGCCCAAAGGATGGCGACAAGGACGCGATCGTGCCGGGGCTGCTGGCGGCCGGCGAGGCCGCGTGCGCGTCGGTGCACGGCGCCAACCGCCTGGGCGCCAACTCGCTGCTGGACATCGTCGTGTTCGGGCGCGCCTGCGCGCACACGATCAGTGCGCGCCCGCCCCGCGCCGCCGCCGCTGCTGCTGTAGGCAGTGTGCGGTGGGCGGTACATTGTTCGCAGGCCTGGGTTCGTGAACGGGCGTCGCAGGGACGAAGCAGCTATATGCTTTGCGGGCCAGAGCGGGCAGTGTTACTGGCGGCCAATGCGGGCGGCCCGGCACGGCGCGGCGCAGCCCGCGCCGCCGCGCCCCAGCTCACGCGCGCGCTCGCGCAGGCGAGGACATGAAGCCGGGCGCGGCGCAGCCAGAGCTGCCGGCGGATGCGGGCGAGGCCACGATCGCGCGGCTGGACAAGCTGCGCAACGCGAGCGGCAGCCTGTCAGTCGCCAAGCTGCGCAAGCGGCTGCAGGTGGCCATGCAGCAGGACGCCGCCGTGTTCCGCACCGAGGTGCCGCCCCCCGCCCCCGGCGGGCGTCCGCGGCAGGATTGCGGATGAGGCTTGCAGGGTTGCGGATCACGCAGGCGGCAGGGCGCCGCCGCGTCGCGCGCTGCGGTGCTGCTGCTCTCCTTGCGAGCATTGCTAGGCGCTGCCTGACAGCGGCGTCATCTATCGATGAGGCTTGAGGAGGCGGCAGCGTGAGCTTGAGAGCGCTTGGCTCCCGCAGGGCCTGTGGGCGCGCCGCGCTCGATTGCGGCTCCGTGACGCCACTGCGCACAGCGCCACAAACGCGGACGATCGCCACCAGGCGGCTGTGTTGAGCGACGCGCACACGGGTACCATCGTCGCTCATGCGTGCTGCTGGCGCGGCCGCGCAGGAGTCCCTGCAGGAGGGCTGCCAGAAGGTGGACGAGATCGTGGAGTCGTTTGGCGACGTGGGCCTCAAGGACCGCTCCATGGTCTGGAACACGGACCTGGTGGAGGTGCGCGCGCGACGGCGGCCCGCCCGGCGCCGCTGCCTGGCGCACCCGGCGCGCGCGGCGGCGCCAGATTCGTTTTGATAGAAGGCAAGCTGTTTGTGCATTGGGCGGTCACAGAGCGGCGCGGGCGGGCGCGGGACGCCGACGCGTCGAGGAGCGCAGCGGGTCCATGAAGTCACTCCGCGTCGTGCCAGGGACCGGCACGCGGGCCGACCTCACAGTGCTGTGATGCCGCGCGCGCGCCGCGGCAGGCCATGGAGCTGGAGAACCTGCTGATCAACGGCGCGGTCACCATCTACAGCGCGGCGCAGCGCAAGGAGTCGCGCGGCGCGCACTCGCGCGAGGACTTCCCCGACCGCGACGACAAGAACTGGATGAAGCACACGCTCGCCTACTACGACATTCACGCCCCCGGCAAGGCGCGCGCCCACGCCTCCGCCCGCCCGCGCTCGCCGTCGACCCGCGAGCGCGCGCTGTCCGTCCGTGGGCTGCCGAGCGGCTGTTGGGTGCCCGGGCGCGCATGCAGATGGGGCCCGGCCGCCGGCGCCCCTGCCTGCTGCGCGCGCTTGCCGCCGGCCCCCGAGCGCGCGCCGTGTGTGTCGCAAGCTGCCCGGCGGCTGAGGGGTGCCCGGCGCGCGCGCAGAAGGAGGTCAAGATTGACTTCCGGCCGGTGCACAACAACCCGCTGTACAAGGAGGAGATGGACACCGTCAAGCCCTTCACGCGGGTGTACTAGGGTGGGTGTAATAGGGCGCTCTGAGGGCGGGGCGGCGGCGGCCGCGCTCCGCGCGCCGCGCAGCCGCTGCCGCGGGACATAGAGAACTGCGCATGCTGCATCGTTTAGGAGGTTTTGGCACAGCACACGGTCCAGGTGGTCCCGTCGGCGCCTGTCGCGCGGTCCTAGGCCCCGCCCCGCGGCGACAGCCGCGTCTTAGGAGTGTTTTGCCGCACCCAGGAACAAGTACTATGTGTCACCGTGTAAGCACTGCTCCGCCGCATGATGTGCCTCGCCAACCGCGTGTTACGAGCTGGTCTGTGACTCTGGGTGAAGAGTCAAACAGCCCTTCACCGGCCAGCTAGGGCTGCTGCAGGCCAGGGAAGCTGGGCCAGGTGGCCCGTCGGCCATGCGGCCATGCAAACCCTGCGGCAGGCGGCAATCCCCGAGGTTCCGAGACGCACCCGTGTACTTTGGCAGCCACAAGAGCGCAGCTTGGGCAGGCGTAGGCAGTGCTGGGCGTCACCTGCCGGCTCGTTAGCCTCGCAGCTCGCGCCGCTCGCGTGTCGCATCCGGGGCGAGAGCAATCACAGATCTGCCTGTCCACCGGGACTGCCCGCGGCGCCCTGCGCGGTTGTACACAGGTGCGGGGATGCCCAGGCCCGGCCGTCAGGCCGTCTGATCCCCGGTCCTGGCTTGGGGAGGCACCGCCATCTGCTGGCCCCTGCCTCTAGAAGCCCGGCCCTGGCGCAGCGTGGGGCACGATCGCGCAACCTGCGACCCCCGGCGGCCTTGCCAGCGCCTGTGCAGCTGCCCCGCGGCGTGAGGGTGCTTGTCACGCCGGGGACATGCATGCCCTGCGTCAGATGCAGCAAGACGCTGCGAGCCCCTCTTGAGCCGGGGCTGCTGTGCTTGCTGCAGGCGCCCCGGCTGCGCGGACCGGCCGCAATGCAGCGCGTCAAGCTGCTCAAGGCGTCCGCCAAGGGCTCGCCGGGCTCGCTGTTTGGCAGCCCGCAGCACTCTGCCAGCGAGGTCGACGGCGTGGTGTTCGATGGCCTGGAGCTGGGCCCGGAGCTGCAGTTCCTGTTCACGTCTGGCGCGGCGCCCTCGCCCAGCAACAGCGGCAGCGACTCGCAGGGGCACAGCAAGGTGCGGCGCGATGGGGGGCGCTGCGCACGCTGGCGCGGCGCCCGCGCCCGCGCGTAAGATCTGGTGCCCCAGCGGCGCCGAGCGCTGCGCCCGCGCGCAGGAGTATGAGGAGGCCTGCCGCGAGTTTGGCAGCGCAGAGCCCAGCCCCACCAAGCAGCGCAAGCAGCGGCGCACCGCGCTGCGCCTGCAGACGTCCTCCCCGGTGCGGCGGCCACGCCTGCGTGTCGCTGGGCGCACTGCGGTGTGGCCGGCGGGAGGCTGCGTGTTGATGCATTGCTTTTGCGCATGCCGGCCCTGCTGCGCGTGCAGCCCCTTCTGGCGCGCGGCCTACTGAGCGCGCGGTGCCCGCGCGCAGACCGGCGCAGGCCCGCACGGCGCGCTGAGCGGGCGCAGCGGCTGCACCGCGGACAGCGCCCAGGACGCCGCGGCCACGCCGGACAGCCGCGCCGGGCGCCGGCAGCCGCAGCGCCGCGCGGCCGCGCTGGCGGCGCAGATCACGGCGCAGGCCGCCGCGGACGAGGGCACCGAGCCCGGCCCCGCCCGGGGCGCAGACAGCGGCAGCCAGGACGACGACGAGGGCGATGACCTGGACCTCGACATGGAGCTGGACTACGACTCGGACGGCCTGCCCTGCCCGGGCAAGCCGGCGCAGAAGCGGCAGCGCCGCCGCGTGGTCGTCGAGGCGCGCGACCCCAGCGGCCGCCTGTACACCGCCGCCGAGATCCGCCGCATGAAGAGGTGCGCGCGCCCGCCCGGCCGTCGTTTTCCAGCGCGCGCGCGGCGCAGCAGGCGCGCGGTGTGTGCGCTGCGCCGCGGCTGAGCCGCGGCGCGCGCGCGCAGGCGCATCACCAACCGCGAGTCCGCGCGGCGCATGCGGCTCAAGCGCCAGGAGGAGTGGGGGTTCATCAAGCAGCAGGCGCGCCCTCTGCCACGCCCTGCTGCCCTGTGCTGCCGGGAGAAGCTTGCCCTGTCAGCCTCTTCTAATCTGCTTGAAGGAAAGGCTAAAATGCAATGCCTGTGCGCGGCCTGCGCTGAGGCGCGGCCGGCGGGCGCGCAGATGCGGGGCATGCGCGACCAGACCAACGCGGCCGTGGCCGCGCACAAGGCGGCGCAGGCGCAGGTGGCCAAGCTGGAGGGCCAGGCCGCGCACTGGCAGAACCTGTGGCGCTCGGCCGCCGCCGGCAACGCCAAGCTGCAGCAGCGCGTGGCGCTGCTGCAGGACGCGCTCGCGCACGGCGCCGCGCCGCCGCCGGCCGTCGCCGCGCCGCCGCCCGCGCTGCCGGCCATCTCGGTGCGGCCCCGCCCCCGGGCTCTGCGGTGGCCTGAGCCGTGCGCGGCCTGCGGGCACTCTCAAATGACGCGTGAGATGCGTGTCCGAGCGTGCGCCTCCTTCGCCCATGTGCAAGAGCGGCCAGGCTCTGTCGCCGCAGCTTGCCCGCCCGCGCGTGTGCAGAAGCATGCACGGCTGCTAAGGCGGGCGGCGCGCGCGCAGACGGTGCGCTTCGAGCTGGAGCCCGGGCTGCCATCGCCGGGCGCGCTGGGCGGCGACCTGCTCGCCGACGCGCTGCTGGAGGACGTGGGCGGCCTGTCGGAGACGCCCACCGGCATGGGCCGCTCGCACAGCGCCGCGCTGCCGGCCAGCCCCTTCAGCGGCCTGGCGCCGGTCACGTCCGGCGGCCGCCGCGCCGCGTCGGCCGCGCGCGGCCCGCTCGACCTGGCGCCCGTGTTCGCCGGCGCGGCGCCGCCGTTCGCGTCCTCGGTGTCCGCGCCGGCGCCGTCGCCGCTGGGCGCGGCCTCGCCGGCCGGCGCGCGGCCGCCGCGCGCGCCGCCCGCGGCCGCGCCCAAGTCCGACCCCGACACCATGGACGAGCTGCGCCCGTTCGCGGACGGGCCCTACGACGCCTTCTTCGCGGGCCTGTAGGCGCCCGCTGCGCAGCGGCGCCGGGCCGCGCAGCGGCGCAAGCACGCATGTGGTTTCAACCGCAGGGTGGCATTGTCGTCTTCGGGAAGCAAGCAGGGATGAAAGCAGGGATGAAGTCGCGCAAGCAGGGCATGAGAACATGGGTCCGAGTGCATTCACTGTCGGGCGGCGGAGGCACGGGCGCGCGCGCCGCGCGGCCCTGGCTGCCTCCAGCCCCCCCTGCGTCACCGCCGCTGCATGGCCTGTGCGGCGCCTGGCACATATACAGACCGTAAATAAGCTGCCTGCCCCCACCTGTTTCCCGCGAGCACGCGGCGGCACGCGCTTTGGCTGCACGTCCTCCCTCGTGCCCCAGTTTTTCCGCCCCAGCGCTGCGGCTGGCGGCAGCCTGCCCCGGCCCCAATCCCCCTCGCCACAGTCTGCGCGCTCCGGGCTAGGCGCATCGCAAGCAGCGACGCTGGGGCCCCGCTCCCGCAGTGGAGCCGGGCGCCACTGTTTCGATGTGTACTATTATCGCGGCCGGCGCCGCCCGGCGCGCGGCCGGGCGCAGCGCGCGCCCGGTATGCTTGCATGTGGCCCCACCCCGGCTGGCATTGCAGTGCAGGACGTGCAGGATGCGAGTGTCAGCAGTGCTGTGTAACACTTGCGGCTGGCGCTGCTCGGCGCGCGGCCGGGTACAGCGCGCCCCTGAGTTGCTTGCATGTGGCCCACCCCGGCAGGCGTTGCAGTGCAGGACGTGCAGGATGCAAGTGTCAGCAGTGCCGTGTAACACAGCTGGTAACTCAGTTCGGTCACATTCGTTCACGTTCCTTCATGTTCGCTTACGGGTGCACCGCCAACCGCGCCCACAGCCACGGGGGGGGGGGGCGGCCGCGCGCCCACACCCACACCCCCCCCCCCCCCCCAAAAAACAAAGGGCCGTGCCCGGCGGTGCTGGCACTCACGTTGCAGGCATGACCACAGCACCCCCGCTCACACCGGCTGCAGTCCGCCACGCGCCGCCCCTCCGCTCGCACAGGCTCAGGGCATGAGTATGCACCGCGCCGGCGCGCCGTCAGAGCCCACCAGCTTCAGCGGCAGGCAGACGAGCGTGTAGAGGCCCGGCGCGACGCCGCGCAGCACCAGCCCCTCCACCGGGATGACACCCTGCCGCGCTAGGGTAGGGTGGGCTTGCAGCTATTAGAGTGTAGGGCTAGGGAAGGATACCTATATCGCTGGGCCGGCGGGCCGCGGACGAGGGCAGCGCGACGGGCGGGGCCGCGCGGCCGCGCGCCTGGCCCAGCAGCACGTCGTGCGGCCCGACCAGGTCGGCAAACGCGGCGACGGACAGCGCGTCGATGCCCACGAGCCGCACGCCGGTGTGGCGGACGAGCCACTCGGCGCCGTCGGCAGTCATGGCGGTGTAGGAGGGGTCGAACGCCGTCTGCGTCATCAGGCCCCTGCCCCGGCGCGCGGCACAGGCGAACAGCGCCCCGGGGTCGCCAGCTTGGCGCGGCGCCCTGCAGGCAGCCTGGCACGCACCGCTGCGTGTTGAGCGTCTTGAAGATGACGCGCTCGGTGCCGGCCGGGATGCGGAGCGCCTCCAGTGCTGCCGCTGCGCCGGCAGCCACGCCGCTCGGGGGCCGCGCCAGTCAGCGGGGAGGGTGCGCGGGGCCGGGGCCGGGGGCGGCCGCGGGCTGACCGGTGATGTTCACGTCGGCGGGGACCTCCAGGACTAGCGCTGGCCCTGCCCGGAGCGCGCCCCGTCAGCCCGCGCCCCGCAGCATGCGCGGGCGGGCCTGGGAGCGGCGGCGTACCCGTGAGGACGCTGAGGTCCAGGGTCTCCACGCCCCGGCCCGCCTGCAGCGCCGCCTGCACGAGCCCGGGCCTCGCTGCAGCCGCCACCCGCGCAGACAGCGCTTGAGGGGCAAGCGCGCAACCGGCCGCGCGCTGCGCACCTCCACAAAGTGGCTGGGCGCGTCCACGTGCGTGCCGGTGTGCGCGCAGAACCCGTCCAGCATCGACTCGTTGCAGATGTCGCCCCGGGCCTGCGCGTCCGCCCCAGGACTCGGTCGGGAGCTCGCCTGCTCGCTGAGTGGAGACACATGCACAGGCGCCCGGGCTTGCCTTGGCCTGGCGGAGCGAGCGGAAGCCGCCCAGGCCGGCGTCACTGCCCATCACCACGCTGCCCGCGTGCAGGGCCATCGATATGTCGATGATGCGCTCCCCGCCCTGCTGCGGGCGCCGCGGGTGTGGCGGCTGACGTGACAGCCTTCATACAAAGCAGCCCCTGGTTGCGCTTGTCTGCAGCCGCACCCGTTCTTCGGCGGCCCAGGCACAGGATGCGCGGGCAGGCTCGGCGGTCGCCCGCGCAACCAGAAGCACGACGGCGCCAATGCATAGGCCTCCTGTACGCCCCATCGACGCAACCACGTGGGGGGGACGTTGGGGGAGCGCTCCCAGAGCACCGAGTTTCTACTTCTTTCTTTCTACTGTTTGAAACCCTTGGGCAGGGCACTTCAAGTCGTCTCGTACTGCTGTGCTGGGCGGCCAGCATGCTCGATACAAGAAGCAATCGCTGCTTAGGATGGGTTGCTAAACCCGAAGTGCAGCAGCTGCCGTAGGCGGCCTGCGAGCGCCCGTACGTTTCCACTATGCCGGCCCTGGTGCTGTGTGGGCGGCGGTGGCACACCACCACCGATATGGTCTGCATCCCAGCGGGCATGGGCGCCTTCTTCCACGGCATCTGGGTAATCATCGTTGCAGTGGAGTCGGCCCACTTCCAAGCCTGGCGAGTGTGCCCCGGCTCCGGGCCGCTGTTCGAGATTGCCCTGGGCGGCCTGCTGGCCGTGTTCATCCTGTCGACTCTCAACCAGGTGGTCATGACCGTGGTGAGTCTGCGAGGTGCGTCCCGCCCTCGGCTACCGCTGTGCATGCATGCCCCGTCCCGGCCTGTCTGCACGGCCAAGCTTGTTGTCCTTTACGGAACAATGCCAGTGCAACTATGGCCGCCGCGCTCCCCCGCGCGCCCCCGAGCCACAGGCGTGCCAATGTGCCTGTGCGCAACACCCCGCAGGCGCCCCGCTGGAGCTGCGCAAGCGGCGCTGGATTACGCCGGCGCTGTACGTGCAGATCGTGCTGTGGTTTGTGACGCTCGGCTTCCTGGGTGCGCGGATGCTGCATGCATGTTTATATGTATGATTGCGCGCCCCGCACGCCGCCGCGCCCGGCGCTGCCAGCGGCGGCGGCCTGCAGGACTGAGCGCGGGCGCGCGCGCAGTGCTGGGGACCTTGCTCGTCGCGCGGCATGATTTGGCATGCTGGCACGGCGATCTGCGCATAGAGGTCTTCCGCCTGCTGCAGGCCATGGTCATCTCGACTTGGGTTTTCGCTGGCTTCTTCCTGTGAGCGCCCGCCGCCGCGCCGCGCCCGCGCTCCCGCGCACCAAAACCAGCCCGGCGCCGCCTGCGAGGGGGGGCCCCGCCGCGCTGAGCCGCGCACGCGCGCAGGTTTGTGGCCTTCATCGTGTACAACGCCTACCCGAACCGCGCCGAGGCGAACACGTGGGAGAAGCGCGTCAAGTGCGTCAGCTGGCTGTTTGGCTGCTACAAGTCGGTCGTGCGCCAGGTGGAGGGGCAGTGCGCGCCCGCCCCGCGCTGCCGCCCCGCCCCCTCGCCCGATCGCCTGCTGTGCGGGCGCCTGCAGCAGCCCCGCTGGGGCCACCGGCGCTGACCGCCGGTCCCCCACGGCGCAGGTCGACGCCGCTGTCCAGCATCGCGCAGTGGCTGGCCACGCTGTTCGGCGACGCCGACCTGACGCCGAGCGACCTGTCCGCCGCCATCGTGCTGACCATGGCGGCGCAGCACCGGCGGCGCCGCCTGCGCATCCGCCGCGCGCTCGAGCGCTCCTCCGCCGTGCAGCAGTCCGAGGCCGAGCGCGGCGAGGCGTCCAGCTCCGACCAGGGCGGTGCGCGCCTAGCCCTGATCCAATCCTGACCTTCTTTAAGCCGTGCGCCGGCCCGCCCCGCCGTGGCGCGCCCGGCCCGAGGCGCCGCGCCGCCCGCCGCGCACAGGCGACAGCTCGGACGAGGAAAAGCCCAAGGAGAAGAAGAAGAAGCGCTTTGGGCGCAAGGCCAAGCAGGCGCCGCCCGCGCAGCAGGCGCCGCCCGCACGGGCGGCGCCGCCGCCGCCGCCGCCGCCCGCACAGGCCGTGCGGGC